>Ga0187807_1000709_pt1 | contig 10659 bp, 10 predicted proteins | sample NC_wetland_sal_i_4_FD_132432 | JGI IMG/M metagenome (GOLD analysis project Ga0187807, IMG submission 132432) | Wetland sediment microbial communities from Neuse River Estuary, North Carolina, USA - ASW_2 | ecosystem: Environmental > Aquatic > Freshwater > Wetlands > Sediment | place: USA: North...
GCGAACCAAGGTAAGCCTGCAGCGCGGCTCCGGTTCGCCGCCAGTCATGCTGTCCGGGCTGCCACCCCGGGATTAGACCGACCGGAAAGAGAAATGCGATGGCTATTCCGGCGGCTCCTCGACGCTCCTAACTACGTGCACCTGTCGACGCTGCGGGCGGACGGCTCGCGGCGGAGTTGGTGCCCGGCAGCGCGATCATCAACATCTCGGAGATGACCGGCCAGTTCCCCCCGGGATACATCGGTAGCCAGCTGCCGGGCGTGCTCGTCGGCCGGCCCGGTGACCCGGAGGAGCTCGCGGCTGCCGTCGTCTTCCTCGCCAGCCCAGCTGCTGGCTACATCACCGGAACCACCTTGGTCGCTGACGGCGCTCTGATGCCGGGCTCCTAACAGCAACCGATCCCGGCAGTATCGGGGTCCGCGAGGCACCCAGCTCTGCCCGAAGGAAACTGCGCGGAGGGATCTCCCAGGTAAGAAACCGGGCGGGAGGCAGCGCTAACTGCTTGACCGGGCCGAACGGCCCCGCGATGACACTCCCGCTGAAAGGACATCCTTTCCCATGACCGTGACGCTCGGCATACTCGCGTTGCTGGAAGCCAGGCCCGGTAAGGGCGGCGAGCTGGCAGACTTCCTCAAGGCCGGCCGCGAGCTGGCCGTCGCCGAGGGAGGCACCGTCACCTGGTACGCCTTCAGGATCAGTGACACCAGCTACGGCATCTTCGACACCTTCGCCACGGCCGACGCCCGAACCGCGCATATCAACGGCCAGATCCCAGCCGCGCTAGCCAGTGTGTCGGCCGATCTACTGGCCGCCGCACCAGACATCCGGCTCATCGACGTCCTGGCGGTCAAGTAACAGACCAACCGCGCGCAGGCCCGGGCGGGCCGCTTGCCGGGCCCTGCTTATCCGCGTTTACCGGAAACCATTGTTCGGGATGATGAGTGCCGTCAGCGCAGCGGGCATGCCTGATGACACGGGCCCGCAAGGCCTGGTCGGTGAACGGCCCGGCCATCTGCGGATCGCCCTCAGAGGCCTGTCTTACGGTAGTAGCCGGGTCAATATCCCGAGTTCGGACCATGGCGAGAAGCGCGCACTGCCGGGTGGCCAGCATCTTGGCGTGACGCGGGCTGGAGCGGGGCCGGGCCAATCCGAGATCTGCTGGGTTTCGAATCATCCTTGAAGGATCGAGTAAGTGCAAGGTAAGGCAGGCACTCTGCCACGGTGCTAATGCAGCGTGGGACTGTCGTGACCGAGTCCTGCTGAGCAGGCCCGGAAATAAGACGGCCCCGGTGGCCAAGGAGTCGAGGGGCTGGTAGGAGGGCGGGGAAGATGTTTGAGTATCTCAGCCCGGAACTTCCGTGACCGGCCGTGCGCATGCGGCGGAAGGGATGCGTGCTGCGCGGTCGGCGGGCGGGGAACCCGCCGGTCCCGGTGGCTCGCATCACGGGATGCTGGTGCTCGCCTCCAAGCTGCGTCCGCCGCCCGGGCGGCCCGGGGCCGTGGCCCGTCAGTCCCTGCTCAGCCGCCTGAGCCAGGATCATCCGTGGGTGCGGCTGGTGGTCGTCAGTGCCCCGGCGGGCTGGGGGAAGACCTGCCTGCTGCGGGACTGGCGCCTGGCCGACACCGGATCGGGCACCGCGTGGATGTCGGTAGATGAGGGCGACAACGACCCAGTCCGTTTCTGGGCTCACGTCATCGCCAGTGTGACCGGTGTGGCTGCGGGATTCGGCGCGGCGGCGTTGCCGGTGCTGACCGCGCCGGGTGCCGCCGGCCTGGACGCCGTGCTGCCCATGCTGGTAAACGAGCTGGCGGTGTTGCCGGTGCCGGTGACGCTGGTATTCGATGACTATCACCTGGTCTTCAGCCAGGAGGTGCTGCGTTCGGTGGCTTTCCTGGTCGAGCACCTGCCTGCGGGTGTCCGCCTGGCCCTGGCCGCCCGGGCCGATCCCGAACTGCCGCTGGCCCGGCTGCGGGCGCGGGGCGAGCTGCTCGAGATCCGGGCTGATGATCTTCGTTTCACCGAGGATGAGACGGCGGCACTGCTCAACGGGACGATGGGCCTGGCCCTGGCGCCGGCGGACATCCGTGCGCTGCAGCAGCGTACGGAGGGGTGGGCGGCCGGGCTGCACCTGGCCGGCCTGTCGCTGCGCGGCCGGCCCGAGCCGTCCGAGTTTATCCGTGCCTTCGCCGGCGATGACCGTCAGATCGTGGACTACCTTCTGGCCGAGGTCCTGGATGGCCTGCCGGCGGAGGTCCGCGCGTTCCTGCTGCGGACTTCGGTGCTCGACCGGTTGTCCGGGCCGCTGTGCGACGCCGTGGCCGGGTGCGAGGAAGCCCAGCGCATCTTGGAGGAGATGGAGCGGTCCAACCTGTTCCTGGTCCGGCTGGACACCAGGCGCCACTGGTACCGGTATCACCATCTGTTTGGTGACCTGTTGCGTCACGAGCTTGACCGGGCCGAGCCAGGGCTGGCCACCGTCCTTCACCGCCGCGCGTGGGCCTGGCATGAGGCGCACGGGAATCTCGCGGAGGCAATCGGTCACGCGATCTCGGCTGGCGATCTGGCCGAGGCCCAGGAGCTGATCGTGTCCGGGTGGCATGCCTGCTTCAACGAGGGACTGGTCGAGACGGTGGAGTCGTGGCTGGACCGGCTTCCACCGCAGATCGTGGCGGACGATGCCCGGCTGTGCCTGGTCCGGGCCTGGCTGGCGCGCAACATGGGCCGACTCGACGAGGTGGAACCCTGGGTGGAGATCGCCGAGGCGGGCGTGCCGCGCGGCCCGATGCGGGAGGGGATTGCCTCGGTCGAGTCGGCCGCCTGCATGCTGCGAGCCGGCTACCGCCAGATGATCGGGGACCTCGCCGGGGCCGAGCCACCCAGCCACCGGGCGGCGGCGCTCGAAGGATCCGGTACCCCCCGGTGGCGAGCGGGGTCGCTGGCGACCCTGGGCGCCAACTTGTGCTGGCAGGGCCGGGACCACGAGGCGGCTGCCGTCCTGGAGCAGGTCGTGGACGTCGGCCGCCCGCTGGCCAACAACCTGGCCGCGGTTTGGGCGGTGGGCTGCCTAGGAGCGCTCCGCGCCCGCGCCGATGATCTCGAGGCCGCCGAACGCTATGCCCGTCAGGCGATCGACCTGGCGGACAGGCATGGCCTGGCCGAGTACTGGATGGCCGCCACGGCGCTGGTCACCCTGGCCGACGTGCTGGACCGCCGTGGCCGGACCGCGGAGGCCGAGGCGGCCGCGGTCCGGAGCCTGGAGCTGGCCCGGCGGGGCCGGGCGCGGCTGGAGACCGCCTGCGCGTTGCTGTGCCTGGCCCGGATCGGATCCCGCGACGGGAACATTGACGATGCCCGGGCCCGGCTGCGGGCCGCCAGGCAGATCATCGCCAGCTGCGCCGATCCGGGCGTGCTCACCGAGCTGCTGGCCAGGACCGAACGAGTGATGGCCCTGCGCACCGGGGCCGCCAGCGCGGCCCGCGGCCGGCCCGCCGAGCCGTTGAGCGTACGGGAGCAGGAAATCCTGCGCTGGCTGAGCAGCCAGCTTTCCCTGCGGGAGATCGGCAGCCAGTTGTTCCTCTCCCACGACACCGTGAAGACCCATGCCCGGCACATCTACCGCAAGCTGGGCGTCTCGAACCGGGAGCAGGCCGTGAGCCGGGGCCGGGACGGTTACCCGAGCTGACCTCAGGCCGGCCCGTCCCCGCTGGATCCGCGGTACGCGCGGCGCGGACACGATCGTCGACAGCCGGCGCGCGGTGCTTGTCTGGGAGCCGGGCCAGAAGGTGCCGATCTACGCGTTCCCCCGCGTGTGCCTGCCCGGGCCCAGCTCGCATCCAGGAAACCCTCAGTCCGTGTCTGCGAGCTTCGGTACTCGGACGTGTGCGTTGAGTGCGGTTGATCACCAGACCTTCATGCCGCCGTCGACAACGACATCGATGCCGGTGATGTACGAGCTATCGTCGCAGGCGAGGAACAGGGCGACGTTCGCGACCTCCTCCGGTTGCCCGAGTCGTCCCAAGAGCGTCCTGTCGAGCATCTGACGTGCCCAGCCGTCCCCTTCGTCGAGCTGCGCCCGCGTCGCCCCGCTTTCGATCAGGCCCGGGGAGATCGAATTGACACGGACTCCATGCGTGCTCCCCTCCATCGCCAGCTGGCGCGTCATTCCGAGGATTGCCGCCTTGTTCGTCGTATGCGCCAGCGAGGCGATGTTCTTGAAGCTGAGCTGCCCATTCAATGAGGCCATGTTCACGACCACGCCGCGACTGGCCTTCAAGTGGGGCCACGCAGCGCGGGTGAGGTAGAAGATCAAGTCGACCTCGTCGCGGCGAGCGGCATCCCAATCCTCGTCGCTGACGTTCTCGAGTTCGCCGAAGTGCGCTCGGCCGGCGAGATTGAAGACGACGTCGAGTCGGCCGAACTCACGAAGCGCGAGGTCAACGAGCTTCGCGCACTCCGTCGGATCGTCAAGCAAGCACGGCTGCAACGACACCATCGAGCCACCCGCACCGTGAACGAGCGCGACCGTTTGTTCGGCGGCCTCGACGCCGATGTCGCAGCCAACGACTGCGGCACCCTCGCGCGCGAACATCAGTGCAGTCGCGCGACCAATGCTTCCGCCGGTTCCGGTGACGAGGCAGACCTTCCCCGCGAGCCTGCCTGCCATCACTTTGCCCAGGTTGCGCGGGCGGTGTAGTTCTTGCCGGTGAGGAGCCGCGCCGCCCGGCGAAGGCCATACTCGCTATCTGTTGACATGTCTGCGCTCCCGTCTCGATGGGCTTCCCAGACCGCTCGGCCGCCCCGCGTGTGTGAACGGCGCGCTCTCCGCGACCGTCACCTAGAGCGTGCGCTGACCGACACCCAACTCGCATCCGGGAAATCCTTAGTTGTCATGTGCAGCAGCGGGACCAGGGGCGCCGTCTGAGTCATAGCAGACGGCGGCCGGCCGCAGTCCCGGGTCGTAACGGGATGGCGGACTCGCGGCGGGCGCCGCGGCGGTTTGGTCGGCCACCGCGGCGCGCAGGTCGCCAGCATGAGCGTGGCCCCGCCGGGAGCGCACTCTCCCGGCGGGGCCACTTACATATTCGTTACCTCCTCTCGGTCGCCCGATGGATGACGACCTCGCGGCCCGCGCCGGTCGCCGCGCGGGAATGCCCGCAGACACCGCAGAACGGCACGTCGAGCGGCCACGCCCAGTAGCACGTCTCGCATAGCCACGACTTCGGCGGCGGCCCGACCGCAGCCGGCCCGGCCGGGGGAAGTGCGGCCGGGACCACCACGGGCGACAGATAAGTCGCGACTTTCCTGTCGCTCACGGGCTCGACCTGGATCACGTCGGCGCGCGAGCGGATGCCGTGCCGTTCGGCGAACCTGGCACCGCGGCGCTCGGCCAGCGATTCGAGCCACATGCTGATGGCGACGGCCAAGGCGAAGGACACGACCACCATGCCGCCGATCCACCAGATACGGTCGGCGACCCACACGCATACCCGGTCAGCGATGACGACGGCGCCGATCACTGCGGCGACCCTGGCGAGCGATGAGCCGGACGAGCAGCAGTTCACAACCCGTCACCCCCCGTGAATGTCACGCTTTGTGCTGAGACGCCGAACCGAGGTCCGGCTACGCAGTGCGACATTCTCACGCTCCGTGGTGCCCTGTATGTCCGAATTGTCCCAGGGAGCATTAACACGAGCGCGATGCTGAATCATGCATGCATGACCTATTGACAGGGCGATCTTGCGCACGTGCCCTCCTGGTGATAGTTCGGCGTTACTCATCGTGATCAATCGGGAGCGATGATCGTGTGCGTGATGCGCCCGATCCCGCCGATCTCGACCTCCACCACGTCACCGACGGCCAGGAAGGTGTCGCGCGGCAGCCCTACTCCGGCGGGAGTGCCGGTGAGTATGAGGTCGCCGGGCTCGAGCGTGACCAGGTCGCTGGCGGCCGACACCAGGCCCGCGATCCCCACCACGAGGTCGCCGATGAGCGTGTCCTGCTTCAGGTCGCCGTTCACCCACAGCCGCATCCGCCGGTCCTCGATGTCGGGCACCGCCCAGGCCAGAGCGATCCCCGGCCCGATCGGGCACGACCCGTCTTGCGCCTTCTGGCCGAGCCAGTCGTAGGTGAAGGGCTCGACCGCCTTCGGCCGCTGGAACCGCCCCCGGGCGGACAGATCGTCGGCGACGGTGTACCCCGCCACATGCGATGCCGCGTCTTCGTCGGTGATGTGCTTGCCACGACGGCCGATCACGACGGCCAGCTCGCCCTCCCAGTCATAATCCGGGGCCTCGTCGCGGGGCAAGGGCACGGACGCGACCGGGCCGACAATGGTGGTCGTCGGGGGCTTCATGAAGAAGAACGGCGCGGCGCGGGGATCGGGTCGCGCCGTGCCCATCTCCTCGGCGTGGGAGTAGTAGTTCGCGCCGGCGCAGAGGACCTTGCGGGGAAAGGTGACGGGAGCGACAAGCCGGGCATCCGGAACGACCGGGAGTGCGTGCGGATCGAGAGCCCTTAGTTGTCCGCTCCATTCGGGCCACGCGTCAAGGATCGCGAGCACGGTTTCCGGCCAGTTCCGGGGCAGCGCGCGGACCACACCGTCGTGGTGCACCCCCGCCCTGACCGTGCCATCGGCGGTGTATTGCACGAGCAGCAGTCCGGTCGTCATCGTCGCCACCTTTGCGGTCGGGTAGGAGCCGGCGCGTTACGCCGGGCGGTATCCCAGTTCGGCCGAGATCTGCCCGGCGGTACTGCGGAGCGCGTCGGCCAGCCGGTCGGCCTCGCCCCATCGCCCTCGACCATCAGGCGGGCGGGCATGGCGAGGCCGATCGCGAGCACGAGGCACCGGTCGGGGCCGAATACGGGCGCGCCAAACGCCGCCATGCCGTAGATCATCCCGTGCAGCGAGCGCCATCGGGCCGCGGCCGGCCTCGAGCGCACGCAGCACCTGCGCGCCGACCTCGATCGACTGGATTCCCTGCTGAGGGCTCTCCTCGGCCCGGCCGTCCGCGGGCATTCAGGCCACGCTGTCGCTGACCCGGAGCACAGTGTGGCCCACCGCGGTCCCCTTGATCACCGCGTCGTGCACCGCGGGCGCGGCCTCCAGCGCCTCCTCGTGCACCAGGCCGGGCGGCAGCCGGAACCCGTCGCGCACGAGATCCCAGAAGTCTTTTGTGGTGCGCGCGTTGGCGGTGCGCACGCCGATCAGGGAGATGCTGCGGATATACAGCGGCGCCGCCGGGACCCGGAGCGTGGGCAGGTCGGGCGACCCGATCGCACCGGAGATCACGATGCGCGCGCCGTTCATCAGGGCCGGGAAGTAGCGGTCGAACACGTCAGGCGCCGCGACGTTGTCGATCACCGAGTCTGGCCCGTCTCCCCCCGCTGCCTCCCGGATGGCCTGGGTGAGGTCCTCGCGCCCGGAATCGAGCACGGTCATGCCGAGGCCGGGCGCGACCGCCGCGACCCGGCGGGTGAGCCCGGTGACGCGGGCACCGAGCCTGGACGCGAAGGCGGCAAGCACTGTGGCGAGGGCGCCCGTCACGCCGGTGATGAGCACCTCGCTGCCGGGCGTCACCGCCGCCACCCGCAGCTGAGTCAGGGCGATGGGGCCGGTCGCGGCCAGCGCCGCCGCCTCCGTCATCTCGATCCCGTCGGGCAGGACGTGCAGGCTGCCGGCCGGCACCCGGGTGAGCTCGGCGTAGGAACCCCAGCGGTGAATGCCCACCATCTCCAGCTGGGTGCATTCGTACTCCCGGCCCGACCGGCAGGCGACGCACTCGCCGCAGGTGTGCGAGCTCATCGCGGCGACCCGCTGGCCCACCAGCGCAGGGTCCACGCCGTCGCCGACGGCCTCCACCACTCCGGCGAAGTCGCCCCCCAGCACATGCGGCAACGTAATCTGCCGCGAGAGGGGATGCCGGCCGGAGCGGGCGGCGACATCGCGGGTGCGCGAAACCTCCACCGCCGCGACGCGGACCAGTGCCTCCCCCGCCTGCGGAGAGGGGTCTGGCACTTCCTCGATCTCCAGCACGCCGGGATCTCCGAATGCCCGCATGACCACCGCGCGCATCAGTGCGCCATCATCTCCGGATCGATCGGGCCCCATTTGTTGACGGCCTCGAGTCCGACGCCCCAGACCTGAGGCACCTGCGGCCAGTGCTCGTGCCACGGCCGGGGCTGGAACTGGCCGGTCGCCTCGTCGTGGATGATGTCGATCTCGGTGAAGAGCTCCACCAGGTTGCCGTCGGGGTCGTAGTGGTAGGTGAAGATGTTGTGGCCGACGCCGTGACGGCCTGGTCCCCACTGCAGCCGGATGTTCCGGCTGGCCAGGTGGTCGAGCGCATCTTTCAGGTGCACGATGTCGCGCATCTCGAAGGCGACATGGAACAGCCCGTGCTTCTTGACGCTGCGCATCAGGTTGATGGCGTGATGATCGGCGTTACAGCGCAGGAACGTGAAGAAGTCTCCGATGGTGTCGGACCACCGGAAGCCGAGCACGTCGGTGTAGAAGCTCTGCGCACCCTCAAGGTCTTCCACGTACGACGCGATATGGCCGAGCTTGGTCGGCCTGATGCCCAGAGCGGTCGGCACCCCGCCGGCCCCGCTGTGCTCCTGACCCTGGTAAAGGTGGATCGGCGTCGCCGTTTCCGGCTCCGGGAGCATAAGGGCGGCGCGGATCTCGGGCTGAGGGTCGGAGCGCAGCTCGGCGTCGACGCCCAGCTTCTTGAGGTCGCGCTGAACATCGGTGAGCGATCCGGCCACCTCGAAGCCGACCGCGGCGCGGCCGTCGCGCTCGCCCGGCTGGACGATCACGCAGTGATGGTCGACACCGGTGGTGAGGTACGTCGTGGATCCGGACCGCTCGGTGACCACGAGGCCAAGCGCGTCCTGGTAGTAATGCACGAGCCGTTCCGGATCGGGGGTGCGGACCTCGTAGAACCCGGGCTTGGTGACGGGCGCCGGGGCGCGGTTATCCGAGCTTGTCGTCATGCGCCTGCTCCTCGAGGCTAGAGAAGAGCGGTACCGCCACGGTGGCCGTCGGGGTAGTGATCCAGGGTGGGGATGTCATCGCGCGCATACTTCGGCTGGTAGCCGCTCACCGGGTCTGGATACAGAACGCACAGGACCTTGGCCATATCTGGGATCACTCCTTTTGTTGATTCGCTTGTCCGCCTAGCTGGCAGGTGATTGTTCGCTCATCCGCGTCTTGCCGGCAGACACAAGACGGCAACGGCAACGGGCCTTCTGCCGTTAGCACCGGCGATGGTTCATGCGCGTCCGTTTGTACCGAACGCTCGGCGCAGAGCAGCGACCGCGAGGGTGATCGCCGCTAGCGTTGACTCGGAGTCACGAAGCGCGTTCAGCCGCATGAAGTCATGGATCGTGCCGTTGAAACGGACCGACGTCGTCGGGACCCCTGCTTCACGGAGCTTGTCCGCGTACGCCTCGCCCTGATCGCGCAGCACATCGTTCTCGTCCACGATGACGAGTGCGGGTGGCAGCCCTTCGAGGTCGTCGAGCGTTGCCTGGAGCGGCGACACGAGGAGGTCGCTGCGAGAAGCCCCGTCGGCGAGGTAGCTGCTCCAGAACCACGCAGCGCCCGCAGCTGATCCATACGGGCCGTCCCTGTACATCCGCATGCTCTCGGTCTCTTCGGCGAGCGCGTCCGTCATTGGGTAGTACAAGGACTGGTGGACGAAATGGACGTCGCCGCGTTGTTTCGCCATGAGGGCCAGGACCGTGGCCATGTTCCCGCCGGCCGAGTCACCGGCAACGGCGATCCGGCCCGTGTCGAACCCGCCTGCGGCGCCTTGCTCCTTGATCCATTGTGCCGTGGCGTAGCACTGCTCGATTTGCACCGGGTACTTTGCCTCGGGAGCGAGTGAATACTCGACAAACGCGACAGCGGCGTTGGCACCGACCGCAAGCCTGCGCGTTAGCAAGTCGTGGGTGATCCAGCTCCCGATGATCCATCCGCCCCCGTGCATGTACATGACCACCGGCAACGGACCCGCCAAGCCTTTAGGCCTCACGACGCGCACCTTGAATTCGCCGACGGGCGACCACACTGTGACCCACGACTCGTCGACGTCCGGCATCGGGATCGGAGCCGATTGCGCAGCTTCTGCCGCCTTGCGAGCGTCCTCGAGCGGTAGTCCGGTGAGCGGTGGAGCCTTGGCGAGCACGTCGGTCAGCTCCTTGGCGGACTTTTCCAGGTTGAAGCTCGTCATCGGTAGACCCTCCGGAAAATTTGCTCGGCGATCATGATCACGGTGAGGTTGGTGACGGTCGACGGCACTTCAGGGATGATCGAGGCGTCAACGACACGCAGGCGGTCGATTCCTTTGACGGCCCCGACGGAGTCGACGACCGCCCACGGCATGACATCGCTTCCCATGGGGACGGTCGAAGTCGGATGCCCGTAGGGCGCGAGGAAATGGAACACGTGTCGTGCAGCGTCTTCGTCGCTGACCGACGGACCTGGGATCAGCTCGTCCACGATCAGCCGAGCGAACGCCGGCTGGCGCGAGATCGTCCGGCCGATCTTGAAGGCTTCGACCGCTCGGCGAGCGTCCCTGCCAGTGCCCAGGTAGTTGCTGTCGATCAGCGGGGCGTCCTTCGGGTCTGCGCTCGCCAGCTTCAAGGTCCCGGTCGAC
>Ga0187807_1000711_pt1 | contig 10652 bp, 10 predicted proteins | sample NC_wetland_sal_i_4_FD_132432 | JGI IMG/M metagenome (GOLD analysis project Ga0187807, IMG submission 132432) | Wetland sediment microbial communities from Neuse River Estuary, North Carolina, USA - ASW_2 | ecosystem: Environmental > Aquatic > Freshwater > Wetlands > Sediment | place: USA: North...
CCAGAGGCCGACACGAAACGCACAAGACACGGGAAACTGCTCATTTCAGCACCATCCCAGCCTGTGACACAAGAAGACGGGAGCGACACGGATCACCCGTGTATTAAGCGTTCTGCACCAGCTCAGGCAGCTGAGCCAGCATCCGGAATAGCCGCGCCGAACGGCGGCTGCCGCGTGTCAAGCGGGAAATGGCGGCAGTTGTCGGTGTGCCGGTCACCATGATCCGCTGCCCCCGCCGCAAGAAGCCGCCGCGCGGCTGCTCGACTGGCGCCATGGGGGCTGGAGGTCCTAACGCCTGGGCTGAGCACCACACGGCTGGCCTTCACCGGCCGGCGGCCGATCAGACGGCGCAGGGGCAGGATCGTCAGGGCTGAACCTGCGGGGCGCTGGTCCTCCCGGCCAGGGAGTCCTTGCTGTAATCGCCGCGAAGTGCCAGGACCTTGACGCCGATGTTGGTGCCGTGCGCTGGCAGTTCGCTTTGGAATATCACGCCGATCTCCTTGCGGCTGAAATACCGGGCCGCGTCCTCGAGCGAGTCGAAGGTGAACTCAACGACGCGCTGCGGTGTTGCCGAGAACACGTTGTCGTAGGACGCTAGCCGCTTCAGCTCGCCAGGAGCCTGCAGGGCATCTGCGACCGACCGCACCCACTCCAGGTACTTGCGCTTGTCGCCAAGCGGGTAATCGATCTCGTACACGTACTTGATCACCGGATGAGCCCCCCATCTCCGCCCTACCTCTTATTAACCTACGCTGGCACGCGGCCAGGGGTCGGTCTTGGGCGGTGCCCGGCAACACCGGCCCCGCCTGGATGCACCAGGCCTTCCTTCCCGGCCCGCGCCGCCGCATGATGCCCCTGCGGCCATCCTCAGCAGCACGTGTGCTGGCGAACGGCCCACGACGATCGGTTCCCTAAGCGCTGGACTTGCGCTCCCGGCAGGGCCCATTGAGGCCCTCTGCATGAGCGGCCAGCTGCGTGTATGAGACGGCATGGGTGATAGGCCGGACCCGCAGGTCACTGTGGTAAGTCCATCCTCCCCAAGGCGGTGCAGTGGAACCCCGGGCATGCCCGCAGGTAAGGCGGTACATGCGCGTCTACCACGACGAGGGACCGTAGCGGGAACCCAGTAAAGACCGGGGCGGCAGGCGATGCCTCCGCTTCTCCCCCGAAGGAGCACGGCGCTCGCGCCGGCAGCGGGCCTGCCCGATCTTCCCGGTCGCCGGTCAGGGCTGGATGTTCTCCAGGTCCTCCAGAAGGCTCGGGTGCTTCGGCTCCCAGCCGAGCGTCTTTCGGGTGTGGGTACTGGACGAGGGCTGGTCGGCCGCGAAGATCGGGCCGAGAGGGCCGTAGGTCTCCGCTGACACCGCCTCGACCGGCAGGCCTAGTCGTCGGCCGATGACCGCCGCGATGTCACGGACCTCGTCGCCCTCGTCGGCCACGGCGTGCCAGGAGGTCCCGGCCGGCGCCAGTTCCAGGGCCAGCCGGAACAGGACTGCCGCGTCGAGCGCGTGCACGGCCGGCCAACGCTGTGCGCCGTCGCCCGGGTAGCCGGACACTCCGGTCCGGCGCGCGATGTTGGTCAGCAAGCCGGCGAACCCGCCCGTGCCCTGGTTGTGGACCGTACGCGGCATGCGTACGGCCGTGCTCCGGACCCCGCGCAAGGCCGAGCCCAGGACCGCCGTGACCGCGCGACCGCGACCACCGACCGTGGCCGTTGCCGAGAAGCTCGGCGACGACGGCGGACCCGATCAGACCGGTGCCACCCGTGACAAAGACGCGCATGGGGACTCTCCTGCATGTGATGGACCCATGGGCCGGTGGGAACCAGGGGCACGCGAACGCCTCGTCGTGGCTGCTGTCGACCTGTTCAGCGAGCAGGGGTACGACGCCACGACGGTCGCGCAGATCGCCGAGCGCGCCGGGGTCACGAAAAGCACCTTTTTCCGGCACTTCCCCGATAAGCGCGAGCTGCTGGTGGCCGGACAGGAGACGCTGAGCCGGCTACTGGCCGAGGGGATCGCCGAGGCCCCCGGAAACGCCAGCCCGCTTGAGGCGGTCGCTGCCGGTCTCGAGCGCGCCTCGAGCGCGATAGGCCCCATGAATCGCGAGCTCGCCCCTCGCCTGAAGGCGGCCGTCGCCGCCAGCGCCGAACTTCAAGAGCGTGACGCCCTCAAGAGCGTCAGCCTCGCGGCCGCGATGTCAACCGCCCTGGTCGCCCGCGGCGTGTCCGATTCGACCGCGGCTATCGCGGGTGAGCTGGGCGTCCTCGCCTTCAAGCGGGGGTACGCCGAATGGTCCGAGGGCGACCGTAACGCAAAGGATGAGCTCGCTCGGTACACCCTGGCAGCCCTGGACGAGCTGCGGGCGGCGAGCGCATCGCTGGGCTGACCGGGCCAACCTCCCCGCTCATCGGCATGAGCGAGCTTTGCCCGCGCGGCTGAAGCGCCCAGATCGGCCTGTTCTGTACGGCCGCGTACAGCCACGCAAGGCGGGCTGGCCAACGCCAGATCGGCGGGTCGGAGCGCGGCTCACGTTGCACCGGATCCGGCTACAGGGCGTGAGGCAAGACATTCTCAGCCCTGGTTGCCGATCGCCAGGGCGAGAACTTCGTCGGCGTTCAGGGATTTGCCCGTGGCGTATTCGGCTTCAAATGCCTCGGTACCCATGGCTGAGCGGAGGCGCTGGCGGTGGAGGTCGCGCAGTCCTCCTTCCAGCGGCTCGAGGGTCTCGCCCAGAACGGCCAGAGCCTGGTCGGCTGCTCCGTGGAGCCGTGCAGACCGGCTTTTCCGGGTCCCGCTGTTGTCGGCCATGGCCAGGCCGATCAGTGCGTAGGCGCTGCTTGCCGTCATGTGCATACGCGTGGCCAGGTCGAGCGATTCGGCGAAGAGGGCTCCGGCTGCGCTTAGCGAGCCATTGAGGTACTCGGCGAGGCCGAGGTTGAAGGTCTCATAGACGACGCCGTACTGGTCGTTCAGCGCGCGGGCGGTGTCGAGTGACTCGAGCAGGTGCCTGCGGGCGCTGTCCAGGTCGCCCAGCGAGAGCTCGGCATACCCGAGGTTGCCGGCCATTGTTCCCGCCTGCAGCCGGTCCCCGGCCTGGCGGTAGAGCCGGAGCGATTCGGCAGCGTCGCGAGCCGCGGCCGCGTGGTCTCCTTTGACGTCCACCGCGAACGCCCGGGCGGCCAGCAGGCAAGCGGTCAGGTGCGGCTGCGCGAGCGGGTGCGCCAGGCCCAGTCCCTCCTCGATCAGCGGCAGCGCGGCGTCCTGCTCTCCCCGGCGCAGCAAGATGTAGGCACGCACGTACAAAAGGTCAGCGGTCAGGGAGGCGTCGGCGGGGCGCGCAATGGCGAGCGCCTCCTGGCAGTACTCGTCGGCCAATGCGTAGCCACCCGTCTGATCGAGCAGGTATGCAGCCGCGGCCAGGGCGCGTGCGCGGACGAGCGTTGCCCCCTGGACACCTGGCGCGGCGAGGAACGCGCGGAGGGTGTCGGCCCCCTCCGCCGCAAGTCCGCGTGCCTTCCAGAACACCCGCAAGGAGGTGACGAGCCGGACACCAGGCACGGGGTCCGGCTGTTTCAGGCTGAAGGCGATCGCAGCACGCAGATTACCGAGTTCGCGTTCCAGACGGTCCAGCCACTCGGCTTGGTGGTGCGCGATGAGCTGGGGGGCCGCGGTTTCCGCGAGTGCAAGGTAGTGGTCGCGGTGGGCAATCCGCGCGCCGTATGCCGCTGCCGAGCTGTCGCCTTCGAGCTGCCGGGCCGCATACTGCCGAACGGTTTCCAGCAACCGGTACCAGCCCGTGCCGATGTCGTCGAACTGCACGAGGTTCTTGTCCACCAGTGCCCCAAGGTGTGCGACGGCCTCGTCTCCTGGCAGGTCGCCGCCCGTGCTGATGGCCTCTGCGGCGGGCAGATCGAACCCCCCAGCGAACACCGAAAGCCGGGCAAGCATTCGGCGCTCAGCGGCATTCAGCAGCTCCCAGGACCACTCGACCGTGGCACGCAGAGTCTGCTGGCGCGGCAAGGCCGTGCGCGAACCACCGGTCAGAAACGAGAAACGCTGGTCGAGCCGGGCATCCAACTCGGTCACCGACATGACGCGCAGGCGGGCAGCGGCCAGCTCGATGGCCAATGGAATGCCATCCAGCCGCCGGCAAATGCGACCGGCAACCGGCGCGGTCTGCTCGTCCCAGGCAAGCGGCACCCCGTGCTGCGCGGCGCGCTCAGCGAACAGCCGCACGGCCTCGCTGTTGCCGATCGCGTCCAAGGCATCGTCCTCGCCCGGCGTATCCAAAGACGGAACCCTGTGGACGCGCTCGCCGCCAATCCCCAGAGGCTCACGGCTAGTGGCCAGCAGCACGATGTTCGGGCAATTCCGGAGCAGCGCGTCCGCAAGCTTGGCGCACGCGTCGATGACATGCTCGCAGTTGTCCAGCAGCACCAGCAGCCGCCGTCGGCCGATCCCGTCGACGAGGGTGTCCAGGAGCGGGCGGCCTGGCTCGCCCCGTATGCCAAGCACATTCGCGACGGTCACCGCGACCAGATCCGGATCCTGAAGCGGGGCAAGGTCGGCAAACCACACTCCATCGCCTGAGCCATCCACCAGCCCCGCGGCGAGCTGGAGCCCAAGGCGGGTTTTGCCCGCACCACCCGAGCCGGTAAGAGTCACAAGGCGAGAAGATGCGATCATGGCCTGCACCTTGCTGAGCTCAGCGTCGCGGCCGATGAAGCTGGACGCCTGTGCCGGGAGGTTATTTCGCAGCTTCGGGTTGTCCAGCGAACGAAGTGGCGGGAACCGTGTCGGTAGGCCATCAGCCTCGAGCTGGAAGATCCGTTCGGGTCGCTCGAGGTCCTTCAGCCGGTGCACGCCGAGGTCCCTGAGCGAGGCGCCCGCCGGCATCGAGTCGCCGAGCAGGGCTGCCGTCGCAGCCGACAGCACAATCTGACCTCCGTGGCCGGCTGCCGCAATCCGGGCAGCCCGGTGGATGCCCAGACCGACCAGGCCGGCCGCCGTCTGAGACGCCTCCCCGGAATGCAGGCCCATCCGGACGCGGACCTCTTCCCCCGCTGGCCACGGGTGGGAAACCAACGCCCGCTGTATCTCGATCGCCGCGGCAGCGCAGGCGCTCGGCGACGAGAACACCGCGAAGAACGCGTCGCCTTGAGTGTCAACCTCTTCGCCGCTATGCGCGGCAAGGCCCGCCCGGATCAGCCGATGATGATTGGCAAGTACTTCCCCGTACACGCCCCCCAGGCGCGCCAGCAACGCCGTGGAACCCTCGATATCAGTGAAGAGGAACGTGAGCGTCTGCGCGACCAACAGCCCAAGACTTCCATCTGACATGGACGCTGAATGCGGCGACCGGAAGGTCACCAACCCCAACCGCGCCGGAAGTAGCGTACTTCAGCCGCCGCAGCCCCGTCGACCTCCACCTCGGCCTCGGCCACGCCATAAGTGCGAGCGGCCTGCTACGACCCCGCCGGGACCCCGCAGCGTCACCCTGCTGCGCTCGCTCCTACCTCTACCTCGGTAGCTGCACCAGCAGATGCCTCTTTGTGCATCAAGTGGCGTGGCCGCTGGCCTTCCTCGTGGCCGACTATGGCCATCGTCTCGCCGCACCTCCAGGTCGTTCGTCCTCGCTTCGCTGCGGGCGCTCCACCTGGACCTGCGGTTTCGCCGGCGGCGGGGTGGCAGCTATCGAGGGCGCTGGCGGCACCGGGCACCGCCGGTTGCTCGCCGAGCTATCTGCCTGAGCCGCCGGCAGAGGCGCGTTGGATAATCAGTGAAGCCAGGCGCAATGGGGGGAGAGCACAATGGCGAAATATCTTGCGATTGCCTCGTACACGGCTGACGGACTCAGGGAACTAGCAGCCCACGGCGCTTCCGCGAGGATCGAAGCCTCGAAGAAGCTTGTAGCTGATGCGGGCGGCTCGATCGAGAGCTTCTACTACGCGTTCGGGTCCGATGACGTGTTCATCGTCTGTGACCTGCCGGACAACGTCGCGGCGGCGGCGACGGCGATTGCCGCGGGAGCCAGCGGCGTGGTAGTCACCCGTATGGTGCCGCTGCTCACGGCCGAAGAGATCGACCAGGCGGTTTCAAGGAACCTACGGTTGGCGGGTTCCGGCCGGTAAGCCGCACATCGGTTAGCCCGGGGTTTGCGCCACGCCAGAGACGAGCGTGGTCAAACAACTCGCGACTGCATCGCGAAGGCGGCCTTGCTGCGGATCCGGCCCGCGGGGCCAGTAGCTCACCGACAGGGAAATCCTGCCGCGTGCCGCGTAGGCAGCAGGGTGGTCAAACATGAGGGGCGACGAGCCCATAACCACGGGCCGGGGCAGAGCCCAGCGTTTAAGTGGCCGGGGGGACCCCACGGGGTGTCCCCCCGACCCAGCTACCGGTCCCTGACCCACTTGGTCACGACCGGGATCGCGCATATGACTCCAGCTGACAACGGCAGGCGAAGATGCACTGGCGCTGGGCTGTCAGGCTGACGTGCAGCGCACCAGCGGATCATGAGTCCGCCGCGCTGCCGGGTCCGAGAGCTTGGCTTACCTGCGCAAAAGCCACTGCAATGGTCAGATGCGATGTGACCGCGCATTACCGTGACTCTGCCTGGGAAGCCGCAGATCACCCGATTCTGCTCGCCTCAGAGGATGGACGCCGAGGTTCCCGGCGCCGCGCCTATCGGCGGCTCTTTCGCGCGGTGTAGCTGCGGGCTGGTGACGCTTCGTTAGCGTAGGTGACATCCTTCAGCCTCATAGGTCCCCGAGTCGCTCCATGCCGCGCACATCTGGTCCCGCGAGATGGGGCGGGTGGATCGTGGAACACGGAACCGTTCCGGCTCATCATGAAGAACCGGTGAGGGCGACGGCGTCAGAGATTGCCGCGGATCGCAGGCGCTGAGCAGCCGACGGGCATTGGCCGGCAAGTCAGAAGGATCAGAAGGTGATGACGCCCCGGAGGTTGCGGCCCTTGCGCATGTCGTCGAAGCCGGCATTGATCTCGTCGAGGCGGTAGGTGCGGGTGCGCAGTTCGGCCAGCTTCAGCTTGCCGCTGCGGTGCAGTTCCAGCATCCGCGGGATATCGGCGCGCGGATTTGACGATCCGAACAGCGAACCGCGGACCTGCTTCTCAAAGGTGGTGAGGTCCAGCGCGCTCATCGTCACTTGCGTCTCGGCCGCCGGGTGCAGGTTGGTGACCACAACCCGGCCACGCTTGCCGACCAGGGCCAGGCTCGCCCCGATCTGGTCGCCATCCCCCACCCCCATCGTGTTCACGCACACCTGCGCCATCCGCCCCCAGGTCAGCTCGGTTAGCAGCGCGGCGGCCTGCTGACTGGAGGCGACCGCGTGGGTAGCGCCGAACTCCATGGCCTTCTGCCGCTTGAACGCCACAGGATCGACCGCCACGACGTACTCGGCCCCCACCGCCACCGCGCCCTGCACCGCGTTGATGCCGACCCCGCCCACCCCGACGACCACCACCACGTCGCCGGCGCGCGCCTCGCCCGCGTAGGCGACGGCTCCCCACCCGGTGACGACGCCGCAGCCGAGCAGGCACGCGAGATCGAGTGGCAGGTCGTCCTCGATCTTGACGCAGCTGGCCTGGCTGACCACCGTGTGCTCGGCGAACGTCCCGAGCAGGCACATCAGCCCGAGGTCCTGGCCGCGCGCGTGGTGGCGGGCCGTATGATCGGAGACCTGCCGCCCCTCCCTCATGTACATGCCGAGCTCGCACAGGCTGCCCATGCCGGACGCGCAGGCCCGGCACTGGCCGCAGGAGGGAACGAAGCTGAAGATCACCCGGTCCCCGGGGGCGAGGCCAGTGACGCCGGGGCCGGCTTCCTCGACGATCCCCGCGCCCTCGTGCCCGCCGATGATCGGCACCGCGGTGGGCAGATCACCCGTGACGACGTGCTCGTCGGAATGGCAGACGCCACTGCCGCCGACGGCGACGAGAACCTCCCCCGCCTTCGGCGGATCCAATTCGATCTCCTCGACCGACCAGTCTTGGTTCCTGTCCCACAGCACCGCCGCGCGGGTCTTCATGCGCGTCCTCCTTCCCAATGCGCGGCCGGAGAACTCGCGGCCGCGCATTCGATGGTTCGTCCGCGGTCTTGACCTGTCAACACCCCGGCCGCGATGACCGTCACGGTCATTCCACAAAAGCAGACCCGAAGCAGGCCCCACGGGAAGTCACCGCGATCGACGGCACCACGATAGGGCCGGCGAGGAACGGCCCTTATCGCACAGGGCCAGGTATTACAGCCCGGGAAGGCCGGGCAGAGATAGTTCGCAGCCGGGAAGGCGGCCTTCTAGGCTCTGCTCGTGTCATCGGACCCGTTCTCTGATCTGGGACGCAGCGCCGGCGGCTTCGCTGACGCTCTGCGCGGCCTGCTCGATGCAAATCAGGGGCTGGTTCCGGGCTCGCCTGCGGTCAGCGAAGCTGATGGCGAGCCGTATGCGGGCCAGTGGGGACTGCACCCGTCCAGGGACGTGTTCGCGACAATGCTGATCACGGCCTGGTCTGCCGCCGATCACCTCGCCGGAATGGCGGCTGTGCTGACAACGGGACCCGGCATTGCCTCCCTGTACACCCTTGCACGTGGTGCCGCCGAAGCTGCCGTCGTTGGCTGCCATCTGAGCGAAGTGGGCGTGAGCCCGCCCGAGCGGGTGCGCCGGAACATGAACTGCAATCTCGATGGCATCTGCCACGACCTCAACATGCTCCGCCGTTTCGATGGCCCGGACGCCGCGCAGCGTACCGCAGCGGCACCAGGCGCAGCTTGAGGCCATCAAGCGCGCCGGGCAGCAGCACGGCTGGACGTTCACGCCGCAGAACAGAGCCCGGTCTGCCTTCCTGGGGGATGAGCCTTCGCGGACGATGACGCTGATCGACCAGTGCGCGTCCCGGACTCCAGGGCTCGGGGCTGTCTCCTGTCAGATGCTGTCTGGCGTGGCGCACGCCCGCTGCAGGGGCTTTCCCTTCTCCTGATGACCAAAGCCCGGCGGCGCAGCCCGGCAAGGTGCAGGTGCAGATGAACGTCGCCTCGGACATACTCGCCCGCTGCTGCTGGCCGGACCGCTGTGCGCAACCACTCTGGTCGAGCACATGCGCCGGTTCCTCGGCTGGGACACCGAGAAGACCGGCCCAGCCGCCCTGGCCGCCGGCGTGGCGCTTGGCGTGCTGTTCGCGCTGTGGCAGGGGCGCGCTGCTCACCCGCTGCTGCCGCCCCGCTTGGTGCTCGACCGCAACCGGGGCGGCGCCTACCTGTCGATGCTTTTCGCCTCGGCCGGGCTGTTCGGGACGTTCTTGTTCTTGACCTACTACCTGCAGCAGACGCTCGGCTACTCGCCCCTGGTGACCGGTGTGGGGTTCCTGCCGCTCAGCGCCGGCCTCATTATCGCGTCCAACCTGTCCACGATCGCGCTGATGCCCCGGGTCGGGCCCAGGCCGCTGGTGGCGTCCGGGATGCTGGCCGCGGCAGGCGGGGCGGCGTGGCTGGCCCAGCTGGGCCCGCACACCGGCTTTGGCGCGGGCGTGCTCGGCCCGATGATCCTGGCTGGAGTCGGCATCGGCATGGTGATCGCGCCGGCCATCAACACCGGCACGTTCGGCGTGGCACCGCAGGACGCGGGAGCGGCGTCCGCGACCGTCACCGTCGGCCAGCAACTCGGCGCCTCGGTCGGCACCTCGCTGCTGAACACCATCTTCGCCGGCGCCGTCACCTCCTACCTCGCCGCGCACCTCGGCGCGGCCCGGCTGATCGGCCGCCAGGCCCTGACCGGGCTGGCACTGGCACACGGCTATGACACCGCGTTCTGGTGGACCGCCGGCATCTTCGCAGGCGGCGCAGTCATCGGCGGCACCCTGCTCCGACGCGGGCCGCTGCGCCAGGTGCGCGCGCCATCCCCGGCGCACGACCGGGTAGCAGCGGCACAGGGCGAGCCAGCCCCGGAACGGGCCCGGTGACCCCTCAGCACCCCCACGGCGCATGAGCGGAGCCGGCAAGCTGATCTGCCCGAGCCTCGCGGATGGCCCAAATCTGCGCGTGGCCACTGCTGCTCCGCAGCAGGCAAAATGTCTGCACAGATCGGCGGTTCCAGAACGATGGGTTGCCTCAGGACGTTACGTTCGCTACGGCGGTGCAGGTCGTGGTTGACCTGGGGATACTGCCAGCGGTCCGCGCGGCGGTGTCGTGCGCATGCGAGCCGAGCTCGCGTCGAGGCCGCCGTCCTCATGTGCCGTGGCGGCGGGCGGCCTCCACCTCGAACCCCAGCCTCCCAAGTACGCCGACAGCACCGCCCTTCCCGCCCTCGAAGTCGCCCGAGCCGAGGCGTTGCCCCGTGGCTAGCTCGTACGCCGCACCCAGGATTGCCTTGGACGGGTACTGGCGGCCATTCATGACCAGCTCATAGCTCTTGGCAGGTCCAAAGCCGTGAGCAGAGAAGAACCGCTCGGCACCTAGACGGTCATACTCCTCGACCGCGCGCAAGACATCGCCGCGCGTCACCCTGCCCCACGCCACCATGCATCAACGGTACGCGTGCGAAAGCCTGGCAGTCATGCCATGACAGACGGCCGCCCGGCCAGGCCTCCACGATTACAGGACGTGATTGAGATGTCGCCCGGATCAGCGCCGATCGCCGA
>Ga0187807_1000713_pt1 | contig 10628 bp, 10 predicted proteins | sample NC_wetland_sal_i_4_FD_132432 | JGI IMG/M metagenome (GOLD analysis project Ga0187807, IMG submission 132432) | Wetland sediment microbial communities from Neuse River Estuary, North Carolina, USA - ASW_2 | ecosystem: Environmental > Aquatic > Freshwater > Wetlands > Sediment | place: USA: North...
GATGGTGTTCATCCGCTACGCGTTCACGGTCACCGCGACCGGCAAGCACGTCGCGATGAACATGCATCACTACTGGAAATTCCGCGACGGGAAGGCGTGCTACGTTCGCAGTTCCGAGGACACGGCGCAGGTAGCCGCGGCCCTCATCTGACGCGCTCCGACCCCCGCCAGTCACAGAGAAGACACCCCGAAAAGGACTCCAGATAATCGGCGATCTGATTTCCTACCGGAACGATGGAAAGGGCTCTACGGCGATCGTCGGCGCGGTCGAGAGCGAGTGAGTGAGTATTCCACTTCGTACATGGATATGCACCCGGGCGACATACTATTTTCGGCATGAGCGGCAGGCCGCGCCCCGTGTTACCTGGTTGATGTCGGGTTATAGCCGGAGAGGGTCATGTGGCCTGCATCGACCGGGATGGTCACGCCGGTTACCGCCGCGGCGAGATCGGAGTTGAGGTAGAGCGCGGAGTCGGCGATGACCTGGGGGTCCAGGAACGAGGCGCCCTTGAGCATGGTGTAGTGGTGGCCGGCCTCGGTCATGTCGTCCTCGGTGCCGCCGGGGTGCCCGGCGAACATGTCCAGCGCGCCCTGGTGGCTGGTCATCGGCGTCTTGATCGCGCCGGGACTGATGGCGTTGCACCGGATGCCGTACGGGGCCAGTTCCAGCGCGATGTTCTTCATCAGCCCGATGACGCCGTGCTTGGCGGCCACGTAATGCGCGGTGTACTGCCCGGCCTCCAGGCCATTGACCGATGCGATGATCACGATCGACCCGGCGCGCCGCTCGATCATGTGCGGGGCGACAGCCTTGGCGGACTTCCACACGCCGGTGAGGTTGACGGCGATCATCTCCTCCCACTGGTCGTCGGTGAGCTCCCAGAACGAGCCGAGGGTCCAGATGCCGGCGTTCGCGATGAGGATGTCGATCCTGCCGAATGCCGCGATCCCGGCCGCCACCGCCGCGTCGAGTTCCCGCTGAGACCGCACGTCGGCCTTGACGGCTATTGCCCGCCGGCCGAGGGCCTCGACCTGCCGGACCGTCTCGTCGAGGTCCGCCTGGACCGCGAGCTTGTAGGCGACGCTCGGCAACTGGTCCAGGACGTCGACGATGATCACGTCCGCGCCCTCGCGCGCGCAGGTCACCGCGTGCGCGCGGCCCTGTCCCCGGGCACCTCCGGTGATGAAGGCCACCTTGCCGTCAAGCATCCCCATTGCGGTACTCCCCTTTCATCGGCTGTGCCAGCGTTCCCGCACGGGCACCGGATCGCGCACACCACTTTCGCGAGGATGTCGCGTATCGCCGTGCGGTGCAAGGCATGAACGAAGAACGCCATCAGGCGCGGACCTCACTTGGCGGGAGGATCGGGAGAACGATTCGCGACGGGTGGGGGGGACCGGTGTGGATGCGGTGCGGGCCGGCGTTGACCGTGCTCTCATGCCTGGCGTAGACGAGCGGCTTGGGGTATCGCTTGATGTCGGTGCCCTGCACGATCAGCAGCAGCCCCTCACCAGCCTCGAATCGGGTGCCCGAGGGGAGAATCTCGATCTCGGCCTCGACGACCTCCCCGCGCGGGACCGGGAGCGCGCGCCGGTGGGCGAGTACCGTCAGGAACTCGGTGCTGAGCTCTGGGTCTGGCTCGCGGTGCGAGGCTCGCAGCCAGCCGACCGCGACTGGACCGTCCTCGAACTGCGCGTAGTACGGGAACCCGACAACCTCACCGTCACGGCCGGTCTTGAATAGCGCGGCGAACAGGTCGAGATCGTCGGCTTCGGGGGCCTCGACGTGCAGGATCAGCCGGGAGTGCCCGACGATCTCGGTCGGCTCGTCGAACGTCATGGTGAACCGGGCGTCCACCGGACCCGGCGCGCTGCCCAGCGAATCGTATTCCGCCACCGCGCCAGCGACGGGCGGCTCGGGGAGCAAAGCGCCCGCAGCCGCGTCAAGGTACCAGGACCGGTACTCCGTGTCTTTCGGCGGCCAGTCCCGGGCGATGCGGGTGGTGCCCTGGTAGTAGCGCTCCCGTACCTCCATCCGGACCCGTGGCCAGTCCAGGACGCCGCGGTCGACGCCGCGGAGGAACTGATCGAAGAACGCCCGCTGCCGCTCGACGTTCTCGGGGTCGTAGTAATACCCCCATTTCTTGCGGCCGTGCGCGTCGAGCCACTTGTGCTCCGAGGAGATCCGGCGGAAACCCTCCAGCGTGCCGCGAGAATGGAGGCCCTGGTCCGACCAGCTGGCCACCACAAACGCGGGCACCCGGATCTCCTCGAGCCTGGCGGCTTTCGAGGCCCAGAACTCGTCGAACCACGGGTGCTCCGCGGTCTCGGCCTCGAGGTCCTCGATCATGCCCGTGCTGGCGCCCCACCGGTCCCAGATGTACGGCCAGAACGACGTCTCCGGGATGCCGCCGTGCCGGACGACCTCGCGGTAGGTGTCGCTCCAGCCCTCCCACGGGTTGATCGCCGCCAGGTGCGGCGGATTGAGCTCGGCCACCCGCCACTGCGTCTGCGTCAGGTACGACACCCCGGAGAGCCCGACCCGCCCGTTGCTCCACGGTTGCGTGCCGGCCCACTCGATCAGGTCCGCGTACGCCCTGGCCTCCTCGGGCGAGAGGTAAGTCGCCGGCCCTTCGGAGTACCAGGTACCCGGGATGTCGGCGATCACGATCGCGTAGCCGTGCGGGACCCAGTACTCCGGGTCGGGCGCCTCGAAAGTCGTCAGCGCGGAGTTCCACTCCGGGCGCACCCCGCTCTTGGGATAAATCTGGCCGATGGGAGCCGGGTTGTGCTTGCCATAGGGCGACCAGGCCACGATCGGCGCGGCAGTCGCTCCGCCCGACGGCCGGTAGACGTCCACCCAGATGGTCGCGCCTGAACCAATAGGGACCGCGACATCACGGTCGATCACCATGCCCGGCCTTGTCTCGGTGCGCGGCTCGGGGGGCCGGCCCGCCCGCGACTCTGGGGTGTTGCGCGGGCCGCGGAAAAGATAGCCGTTCTCGCTCATGGCACAGACGCCACCATTCGTTCGGAATAAAAATCTTGATCTTCCCGAACGGAGCGTGGCGCCTGCACACCCTCCGGTCCGGGATCGCCGCCGGTTCTTATGCGTATGAGCCAGTATGAGCGAGACAGAGGGCTGGATGAGCGCGGTCTGCCTGGGCGAATCTCCGCTGTATTTCCGCTATCGTCGGGCACATGGACGACGAGCAGTTCCCGGTCTCCTACCAGGGTGTCTCTCCTGGCGTGCCGGTGCTCACCAGGGACGGGAAGCAGTTCGGCATTCTTGAGCACGTTCTCGAGGTTCCCGGGGAAGACATCTTCGACGGGATCGTCGTGTGGACCGGTGGCGGCAGCTGGGTGGACCGGCAGGTACAGCGCGACCTCAGCAGAGGGGAAGCTTCCGCCGCGCGGCGGCTGGAACTGCTCCGGCCGCAGCATCTGCGGTTCGTCGACGCAGACACCGTAGCGGCGATCACCGTCGGCTACATCCGCTGCGACCTGGACGCCGCCCAGGCCACCGCGCTGCCACCGCCGGCGCATGACGCCCCGCTCTACTACGCCAACGCGATCGGGCAGGCACCGGACCAAGCGGCGTACGGGAACCGGGCGATGTACGGGAACCACGCGATGTACGGCGTCATGTTCCGCCGCGCGCGCTGGACCCGCGAGAGCTAACCGATTCCAGGCCAATGTCGCTGGCCGCTCAGTCCTGGCAGGAGACGTTCACGACGGCCTGACGGTGTTCGGCGTGGACGGCGTGCAGCGCCCTGCTGAGAGCGGGCAGCAGGTCCCGGCGGTCGGCAACGGCCTCCCCGTACCCGCCCGATGCCGTCGCGTACTGCTCGAACGCGACCGGTGGGCCGAGTTCGGCTAGCGGGGTGAGCTGGCCGGCGCCGGCGGCGTGGCCGTCTGGGTACATGGCCAGGGCGGAGCCCTGAACCGCGGTCCACTTGCGGTTGGCGCAGATGACCGTCAGCACCGGGATGTCGTACGTGGCCATCGCGTGGTGGCACGCGGCCGGGTTGGCGAACATGTAGGCGCCGTCGCCGACGGCGGAGATGACGGTGCGTTCGGGCCGGGCCAGCTTCAGGCCGATGGCCGCCGGCAGTCCCCACCCGAGGCCGCCGGCCGGCGGAGTGCCGAAGTAGCTCAGCGGCCCGCCGCCCGGCAGCAGCTCGAGGCGCGCCCAGTACTCGCTGACCACCGACGCGTCCTGCGGCAGCACCTGAGCCAGCGCCCAGTTCATGAAGGTCTTGGTGATCGGGCCGTCCGCGCGGCCTGCCGCGGCCAGTCGTTCGCTGATCTGGGAGCGGCTGGCCGCGGCCGCTCGCTCGATGGCGGCGCGCCGCCGCTCGTCTATCTGGGCGCGCCGCCCGGGCAGCGCCGTCGCGAGCGCCTCCAGAAGGTTCCCGACGCTGGTGGTGACCGACAGGTCGCTGCGGTGCGTGCGGATCGGGTACCGGGAGAAGTGCGGGTCCGGCCCGCACTGGACGACGATCGCGCCGGCCGGCGGCATGGCCGCCGCCGGGATCCACGGCACATCCATGTCCAGGAAGCACAAGACGTCGGCGTCCGACGCCGCGCCCAGGTCATAGCCGATGTGCAGGGGATGACTCGCGGCGACGTTATAGCAGCGCGGCCTGAACTCGAGGACGCCGATCGAGTACTCGTCACACAGCTGTCCGAGCAGGGCCGCCGTGCCAGGCTCGGTCCCCGACGCCGCCGTGACGAAGACCGGGAAGCTCGCGCCGGCCAGCAGGTCCGCGAGCCGGCCCACGGCGTCCGCGTCCGGGGAGGCATCGGTGGGCGTCACGCTGCGGCGGTCGGGCACGGCGCCGGAAGCATCGCGGGCCAGCACCTCCCTGGGCAGCGACAGGTATACGGGGCCCCGCGGCGCCGTCATCGCGATGTCGATGGCACGGTCCAGGACCGCGGCGACCTGCACGCCGTCTCGCAGTTCGTAGTCCCACTTGACGAATTCGCGTACCAGGGACGCCTGGTCGTACATTTCCTGCGCCCAGTGGATCGTCCCGTCACGCGAACCGAGCACCGAGTCCTCGAACAACGGGCTGCGGCCCGCGGCCAGCAGAATGGGGATGCGGTCCGTCGCGGCGTTGAAGGTCCCGCAGACGGCGTTGGCCGTCCCGACACTGGTGTGGACCATGACCGCCTGGAGGCGACCGTCGCCCAGATAGGCGCCATGGGCCATCGAAATGGCCAGATTCTCGTGCGCGCAGACCACCAGCTCGGGGAAATCAAGTCCCGATTGCTTCTGCCGAGCGTACGCCTCGACGAGAGGGGCGAAGTCGGTGCCCGCGTTCACGAACAGCCGGCTGACGCCGCGATCCTTCAGCACGCTCAGGTAAGCCTCGGCGACCGTGGCCACCACCCCGTTCTCGTGGACTCCCACTGGTTTGCTCCTCTCCCGGCAGGCGGCTCCTGGCAGGCGCACAGGCAGGCGGCGGGGCCGCCTGCCATCGCGCGCACAGTAAGCATCATCGCGCGCCTGGAGGGCGATGGTGAAATTTCCGGCGCGGGCGGCCTGATGAGGGGGCGCGTCGCGGCTAGCTGCCGCTCAGGTCAGCGCGACGGACGCGGATCGCGGCGATCGCGGCCACCACAATGAGCAGTGCGATCCCCGCCGCGACCAGGAAGGCACGGTCGAAGCCGGCCGCCAGCGCGTGCTGGTAAACCGCTTGCCAGGAGGCGGTCCGGGCAGTTGCGGCATGGGCGCTGGCGCCATCGGCGACCACCGTCCAGGCCACGGTGCCGAGCACCGCAAGGCCGATCGATCCGCCTACCTGCCGGCCGGCGTTGAGCAGGCTGGCGGCCACCCCGGAGTCCGCCTCGCCGACGCGGGCCAGGCCGACCAGCTGCAGCGGGACGATCAGCAGGCCGAGCCCGGCCCCCGTCATCAGGATCGGGCCGAGCAGCCCGCCCATGTACGTGCCGTGTTCGGTCACCCGGGACAGCCAGTACAGGCCTCCGGCGCTGGCGGCACCGCCGGCCAGCAGCAGCGGACGCGCGCCGATCCGTGGCACGAGCGAAGTAGCGGCGCCCGACGCGGCCAGCACCGCGGCCGTCAGCGGCAGGAACGCCACTCCCGTCCTGAGCGCGGAGTAACCCCAGACGTCCTGAACGAACAGAGTGAGGAAGAAGAACACGCCGAAGATCGCCGTCCCTACGCCCAGCATGATGAGGTTCGCGCCGAGACGGTCGCGCTGGCGCAGCACCCGCACCGGGAGCAGCGCATGGCGGCTGCGCGTCTCGACGAACGCGAACGCGGCGAGCAGAACCGCGGCGGCCGTCAGCGCGGCCACCACCTTCCCGTCGCCCCAGTGCGACGTCCCGTCCGGGCTGGTGGCGGCGTTGGACAGGCCGTAGACGAGCGCGGCGACTCCGCCGGTTCCTGTGATGATGCCCGGCAGGTCGAGCCGGCCAGGCCGGCGAGCGGCGGCGGGCAGCACGGCCAGGGCGGCGAGCGCGACGCCGATGCCGATCGGCACGTTGACGAACAGCACCCAGCGCCACGAGGCGTACGTGACGAGCAGTCCTCCGGCGAGCAGCCCGGCCGCGCCGCCGGCCACGCCTATCGCGGCGTACGCGCCCATCGCCCGGTTGCGCGGCGGGCCTTCCGGGAACGTCGTCGCGATCAGCGCCAGCGCGGTGGGCGCGACGATGGCGCCGCCAGCGCCCTGTACGGCCCGGGCCGCTAGCAGCCACGCCTGCGAGGTGGCCAGCCCGCCGGCGAGGGACGCGGCTGAGAACAGCAGCAGGCCGGCCACGAACATCCGGCGCCGGCCGAGCAGGTCACCGGCACGGCCGCCGAGCAGCAGGAACCCGCCGAGCGTTAGGGCATACGCGTTGACTACCCACTCCAGACCGCTGCCGGAGAATCCGAGTGCGGTCTGAATGTGCGGCAGGGCGACGTTGACGATGGTCGCGTCAAGCACGACCATCAGCTGGGCGGTCGCGATGACCGCCAGTGCCACGCCGAGGTGGCGGCCGTTGTTCCGGGTGCCGGCCTGACTGATTGCGGAAGTTGTGATTGCCATGCCACCGATGCTGCCGGCTGGACGGCCCGCCGTCGTCGTGCGCAGGAAGTGACTTCTGCCTGGTCAGCGGGGATGCCGCCAGGCACCGGCATACCGCGCGGGTAGTAGCCGGCAATAGCCACTGCGGGCGGATGCGCTCGCGGACAGGACGCGTACGCTCGGAGAATGCGCACGGATCGGGGTCGGCGAGTGTTCTACGCGGCCGGATGGCTCATCTCGGCGGGCGTTATGTTCGTGACGTTCCGCGTGTGGCAGCTGCACGTCCGCGAGGTCGAGCAGCGCGCGGAAGAGGCGGAGCGGACAAGGGACGAAGCCGCCGGGCGCAGGGCGATGGAGGAGCGTCTGCGCATCGCCCGTGAGCTGCACGATTCCCTGACGCACAGCATCTCGGTGATCCAGGTTCAGGCTGGCGTGGCGGTGCACCTGGCACGCAAGCGCGGCGAGGATGTCCCGCCCGCGCTGCTGGCGATCCAGGAGGCAGGCACGGATGCCGTACGGGAGTTGCGCGCGACGCTCGGCGTGCTGCGCAGCGAGGAGGACGGCGACGGCAGCGGCCTCAGCCAGCTGGACAGCCTGGTGGCACGCGCGCGGGCGGCCGGCCTTCCCGTGACAGTGACCGTGACCGGCGCGGAGCGACCGCTTCCGCCCGACGTGGACCAGGCTGCCTACCGGATCGTGCAGGAAGCGCTCACCAACGTGACCCGTCACGCCGGCCGTGCCCGCGCGTCGGTGCACCTGCACTACACGCCAGAAACCCTGTCGATCCAGGTCGACGATGACGGCAAGGACACCGTCACCAGCACCGGCACCGGCACCCGGCCGTCAGGACCTGGGCTGGGCCTCGTCGGCATGCGCGAACGGGTGTCGGCGCTCGGCGGCCAGCTCAGGGCCGGACCACAGGACGACGGCGGCTTCCAGGTGCGCGCCGAACTTCCCGCGCGGGCGCCGTCGTGATCAGGATCCTGCTGGCCGACGACCAGGCGCTGATCCGCAGCGGCATCCGGTCGCTACTGGAGGCGGAAGACGACATCGAGGTGGTCGCCGAGGCCGCCGACGGGCAGCACGCGGTCGCGCTGGCCGCCGAGCACCGCCCGGATATCGCGCTCATGGACATTCAGATGCCGCTGCTTGACGGCCTCGAGGCCACCAGGCAGATCGTCGCGGACGAGCGGCTGGCCAGCGTGCGCGTCGTGATCCTCACCAACTTCGGGCTCGACGAGTACATCTTCCGCGCGCTGCGCGCGGGCGCGAGCGGATTCTTGCTGAAAGACACCGAGCCGACCGAGCTGCTGCAGGCGCTGCGGGTCGTCATGCGCGGGGACGCGCTGCTGTCCCCCGCGGTGACCCGCCTCCTGATCAGCGAGTTCGTAGCCCGGCCGCCGGACGCGGTCGCCGCGGTAGGAATGGAGACCCTCACCAACAGGGAACGAGAGGTGGTGGCCCTGGTCGCGCACGGCCTGTCTAACGACGAGATCGCCGGCGCCATGGTGCTCAGCCCCGCCACCGCCAAGACCCACGTCAGCCGTGCGATGACCAAACTTGGCGCCCGCGACCGGGCGCAGCTCGTTGTCTTCGCCTACCAGACCGGCCTGGTCACCCCGCGCACCACCCGGGCACACCCTGGTGCGGGCTAGCTGAGCATGCTGCGGTAGACGGCGATCAGCGCTGCCTTCTGATCGTCGCTCAGGCGCGGGTCGGCGCGGATCGCGTCCTCGGTGCCCAGGGCCGCTGGGGCCGGGCCAGGGTTCTTGCCGTCCGGGCTGTCGCCTGTCATCGCGTCGATCAGCCCCGACTGGGCGAGCAAAGTCTCGGCCGACAGGTTAAGCGCGTCGGAGATCGCCCTGAGCACACGCACCGACGGCTGGTGCAGGCCCCGCTCGACCTGGCTGAGATATGGGTTGGACAGGCTGGTCAGCTCCGCGAGCTCGCGCAGCGACAGGCCGGCACGTTGCCGCTGCTGCCGGATGAAGGCGCCCAGCGCTTCCCGCTGCGCCTGCCATATGTCCGTCATGGCCCGCCTCCTTCACTGCCTTCACTGCCAACCAACGGTACGCGGCAGCTCCGGGCGGGTGCCCGGCGCTGCCGCGACCTGGTCCTGCCCGCCGGCACGGCGGGCTCGCGCGTGCCTTGGCCTCACGCGGCCGCGGGCTTGCCTGGCTTGGCTGCGGCAGGCTTGCCAATGGCGGGCTTGCCCAGCTGGCCAGGCAGCAGCGGGGACATCACGGTGATGACCTCGTCGGCGAACTGCCGCTGGTTGGCGAGCAGGTGCTCGGCGAAGTCGTTGGTGTTGGCCACGACCTCGTGCGCGGTGGGCAGCCGGTCAGCCAGCGGTACGCGGATCGTCGGCATCGCGGGGGTGACGGCCTGAACGGACTCGACCAGTGTCTTGAGCGCATCCAGCGCGATCTCCTGGCCCTTGCGGAGGGTGGACAGGAACTCATCCTGCAGCTCCTCCCGAACGGTGGTGTTCATAATCTTGCCTCCTCATCGCTTCGTGCTAACTATATCAAGCTTACGCTTGATATGCCAAGCGCGAGGTCTCGGATGCCGCCCGTGGCCTGAGCGGAATTGAACGGAACTACGACTGCCCGTCCGCCGGAACCGGGCGCGGCACGGTGAGCCAGACCGCGCTGGCCGCGGCGAGCACTCTGCCGCCGGGCCCGAGCAGCGCCGATCCGGCGAGCAGCTTACGGCCGTCACGCCCGCCCGGCCAGGCGATCACCAGGCAGCGGTCACCAGCCACAGGCAGCGCCGTCAGGGTAGCGGCCATCCGGCCGAGCAGGATAGCGGTGTCCCAGCCCAGGGCAGCGGCTTCAGCAGCGGCGATCCCGCTGGGGCAGTCCAGCGCCGCCCAGACCACCTCCGGCCGCACGATCCCGCCGGCGTCCGTGACCGATGGGTCCGGTGTCCACGGGGCCGCCCACAACGGCCTGCCAGCCAACGGGCCGGGAAAGATCCGCAGCCCGTCGCCGGGCGCGCGGCCCATTCCGCACACGAAACAGTCGGGGAATACCGGGTCGGTGTAATAGCGGGCGCGGCCGGCGGCCGCGTGCGCTTCCGCCACTGAGACCGGGCCAGGTATCTCCGGTGCCGGGCCGCCCGGCGAAGAGGTCGCCTCCGCTATCAATGTGCTGTCGTGGTGGATGCGGACTGAGCTTTCGGCGTCCCGTTCGACGGCCATGGGTGTGGCCAGCGGAGGTGGCCGGCGCAGCGTGACAGTCACCGGGCCATCGACGTACGCGGCGATGCGCCCGCAGACGTACCCGCCGTTGCCGCTGCCGGGGGGGCCGCAGAAGCGGGACGGGATGACCAGGGAACCTGTCATGCCGGTGCCAGCAGTCTTCGCACCGCCGCGGTGCCGGCGAGAGCGTGGTCATGGTCAGGGGAGCACGGGATGAGGTTGAACTCGGTGCAGCCGGCGGCGGCGTAGGGGGCGAGGAACTCCGCGACGTCCTCGGCGGTGCCGTACGGGCAGTAGCGTTCGAAGCGCTCGAACGGGAGCTGGTAGAAGGCCTCCATCGCTGGTGCGAGGCAAGCGCGTGCGGCCTGTCTGGAGTCGGCGAGCCC
>Ga0187807_1000714_pt1 | contig 10621 bp, 7 predicted proteins | sample NC_wetland_sal_i_4_FD_132432 | JGI IMG/M metagenome (GOLD analysis project Ga0187807, IMG submission 132432) | Wetland sediment microbial communities from Neuse River Estuary, North Carolina, USA - ASW_2 | ecosystem: Environmental > Aquatic > Freshwater > Wetlands > Sediment | place: USA: North...
CACCAGCACGTACTGGGGCAGCTCGGTGGTGTACATCGTCACGTCCGTCATCCACCAGCCGTGCAGCAGCAGGTTGCCATGCAGCATGTCGTGCGCCTGCAGCGCCTGGCCCGCCCCATCCGATAGCACCGGCACCGTGCCCGCGACCCGCAGGTAGCAGAACATCAGCACGGCAGCGGCCCCAAGGGCGCCCAAGAACCACCACACTGGCGACAGCGGCCGGGGTCGCCCGGGCCGCCCCGCGGCCCCGCGGCCGCGTCGTCGGCTCGCCAAAGCGTCCACGCTGCAGGAATACCAGACTTGGCGGCTCAGTAGGGAATCGGTGACCGTCTGCTAGCTTTGGCCTTGGCCACGGCAAACCGTGATGCCGGACGTGACCATGCCACAGTCGGTCGCGTTTTACGTTAGCCAGGTGTTCGGGAATAGTGACCTATTGGCGCAAAATGGCGGCCGCCAGGCGAAGAACGGGTCCCGGGAACGCGGCATCCGGCGGCCGCTGATTCTCGCGGTCACGGCGCTCGCGCTGCTCGCGTGCTTCGCCGCCTACGTCCGGTTGTCCTGGACGTACCCGACGAACTCCGACGGCGCGAGCATCGCCCTGCAGGCGTGGCAGATGCTGCACGGCAACCCACTGCTGCGCGGCTGGAATCTCGCGGACGTGCCGTTTTACACCACCGAACTGCCGCAGTACATGCTGGTGGAGCTTGCCCACGGGCTGAACGGGAGCGTCGTGCACATCGCGGCGGCCATGACCTACACGCTGACGATCCTGCTCGCCGCGCTGCTGGCCAGGAAGCGCGCCGCCGGCCTGGCGGCGGTGCTCGCCGCGGGCATTGCGGCCGGGATCATGCTCGCCCCGCAGGTGCCTGGCGTCGTGGTGCTGCTCTCGTCCCCGGACCACATAGGCACGTCCGTGCCGATCATGCTCTCGTGGCTGATCCTGGACCGCGCCTGGCCGGGATGGCCGGCCGCGGTCGTCGTCCCGCTGCTGCTCGGCTGGGCGACCGTGGCAGACATGCTGGTGGTATATGTCGCCGTCGTCCCGCTGGTGCTGGTGGTGGCCTTCCGCGCCGGACAGGCAGTTGTCCGCGACCGGAGCGCACGGGGCGCCGGGGCCGCGCAGGGGGGCCGGGGGTTCGGGTCCGCGCTCGCCGCGCTGGCGGGGCAGCGGCAGGAGCTCGCGCTCGCGGCGGGCGCCGTCGTGGCGGCCATCGCCGCGCGACTGGTGCTGCGCCTCATCGCGGCCTTGGGCGGGTTCACGACGGTGCCGCCGCAGGCGACGGTCGCCGGCCTCGGCCACATCGTCCACCACAACGTTCCCGTGGTCGCGCGGGGGCTGCTGCTGCTGTTCGGCGCGGACTTCGTCGACTACCCGGCAAACGGCTTCCTGGTGCTGCACCTGGCGGGCGTGGCGCTCGCCGCCGGCGGCGTCGCGCTGACCGCGTGGCGGTTCCTGCGAGACCGTGACCTGGTGGCGCAGCTGCTGCTTGCCGGGATCGTGGTCAACCTGGCGATCTTCCTGGCCAGCACGGGCGTCTCGGCGCTGCCGACGACGCGCGAGGTGGCCGTGGTCCTGCCGTTCAGCGCCGCGCTGGCGGGACGGCAGCTAGGCCCGCGGCTGGCTGCCCTGGCCCGAGCCGCGGGCCGCCCGAGAGCCGTCGCGGCGGGCCTCGTCGCGGCGCTCGGCCTGGCCGGCGCCGGGTACGCGGCCGGCCTGGTGCGCGAGATCGCCCCGGCGGTACCGCCCACGGCCGAGCAGCGGCTGGCGAGCTGGCTCGAGGCCCGGCACCTCGACGACGGCCTGTCGGGCTACTGGGCGTCGAACGTGGTCACGCTGACCAGCGGGGACCGGGTCCGGATCCGGCTTGCCGAGATCAGTCACGGGCTGTCCGGCAGGTTCGGCGGCGGCGGGCCCGCCGTCGGGGTGCTGATCCCGGGCATCCGCGAGACGGACGCCGCGTGGTACGACCCGGCGGACAACACCGCCAGCTTTTTCGTGCTCTACCCGGGCACGGTATTCCCGGCGTTCACCGACAAGGCGGCCGTCATCGCGACGTTCGGCGAGCCGTCGCGGACCTACCATGTCGCCGGGTACACGATCCTGGTCTGGCCGCACGCCAACCTGCTCACCGAGCTGGGCAGGCCGGGTCAGCCCGGCAGCTGACCGCGGATGAGTCAGGAAACCTGGTCGAGCAGGTTCTTGTCCCACGTCATGATCGTCCACACGTCGTAGTGGTAGGTGTGCGCCGGAGGGCCGAACACGCGGATGATCCACGCGGGCGGGATGTAGAAACCGGGGCCGTCCTGCGTGGTGGTCACGACGAAGTTCGCGTAGTGCAGGCTCGGGTCGAAATCCGACGCCTTCGCCAGGTGCTTCCCGGGCCGGACGGAGTCCGGCCGCCAGTCCGGCGCCAGGAGCGCGATGGCGCCATGGCTGTCGAGCCGGACGCTGTTGCCCTCGGCGTAGCTGCCCAGACCGACGGTCAGGTGCCGGGCGCTCAGCCAGTCGGCGAGCGCCTGGTCGTGCGCGGGCACCTGCGGCCTGGTCACGCCGTAGCCGAGCGCGACGAGGTAGCAGCACCCGGCCGCGGCGAGTGCCGGAAGCAGCCTGGCCCGCGTCAGCCGGTCCGCGAGCAGGCGGCCCGCCAGGACTGCGCCGAACGGCAGCACCGCTGCGATTTCCCTGTTATCCCAGTAGGTGTTGGGCAGCACGCTGAACACGTAGGCGGCCAGGTTGGTCACGATCCCTAGCGTGAGGACCTGGGTAATCAGGTCGCAGGTGAGGAACCGGCGGACCGCGCGGCCGAACGCCCAGCACGCGAGCGCCAGGCCGGCCAGGTGGACCAGGGCGACCGCGACGGCGAAGCCGAGCGTCCGCCCGGTGACGTCCGCGCCGTACAAGCCGAGCACTCCCTCGGCCGCTAGCGCGAAATGCGCGGGCCAGGTCGCGCTCGGCGCGAACGTCGTGTTCAGCGGCGCGGACACGTATCCGCCGAGGTGCGTGATGACCTTCATGACCGCGTCGGCGACGACGACCGAGACGGCGGCGCACCCCGCAAGCGAGAGTTCGAACCAGTGCTCACGGACCGGCTCACCGCGCTGCACCACGTCGCGGTAGGCGCGCACCGCGCATGCCGCCACGATCGGCACCACGGCGATCGTCAGCGCGATCTTGTCCCCGACTTGCACCCACGCCAGCAGCGCGCCGGCCAGCGGCGGGACCCACCAGCGGCGGGGCGCCCGGTCGAGCAGCAGGAAGATGAGGAGCAGCGGGACTCCGGTGCCGGTGTGGTCCGGCGACAGCAGCAGCAGGAACGCACCCGGGCCGACCTGCGGGGCGATCATGATCCCGGCGGCGATCAGCACCCGGACCAGGCCCTCTTTGCCCTGCGCGGTGCCCTTGGCCAGCAGGCCGGCCAGCACCACGAGCAGCGTGTAGGTCAGCGCCGCGGACACATGCACGTCCGCCGGCCCGAGCCCGCGGAAGATCTCCACGAACATGTACTCGGGCACCTCGGTCGTGTAGAACGTCACGTCGGCCAGCGACCAGCCCTTGAGCAGCCAGTTGCCGTGCAGCATGTCCCAGCCCTGCAGGGCGATGGAGGCGCCGTCGGAGGTGACCGGCTGGGTTCCCGACACCCGCAGGTAGCACAGGAACAGCAGCACCGCGGCCACCGCGTAGCAGGCCGGCCAGACCCAGCGCGGCTGAACGCGCGCGCTGCCATCGCGATGCCCGGCCTCCGACGGCGAGTCGTCCTGCCTCCGGGCTTCAGCCAGCCCAGGATCATTCGCGGCAGACATTGACAACTCCGTGGGTTCCGCCCCGGCACGGGTTCTGTGCCGACGCTTCAGGGTGATGCGCAAGCAGCGTTCATCGCGAAGGATAAAGGTACAGCATCTCAGTGCCGCGGGTATCCGGCGGTATCTGTTCTCGACGGCTGTCGTCGTAGCTAAGTCCCGTTAGCCGGCCACCGACGCGAGCAGGTCGGCGCGGGCCTGCTGGACGGCGGTGAGCAGCGCGCCGCGCAGCACCGGCTCGCTGGCGACCGCGGTCGGGACGACGCGCGGGCGGAGCGGGCAGATCCTGGCCACCTCCGCCGCCACCCGGCCGGCCAGCGCGGTCCCACCCGCCAGGCCGATCTCGCCGCCGAGCACGACGAGGCCGGGGTCGATGACCGTGCACACCGCGACGGCGCCGAGCGCGACGCGCCGCGCGAGCTCGTCAAGGAAGCGCCCGGCGGCATCGGCCGCGTCCGCGGCGCGGCCTGCCGCGGCGACGGCGGCGCTGACCGACTCGGCCGGGGTGGGCGCCGCGAAGCCGGACTCCGCGGCAAGGGCCCGGACCGCGTCCGCGCCGGCCAGCCATTGCAGGCCGCCCTCAAGCCGCCCCTGCCTGACATTGGCGGTGACCGGCGCGCCCGGCACCGGCAGCCAGCCGATCTCACCCGCGGCCCCGGTGACGCCACGGTGCAGCCGCCCGCCGAGCATCGTGGCCAGGCCGATGCCGGTGCCGATCCACATGAGCACGAAGTCGTCGGCCCCGGCCGCCGCACCGACCGCGTGCTCGGCCATGGCCGCCAAGTTGACGTCGTTCTCGATCAGCACGTTCTTGTGCAGCGCGCCGCGCAGCCCCGCGAGCACGCCCGCGTGCCACGCGGGCAGGTTGATCGCCAGCTGCGGATCGCCGGTCACCGGGTCGACGACGCCCGGGGTGCCGATCACGAACGCGCTCAGCATGCTGATCGCCACCCCGGCGCGCCGGCAGGCGCGGTCCACCGCCGAGCGCACCAGTTCGACGGGCTCGCCGTCCCCGTTGGTGTCCTCGTGCGCCTGCGCGATCACCCGCCCGGTGACGTCGGCGACCGCGGTGTTCACCAGCCCGTGCTCCATGTACAGCGCGGCGACGTAGGCGCTCGACGGCACCACCGAGTACAGCGCGGCGTTCGGGCCCCGCCCCACGTTCTGCTCGCCGACCGCGGCGACCAGCCCGCGCTCCTCGAGCCTGGCAAGCATCTGGGCGACTGTGACCTTGGACACACCGGTCAGTTCGGACAGCTGCGAGCGGGTCAGTGACCTGCCGTCAAGCAACAGCTCAAGTGCCGCGCGATCGTTAAGCTCGCGAAGCAGGCTGGGCGTGCCTGGCCGGGACGGCCCCCTGCCGTCAGCCCTGCTGGCGCCTTGCTGGCTGGGCATGGCTCGCTCCCCTCCCACGTATCGTGTGCGTGCCGCGTGTCTCAATCCGGCAACGGCTTGACCGGACCCCTAGCTTATAGGAAAGTTTCCTATTAGTTTCTCCCGCATACACCAACTCAAGCCGTCGCAAGGAGGACACCAGCAGTGCGACACAAGATAACCGCCGCGGCGGCCTGCGCGGCAGCCGGCGCGCTCGCCATCGCCGGCTGCAGCTCAGGATCAAGCTCTACCTCTAGCTCAAGCGCAGCGACCGGCACCACGCCGTCGTCTTCCTCTTCCCCCGCCTCGAACGCTAACGTCCCCAGCGAGCTCACCGTCTGGCGCATGGGCGCGTCCGTCCCGTCCGAAGTGACCTGGATGAACGGCGTCGTCACGCAGTTCCACACGGACTACCCGCAGTACGCTAACACCAAGGTCAACGTCGTATGGGTGCCCTGGGGCAACCGGACCCAGGACTGGACCAACGCCCTGGCCAGTGGCAAGAACGCCCCGGACATCACCGAGCTCGGGAACACCGACACGCCCACCGAGGCCTCGCTCGGCATGCTCGCCAACATCTCGAGTGACGTCAACGGCTGGTCCGGCAAGTCGGACATCGTCTCCGGCATGCTCGCCAACGACACGCAGAACGGCAACGTCTACGGCCTGCCGTGGTTCGGCGGCGTGCGCGGCATCTGGTACCGCAAGGACCAGTTCGCGGCGGCCGGCATCACGTCCACCCCGACCACCTGGCCAGAGCTCGTCACCGACGCGCAGAAGCTGATGGCCAAGTACCCCGGCACCTACGGCATCGGCGCCCCGTCGAACTACACCAACGCCATCGTCAGCTTCATCTGGGGCGCCGGCGGCCAGGTCGCGACCTACAGCAACGGCACGTGGACCGCGGACCTGACCTCCCCGGCCAGCGAAGCGGGCATCAAGTTCTACCTCGACCTTTACGCGACCAACCACCTGTCGCCGTCGAAGTACGTCGGCCAGACCGAGCTGGGCAACCCCGGCGCCACCTCCGGCGGGTCCAACGAGGACTTCGCGCTCGGCAAGCTCGACATGTACATCGACGGCCCGTGGGCCTCGTCCGAGTTCCCGGCCAACGCGACGGACAAGGCCAACTGGGCCTCGTTCCCGATCCCGAGCGAGAACGGCCCGGCCCCGGCCCCGGCCTTCGCGGGCGGCTCGGACCTGGCCGTCTGGGCCACCAGCAAGTACAAGGACGCGGACTGGGACCTCATCCAGGTGATGGACAGCCAGGCCAACTCCACTAGCTTCGCGAACCTGCAGGGCTTCTTCCCGCCGTACACCTCCGCGCTGACCGGCGGCGCCTACTCGGGCAGCCCGCTGATGTCCGGCTTCGCCAAGGCGGCCACCGTCACCCAGATCTCCCCGATGAACTCGAAGAACTGGGGTACCGCCGACGCGACGGACTCGATCATCCCGACCATGATGAAGGCCCTCGACCGCGGCGCGAACTTCCAGGCCGCGGTCAGCCAGGCCAACACCGAACTGCAGAACGTGCTCAACACGGGGCAGGAAAGCTAACAAAGGACAGCGAATGCTGAGCTCGGCGAAAGAGGCCGGCCCCGCATCCACTCCCGCCCTCGGCAGCCCGAACGGACGGTGGTCTCACCTGCCACCGTCCGTTCGGCGCCTCCGGTCGCGGGCATCCAGGCGGCGGCTCGTGCCCTACATGCTCTTGCTGCCGTCGGCGGTGGCGGTCGGCCTGATGCTCGTCTGGCCGGCGATCCAGCTGGCCGTCTACTCCTTCCAGGACTACGGCCTGCCGCAGATCACCGGCGCCGAGCCCACCCAGTGGACCGGTTTCGGCAACTTCCACCTGGTGCTGTCCGACCCCGAGTTCTGGTCGGCCTTGCGAATCAGCGTGCTGTTCGCGGCCGTGGTTGTGCCGCTGACACTCGTGACCGGCACGCTCGTCGGGCTGCTGCTGAACCGTCTCGGCCGGAGGATGGCGGCGTTCGTCTCCACGACGGCGCTCCTCGCCTGGGCGATGCCAGCGGTATCCGCCTCGGTGATCTTCGTATGGCTGTTCGACCCGGACGGCGGCATCGCCGACTGGCTGCTCACCAAGCTGCCTGGCTGGCTCGGCGGCGGCGCCCACTGGTCCGGGTTCAGCTGGACCAACGCGCCGCTCCCCGCGTACACGGTGATCACGCTGCTCGTGGTGTGGCAGGGGTTCCCGTTCATCGCGGTATCCGTGCTGGCCGGGCTCAAGACGATCCCCGCGGAACTGCACGAGGCCGCGCGGGTCGACGGCGCGGGACCGTGGCGGATGTTCTGGAAGGTCACCTACCCGATCCTCAAGCCGATCTTCCTGGTGCTGCTGCTGCTGTCGGTCATCTGGGACTTCGGCATCTTCACGCAGGCCTACATCGTGACCGGCGAGCTCGGCAACCGGGACGAGTTCAACCTGGGCATCTACGCCTACGACAAGGCGTTCACGATGCCGCCCACATACGGGGTGGCGTCCGCGCTCGCCCTCATCCTCACGGTAGTGCTGCTCGTCATCACCGCCGGCTACGTCCGCGCGTCCGTCAGGCAGGGGGCGATCTCATGAGGAGGGCTGTTGCTAGTCCGGGGGGGCGACCCCCCGGAGCCCCCCGGCTGCGCCTTAACGGCGCACGTGCTCGCAAGATTCTGCTAAACGCGACTGGAGTGGTAGTCGCAATCGTGACGCTGTTCCCGATCTTCTATATGGTCTCCACGGCGTTCAAGCCGGCCACCGAGATCGACTCGCTCACCCCGCACCCGCTGCCGGCCCACCCTACCTGGGCGAACTTCCAGAACGTGCTGAACGGCAGCGTGATCGGCATGCCGTACTGGACGTTCCTGCGCAACAGCCTGTTCGTGACGATCTCCTCGGTCCTGGTGTCGTCGGTGATCGCGCTGCTCGCCGCGGTCGCGGTCGCCAGGTTCCGGTTCCGGTTCCGCAGCACCTACCTGATCATGCTGCTGATCGTGCAGATGCTGCCGCAGCAGGCGCTGGTCATCGCGCTGTTCCTGGACTTCCGCAAGGTGAACCTGCTGGACAGCCTGATCGGGCTGTCGCTGCTCTACATCACGTTCTCGCTGCCGGTCACGATCTGGATGCTGCGCAACTTCGTCGCGGCTGTGCCGCGCGAACTCGAGGAGGCGGCCGCCATCGACGGCGCCGGGCCGTTCCGGGTCTTCTGGAAGGTGCTGCTGCCGCTCGTCGCGCCCGGCCTGGTCACGACCAGCGTGTTCGCGTTCATCTTCGCCTGGAACGAGTTCATCTTCGCGCTCACGTTCCTCGGCACCGACCAGGGCAAGTACACGCTGCCCGTTTACGTCACGTACTTCTTCGGCAAGGGTTCCGTCGACTGGGGGGCCATCATGGCCGCGTCCGTGCTGTTCACGCTGCCGGTCATGGTCTTCTTCCTCATCGTGCAGCGGCGGCTGCGGACGGGGCTGCTCGCCGGGGCGGTGAAGGGTTGAGCGGCGACTCCGCGCTTGAGCGACTTGCCGACGCCATCCTCATCCCGCCCTTTCCCGGCACGAGCGCGCCCCGCTGGCTGCTCGACGCGCTGTACCGGGGGCTGGCCGGCGTCACGCTGTTCGCGCCGAACATGGCCGCGGGCCCTGACGCGCTGGGCAGGCTCACCCGCGAGCTGCGCGCGGCGGCGCCCGACCTGCTCGTCGCGGCCGACGAGGAGGGCGGCGACGTCACCCGGGTCTGGTATGACACCGGCAGCCCCTACCCGGGCAACGCCGCGCTCGGCGCGGTCGACGACACCGCGCTGACCGAGCGGGTGCACGCCGCGATCGGAACCGACCTGGCCGGGCTTGGCGTCAACCTCGACCTGGCGCCCTGCCTGGACGTGCTCGCCGCGCCGGACAACCCGGTGATCGGCACCCGGTCGTTCGGCGCCGACCCGGCGCTGGTGGCAAGGCACGGCGCGGCGGCGGTGCGCGGGCTGCAGTCCGCGGGCGTCGCGGCGTGCGCCAAGCACTTCCCCGGGCACGGCGCGACGCTGCTGGACTCGCACGTCGAACTCGCCGTCGTCCCCGACGGGCTGGCCGCGGTGCGAGAGCGCGACCTGCCGCCATTCCGCGCGGCCGTGGCGGCCGGCGTGCTGACCGTCATGCCCGGCCACCTGCGGGTGGCCGAGCTCACCGGGGACCTGCCCGCCTCGCTGTCGGCGGCGGCCATCTGGCTGCTGCGCTCCTCGCTCGGGTTCGACGGCGTCGTCGTGTCTGACGCGCTCGAGATGCGAGCGGTCAGCGACGTGTTCGGCATCCCCGGTGCGGCGGTGCGCGCCGTGGCGGCGGGCAACGACCTGCTCTGCCTCGGCCGCGACGTGCCCGAGGAGGGCTACCTGGCGGTGCGCGCGGCGCTGCGGGACGCGGTCCGCTCCGGCGGGCTGCCCGCCGCGCGCCTGGAGGAGGCGGCCGACCGGGTTGGCGTGCTGCGCGCACGGCTGGCCCGGTTCCGGACCGCCGCCGCCGGTGGCGGCGGCGCTGGCGACCGCGGTGGCGCCGCCAGCGCCGCGGCCGCTGTCCGAGGCTCGGACGAGCCCTCCGCTGGCCCGGTATGGGACGCGGGTGGCGTCGGGCTGGTCGCGGCACGGCGCGCCCTGCGGGTCACCGGAAGCCCGCCTGACCTGCGTGACCCTGTTGTCATCGAGATAGAGCCGCTGCCGAACATGGCAGCCGGGGACGCGCGCTGGGGCCTGGCCGGGTACGCGCCGGCGGACGGATCCCGCCGGGTGGCCGCGGCGCCAGATCCCGTTCAGGCGGCGGCCGGCGCGCTGAAGGCGGCGGCGGGACGCTCGCTCGTCCTCGTGGTCAGGGACGCGCACCGCTCCCCCGCCACCCGGCAGCTGGTGACGGCGGTTCTCGCGGAGCGCCCGGACACGGTGCTGGTGGAGATGGGCCTGCCGTACTGGCAGCCGCCGGCCGGGACATGCCAGACATACCTGGCCACCTTCGGCGCCTCGCAGGCCAACTCCCGCGCCGCCGCCGAGTTCCTCGGCCTCACCGCGGAGCGCTTAGTACTGCGACGGCACAGTGGCCGTAGGGCGTCTCGGGTAGCGTGTAGCCGCGCGATCTTGTTGCGAGGTGGTGCGGCGTGGCCGAACCTACCCGGTCGGATATGGACACGAAGGGCCAGGATCCCAACGCTGTGTACGCGCTGGGCACCAGCCCAGACGAGAGTGCCAGGCTGCAGCGCCAAGCCGACGAGCTGGCCGCCGACAGCGCGGCGCTGCTCGACCGGGTCGGCCTGCGGCCAGGCCAGACGGCGATTGATCTCGGTTGCGGTCCGCGCGGGATTTTGGACATGCTGGCCGAGCGGGTCTTTCCGGCAGGCCGGGTGGTCGGCTTGGACGCGGACCCGGCGCATACCGCTATGGCCGCCGAATTCGCCTCCGGGCGGGGGCTGAGCTGCGTGGAGATC
>Ga0187807_1000715_pt1 | contig 10613 bp, 5 predicted proteins | sample NC_wetland_sal_i_4_FD_132432 | JGI IMG/M metagenome (GOLD analysis project Ga0187807, IMG submission 132432) | Wetland sediment microbial communities from Neuse River Estuary, North Carolina, USA - ASW_2 | ecosystem: Environmental > Aquatic > Freshwater > Wetlands > Sediment | place: USA: North...
GCCGTTTGGGCCAGTGTCGTCCAGGACCCGCCGCGGCCTGATCGAACTGGCGGCAAGGCGCGACCTGCTGATCATGCGCTGGGCCCGGTAACCAGCTCCTCGCTGTCCGGGAGACGTCCGGCACTGCCGGAATGAGTATTTTCTTCTCGTGCATATCTATGCATCATATGGCATACTCATTCACGGCTTGCGGACCTTATCAACGATTACCGGGCAGCCTTTCCCATGGTCCTGATAGGGAAATCAGGTCGCCGAATAGGGCGCCTGATATCTATGCTGAGCAATCGGGCAGAGGCTGCGCAGATCAACCTATTCTGGCGTTCTGGTCCCTGACACAGGGCAAACCATGACCTCCTGTGCCAGCGCATCCTGCTGGCTGGGCCACCTCAAGCATGGGCACATTGGTTAGTGCCGAGTTATGTATTCCAAGATTGTCTGCGCGAGGTCGGCGTATCCGTACTTCTCCGCGAGCTGGAGTGCCGGCCTCGCACGTTCGACCGCTGCCTGCAAGTCCCCCTGTTGCGCGAACAGCATGGCTTGGTTACCAAGCGAATTAGCCAACCCGAACGTGTCGCCGACCTCACGGTAAATCCGCTCCGTTTGCTTGTGCAGCGCGAGCGCGCCGTCGAGATCCCCGCGTGCGCGAAGTACCATCGCCTGATTGCTAAGCGAGATCGCGATTCCGCCAGCGTAGCCCGCCTCGCGGCAGATTCGCTCCTGTTCCCGGCATAGCGCGAGGGCGTCGTTCATATGCCCTTGCCGCAGCAGAATCCCTGCCTGATTGCCGAGCGATCTCGAGAGGCCATGAGGGTCGCCCAGCTCGCGATAGGCGTGCTCTTCTTCCTTGTGCATCCTGAGGGCGTCGTCGAGATTTCCACGCTCCTTGAGCATCACCGCCTGGTTACCCAGTGACCCGGCCAACTGGTCAGTCAAGCCGTGTTCGCGGCAGATCCGCTCGTGCTCCTTCATGCGCTCGAGTGCGCCGTCTAGATTCCCCTGCGCCCGGAGAATCAGCGCCTGGGTGCTAAGCGAGTTCAGCAGCCCCGCGATTTCGGGCAGCTCGCGGCAGATTTGCTCCTGCTCCTTCGCCAGCTTCAGCGCGCCGTCGAGGTCCTCGCGCTCCTCCAGGATCACCGCGTGGTAAGCAAGCGACCGCGCAAGCACGTCGTTGTTCCCGGCCTGGCGACAGATGCGCTCGGCCTCTATGTGCAGTGCCAGCGCGCCATCGGGATCCCCGTGTGCCTGGAGAATCACCGCCTCGTTTACGAGTGATTCCGCGAGCAGGCGGTCGTCCCCGAGCTCGCGGTAGATTCGCTCCTGTTCCTTCAGGATCGCCAGCACGCCGTCGGAATCTCCGCGTTCCTCAAGAATCGCGGCGTGATGGCCGAGCGCCGACACTAGCCCGTCGGTATAGCCGACGTTGCGGCAAGTCTGCTCTTGTTCCTTGATCAGGGCGAGTGCGCCGTCGAGATCCCCGCGCGCCTGGAAGATTGCCGCCTGGCTGCCGAGCGAGGCGGCCACGCCTGTTGGCTCGCCGAGCTCGCGGAACAGGCGCTCGGCATGCTTATGGAGCGCGAGCGCGCCGTCGAGATCCCCGCGTTCCTCGAGGAGCACCGCCTGACCACCAAGGGAGCTGAACAGCAAGTCCGGCTGGGCGAGCTCAATGGCGATCCGCTCCTGCTCCTTGAGGACTGTCAGGGCGCCATCGATATCCGGCTTAAGGGCGATCTGATCCTGCTGCTTCATGCCTTCGATCGCGCCGTCGATGTCTCCGCGCAGATGGAGGTATCCCTCTTGGCCTCCCTGCGAGATGACCACCTCATCAGGGTGGCGGTGCTCGAGAAAGAACCGCTCGGCCTCTCTCAGCCGGGCGAGCGCGCCGTTGAGGTCCCCATGCGCAATGAGGATCCCCGCCTGGTGGCTGAGCGACCACGCGAGCCAATACCAGTCCCCAACCTCACGGCAGAGTCGCTCCAGCTCGTTCATCACCTCGAGCGCGCTATCTTGATCGTCGTGCTCGAGAATGCCCGCCTGCGTGCTGAGCGACCGCGCTATCCCGTCGGAGTCGCCGAGCCTACGGCAGATCCGCTCAAAGCCCTGGTAGGCGGCGAGCGCAGGCTCGGAATGCCCGGTAGCGTAGAGCAGCCTGGCCAAAGCCTCGACATCACGCGGGTCGTGCTGGTCCGGATCGGCGATCATCGCCGCGTAGGTGTCGATGAGACGGTACGGGGATTCAGCTTCCAGCTGCGCCCAATAGCTCCTCAGCTCCGTCGGCGTCGACCATGCGAGCTCGGTCATGAACGCCGTGTCAGCGAGCGTCTCGCGCAGCTCTGGCCACTGCCTTGCGCGAGCCAGCTGCCACGGGAACTCTTCGAGCTTACGCGCGGTGTTCTCATCCGACTTCGCGAAGTACCTCGCTAGCCGCGAGTGTGCGAGGCACTGGTCGTCCTCGCGGGGCAGGTAGCGCCGCTCGACGGCGATGCGGGCGTCTTCGTGGGCGAAACCGAGTAGCCCCGAGCGGCTGATGAGGGCTTGCTTAGCTGCGAGGTACAGCGGTGCCCACACCGCATGCGGCAGTCGTTGAAGATCCTCGCCTGCGCCCGCATGCTTTCCGGACTCCCCATCGGCGGAATCGCGAGCGGTAGAGGGTGCGGCCTTTTCGCCGACAAGTTCGAGCAGCTCCGTTTCGCTTAGTCCGCGCCGCGCGGCCCACAGGAGCGTCATTGCGTCGCGGACCAGCCCGGGGCGGTCGCGTTCGTAATCTTGTTCCCAGCGAGTCAGGATCAGGTCATACAGACGCGAGGCATCGGGCGCGGCCAGCAGCTCATGCAGACGATTAGCGAGGGTTTCGTGATGGCCGTAAAGCCTTAGCTCACCAAGCATCGTGCACAGGAACAGCGGATTCGCGGATTGCGGCGCGCTTGCGACTTCGCGCGCCTCGCGGTCAGGCAATCGCTTCTGGTGCTGCTCGAGGTACTCGACGATCAGCTGCTCACGCTCGCGTTCATCCAATGGCAGGACCTCCAGCAGCGGCCACCCCCGGCGGTGTAGCTCATCGAGGGGGCGGCCCGGGCGGGTCGAGAGCACCAGGCGCACGTTCTCGGGAATCGTCGGCGGCAGCCATAGCAGGTCCGGGGCGCCGTCCTGGTCATCGAGTTGATCGAGCGCATCAATCACGAGCACGATTCGCCCGCGCGCGGCCGCGCGATGCACGGCATCCGCGAATGCTCTGCGCAACCCGATCGGATCGTCAGGGATTTCCCGCGACTGCCCGAAGTATTTCATCATCCGCTGCTGCTCGGCGGGATCGATCGTTTCGCGGCCGAGTGAGGTCCCGTCGGTTCCGTCGAGTTCTTCGATGATCCGGCGCAGCGTCGCGATCCAGTCAGCGCTCTCGGCCGAGGCGCCAACGAAATGCATGATCAGGGGGGCGGCTCCTGCCTCTCCAGGTACCGTTCCACGCTCGCGCCGCTGCTCCAGCCCAAGCGCCCAGTTTGCCAGCAGCGCCGACTTGCCCACGCCCGGCTCTCCTGACACCACCAGCGGCTCACCATCGGCATCGACATGCCTATCCAGCTGATCGAAGTACCCTCGCCGGGGGATGTACACCCCGGCAAGACGGCGCGCGAACCCCTGGTGCAACCCCCGCTCGCGGTCCAGCGGGCTGGGCGCAGAACCGGCAGGGAACAGACGCTCGATCACTGCCGTCATGTCCTCAAGGACAAGCTCACCGAGCGCTCGCGGATCAGCGTAGTTCTCGCGCACTGGCAAACCGCTCTGCCGGATCCGGTCCTTCAGGTCCGCAAGTTTGGCATGGTGCAGCCGGGCCCTCGCCCACGCCCGCCCGCTGCCATCGTTTTGGACCTCCTCAGCGGCGGGCTCCCAGCCGAAGGCCGGGCCGTGCTGCGCGTAGGCCGGGTCGCGGAAATAGAAGAATGCGTGGACAGCCATCGCCGGATCGGCGAGGACGCCTTGGATGATCTCAAACTCGGTAACCGAGCTCCCGGCGTGCTCGGCGAGCCACGGCTCTTGCTCGATCAAGGACGCGTCAATCTGATCCGGCACCCAGCCGTAGCGCTCGCCAAGCAGGCCGATGAAGTACGGGCGGCACTCCCGGACCTCCTCCAGGCAGATCGGCAGCGCCTCGCCCTCGTCGACCTGCTCATCAGTGATTCCCCAGCGCAAGTCCACCTCCCCCCATGTCACGCCGCGCGACTCGCACAGGTCACGCAAGGCGGGAAAGATCCGCTTGACTAGGTCGTCGCGCTCCTCCTGCATATCCGCAAACGTCGAGGATACAAACACGCGAATAACGCGCTCTGATGCCGGCTGAAGTTCACCGGCTTGCTGGTGCACCGACGGTGCACCGCGGAGATCACCCCGGTCGAAGTGCGTGCGCGCCCGGTCGCTGGAGGCGGCAATCTGGTCCTCCGCGGAACCTTCCGGTCCGGAGTTCACGGTGCTTGCCTGTTCGATCCAGGTCAGCTCCGCGGTAGCCAGGATGGACTCGAAACCGCGGCTGCACAGCGCCAGCGACTCCCACAAAAGATCGGGTGCCAGCGCCGCTTGACCTTGGGTGATCAAGCGGGCGGCCGCATAAAATAGCACCTGGGCCCGTTGCTCGTCGTCAGCGGCCAAGCTGAGGGCCTGATCTGGATGTGTCTCCCCCAGGGTGACGTTCAGCAGTGTGTGCTCCCAGGGCACGGTCTCGGTGATCCGTGGGATCTGCTCGGCGATCCCACGGACCAGATCGGCCTGGCCGCTGCGCTGCGCAGCTATCACCAGCATCTGCAGCAGTCCGGGGGTGATGAAGCCATCGCTCACCATGACCAGCGCCTGCTCGCAGACTGCCGGGTAGTCGCGGGCGAGAAAGGTCGTCGCGCATTCGTTGAATTGCTCCTGCCTTGACGGTGTAGTGCGTGTACCGGGGGCGTCAGGCATCGGCTCCACCTCCTGTCACAGCTCCGGGAGGTGGAGTTGGATCGTTGGCGAACCGTTCGGCCTCATGGTGGAGCTGCGGATCCGGAGTGCTTCGCAAAGGGGCGATGGACTCGCCGACATCTCCTCGCTCGCTGCAGAAGGCGCCGCTAACCAGGGAATCAGCAGATTGAAGGTTACCGGGTAGCAAGCTAGCGCGCTGTCCCAAGAGCTCCAGCACCTGCGGATACAACCCCTGCTGGGGCAGCTGAAAGCCGAGTCGATCGAACCGGTCTAGCCGTTGAGCCGCTTCCTCATCCCTTGCCCCCGTCCTGGACATTGGTCCCTCCCCCGGGCGGTGAAAACTAAATCGTAGCCTCGCTTATGGCAGACCGGAAGCTACCGGTCACGAGAAAACGTTCTCCTCCAGGGGAATCCCGGTCGGCACGCTGAGAAAATCGGATGTGCAGCCAGTTGCTGACCCGGCTATCTGGTGTGTCGTGGTGCGTACTATCCTCTTTGGTGCGGATGGGTTGTGGCTATTCACCTGCCCCATCACCGACCCGGCACCCTGCCGGACAAGGCCACCTGATACCCCGCCGTCGCGAACGCTGCTGTCGCCCCGCCTGCAAATGAATACGTCGAAGAGGATTTCTCAGACGATGCGAATACCACACACAGATCACCCGGTTCGGTAGCGCACTAGACGGCCGCCTGGGCGACCACCTTGCCGGCCATATCAATTAGGCGGCTACTTGCGCGCTGGTGCCGATCAGCGCTTGTGACAGAGTGTGACGCCGCCCCTTGCCTGGCTTCGCGCGGAGCGCCGGATACGAGCGCGTGACGGCTGTGCCGCTCGCTCGGGATCCCCTCGTGCATGATAGCCAGATCAGAGCGGTCTGGAGCCTGGGCAGCATCGGGCTCGTGTCTGTGCAGGTCGATCCTTCTGCGCCGTGAGGACGATGACCAGCAGCCGACAGCGTGCACAGGTCAGGGCGGCTCGGTGTCCGCTGTCGGCCCCGGGTCAGCGTCTGCGGGCGGTCACGAACCAGTGCCGGGGCGCACCGGGGAGGCCGGGCGCCGGGACGGGGAAGAGCGAGCGCCCGTAGTCGGCTCCCGGCTCGCCGGGCTGGGTGAGGGTGGCCTGCCAGCCGTGTTCGGCCAGGAATGCGGCCGGGTCGTCCAGGGTGCCGAGCCAGGGGGCGCCGAGCCGGGCCTGCATGTCGATCCACGGACGGGTCAGCGGGTGGGTGAGAGTGGCGGTGTTGGCGATGTCGAACCCGAGCCAGCTGCCTGCCCGCGCGAGCCCGGTCAGCTCGTCAAGGAGGCGGGCGATCTCTTCCCCGGGAAGGTAGAACAAGAACCCCTCCGCCAGCCAGCACGACGATGCCCCGGGATCGAACCCGGCGTCCAGCAAGGCAGTGGTCCACCGGCCGGTCAGATCCACGCCGACGGCCCGGCGCGCGCAGCGGGGCTCCGCCCCGGCGCGGTCCAGGATGTGTTGTTTGCGGTCCAGGACCTCGGGCTGGTCGAGCTCGAACAGCTGGACCCGGCCGGGCCAGCTCAGCCGGTACCCGCGGGTGTCCAGTCCCGCGCCCAGCAGCACGACCTGCCCGACCCCGCCGGTGGCGGTCACCCGCCGCAGGAAGTCATCGAAGAACCGGGCCCGGATGATCATCACCGCCAGCGCCGGGCTCCCGGCCCGCGCACCGAGCCAGTCCTCGCCTTCGGGTCCAGCCAATGCGGCCGCCCACGGGTCCTCCAGCAGGCGGTCGGGCCGGCGGGTCTCCCCGGCCCGCGCCGCCGCGATCCACCGGGCCGTCGCCGCCAGCGGCGCGGCCGGCGCGCCTGGGTGCGGCGGTCCCTCAGACATCACCATCACCCTATCCGGGCGCCGGGCGGGCCGCCGCCACCGCGGCAGCTGCACCGGGTGATGGCCAGACACCCAGCTCCCACCCGCGGCATCTCCGCAAGCTGCGCGCCCACCCCCCCCCGTCAAATGCTGGCCACGCAGCGTGAACCCTGGCCAGGCCAGTAAAATCCTGATCGCCGAATCCGTGCGCCCGCGAACTGGCCTGATTGCGTGGGATATCGCGCCCAGAAGACCCGGTTCTGTGTACGGCCACGCTTCTACGGCGGCGGAGGCATACGCTCTCCCGCGAGCCTCCGCGCCGGCCAGCATGCGGAATTCCGCGCATCATGCTGGTTGCCAGCGCTCGACTTCGAATCGGCTGCGGCCTGCGGGTCCTTCATACCAGGCGAACCCGGGAATGCTCGGCTGAGACGAGCGTTGCCATAAGCAGCGAAGATCATTGCCGGACGGCCTGCCGGATCCGTCACGGCCCGCCGGGTCTGGCTGAGGGCAAACGCGGGCCTGCCTGACGGTTCAGGCCCGGGGGGCCGGTCGTCAGGCAGGCGCGGCGTGGTTGCGGGCGGGCGCATCAGGCGGTGGTGGCGGGGGCGCCGCGGCGGCCGGCCAGCTTGCGGTCCAGGAGTACTGCTGCGGCCGCGGCGACCAGGGCGGCCCCGACTGCGATCAAGGCGATCTGCCAGCCCGCCATGCCGCCGGTGCTGATCACCCGGATGGTGCTGGCCGGGCCCGGTGCCAGGGGGGTGGTGCCCCCGTCCCCGACCGGGATCGGCTGCGCGAAAGCGGCCGTGGCGGCGGCGACCGAGGCCAGCAGCCCGGCGATGACCGCGGCCAGGACGGTGGCCAGCCGGCCGGGGCGTGCGCCGGCCTTCCTGGTCGCCATCGTGAAGCGGGGCTGGTGGTGAGAAAGCTGTGTGATCATGGTCTTGGTCCTATCTGCTCGGATCTGGCCGGCTCTCGCGGCCCTCTCCGGACAGCCTCGTGCGGCCGGGCATGCGCCGGGCAGAGGACAGCTGACCCCTTTGCGCGGCCGGGGTCAGATGACCCACGGGCACCGGGGTCTGACACCCCGTGCCGGGCGGCAGGCCAGGGGCTAGACCAGGCCCTCGGTCAGGGCCAGGCGGGTCAGGTCGGCGCGGCGGCGGCAGCCGGTCTTGTCCCGGATCCGGTCCAGGTGCGAGCCGACCGTGCGCACGCTGATGAACAGCTGCGCGGCGATCTGCGCGTTGGTGCGGCCCTGGGCGACCAGGGCGACCAGTTCCCGTTCCCGGGCGCTGAGCCGGCCCAGCCCGGTGCCCGCCGCCGCGGCCGGCGGGGCGGGGGCTGTGAGCATCAGGGCGTACTCGGCCGCGGTATCCAGGCTCATCGCAGCGCCGCGCTCCTCAGCCGCCCGGAACCGGGCCGGTCCCAGTGCCTGCAGGATCTTGCTGAGCGCTGCTTGCTCTCTGCGTGCCTCTGCGGGCGTCTGGCCAACGATCCCCTGCTGCCGGTAGTGGACGGCGTAGGCGGCCCACAGCGTGGCGGCTTCGGCATAGCGCCCGGTCGCGGCGCACAGCCACCCGCAGGACCACATGCCGTTGCCGGCCTCCCACAAATCGCCGGTCCGCATCACGACCTGGAGCCCTTCGCGCACGTGTGCGGCCGCATCCTGGAAACGGCCGGTCCGGACATCCAGCTCCGCCATCAGGTTCAGCAGGCTTGCCATTTTGGTCATGTCGCCGGCGTCTCGACACTGGGCCAGCGCCGCCGCGCAGGCGCTCTCGGCGGCGGCCAGGTCCCCGGTTCCGATCAGCGCAGAGATCAACACGGTGCTGCCGGCGCGGTAAACCGCGGGGACGCCCCCGGTGATCTGCTGCTGCCGCCGGATCAGCTCAATGGCGCCGTCATTGTCGCCGCTGTACGACGCGGCGATACCGAGCGCCACCAGGGCCCTCACTTCGGCGGCCGGGTCGCCGAGGTCCCGGGCCATGGCCAGTGCGCGGCGGCCGTCCTTGGTCCCCTCGGCGAGCTGGCCGGTGTTCAGCAATGCCATAGACCGGCTTTCCAGGACGTCAGCCAGCAGCCGGGACGAGCCCCGGTCCTGCAGGGCGTCGCGGGCCGCGGTGAAGTGGCCCAGCGCCCTGGGCAGATCGGCCGACATCGTTGCGGCCCAGCCCAGCCAGAATTGCGCAGCGCACCACCCGTCGCTGCCCGGCTCGGCCCGCCCGGCCACCTCGGACAGCAGCCGGTACTGGCCGGGCAGCCGCGCGCCCAGCCACCACCACCAGCCCAGCGCGACCGCCAGCCGCAGCGCCACGGCCGGATCATGGTCCACGGCCCAGGCCAGCACCTGGCGCATGGTGGGGTCCTCGGCATCCAGCCGCCGGGCCGCGGCTGCCTCCCCGGCGCTGGTCTGCAGCCCGGCCGAAGCCTCCTCCGCCACCCGCAGCGCGTAGCCGGCCAGCGCGGCGGCTACCGTGTCCTGCTCGCCGGCCTCGGCCCGCAGTCTTGCCCCGTAGGCGCGCAACGTTTCCAGCATCACATACCGCGGCCGCCCATCCACGCCGGCCCGCGGCGGGACCAGCAGCGAGCACTCCACCAGCCGCAACACCGCCAGCCCGGCGTCCGCCCCGGCCACCGCCTCGGCGCCCTCCAGGGTGAACGGCCCGGGGAACACCGACACCGCCCGGAAGGCCCGCCGCTCGTTCTCCTCCAGCAGCCGGTAACTCCATTCCACGGCAGCGGCCAGCGACCGCTGCCGGGATGGCGCCCGCCGGTCCCCGCCGGCCAGCAGCGTGAACCGGTCCTCCAGACGGCCCAGCAGCCCGCTCACCCCCAGCGCCTCGGCCCGGGCGGCCGCCAGCTCGATCGCCAGCGGCATCCCATCCAGCCGCGCCACCAGCCGCGCCACCTGCGGCCCGGTCTGATCATCCAGGGCGAAGTGCGCGTCGGCCCGGCGCGCCCGGTCCGCAAACAGCACCACCGCCTCCGCCCTCGCCGCATCGGCCAGGTCACCGGGATCGGGCACCGCCAGCGGACCCAGCCGGTACCGGGCCTCCCCCGCCACCCGCAACGCCTCCCGACTGGTGGCCAGCACCCGCAGGTCATCGCAGGCCCCCGACAGCTCCGCGCACAATTCTGCGGCCGCGCCGAGCACGTGCTCGCAGTTATCCAGTACCAGCAGGAGCTGCTGGCGGGCCAGCACCCGGGCCAGCGTCCCGCCAACTGGCAGCCCCGGCTGCTCCCGCACACCCAACGCCACCGCGATCACCGCCGGGACCTGCTCCGGGTCCTGCACCTGCGCCAGCTCGACCAGCCACACCCCATCCGCGAACCGGCCCGCCACCCGCCGGGCCACCTCGCAGGCCAGCCTGGTCTTCCCCGAACCCCCCGGCCCAGTCACCGTCACCAGCTGATGCTGCTCAACCAAGGACGCTAGCTCGCGCACCGGCCCGGCCCGGCCGATGAAGCTCGTCCGCACCGCCGGGAAACCATGCACGGCGCCGGCCGCACTGACCGTCTCCCCCACGGCCGTACCCTAACCGCCGCCGCCGCCGCCGTACAGCCCCGCGGCACCGGCACCGGCACCAGCATCCGGCCGCGCCGCACGCCAGCCCGCCGTCAGGCTAACCCGCCGCCCAGGACCGGTGCCCGCACGCCGCTGTCCCTGATTTCCGGACCGCACCACCCGGCTGGCCCTGACCGCCGCCTGGTATAGCCCCGTTCTGCTATCAATACAGAACGGCGGGTCGGCGCGCGGTTATCTGGGGATCTTTTCGTGTTGTTGGCCGCCCTCGGCAGTTCCGGTTATGGCCCAATGGACGGTCAGCCAAGCCGTATATTTATA
>Ga0187807_1000716_pt1 | contig 10600 bp, 10 predicted proteins | sample NC_wetland_sal_i_4_FD_132432 | JGI IMG/M metagenome (GOLD analysis project Ga0187807, IMG submission 132432) | Wetland sediment microbial communities from Neuse River Estuary, North Carolina, USA - ASW_2 | ecosystem: Environmental > Aquatic > Freshwater > Wetlands > Sediment | place: USA: North...
GTCCTGGACCTGCTCCAAGACCCGCGCTTCGAACTCATGCGTCACGACGTGACCTTCCCGCTCTACGTCGAGGTCGATGAGATCTATCACCTCGCCTGCCCGGCCTCGCCGGTCTACTACCAGCGGGACCCGGTCCAGACCACCAAGACCTGCGTGCACGGGTCGATCAACATGCTCGGCCTCGCCAAGCGGCTGGGCGTGCGGATCCTGCTCACCTCGACTTCCGAGGTGTACGGTGATCCGGCCGTGCACCCGCAGGCGGAATCGTACTGGGGCAATGTGAACCCGATCGGCATCAGGTCCTGCTATGACGAGGGCAAGCGGTGCGCGGAGACGCTGTTCTTCGACTATCACCGTCAGCACGCCCTCCCGATCAAGGTCGCGCGGATCTTCAACACCTACGGGCCGAAAATGCAGGCCGACGACGGCCGGGTGGTATCGAACTTCATCGTGCAGGCCCTCCGGGGCGAGCCGCTGACCGTCTTCGGTGACGGCTCGCAGACCAGGTCGTTCTGCTATATCGACGACATGGTGGAAGGCCTGATCAGCCTCATGAACTCGCCGCCGGAGGTGACCGGTCCGGTCAACCTCGGCAATCCCGGCGAGTTCACGATGCTCGAGCTCGCGAAGCAGGTCATGGCCCTGACCGAGAGCGACTGCCCGGTACTGCATCTCCCGCTGCCGGCTGACGATCCGGCACGTCGCAAGCCAGACATCAGCCGCGCGAGGGAACTACTGGGATGGGAGCCGGCCGTGCCGCTCAACGAGGGGCTCGCGCGGACCGTTGAATACTTCCGGGGCGTGCTGGCCAGCTGAGGCCGTCCTGGCCGCCCGGTGCCCGCAAAGCCATTCATAGTAGGTTGAGGCATTTGAGAGCGGCGAAACGGTAAGGGTCACGGGTGCGTGATGTGCCCACGTAAGGCAGATGGCGGAAGGAACAGCGGATGCGGGCAGGTGACAGTTACTCCAGCAGCGGAGTAGCGCGGCTGCGACTGACGGTGATCGGAATCGGATACCTCGGCCTGACTCACGCTGCTTGCATGGCGGACCTCGGGCACGATGTCCTGGCGATCGACACAGATCACGAGCGCGTCGCGAGGGTATCCGCCGGCGAGGCGCCCTTCTTCGAGCCTGGGCTCGAATCGCTGCTGCGCAAGGGCCTGGATTCGGGCCGGCTGTGTTTCACCACCTCCCAGGAGGAGATAGCGGAGTTCGGTGACGTGCACTTCCTGTGCGTCGGGACGCCGGAGGGACCTGACGGCGCTGCGGACCTCACCCAGATAACGCGAGCCGCGGACGCGCTCGCCCCGCACCTGCGGTCCCGGTGCCTGATCGCGGGGAAATCAACGGTCCCGGTCGGGACCGCCAGGAAGCTCCTGGCCACGACCCGCGCGGCGGCACCCGCCGGAGCCGAGGTAGACCTCGCGTGGAATCCGGAGTTCCTGCGCGAGGGGAACGCCGTCCAGGACACGCTGCGCCCTGACCGCTTCGTCTTCGGCGTCACGTCGGAATCGGCGGAAGCGCTGCTGCGTCAGGTCTACGAACAGCCGCTGGCCGACGGGATCCCCGCGCTGGTGATGGGCCTCGAAACGGCGGAGCTTGTCAAGGTGTCGGCCAATGCGTTCCTGGCAACCAAGATCTCGTTCATCAACGCGGTGGCGGACGCCTGCGAAGCCGCGGGGGCCGACGTGACGCAGCTCACCGCCGCGCTGGGCCATGACGAGCGTATCGGCCGGCGGGCGATGTCGCCCGGTCTCGGCTTCGGAGGCGGCTGCCTGCCCAAGGACCTGCGCGCCTTCCGGGCCACGGCCAAGAGCCTGGGGATCGACTCCATGGTAAGCCTTCTCGGGGACGTCGACGAGATCAACAAGAGCCGTCGCTCACGGGTGGTCGACATGGCGCGGGAAGCGGTCGGCGGCTCGCTGGCTGGCAAGGGAATCGCCGTGCTCGGCGTGGCGTTCAAGCCGAACAGTGATGACGTCCGTGACTCTCCCAGCCTCGACGTATGCGGGCGGCTGGCCGCCGAGGGGGCGATCGTGTCGGCGCATGATCCGATGGCGCTGGACAACGCGTCCCGGCTGCGCCCGGAGCTGCGTTACGCGAGTTCCGTTCTCGAAGCAGTAGACGGCGCGGATCTGGTCTTGCACCTAACCGAGTGGAGCGAGTACAGGTCCATCGACCCATCCGCACTCGGCGAGGTTGTAGCCCAGCGCAGTGTGATCGACGCCCGGTGCGTGCTAGACGTGCGGGCCTGGGAGTCCGCGGGATGGACGGTGCGCACCGTGGGGCGATCCGCGCGCCTCAGCGACGCAACCGCCAGCTGAGCACCTCGCCGATATGCGCGACCGGCGTGCCGAACAGCCGGGTCAGCAGGCGCGCGACCGGTGACCGCGGTCCGGTGACCGCGACGATCGCGGCGGTCCGCCAGGATCCGGTGATGACGGCACGGATTTCCGCGTCGGACGGCCCTTTGGGATTCTGGCCCTGCCAGACCGCGTTCAGGTACCTGGCGACATCGCTCGGCTGGTTGTGCGGCTGGAAGAAGAACGTGGCCTGCCCGGTGGGGCCCGGGCCGATAAAGTAGCCGCCGATCATCGCGCTGGGCAGGCCGGTGTCCGCCTGCCAGCGCATGCCCTGAGACAGGCCACCGGAGGGGAACGGAACGACGAGCACCGGCGCGTCCGATGGGAGGCCTAGCGTGGTGAAGGTCGCCTGCCAGCCGGCTGGCACTGGCGAGACCTGGGTCGCCTGGTAGGGCAGCGGCACCAGCGGCAAGACAGCCAGCAGCGCGACCGCGGTGAGACCGCCGCGTGGCCAGGCTCGCCAGCCCTCCTCCCGCGGTATCGCCGCCCATGCCCGGTCCAGCGCGAACGCCAGCAGCGCGGCGGCCACGCCGTCGGCGAGGATGGAAAACCGCCACGGCAGCACCTGGGCCAGGCCGGGAAGGCCCTGGAGCCAGTGCCATGGCAGCAGCTGTCCCGGCCACCTGACGCCGCCGCCGATGGGCAGGTTGCCGCCGCCGAGCGCGCACAGTTCCAGCACCGCCCAGGTCACGGCCGCGGCCCGGACCCGCACGTCCCGCCAGAACACCAGCCCGGCGATCACCAGGACAATGATCAGTGGCCAGCCCAGATAGCTCAGGTACTCAGGCGGCGGCTGCATGGTCGCATTGGCCTCGGCCGCGCTCGCCGCGGTGTGGAACAGCAGCGAACCCGACGGGACCACGAACCAGCTGAGATTGCCGGTCAGCGTGGCCCGCAGCTTGCTGTGCTCGGCCAGCGGGCCCAAGAACTGCACCCACAGCGCGTACGCGTCGACGAGCAGGAATACCACCGCCGCGGTGGCCAGCCCGGTCAGCACGCCGCGGACCCGCGCCGGCACCGCCCCGGGGCGACTCAGCGCGACCGCCGCCACCAGGATGACGCTCGCGATGACCGTGTAGACGAGGAGCTCTTCCGCGATGAACAGCTGCGCGGCGCAGAGCAGACCGAGCCAGGCGCCGACCCGGATGCCGCGCCCGCGACCGGTGATCAGCCGGGCGACGGCATCGATGATCAGCGGCGGCAAGACCGCGAATTGCAGGTGGTAATGCCCGATACCCGAGATCACCAGCGCCGGGGAAAACCCATAGACCGCCCCGCCCAGCGCGGCCGCGCTGATGCTCGCCCCCCACCGGCGCAGCACCCAGAACAGGCTTGCCGCCGACCCCGCGAAGCCCAGCGTTAGCGCCAGGGTCAGGCTGACCTGCGGCCCGGCCAGCAACGTCACCGGCGCCAGCAGCACCCCCGGCAGCAGGAACGACGCGTTCCACATCAGGCTGATGCCCGTCGGCGCGTTCATCCCGGCCGTCACCAGCGCGGGCAGCCGCCCGTGCGCTACAGCCGTCGCCGCATACCGCAAGAACCACGTACCCAGGTCCACGTCGCCCGGATTACCGGCTTGCATACGGCCAGCCGCAACGGCCCACAACCGCGCCGTCAGCGCCACCGCGCCGATGAGGTAGCAGCACACCACCAGCCACGGCCCCACCGCCCCACGGTGATGCCCCCGGCTCTCCGCCGCAGCCGGCGCCGGCCCGGCCAACGGCGCGGCAACACCAGCCGACGCCTCCCTACGCAGCGCTTCCACGGCCGTCAGCGGCTCGCCGGGATCCACGGACACGCGCGAGTCTACTCCAGCCTCACGCTGTTTCCTGGGCGTCACAGAGTGCCTCACTCAAGCTATGTAGGCTGACGTCAGTCGGTCGGCCTTACCGCTATGGCGAGCACCGACTGGCCGAAAGGTGGGCGCCACCGCCGTTCAAGCCGCTTGAGCACTGGGACGAAATACTTGTCGAAGACTCGGACCGGAGCACTGTCCGTGGGTGTGCGACGAAGGAAGCGGGCTAGTACCAGCCACGCGACGGCCCCGATCGCGTTGACATAGCTGACGGTCCGCACTTCGTATCCAACGTCCGCGAGTTGTGTCCGCAACCTAGTCCTGCCGTAGCGGCGATGGTGACCGATCTTCCGGTCGAAGTCACTGTAGAGAAATGAGAATGCCGGCACCCACAGAACGACTCGCCCTCCGCGCTTCAAGAGCGAACGGGCGTCCCGCAGGGCACCGTCGTCGTCTTCGATGTGCTCTAGGACGTTGATTAGTACGACGCTGTCAAAGGGACCATGTGTGTCAGCCGAGTCGATGGATCCGTGCAAAACTTCCACATGCTCATCGCCCGAGAACCTCTCGCGCAACCTGTCGGCGCACCGCTCGGATAGGTCGCAGGCGACGACCCGTTTAGCTTTTCGAGCCAGCATCTCGGTGAAGGTTCCGTGACCGGCGCCCACCTCTAGAACCTCGTCGCCAAGATGCGGTTCAATGAGCTCCAAAATCCATTCGGCGTAGTTGCGCGCGCCGTCGAGGCTATCGAGTGTTGTCGCCAACTCTTCGTCCGCAGCGGAGAAGTCCGCGAGGACTCTCGCTCGCTTTCCCGTCTGAATCCATGCCATCGCAAGATCTTACCGAACCGATGGCCCCCTTCCGGCCACCGCTTAGCCTCGATCCATCATCCCGCCTCGCGCGCGCCGATGTCCTCCAGCCACAGCCGCTGCGACATCAGATGGCCGGCCGAGTCGCGGTCTAGGGCAGGCATGAGGCTCACCGACACGGTGACCATGGCCTCAGGCCGGCGCACCACGTAGGGGCCCGACCCGTGCCTGATCTCCACCAGGCCCATCAGCGAGAACGACCGCAGCGCCTGGCTGACCGTCGGTCGGCTGGTCCCGAACCGAGCGGCCAGGTCCGTTCGGCGGGCAGCCTCGCGCCCTTGGCGAGGTCCTCCCTGATGATCAGGTTCCTGATCTGCTCGGCGACGTCGTCGGACCGGCGCACCGCGGCGACCGGCTCGATTCCCGGCAGCGCCACCGCCCGCGGTCGGCGGGACCGGCGCGGTGCCCGCGCGGGCTCGGCCATGTCGTGACCCGGCGCGCCTCGCCACCACCATCCGGCTGCGCGCCGTCCGCATGGTCAAGCCCCAGGGGTTCGGCTACCTCGGCCAGGCGCTGTCCAGCGCCGAGCAGGTGGCGGCGCTGTTCGCGGTCATGCGGCCCGGCCGGGACCGGCTGGTCTGCTCGCCCGGCCACTATGTGATCGGCATCTTCGCCGCCGCCGCTGAACTCGGCCTGCTGCCGGAGGAAGACGCCTGCAGGTACGGCCAGGACGGCTCGTCGGCCGAGGCCATCGGCACCGAGCGCTCGCCGGTCGCGGACTACGTCTGCGGATCGCTGGGCCAGGGCGTGTCCGCCGCGGCCGGCTTCGCGCTGGCGGACCGGCTCAGGCGTTCCGACAGGCGCACGTTCGCAATGGTCAGCGACGGCGAACTCGAGGAGGGCCAGGTCTGGGAGGCGCCATGTTCGCCGCACACCACCGGCTGTCCCGGCTGACGGTGCTGCTCGACGCCAACAACTCCCAGGTGGACGGCCCGGTGGACACGATCACCACGATCGAGCCGATCGCGGCCAAGTGGCAGGCGTTCGGCTGGGACGCCATGGACCTGGACGGCCACGACGTCGATGCCCTGATCAAGGCCCTGACCGAGACCGCACAGGGGACAAACCGTCCGTTCTGATTAATCGCACCTCTACCACCCATGGAGTGGACTGCCTTCCCGCGGACGCGGACGGGCACTTCATCAAGCTGCCGCCCGAGCTCGCCGCCCAGGCGGAGGCGGAGCCGCGGGAAGCTGGAGCATGACGATGGCTGAACTACGGCAGCCCTCGTATCCGATCGTCCTCAAGCCCTACGGCCAGTCGCTGGTCGCGCTGGTGAAGCAGCGCGACGACATCGTCTGAGGTACTCGTCGGGGATGGAACCCGGGATGGCCGCGGAGGGTGGCATCGAAAGTGCTGTTGATGTGCAGCTTGTACGCGGCGGCGGAGATCACGACCGGGTAGGTGTCCGCTAGCCGCAAGTAGTACAGGAATAAGATGAATGCGATCGCGGCGACCGCGCCGAGCGAAGCCCACCCGGGGGAAGGTCCGCGTGCGGTTCCTCCTGCCGGGCGGATCTCGTCCTGCGTCAGGCCCTCAGCGGGTGCGCTGATGCTTACCCCGGACGGAAGTCTTGCTGGCCGCAAGGGGCCTGCCCACGTCCGTAAGCGCCCCGATCACTGGATTATGAGTCCTGTTCTTTGCGCCAGCGCGTGCACCATGCCTACTGGCATACAGTTCTCGGGACGATCGCCGGAAAATAACGGAAGGATCACGCATCTGTCACCGCGCAACGCCGTCAGGCGCCGCCTGCTGCTACGTCCTGTATTGATTGATGCACAGGCACTGTCGTTGACTCCACTCATCGAACCACCGCGGTTAGGAACACTTGCTGTGAGCACCGGATTGACCGAGGGCAGCGAGCCGGCTGCGCCCGGGCTAAGGGATGCCTTGCTGCGCGGTACGCGCGGACGCACGGGTTCGCTGCCGCGGTTCGGGCGATGGTGCCGACGGCACCCGCGGGCCATGTGGGCGGCGAGCCTGGCGCTCGCCGCTCTAGTGCTGTTCCTGTGCTACCTGCGCAACGCGCAGATCGTCGGGCCGAGCAGCGACTCGGCCGCGATATCGCTCCAGGCCTGGCAGATGTGGCATGGCAACCCGATCCTGAGCGGCTGGTGGCTAAGCGACGAGTGCCTTTACGCGGTCGACCTGCCGGTACAGGCAGTGATCCAGATGTTCGCCGGGCTGCGGCCGGGCGTGATCCACCTGCAGGCGGCGGTGGAGTATACGGCCGTTGTGCTGCTCGCCGCGCTGCTCGCCAGGGGGCGGGCCCGCGGGCGGGAAGGCATCGTCAGAGCGCTGCTCACGGTCGGCATCATGGTCGCGCCCTCGACGGCGCTGGGCTCGCGGGTACTGCTCGCGGGGCCAGGTCACGTGGGCACGCAGATCGCCGTGCTGGCGACGTTCCTCGTGCTCGACCGCGCGCCGCAGCGCTGGTGGGCCCCGGTGGCCGTGGGCGTCCTGCTCACCTGGGCGCAGGTCAACGACGTGCAGGCGACGTTCTCCGCCGCGGCGGCCGTCGCGGCGGCCTGTGGCGTGCGAGCCTGCGCGGAGGTCGCCCGCTGGCAGCGCCCGCCGCGGGAGCGCTGGTACGACGCCTCGCTCGTGGTGGCGGCGATAGTCTCCTTCGGCCTGGCGCACCTGATCGTGTCGGGAATCCACGCGGCGGGCGGCTTCTACCTGCCGGGACCAAAATACGGGTACGGCTTCGCCCCCATCTCCGCGATGCCCGCCCAGTCGTGGGCGACCGTCTACAACGTCCTTATCTTGTTCGGCGCCGACTTCATCGGGCAGCCGATGGGGATCAGCGCGTTTTTCGCGCTGCTGCACCTCGTCGGGGTCGCGCTGGGGTTCGGGGCGCTGTGGATGGGCGCGCGCGGGTTCTTCACCCGGATGGACCGGGTCAACCAGACGCTCGTGGCCGGCACGGTCTCCATCCTGGTAGCAGGCGCGTTTGGCCTGTATTCGGGCGCGGTCGTCGGCGCGCACGACATCATCCCCGTGCTGCCGTTCTGCGCGGTGCTCGCGGGGCGGCTGTTCGGCGGGCGGCTAGCAGCCCTGCGGCTCGAGCCGGTGCTGGCCGTAGGGCTCGCTGTCATGCTCGCCGCGCTCGGGTACAACGACATCCAGCCGAAAGCGGTCCCGCCGAGCAGTCAGCTCGCCGTCTGGCTGGAGGCCCACCATCTGACATCGGGACTGGCCGGCTACTGGGAATCGAACATCACCACGCTCGACAGCGGCGGCCGGGTGCGGCTCGTGTCGACGGTGGGGGGCGGCACCACCGCCCAAGAGTACGAATCCGATGCCGCGTGGTACAACCCGGCCATCTCCCAGGCGAACTTCATCGTGTCGTATTCCCGCTCCACGGACCCCTCGCCGGTGCGGCCGTCGGTCGTGCGGGCGCGGTACGGGACACCGGCGCATGTCTACCACTTCGAGGACTACACGATCATGGTGTACGACTACAACCTGCTGACCCGGGTTACCGTGCCGGCCGAACCTTAGCGGGCTTCCGGCATGGAGTCACCCGATCGGGGGCCTAGGTGGCTGAGGAGGTTCTTGTTCCAGACCATGATCGTGTAGGCCTGGAAGTGGTACACGCGGGCCGGCGGGCCGAACGCCGCGCGGGCCATCGCGGGGGTCACCCATTCCCCGGGGACGCTGATGAAGAAGCTGGCGGTGTGGTCGGAAGCGTCGAAGATCCGCATGTCCTGGTTCCAGCGCCACGGTGACAACATCCCAGGCAGGAACGTTCAGGTCGCCACCCGGACGATCGACGGTCGTGGGTCTCCGAGCAGGATCGCGCGGGGAGTTCCGGGGCCGGCGGCCTGCCCGGCGGCGAGCCCGACGGGCATGTCGAGCCAGGTGTGCCAGACCAGACGCTGCGGATAAGGAAGCGGGCCATCGCTGCGCAGTCAGCCGATGAGCGGCTCGCCGCCGGGGCCGGTGATGCGGGCCAGGGTTGCGGCAGCCTGTTGCTGGATGGCTGGCGGCAGCGGGACATAGCCGAGGGTGGCGGCGTAAGCCTGGCCTGGACCGGTGAGCCAGCTGACGAGCGATACCAGGGCGTGGCCGGTCGGCTGGCTGGTCTGGCTGGCGGAGAGCAGGACCCAGCTGTACCCACAGATCGGGTAGGCGGCCAACCCGGGCTGGTTGACGATGGAGAAGCTGGCCGGGGTGATGGCGGGCTTTCCCGTGGCGTCGGCGGTGATCGCGGCGGGGGTGGGGGTGGTGTAGTTGCCGGCCTGGTTCTTGATGGCGGCGATGCCCAAGCTGGTGCCGGTGGTGTAGGAGCGTTCGACGTAGCCGATGGAGTAGGGGATGTGCTCGATGTCGGCGGCGACGCCGGGGTTGCCGTCGGCGCCGGTGCCGGTCGGCCAGTTCAGGCTGCGCCCGGTGCCGACGGCCGCGGCCCAGGCCGGGCTGACCTCGGACAGGTAGTTGCTGAAGATGAAGGTGGTGCCGCTGCCATCGGAGCGGTGCACGACGGTGATGAACGCGTCGGGCAGGCCGGCGCCGGGGTTGAGGGCGGTGATGGCCGGGTCGTCCCATTTGGTGATCTGGCCGAGGAAAAGCTTCGCGAGGACTGGGCCGGTCAGCCTCAGTGGGCTGTTGCTGAGGGTGAGGGCGTTGTAGGCGACTGCCACGGCGCCTAGGTCGACCGGGACCTGGACGGCGGGCCCCCCGCGGGCGCCGGCCAGGTCGGAAGGAGAGGCGGGAACGTCGGTGGCGCCGAAGTTAACCTGCCCGGCGGCGAACCGGGTGATGCCGGCGCTGCTGCCGACCGCAGCGTAGCTGACCGCCACGCCGGGGTGATCGTGCTGGTAGCGCGGGAAGGCCAGGTTGAAGAACGGTGCGTCGAAGGTGGATCCGGCGCCAGTGAGCTGCGCGACGGTGGTATCGACGGCCGTGGGCTGCGGGGTGCTGGTGGCGGTGCTCGTGCACGCGGCGAGCGCGGCGGCCAGCAGGGCGATCACGCCGGCGGCGGCCTTGGACAGCGCCCGGCGCGGGTGCGGGTTGGGGTGGGGGAGCAGGTGTGGCATCGTTGCCGTCCTCTCCATGAGCGGTTATCCGATATGGGCCTGGCGCATCCAGGCCTGGGCGCCGGCCTGGACGGCGTCCCACGGGGAGCCGAGCGGCGGGGTGTAGGACAGGTCCAGGTCGCTGATCTGGTCGACGGTCATGCCGCCGTAGATGGCGGTGGCGGCGATGTCGATCCGCTTGGCGATCTCGGCGTGCTTGTGGCCGTACAGTTGGACGCCGAGCAGCCGGCCGGTGACCCGGTCGCCGATGTACCGGATGGCGATGCGGTGGCTGCCCGGGTAGTAGGCCTTGTGGTCATCGGCCTCGGAGGCGACGGTGACCGGGGTGAACCCGGCCTGGCTGGCTTCGTGGTGGCGCAGCCCGGTACGGGCGGCGGCGTGGTCGAAGATCTTGACGACCTGGGTGCCCAGGCTGCCGGCGAACTCGCGGTCCCCGCCGGCCGCGTTTTCCCCGGCGACCCGGCCTTGCTTGTGCGCGGTGGTGCCCAGCGGCAGGTAGGTCTGGCCGAGCAGCCGGTGGTGGGTGATCAC
>Ga0187807_1000717_pt1 | contig 10598 bp, 9 predicted proteins | sample NC_wetland_sal_i_4_FD_132432 | JGI IMG/M metagenome (GOLD analysis project Ga0187807, IMG submission 132432) | Wetland sediment microbial communities from Neuse River Estuary, North Carolina, USA - ASW_2 | ecosystem: Environmental > Aquatic > Freshwater > Wetlands > Sediment | place: USA: North...
CAACGGACGAGCCGAGCGGGTCCTGGCTGGTGACGATCGTGACGCCGTAGCTGGTGAACTGGCCGCGTACCTTGCCGACTACCAGCAGCCGGACGGAAAGGCTGATCTCGGAGTGCGCCGGGTCGGCCTTCCAGATGCCGGCCAGGTAGCTGGGAATCGCGACGGTCGCGGGGGTAGGGTTCATGGCTTCCTCCATGAATGTCGTACCGCTACGCGGCGTGGATGGTGGCAGCCCATGGCATCGATGCTGCCAACTGGGCGGGCTGGCGTCGTCGTGCGAGGGATGCGTCTTTTTGCTGGGCGGCGGGGATGCCGCCCGGTCGCGGGGTACCACGCGGGGAGTAGCCGGCAATAGCTGCTGCGGGCCGACCGAGTCGATGTGCACCGTTGACGAAATGCCCGGGCTGATCGGCGGTTCCCGGGAGCTCGTTGCCAGGCCAGGGTGGGCTGCGGGGAGCGGGGTGAGAGTGTGGGCGGGTGACCGGGTCCGATGTGACGGTGCCCGCGGCGGTCGCCTCGGTCGCCGGCGGCCGGACTGTCAGGCTGGTATGGGTGAACGAGGCGGGAGGCCTGACCTTCGCCGCCGGCGAGGGCGGCGAAGGGCGCTTCATCAAGTGGGCGCCGACCGGCAGCGGCCTTGACCTTGCGGCCGAAGCAGAACGGATGGCATGGGCTGTGCGCTACCACCCAGTGCCAGAGCCGCTGGCCTGCGGCCATGACGATGCGGGCTCCTGGCTCGTCACCGCCGCGCTTCCCGGCGACAGGGCGAGCAGCGCGCGGTGGAAGGCCGACCCCGCTACGGCGGTCACCGCGATCGGGGAGGGCCTGCGGGCATTGCACGAGGCCCTGCCGCCCGCGCGGTGCCCGTTCTCCTGGAGCGCTGAGGAGCGCCTTGCCGACGCCAGCCGGCAGGCGGCCGCCGGGCGGCTGGACCCGGCGGCCTGGCACCCGTGCCACCGGGCACTGACCACCGGTTCCGCACTCGAGCGGGCCGCCGCGATCCCGCCCGCCGACAAGCTCGTGGTCTGCCACGGCGACGCCTGCGCGCCCAACACCCTGCTCACCGCCGACGGCCGCTGGTCCGGCCACGTCGACCTCGGCCTGCTCGGGGTCGCCGACCGGTGGGCCGACCTGGCTGTCGCCACGTGGAGCGCCGAATGGAACTACGGTCCCGGCTGGGACCGGCTCCTGCTCGACGCCTATGGAATCCGCCCCGACCCCGAACGCACCCGCTACTACCGCCTGCTGTGGGACCTCAGCTCATAAACCTGACAGCGGCCCGGCCAGCGAGCCGGCCGACCCGAACTCACCCAGCCAGGGCGAATTCAGGGATGCAGTGTGCGCCGCATGACGGGGCGGCAGCCGTCCTGGACAGGGACGTCGTGGAACCCGGCGGCGAGGTAAAGGTCGCGGGTGCCCATGTACCGGTAGCTCGCCCCGCCCGGCCACGGGTAGGCCTCGATGACGCGGGCACCAGACCGGTCTGCGTGCGCGCAGGCAGCTTCCAGCAGCGGCGCCAGCAGCCCGCGGCGACGTACCTGCGGCGCCAGGAAGAAACAGACGATCGACCACACGCCCTCGCCCGGCAGCCGCGGGATCACACGGGACGCTAGGACAGCGGCATACTCCTCCCGGGGCGCGATCGAGCACCATCCCACAGCGTCCTGGCCCTGGTAAGCCAGCACGCCTACTGGCCGCCCCGCGCTCGCCAGTTCGCCGAGGGCGGCAGCCCGCCCATCCCGGCCGAGCTTGCGGAACTGTGCCGACGGCAGCCGCCATCGCATGCACGAGCAGTAGCCGAACCTACCGTGACGGCGGGAGAATGCCGCCAGGTCCGCGCCGCGCTGCACGGTGACCGGCTCAAAGCGGTACCCCATCGCGTCCACGCCGGCGAAACTACCAGGCCAGCCGACAGCGCCTCCGGCCTCCTGCGGCGGCAATGCATTTAACGACACGTAATCCGCTAGCCATCAGCGGCGGGCAGCTCCGGCGCCGGGCTGCCCGGGCCGATCTGGGCCTTGAGCGCGGCGAGCTCGCGGTCGACGTCGTCAGACGAGCTAGCCTCGTCGAGTTCCTTCTGGATGTCGTCGGTGCCGCCGCCGACATCCTCAAGCACGCCGGACTGTAGCAGCTCGTCGAGGGCACCGGCCCGCGCCTGCATGTTGGCGATCTTGTCCTGCGCCCGCTCCAGCGCCGCGCCCGAGTCGCCCAGCGTGCTGGAGATCCCGGCAACGCTCTCGTTCACCGAGGTCATCGCGCTGGCCGCAGCATACTGGGCCTTCAGCGACTCCTTCTGCGTCCGGAACTGGTTGACCCTCTGCTGCAGCGCCGCCAGCGTCTGCTCGAGCTTCTCCTCTTCCTCGTTGAGCTGCTGGTGCTGCGGTTCCATGCCGTCGATCTGGCCCTGGGCAGCAGCCTTGCGCTGCAGGGCCTCCCGCGCTAGGTCCTCCTTGCCAACCGCCAGCGCTGCCTTGGCCTGCTCCTGCAGGTGATCAACCGAATGCTGGAGCTGCTGCTCCTGCAGCTCGATCTGCTTGCGCGAGGCGGCGACGGTGACCAGGGCCTGGCGGACCTTGGTGATGTGATCGAGCATCTGCTCGTAGGACAGGTCAAGCATCTCGTCGGGCTGCTCCGCGGCGTCGAGCGCCTTGTTGGCCTTGGCCGCGAGTATGTCGTGCGCTCTCTGGAAAAGGGTCATGCCGGTCTGCTCCTAGTCGACGATGAGCGGAGCCTGCCGCACCGGTGGACCGACCCACAGGCGGGCCGCGCTTGCCCCACAGATGCTACCGGTTCCCGGCCCGCCGTCCCGGTGCCAGCCAAGCCACAATCACGGCATTTTCGGCGAGGTCAGGTGATCAGAGCCGTCGACCTGCACCGGCGCAGATGACCCTGGCGTAGTCGCCACAGCGCCTGCCGCACCAGGATCCGGAAGGAACTCCGCCCAGCGCCACGGCGGCGGCGCAGCGCCATCCGGCTCGCGCCCGGACCGGTCGCCGGCTCGAATCTCCTGCAGGTTAAACATCCCCGCGTCGGCGGCCCGGGCGGCCAGCGCCCGGGCCGTCGGGCCGGCTCCGGCCGCGCGCAGCGCCGTCAGCAGCCGGGCGACGCCTCGCTGCTGGTTCGGACGCAGGGATACCTGGCCCGCGGGGTCACGGGCCAGCAAGACCTGGAGCGCGTCGCCGGCCCCGGCCGCGCGCAGCTCCTCCAGCAGCTGGGCTAGGCCCTGGGGGTCCTCGAGGCGGGTGCCCTCGGCGGCGCGGGCGGCCAGTGACGTCACCGCGTCGCCGGCGCCTGAACCGCGCAGGGCCCGCAGCAGCCCGGCGACATCATGCGGATGGTCGAGGCGGGCCTGGCCGGCCGGGTCGCGGTCAAGCAGCGTCTGGACCGCGTCGCCGGCGCCTGCCGCGCGCAGCTCCTCGAGCAGCAAGGCCACGTTCCCGGGATCGTCAAGGCTGGCGCGGGCGGCCGGGTCGCGAGCCAGCAGGATCGGGATCGCCTCGTCGGCCGCGGCCGCACGGAACTCTGCCAGGCGCTCGGCGAGGTACTCCGGGTCGTCGACGTCCGCCCAGTCGGCCGCCCGGGCGGCCAGGGTCCGCACCGCCTCGCTGTCCCCGGCCGCGTGCAGTTCCGCCGCCAGCCGGCCCACCGCCTGCAGGTCGTAGACGTCGACGTGGCTGGCCGGGTCGCGGGCGAGCAGCGTCCGGATCGCCTCGCCGGCCCCTGTCGCGCGCAGTTCCGCGAGCAGCCAGGCGACGGAATCGGCGTACTCGACGCGGCACAGGCTGGCCGGGTCGCGGGCCAGCAGGGCCTGGACCGCGTCGCCGGCACCCGCCGCGCGCAGCTCAGCAAGCAGCGCGGCGGCTTCCCACGGGTCGTCGAAACTGCCGTGGCCGGCCGGGTCACGAGCCAGCAGGATCTGGAGTGCGTCGTGGGCGCCGACCGTGCGGAGCGCCTTCAGCAGCCGGGCGAGGGCCTGCGGGGCCTCGAGGTCGGCGTCATTAGCGGCCCGGGTGGCCAGCGCCCGGGCCGCGTCCTCGGCGCCGGCCGCGTGCAGCGCCTCCAGCAGCACGGCGACCTCCTGCGGCGCCTCGGGGTCGGCGTGCCGGGCGGGATCGCGAGCCACCAGGGCGCGGATCGCGTCGCCGGCGCCGGCCGCGTGCAACGCCTTCAGCAGCGAGGCGACAGATGGCAGGTGCTCGAGGTTGGCGTGTTCAACGACGCGGGCGGCGAGGATGTCGACTGCCTCGGCTGCCCCGGCCGCGTGCAGTGCCTGTAGCAGCTCGACAGCGTCCCAGTGGTGGTCGATGCTGACCTGGCCGGCGGGGTCACGGGCCAGCAGGGCCTGCACCGCGTCGCCGGCACTGGCCGCGCGCAGTTCGTCCAGCAGCCGCGCGAGGTCCCAGGGATCGTCGAGGCGGACGCGGCCGACGGCCCACAGGCCGGCGGGCGCGGCGTCTTCCGGGCTCACCTCGCGCAGGTGGGCGGCGAGCCGGCGGGCGGCGTCGGCGCTCCCGGCGCTGACCGCAGCGGTCCACAGGGCAGCCGCGTGGCGGTAGAGGCCGCGGTCGCGTGCCGCCTGGCCGACCCGGGTCAGATCGCGGGCACCGGCCCCGGCGCGAGCGGTCAGGGCATCCCATAGCGAGGCCGGGCCCAGCCGGTCCCGGCGGGCGCGGCGGCCATGCTGGTCGAGATAGCCGGCGATCCGGTAGCCAGCCGGGCCAGCGTCCGCCGGGGCCGGCTCGAGCGCCCGGACCGCGCCGTCGAGCTCGGCGCTGGCCCAGGCCAGGGCGCCCGCACGCCTGCCAGGGGCGTCCGCGGCGGCCGGCGCGCCGACCAGGTAGCCGACCGCGGCGTCCTGCACGAACGGGCCGGGCAGCGGGCCAGCCCAGCCGAGCCGGGCGGCGTCCATCGCCGCAGTGATGATCGCCTGGCCGTAGGGGTCGCCGCCGGGCCCGTCATACCGGCGCAGCAATCCCGGGCCGCCGGCCAGGTACTGAGTGACCTGCCCGTCCGGCCTGGCGGCGGCCGCCGCGGCGGCCAGCACGGGGTCGCCGCGGACGGCCGCGGCCGTCAGCTCCTCGGCGGTGAACCGGGCCGGGACGTCGATGATCCCGCCGTAGGCGGGATCGGGCTCGTGGAAGAGGGCGAGCTCGTCCAGCCCGGCTATCAGCCGCCCGGCCGCCCAGGCCGGATCGCCGGAGCCGCGCCTGGCGCCCACCGCGGTCACGTAGGCCTCCCAGTGCTCGGGCCACATGGTCGTAATGACCAGGTGGCCTTCACCGCGCAGCAGTTCGGCCAGGCGGCTCAGCGCCGCCGCGCTGTCGTCGGCGTCGGCGTACCGGCGCAGCTCACCCAGCCACAGCACCGTCCGGGCCGGGATCCCCGCATCCAGCCGCGCCGCGAGCGCGGCGGCGGTCGGCGGGTACTCCAGCGGCCAGTCCGCAAGCCGGTCCGCGAGCGCCTCGTAGGCGGCGCGGGACTTGCCCGCGCAAGCCTCGCCGCGAACCACGATGAGCCGGCTGTCGGCCACCTCCGGGTCCAGCACCCGGTGCAGCAGTTCGTCGTGCGGCCGGCGGATGTACGCGGGCATCGACCCATGTGGCCCGCCGCCAGTCACCGGGTGCACGCCCAGCTCGGCCGGCTCCCACCGCCCAGCCGGGCGGGCATCTAGCACCATAAGCGCATTCTGATGCCCGATGAAGCCCCACGTCACCTCGCCACCGAACCGGCGAGCTCGACTGTGGCGGCATTGGGTCGAGGGTCAGGTCGCGGGCTCATTGGCGTGGCTGCCAGGACCGGCTATGCGGGTGAGCAGCATTTCCGAGAAGCACTGCATGGCTGCGTCGACTTCGTGGTCGTCTCCGGTCGCCAGGACGTCGAGCAGCAGACCGCGGGTGACGGCGACCGACAGCCTTGCGACGGTGCGCGCGGTCTGCGGGCTGGTCCCGGCTGCCTCGATCATTGCGGCGACCGGTCCGACCCAGTCCTCGACGATGCCCTCGAGGAGGGGTCTGGCCCATTGGCGGCCTTGCAGCGCCTGGCCGTAAACCTCGAAGAACAGCCGCTCCTGGGGCGCCAGTTCCGGGCTGCGAAGGTGCTTCCAGAACCGGTAGCCCATGTCTGCGGAAGCCTCACCTGGCTCGGCAGCCAGTTGGCTGAGGGCGGCGCGCTGGCGCGCCTCGACCGCCCGGATGACCTCGATTAGCAGCCCCTCCCGGGATCCGAAATGGTGGATGAGCATGCGGTGGCTCGTCCCGGCCGCCTCGGCGATGGCGCGCAGGCTCTTGTCGGCGATCCCTCCGGCCAGGGCCGCGCCGATCACCGCGTTGAGCAGCTTCTCCTTCGGGGTTGCGCTTGTCATGTACCATATGGTACATCCTTGATGGTGGAACATCGCGTGACGACCGCTGTCGATGCGCCGGCCGATGAGGTCTGGCGACTGTTCACCGACGTGGAACGCTGGCCTGAGATGACCGGCAGCATCCGTGAGGTGCGCCGTGTGGACAGCGGGCCGTTGCGGGTCGGCAGCGAAGCCATCGTCAAACAGCCCCGCCTGCCCCGGGCCCGCTGGCGGGTAACGGAACTGGAGCCCGGTCGCTCCTTCGTCTGGGAGACGACCTCCGCAGGATTGACCACTGCTGGCGGCCACGTCGTGGAGGCGAACGGGCCACGGGCGGTGATCACCCTCACGCTCCGCCAGCACGGGCCACTTGCCCCGGTTGCCCGTGCCTTTGGGGGCCGCCTGGCCCGGAAGTACCTTTCGATGGAGATGGAAGGTTTCCGCCGGACCGCCGAGTCGGCACGCGGCTGAAGCACATCAATCCGCAACTGCACGACCGAGGAGTCGTGCCGCGGTCATGCGCAACTTATTGACCCGAGTCCGCCGCGGCAATGAGTTCCAGGATGCGAGCCGGAGGCAAGTGCTGCTCGTAGATCCGCACGCCGAAGGGCGAGAGCGCGTCCTCGATTGCGTTCACTACCGTGGGCGGCGCGACGATCATGCCACCCTCGCCCACGCCGCGGAAGTTGACGTCGGCGTCGAGGGGGACGGTCTGCAGGTGCTCTATCTCGATTCGGGGGATATCACAAGCGGTCGGCACCAGGTAGTCCATGAGCGTGGCTGACTGGCAGTTGCCATCCTCGTCATACGCCGATCGTTCGAGCAGCACAGCGCCGATGCCCTGCGCGACACCGCCCCGGATCTGACCATCGACGACGGCGGGATTGATGAGCGCGCCGCAATCCTCAGCGACGACGTACCGCTGCACCGTCACCATGCCTGTCTCGACGTCGACTTCTACGATGGCGCAGTGACTGCCGCCTGACCATCCTCCTTCGCCGCCGTCGAATGCGGCCTCGACTTCGAGGTTAGCGTCCACGTCGGCACCGAACTGGCCCGATGCCGCGCGCCGCGCGACCTCGCCCACGGCGATGGCACTCGCCGGGTCACCGCGCACCCAGACGTGGCCATCGGTGATCTGGAGATCCTGGGCGCTGGCTTCCATGAGATGCGACGCAAAATCGAGCACCTTGGCCCTGAGCTGACGGGCGCCGTGCAGGGCCACGCCTCCGGTCATGGTGGCCGACCGGCTGCCGCCAGTCAGCCCGAACGGGACGACGTCGGTGTCGCCGACCACGACGCGGACCTGCTCGAACGGCACGCCGAACTCGTCGGCGGCGATCTGGGCAAGCGTCGTCTGGTGGCTCTGGCCGTGCGGCATCTGGCCGGTGAACAGCACAACCACGCCGTCCTCCTCGAGCCGAAGGCGCATGGACTCCATGCCCATCGGGCCGCTAGGCCCCTCAGGCGAGCGCGGGCCAGGAGCCGCCTCGATGAACGTTGCCAGACCGATGCCGAGGTAACGACCGCGAGCGCGGGCCTCGGCCTGCCGGCGCCGGAACGCGGGAAAGTCCACGAGCTGGGCGAGCCGCTCCAGTGACTCCCTCGTCGTGACTCCGACCAGCGGACGGCCCGTAATCATGGCGGCCGGCGGATCGGTGCGCGGGGCGACGTTACGCAGCCGGATCTCGAGCGGATCGAGGCCGAGATCCTTCGCGATCAGGTCGAGGACGCGTTCCCGCACGAACGTCTCCGACGCCCACGGGCCGCGATAGGCGACGTAGGATGCCTTGTTCGTCGTGACCGCGGTCGACTCGAAACCAAGGGCCGCGAGCTTGTACGGGCCCGGCAGCATCGCCTCCATGATGGCCGGAACCATCGTGCCCATACCTGGGTACGAGCCGGTGTCGATGACCACCTTCACGTCCAGCCCAAGCAGGTCGCCGGCGCTGCTGACGGCGGCCAGAACGTCGAAGCTCTCCTCGCGTGCCTGTCCCGAGGCCGTGAGGTTTTCGCCGCGGTCCTCGACCCACTTGACCGGCCGGCCGATAGCGCGCGAGGCTGCCGCAACTGCGAGCTCTTCCCGTGACGCGCCGATCTTCAGCCCGAACGAGCCGCCGACATCCCCGGCCAGGACGTGCACCTTGTCCTGCTCGATACCCAGGCGCATGGCGACGGCGATCCTGCTGACGTGAACGCTTTGCGTTGCCGCGTAGACCGTCATGACTCCGAGGCCCGCGTCGTAGCTCGCCACGCAGCCGCGTCCCTCCATGGGCACGTTCTGGTGGCGATGCACGCCGATGCGGAAGTCGATAACCCGGTCAGCATGAGCGAACGTAGCGGCGACGTCGCCGAATTCGCTGCGCGAGCGCGGGCCGACGATGTTGTCACCCAGATTCGCGAACAGCGGCGGACTGCTGGGATCGAGCGCGAAGGATGCATTCGCGACCGGTGGCAGGTCGTCATACTCGACGTCTACCAGCTCGCAACCGTCCTCGGCGAGGTAACGGCTCTCGGCGATGACGACCGCGACGGGGTCGCCGGCGAAGCGCACCTTGTCCGTCGCGAGCAGCGTGAACTCCGGGGTGGGCCCGCCGCCACCCAGCAGAGCCATGAGCACATCCGGCCCGGGGACAGTCATCGCTTCTAGTTCCGCTCCCGTGAACGCCGCGACGACCCCGGGCAGGTCCCGCGCAGCCGAGACATCCACAGAAAGCACACGCGCGTGCGCCAGCGGGGAGCGCACGAACGCAGCGTGCAGCATCCCCGGCAGCTTGATGTCGTCGACGTACCGGCCGCTGCCGGTAAGGATGCGCGGGTCCTCCGAACGCTTGATGCTGGCGCCGGTGTAACGCTCGGCCGCAATACCTGCCATGATCTCCCTGCCTCAGCTCTGACGGGCCCGCTCGGCGGCCAGCAGGACGCCATCGATGATGCTCTGGTAGCCGGTGCACCGGCAGATGTTGCCGGACAGCGCCTCGCGAATCTGCTGCTCGTCGGCGTCGGGATGGGCGCGGAGAAATGCCGTAGCCTGCATGACGAACCCGGGCGTGCAGAACCCGCACTGGAAGCTATGCGAGTCCCACATCGCCTGCTGCAGTGTGCCCAGCTCGCCGTCCGGCGCCAGCCCCTCGATCGTCGTTACCTCGCACCCGGCGGCCTGGACCGCCAGCATCAGGCACGAGCGCACGGTCCGGCCGTCCACGATGACCGTGCACGCGCCGCAGACCCCGTGCTCGCAGCCGACGTGGGTGCCGGTGAGATTGAGGTCATCCCGCAGGAAGTCCGCCAGCGTCTTGCGCGCCTCCGGCGAGCCCGTGCATGTCGCGCCGTTGATCCGCAGGGTAATGTCCACCTTCACTCACTGCCTCTCGCCGGCGTTGTCCGCGGCCGCTCGCAGGCCGCGACGCACCAAGGTGGCCGCGACCTTCTTCCGGTAGTCCGACGACCCGTGCAGGTCGGCGGGCGGGTCGATATCCTCGGTCGCGCGGCGGGCTGCCTCATCGAAGAGCTCTGCCGACGGCCTCTCGCCGACCAGGAGATCCTCCGCCTCGGCGGCCCGGACCGGCACATCGGAGATGCCGGCAAACGCCAGCCGGGCATCGCTGATCGCGCCGCCGGAAAGCGTCAGTGATGCCGCCAGGCCAACAACGGCGAAGTCGCCGTGGCGCCGCGCGACCTCCTGGAAGCTAATCCCCGTGCCCCGTCCCGCGGCCGGGAAGCGCACCTCCACGAGGAGCTCGTCGGGACGGCGCGACGTCGTGAGGTAACCCTCGAACCAGTCCGCCGCTGCGATAACCCGTTCGCCCGACTGGCTCCGCACCACGAACTCGGCATCGAGCGCCCGGGCGACGGCCGGCAGCTCCGCTGCCGGGTCGGCATGCGCCAGGCTGCCCCCGATCGTGCCGCGGCTGCGGATTGCCTCGTGGCCGATCAAGGGCAGAGCAGCCGCCAGCAACGGCACGGCACCGGCGACGGTCCCGGATTCCTCGGCGACGTACTCCCGCGTCATGGCGCCGATCGCCACCCAGCCGTCGGTCGCCGACACCCCGGACAGTCCGGCTGTCCGGTTGATGTCGATGAGCAACGCCGGGTGGGCCAGCCGCAGCGCCAGCAGCGGGATCAGGCTCTGGCCGCCGGCCAGCACGCTTGCCTCGTCTTGATGCTCAGCCAGCAATTCCACAGCCTCGGAAACGGTTTCAGGCGCCTCGTAGTCAAACGGAGGCAATTTCATCGGCGCGCCCCTTCGATCCGAAGG
>Ga0187807_1000718_pt1 | contig 10571 bp, 11 predicted proteins | sample NC_wetland_sal_i_4_FD_132432 | JGI IMG/M metagenome (GOLD analysis project Ga0187807, IMG submission 132432) | Wetland sediment microbial communities from Neuse River Estuary, North Carolina, USA - ASW_2 | ecosystem: Environmental > Aquatic > Freshwater > Wetlands > Sediment | place: USA: North...
TGGTGATGGAGTTCACCTTTAACCGCTTATTTTAAGCTAATGACTCCTAGGTAGTAAATTTAAGTGGAGGAAGCTAACATAATGATTATTAAACAGTCTAACTTAATTACCCGTATATTTTACGGATTTTTAGCTCTAAATTCTCTTTTGGAGGGTTTAGATGGATAACATCCTTCTTAGCCTGGCCATAATAATAGTATTCGGACTGATATTCAGCAGATTGTTTTCGAAGATCGGTCTTCCAGGACTCCTGGGAATGCTTGTTGTTGGAGTTCTCATAGGTCCATATTACCTGAACCTGATCGATCCCAGATTCCTTGGAATATCCAGTGATCTGAGGGTCATGGCATTAATTATTATCCTTCTTCGGGCAGGACTCAGCCTTCACAGGGACGCATTGAGAAAGGTTGGTAGCTCAGCACTCAAGATGAGTTTTTTACCCTGCCTAATTGAGGGACTGACCATACTTGTTGTGTCCCATTTCATACTTGGTCTTCCTTGGATAGTTGCAGGAATGCTAGGATTTATAATAGCAGCAGTTTCACCTGCAGTTGTGGTTCCAAGCATGCTATCCTTTATTGAAAGGGGTATGGGAACTGCCAAAAGCATTCCAACACTCCTCATGGCAGGTGCATCAGCAGACAATGTTGTGGCTATAACCATATTCTCAGCATTTTTAGGATTCTATGTAAACAACAGCCTGAACATAGGCATTGCCATATTAGGAATACCTGTTTCGCTCTTAATAGGAATGATTATGGGTTTTTTACTTGGTCTCTTGATACTCAGAATATTCAAACGTTACAGTGTTGGAAGTTCAGAGAAGATATTGATAATACTTGCTTCAGCAATCCTACTCAAGGAACTTGGGGATTACCTACAAAACTACGTACCAGTGGCAGCCCTTCTAGGAATCATGGTACTTGGATTTGTAATCGTGGACAGAAATCCAAATATGGGCCTGGAATTATCTTCTAAATTCTCTAAGATCTGGATACTTGCCGAGATAATACTGTTTGTACTGGTTGGTGCTCAGGTTAACATTAACCTCGTAATTTCAGCAGGTGTAGCAGGAATCATTATAATATGCATAGGACTCATTGCTAGAAGTTTGGGCGTTTATGTGTCACTTAAAGGAACTGAGCTTAACAGGGATGAAAAACTGTTTTCAATGGTGGCCAACACTCCTAAAGCTACTGTACAAGCCGCAATTGGGGCAGTTCCATTGGCTGCAGGAGTAGCATCTGGAGATATTATACTGGCCATATCTGTCCTTGCAATCATCCTAACTGCACCTCTTGGATCCCTGGGTATAAAGGTCATGGGTGATAAAATTCTTAAAAAGGAATAACAGACATGATCAGGAAACCTGTTGGATCTGCGTAATGATTAAAATAAAAAGAGACCTTATAAGAGACTTGAATATAATTCTAGGCTCTAAAATAAAATGGTATAAAAAAAAGAGTTTTGATCTCTTTTTTTATACGTTAAAACTCTTGGTTATTATATCAAACAATCCACTTTGCGTCTGGAAGTCAGAAGACAGTGTTGTGTACTGTATGAAATACAGATAATTGTTTTTTGTGAAGTCTATCAGTCTTATCTGACCTGTAATGTTGTCTGCTGTTGTGTTGAAAGTAGTTTCATTTGCAGTTACCCCAGCAATTGTTATTGTACTGTTGGTACCATTCAATGTTGCAACCTGACTCTTAAGTGTGTTTAGATCTGCAGTGTTGTTTGCGTTACTAGGTAACTTGAAAATTACAGCTCCATTACCGGTTGTGGTGTTATTTTTCTGGATATCTGCATCTCCCACTGCAACTACAGTGCCGTTTTCACTTGAATTTTCACTTATTAAATCCCAGTTTGCAGGAAAACTAAAGCTGATGTTGTTGTTTGAGTATGTCTTAGTTGTCGTTGAATTATTGCCATTTCCATTCTGACTGGTACAGCCTGAAGCAGCTACCACCAATGCAACAATGGCAATGACAATGAAAATATATTTCTTCATTAAATTTATCCCTCCACTTTAATAACCAATAATATTATACATAACTATCAACCTATTAATATAAATAACTTGTCTAAGCTTGAAACTAAATTATTTATTAAATTATTTATTAAAATGTTAAATGGGGTTAAATAATGTCTTTTAATGGATCAAATGAAACTGAGGAATTGAGATCACGGCTCATTGATGAAAACATGGAAACTTCAATGGACGAGGTTTTCAGTGGAGAAATCTTGGAAACAGCGCATGGTTCATGTTACAAGATCAGTGATTCAAGAAAATTGAAACTAAACACACTCCCTAAATCCAAGGCTAAATCTAACTTACTCAGCGATTTAAAGATTATTAAAGGTATTGGAAGTTCTAAGGAACAGAAACTAAATTTAGACGGATATTTAACCGTTGAAGACTTGCAGGAACATCCCACTTACTCAGGGGAGGCTTGCAAAATTGTGGAACTCTTGGATATGGGTGATACAAACACCATAACAAGCTATGTGACATGTAGATATCCTAAAAGTCACCCTTCAGCACTTTACTCAAGCTGTTTTTCCTCTGATGATAATTTCCTGTTTATGGATATTGAAACCCTGGGACTAAAAGCTGTTCCACTCATACTCATAGGAGTATCCAGGATGGAAAACAAAAAAATTATAGTAGACCAATTCCTTTTGAGAGACCTTAAAGATGAAATTTCAGCACTTGAAGCCTTCAATTCAACTGTTGATGATGAAACGATATTTGTTAGCTTTAATGGACAGTCATTTGATCTTCCATATATCAAGGATAGGTTGAATTTCCATCATCTGAAATCTGATCTAAACAGGAACCACTTGGATCTCATGCACTTCTCAAGGAGGGCATGGAAAAATTTCCTTCCAAACTGTAAACTCCAGACCATTGAGAAGCATCTATTTGATTTTGAACGTGAAGACGATGTTCCAAGCAGTATGGTGCCATCATTTTATAAAACCTATCTTCAAACAGGTAACATAGGACCGCTCATACCCATTGTTGAGCACAACAAAGAGGATGTTATAACTCTTGCAAGGATACTTTCAAGGCTCAACACAGAGATGGACATTTAAAATGAATAAATGGAACATTTTTCGAATCAATAATGGTCATATTAAAAAATTAATATTTTCAATATAAAGAATTTTTTTTTTTTAAATGTAAGATAACAGTTCTTTAAGATTTAAAGTGTTAATTATATCTTCTTTTTTAGCCCATCCTCGTCTTGCAGTTCCAACTCCAAGTTCCATATTTCCCAATTCTTTGATGGAATGGGCATCGGTGTTTACAACCATTTTAACTTGGTGTTCAACGGCCTGTTTAATGTGCATGTCATTTAGATCCAGTCTGTTCATGCGACTGTTTATTTCAAGCTGGGTCCTGTTTTCATTTAAAGCCTCGAAAACCCTTTCAAATTCGAGTTCATAACCTTTTCTACCATGTATTTGCCTGCCTGTGGGATGTGATATGATGTTCACGTGTTCATTGGAAATTGCAGCAAGCATTCTTCTTGTGAGTTCATGTTTATCCTGATTGAATCCTGAGTGTATCCCAGCAACCACGATGTCCATGTCTTCAAGAAGTCTATCTGGAACATCTAAATACCCATATAAATCTATATTTGCCTCAACACCCTTTAAAACAGTTAAACTATCCAGTTTACTGTTAACGTTGTCTATTTCATCCATCTGTTTTTTTATCTCTTTTTCATCACGGGTCTTGGACGATTTAAGGTCCTTTGAATGGTCAGTAATTGCAATGTATTCGTATCCCATTTTTTCTGCTTCAAATGCCAGTTCTTCAATGTTGTTTTTTCCATCACTCCAGTTTGTGTGTATCTGCAGGTCTCCCTTTATCTCTTTTAAATCTACTAGTTCTGGGAGTGTTCCGCTTATTGCAGCCTGCACTTCCCCGGTATTTTCCCTGAGTTCAGGTTCTATGTAATCCATACCCAGTGAATTAAAGACTTCCTTCTCTGTGGTGCCTGCAACGAGCTCATTCGAATCAAAAACCCCATACTCATTTAGTTTGTATCCAAGAGATATTGCTATTCTCCGAAGTTCTACATTAGTCTCTTTAGAGCCTGTGAAATACATGAGGGCTGATCCAAATGATTCATCATCGAAGGTTCTAATATCCACGTCTATACCGGATTCCTTGAGTCTCACAGTTGATTTGGTTGGCCCGCTTACAACCACATCATCAACCATTTCCATCGTGGTGAAAAAACCCATTACCTCAAGGGGTTTAGTGGTTGTGACTAGTACATCGATGTCTCCAACAGTTTCCTTCATCCTCCTGATTGAACCTGCAATTTCAACCCTGTCAACATAGTCCAGAGTTTTAAGAAGGTCTTTTATCTCCCTTGCAACAGGCAGTATTCTTCCAAGAAGACTTCTTCCACCAGTTTTCCTTGCAAATCCCAGATTTATCAGAATATTTCTTTCAGTTTTTTCACCCATACCCTTCAATCTTCTTATGCGATGATTTTTGGCCTGTTTTTCCAAGTCGTCCAGGGTTTTTATCCCGAGTTCCTGGTAAAGTTGTCTTATGCTTTTGGGTCCCAGACCTTCCACAGTCATGAGTTCGTCGTAGTCAACTGGAAACTCCCTTTTGAGGTTTTCCAAGTATTCAAGGGATCCTGTGTCTATGATCTCCTCAATTTTTTTGGCTATCTTATCACCTATCCCTGGAAGTTCCGTGAGTTTTCCCTGGTTTCTGATTTCTTCAATGGCTTCTGATTGGATTTCTACTGTGTGGGCTGCCCTTCGATATGCTTTGGTTCTGAAGTCCACACTATCCATTTCCATCAGATCTGCAACTTCATTCAAGATGGATGCAACCAGCTGGTTCTTCATGTTTAATATTATGTGGTTGCAACTAAATATTTATTTCGAAGAAGAACAGTTCAAATGTATGATTTATAAGTTTTAAGTGGCTAAACTACCCCAAAATTTCTAATTAATAAAAAAATAGAATACTGGATTTTATATAAAAAATCGTACCAAAAAAAATTTGAAACTGTGCTGTTAGTTTGTTCTAATAAAAAAGGAGAAATATATTAGGTTTTATCATTCGTTTGTATCAGGAAATTTACTGAATATGCACATTTACAGTTTTCTCATCTTCCCACCAAAGATACTGCATTTTAATTTTAATCTTGGTTGTCCCTGTTTTTAACGATTCAAAGGTGTACATGTTACACCAGTAACCATCAATAGGTGTACTTCTTTCCATTTTATTTAGTTTCAGCATGTCATGATTGTATCCATCAGTTTCTATCCATTCATCATACAGCAAATCCAATTCAAAGGAATCTCCCATTTTAATGTATATAGGGTCATCTCCATTATAATTTGCAGCTGATGCAGATGAGATACCTCCCAATATGAACATAGTCATTAAAATCCGGCAATTACTTTAAATTTCATGGCCTACCTCCATAATTCTATATTAAAATATCCAATTTTAATATTAATTTAAAAGTTTAAGTATAATAAGTTTATGTTAACCTTAATATTTTTAAACTCTGTAGTCATAAAAAGGAGCATCATATTAATTGAAACTGAACTGTTTGTTTTGACTGAAAATTATTTAGAAAAATTAATATATTTCAATTAAAAATTAATTATCAGTGTGTTTTATTGCTGGATAGTTAATGTATTAATTTCTGGTTAGAAAATGGCTCGAAATATACTTATTATCACGGAAGATGATGTGGGGGATGATGGCTTAGTTAAGATGCTGGATTCATGGGGATACAAAACAAACTTCATTTTAAAGACAGCCATGGACAAAATTCCTGACATACAGCAGGATCTTGTTATAATGGATATCGATCCTGAAGATCCAGAGGCCCAGTATATTATGAGTCGGATGAACTGTCCAGCAATTTACCTTCCACTCATAAGGGATTCTGATTCTTTGTCTATTTTGCCATATTTTGATGGGACGGTGATTGATGAGAAACTTAAATTTGCAGCTGAGATGGTTGTTTACCATACCCAAACAAGCAAAAATTTGAGACAGAACCATGAAACCTATAAGTTACTCTATGAAAATGCACCAATGGCATACCAATCACTGGATATTGATGGTAACCTAATTAAGGTCAATAAAACTTGGCTTAAAAAGCTCGGTTACACCACTGAAGAGGTTGTGGGTAACTGGTTTGGAAACTTCCTCAGTCCACCAAGTTTAGAGAAGTTTAGAACTAATTTTCCCAGATTTAAAGAAGCTGGAGAGGTTTCAAACGTGGAGTTTGAAATGGTTAAAGCTGATGGTGCCATTATTGTTGTGTCGTTCGATGGAAAAATCGGGTATGATTCTAAGGGAAATTTCAAACAGACACACTGCATATTCAAAGATATTACAGCCCAGAAAACTGCTGAAACTGCCATGGTAGAATCTCAAAGATATTACAAAACCATATTTGAAAACACAGGCACAGCCACAATCATAATTGAGAAAGATTCAACACTTTCTCTTGTAAACACTCAATTTGAGCAGTTATATGGAATGCAAGGGAATGAAATCGAAGGAAAATTAAAATGGACAGATATGGTAACAAGCCAGTACATACCACAAATGCAGAAGTACCATAAACGAAGGAGAAATAATCCAGATGCAGTTCCAAGAAACTATGAATTTGACTTTGTTGACAGTGCTGGTAACATTAAAAATATCTTCGTAACTGTTGCAATCATTCCTGGAACAGCCAAGAGCTTGGTTTCGCTTCAAGACATCACGTACAGTAAGGACACTGAAAGAGAGCTAAAAACCACCATAAGTGAAAAGGATACACTGCTTAGGGAGATACATCATAGGGTTAAAAATAACCTGCAAATAATTTCAAGTCTATTAAACCTTCAGTCCAGATATATAAAGGATTCTGAGGCTTTGGATGTGTTCACAGAAAGCCAGAACAGGGTGAGGTCCATGGCTATTGTCCATGAAAAGCTCTACCAATCAAACAACATATCAAAAATCGATTTCTCTGAGTACTTAAGTGATCTTGTAACCAGCCTTTTTTACAGCTACAATATCCAACCCAATAAGATCAGCATTGAAACTGATATTGAGAACATCTTCTTTGATGTGGATACATGTATTCCATGCGGACTCATTGTAAACGAACTACTGACCAACTGTGTAAAACATGCATTTCCAAACAATAAAAGTGGACATGTTTACATAGGTTTGCATGATGAAGAAGGCACATACACATTAAATGTGAGTGATGATGGTGTTGGTTTTCCAAAATCTATTGATTACAAAAACACCGAAACACTGGGACTGCAACTCGTTACCAACTTAGTAAACCAATTAGAAGGAAGCTTAGAAATTTTAAATAATGTTGGAACATCATTTAAAATCGAATTTAAAGATGTTTCTTATGAATCTGTTTAATAATCCAAATTTTTATTTTACATTAACTATATAATATAACCAACAGAACCCTACAAAATGGTGGGATCTGTTGAGACTAAATATTTTTAAATTTACTTGATTAAATCTTTGGATGAAGTTTTCATGGATCTTTAGGATCAAAATAATATATGAAAACATGAACAGTTATAGGAAGAATTTTTTATGGTTGACCAAGAAAAATATGAAACTGCAAGTTTTGCTGCAGGCTGTTTCTGGGGAGTTGAAGCGGCTTTCAGAGAATTAGACGGAGTTTTAGAAACAACTGTGGGCTACATGGGGGGACACACCAAAAACCCAAACTACAAGGATGTCTGCACAGGTACAACAGGACATGCTGAAACACTTCAGCTCAAGTACGATCCAGCTCAAATAAGTTATGAAAAACTTCTAGAAGTGTTCTGGAACAAACACGACCCAACAACCAAAAACAGACAGGGCCCAGACATTGGAGAACAGTACAGATCAATAATTTTCTATCATAATCCGGAACAAAAAAAACTGGCGGAAGAATCCAAAAAAGAGTTAGATGCATCTGGCAAATATAGAAATCCCGTTGTAACAGAGATAATTCCCGCAGAAACATTCTACCCCGCAGAGGATTATCATCAGCAGTACCTAGAAAAACGTGGCAGAAAGTTCTGTGGAATCTGACTTCACATAAAACTCAAATTAAAGATTTAAAAGAAATATACTATTTTTTTGGATCTCCGTACCTAATTAGTGGTTACATGGATAACAATACAGGTAACAGATAAAATGATTTTTTCTGAGTTTGTTTTTAGAATCATTTTTAGATGATCCTTATTTATGTTTTCCAAAAAAAGCCCAGAATTGGTGAATTTGTATATTATTTTTGATTTAGATTATTAGAATATCTTATTCCACCACTTCATATTTTTAAGCTAACCAATTTACAGATTTACTAATAAAAAAAACTTAAGACAGGAACTTCTTACCATTTTTCGTTTCTAGACCTTTCTAGACATAAAATGATGTTTCTGGGAATTCATTTTTGATTTTGTTGGGTGTTGTCTTTTTGTATTCTTTGTTTTGTCTTGGTCGGAGTTAATTGGTAATACAATGTGATAAAATGAACAGATTTATATTAATTAATAAAGTACTTACTTACATGAATATATTTTGCCGTTGAACAGATGGAAATGGGAGGAATACTATGTTTAAAACAAGAAAGGACTTTAAATATCAGATGCCTGCACATTTCGGTGGTGGTAAGTTTGATCCAGAATTTAAACTTCTGATGAAAGCAGTTGGTTTGAATTTAAGCTATGAAACAGATGGAAAACTTCTGGAAAATTTCATTCCCGAAGGTTTTGAATTACTGAAACCGGAAGTTCATGTCGGTTTCACTAAATTCACAGAGATAAACTGGATGAATGGTGGCCAGTACAACGTGATTAATGTAGGGGCACCTGTAAGATTCCATGGTAAGAAAGATACCCTTGATGGAAGTTACACCCTTGTGGTGTGGGAAAACAGAACAGATCCAATTCTCGGTGGACGTGAAGAAAGTGGAATTCCCAAGGTGTACTCTGAAATTGAAGACCTCCATGTTTTAAGGCCACACTACTTTACCAATGCAAGCTACAATGGGAACACTTTCATTAACATGGGCATTGAAACAACTGGTGAAGTTACAGGAAATGAACTGGACGAATTACGATCACAACTCTCTAGTTTAAACACCCTTGGATGGAGATATATACCAAAGGTCGGAGCTCCAGGATCAGATTTAAGCCAATTTATTTTATATCCACAAGCCATGGAAATTGAAAATGCAGAGACTGGTAATGCCAGTTTATCATGGACTGAACTTACTCCAATGCAAAGTCCAATGCAGTATGGTATTGTTAACAGTTTAGCAAGCCTTCCAATAAAAAAATTGAATCCAGCAATTCTCTTCTCTGGTAGTGCAACTCTCCACGCCACAGGCTCTAGGGTAATTGAATAACTAATAAAATTTAGGAGGTTATTAACTTGAAAGACTATTATAAAGAGAAAATTTGTATTGTTACAGGTGGAAATTCGGGTATAGGATTTGCATTATGCGAAGAACTCCTAAAGAGGGGAGCAATTGTATACATGGCGGGACGTAATCCAAAAAAGGTTAAGGATGCTTCTCTTAAACTTTCAAAATATGATGACAGGATCCGCACTGTATTAGTTGATGTAACCAAACAGGAAGAAGTTCAAAAGGCAATTGAAAGCACTGTAAAGGAAGCTGGTCAACTTGACTTCTTGTTTAACAATGCAGGTGTTGGAGGTACAATGCCATTTTTATTTGCATCCTTAGATGATTGGAAAACTATTATTGATACCAATTTGTGGAGTGTTATCTACGGTGTTCACACAGCAGTTCCAATCATGTTGAAGCAGGGCTCGGGACACATAGTTAATATAAGTTCTATAGCTGGTATTGTACCACCACCATTCCAGTCCCTTTATTCAGTAACCAAGTACGGTGTCACTGGATTAACTGAATGCTTGAAATATGAATACAGGGATAATGGCCTCTATTTTTCGACGGTTTGCCCGGCTGCGATTGCCACTCCAATTTGGAACAAGGATGTGGATGGTAATTCCCATGGAAAATTAGATATTCCAGATGAAGCCTATCCTGTTGATAAAACTGCCCAAGATATTTTAGATGAAGTTGCAGAACAAAAAGGAATTATTGTGGTACCTAAAGAACCATATGAGAAAAATTGGAAGGATTATATTAATGATGATGATGATGAATGGTTGATGAAACTTGCAAAGGAGCGTAGATCCAACTATTTCAAAGTACTAGAAAATATGGATCTGGACCCTGAGGAGTATGAGGAAAAAAAGGAACTCTTATAAAAAGGGGATCATATGAATCAAACAGGAAATATAAAGGGTATTAGCGTAAGCACTGAAATGGGCACTTTAAAAACCGATATGGATGGATCAGCTGTTTGTGGTGCGAGGATGGATCCTTCATTTGACTATCGGGAAATCTCATCGTTACTTCAGAGAGTAATAGATGAAGGGGATAATGATTCATGGGAATCAATAGTTAAAAGAATCGACAATGTATACGATCATCTAAATTATTCCCTTGTTTCCCTTAACA
>Ga0187807_1000719_pt1 | contig 10568 bp, 6 predicted proteins | sample NC_wetland_sal_i_4_FD_132432 | JGI IMG/M metagenome (GOLD analysis project Ga0187807, IMG submission 132432) | Wetland sediment microbial communities from Neuse River Estuary, North Carolina, USA - ASW_2 | ecosystem: Environmental > Aquatic > Freshwater > Wetlands > Sediment | place: USA: North...
TGCACCGGGCTGTCCCACTTGTGAAGGTAGCAGCCAGCGTATGCGAGCACACGCTCGGTGAAGTGGAACAAGCCCTGGCTGGTTCCTACTGGAGGGTCATCGTCCACGCTCGTACCGTAGTCCCGCATCCCGCCGAAGTTAATTCCGCGCAAGTAACGGTTCATCGTGGCCTAGTGATGACCAGCCGATATGGCGAATGATCACCCTCATACATCGATAGTTCACCAAGGCGAAACACGGTATTGACGATGTCGCTGTCGTTGCTGCGCTACCGCTACCGGTCGGTACTGGCGGTGCTCCTGCTGCCGAGCCTGCTGCTGATCGGCGTCTTCAGTTACTACCCGGCCGTCCGCAGCCTGATCGGCGGTTTTTTCCAGTGGAACGGATTCTCCCCGCCGGCATACGTCGGGATCTCGCAGTTCAGGCAGTATCTCCAGGCACCGACCTTCGGGACGGAGGTGAAGAACATCGCCATCCTGACCGGCGGCAGCATCCTCATCACCCTCGTCGCTCAGTTCACAGCGGCCGAGGTGGTCACCCATATGCCGAAGCGGCCGGGCACCATCGCCAAGTACGTCCTGGTCCTGCCGATCGTGCTGCCGCCGCTGGTGCTGATCGAGGTCTGGGCCTATCTGCTCCAGCCCGGATCCGGACTGATCGACCACATCCTGGGGGCGGCCGGGCTGCCTCAGCCATCCTGGCTGAGCGACCCGCATCTCGCGCTCGTGGGGATCTTGCTGATCGGTTTCCCGTGGATTTCCAACCTGGGTTTCCTGATCTTCCTCGGCGGGCTGCAGAACCTGCCGAGGGACGTGCTGGACGCCGCCAGGCTGGATGGTCTCGGCGCCATCCGGCGCGTGTTCGCGATCGACATTCCGCTGCTGCTGACCTCCTCCCTGCTCGCCAACCAGGTCAGCGAGTTCGACGTCAACCACGCCCAGGTGACCAACGGCCTGGACATCGCGGTCGGCATCCATAAGGGCATCATCAGCATGAGCAACCCCCAATACGCCGCCGCCTGGAAGCTCCTCGGCCAGCTCACGCCGTACTCGGCCGGCGGAGAGAGCACCTACGACGCGTGCTCGAACCCGAACACCACCACCCCCCCGCTGAGCCCGCAGTCCCTGCTCGTCCAGGGCAAGGTCGGCATCCTGTGGGGCGGAAGCTGGTGGATCCCCCAGCTTGACTCGGCGGGCTTCACCGGCAAGTACGGCGTGTTCCCCGAGCCGCCCATCACCACCGCGTCGACTCCGGTCGCGCTCGGCACCTCCACGGTCGGCGTCATCGGCGGCCCGAACGGCAACGGCGAATGGAGCATCACCTCCCAGCGCGCCGACAGTACGATGACCCCGGCCAAGACCGCGACGGTCATGAACTTCATGGCCTGGCTGTTCACCCCGCAGCACCTCGGCTACTGGCTGAAAATCAGCGGAAGCGGGTCTTACATCCCGACCGAGCCGGCGGCGCCCACGGTCAGCCTGCCCGGCTTGCCCAGCCTGGTCCCCGCCGGCAAGGTGCCGACGGTGGTCGACGTGGTCCTCGACGACGTACTCTCTACCGCGGCCACCAACTCTGGCATGCGCCTCATCCAGGAGTACGTCAACGGATCGCTGTCCTACTCCGCGTTCGCCAGCCAGTGGCAGTCTCTGCTGACCAGCTCGGCGCAGGCCTGGGCGACGCAGAACCACGTCGACCTCAGCAAGTACTGAGCGGGTAACCATCGTGCGTTCGGTCCTGCAGTCCGAGTCCCGGGCTGGCCGCCTCCCGGCACCCGCCGAGCGGCGGCCAGCCTGGGCCGGGCGGCTGCGGCGCCGCTACCGCTGGATCAGCCTCCTCGCCGGGGCGCTGATCGTCGTGATGACCTATTTCCCGCTCGTCTTCGTGGTGCTGGCGCGGATCGTCGTCCCGCTGACCAGGCCGGTGCTGCTGACCGGCGCGATCCTGGTCACGATCAACGTCTGGGGTGACTACCTGTGGCCGACGATCGTCATCCAGGACCCGCACCGGACCACGATCTCGGCCGGCGTGCAGCAGTTCGTCGGCAGCTTCGGCCTCAACCTGAGCGGCGGCGGCGCCGTCTTCGCCGCGTTCGTGATCGCCACCCTGCCCATGTTCGTCCTCGTCGGCTTCACCATGCGCTATTTCGTCTCCGGCCTCACCGAAGGAGCAACAAAACTGTGACCACCCCGCCCACCTCCCCGGCCCTCTCCACGCTGACCCCGGCCGGGCTGCGCTGCGCGCACCTGGTAAACCCGCTCGGCGTCGCCCCGGGCCGGGTGCGGCTGAGCTGGCTGCTGGAAGGCGCGGGAACCGGCCGCACCCAGCGCGGGTACCAGGTGCTGGTCGCCCAGGACGAAGTGGGGCTCAGCAGCGGCGAAGACCTGTCATGGGACAGCGGCCTAGTGGAGTCCTCCTGCTCGGCGGATATCCCCTATGCCGGGCGCCCGCTGGCCTGCGGCGGCCGCTACGTCTGGAAGGTGCGGGTCTGGGACGAGAACGGGACCGCGTCCGGCTGGAGCGATCCGGCGCGGTTTGAGGTCGAATTGGACCGAACGGATGGGTGGCAGGCCTCCTGGATCGGTCTGGGCCGGGTCCGGGAGAGCGTCACCCCGCCCGCCCGCACCGGCCCGCCCGACCCGGTGGCCATGGCCTTGAATCCAGCGCCCTACCTGCGCCGGGCCTTCGGAGTCGGCCAGCCCGTGGCGTCCGCCCGGCTGTACGTGACCGCGCTCGGCCTGTACGAGGCGCGGCTGAACGGCCATCGAGTCGGCGACCGGTTCCTCACCCCCGGCTGGACCGACTACACCCGGCGCATCCCGTACCAGACCTATGACGTGACCGGCCTGCTGGCCGAGGGAGAGAACGTCATCGGTGCGATCATCGCCGAAGGATGGTACGCCGGCTTCGTCGGATTCGACGCCAAGCGCGCCGGCGCGCACTATGGCACCGCGCCGGAACTGCTGGCCCAGCTTGTCATCACCTACCGGGACGGCACCCGTCAGCAGATCGTCACCGACGAGCAATGGCAGGCCAGGTTCGCCACGATCCGCCACGCCGACCTGCTGATGGGCGAACGCCATGATCTCCGGCTCGAGTCGCGTGGCTGGGACGGACCCGGCTTCGACGCCGCCGGATGGTGGCCGGTCACGTGCCGGGAGCGCGACAACACACCCCTGGTCGCCGATCCGGGTCCGCCGATCCGGGTGACCGAGGAGATCGAGCCGCGCAGCATCGCCGTAACGGACAGCGGGCGGCACATCGTCGACTTCGGCCAGAACCTGCCCGGCTGGCTGCGGATCAGGATCGACGGGCCGCCCGGGGCGCACGTCCGCATCCGGCACGGCGAGGTGCTGGCGGCGGACGGCAGCCTGTACACCGAGAACCTGCGCACCGCGCGGCAGACCGACGAGTTCGTCACCACCGGCGGCCCGGAGGTCCTCGAGCCGCGCTTCACGCTGCACGGGTTCCGGTACGCGGAGATCTCCGGCTACCCCGGTGACATCGGCCAGGCGGACATCGTGGCCCGGGTAGTCCACTCCGATATCGCCCCGGCCGGCGAGTTCGAGTCCTCGCAGCCGTGGCTGAACCAGCTTTTCCGCAACATCGACTGGGGGCAGCGCGGGAACTTCATCAGCGTGCCGACCGACTGCCCGCAACGGGACGAACGGCTCGGCTGGCTCGGCGACGCCCAGGTCTTCGCCCGCACCGCCTGCTACAACCGGGACGTCGCCGCCTTCTTCGGCAAGTGGCTGGACGACGTGGCCGACGCCCAGCTCCCCTCCGGGGCCTTCACCGATGTCGCCCCGCGGCTCACTCTCGCCGGAGCCGGGGCACCGGCCTGGGGCGACGCAGGAGTGATCGTCCCGTGGACGGTGTGGAAGATGTACGGGGACCGGGGAATCCTCCAGCGGAACTTCGGCGCCATGACCGCGTGGATGGATTTCATCGAGCGCGCCAACCCCGACTACCTGCGGGCCCGGGAACTCAGGAACGGCTACAACGACTGGCTAGCCCCCGGCGCCGACGATACTCCCCGCGACCTGCTCGCGACGGCCTACTGGGCGCACGACGCCGCGCTGATGGCCGAGATCGCCGACGCGGTCGGACGGGCGGATGACGCCGCCGGGTACCGGGCGCTCGGGTCCAAGATCCGTGCCGCGTTCACGGAGGCGTTCGTCGCCGACGACGGGCAGGTCGCCTCGGGTACCCAGACCTCCTACGTCCTCGGCCTGCACATGAACGTGATCCCCGACGAGCTGCGCGCATCCGCCGCCGACCACCTCGTGGCCGCGATCCGGCGCGCGGACTGGCATCTGACCACCGGTTTCGTCGGCGTCGGGTACATCCTCCCGGTGCTCAGCTCCACCGGTCACACCGACGTCGCCTACCGGCTGCTGGAACAGCAGTCGCCGCCGTCCTGGCGGTACATGGTCGAGGCGGGCGCGACCACCATCTGGGAGCGCTGGGATGGCTGGACGAAGGAGCGCGGCTTCCAGTCCGCCTGGATGAACTCCTTCAACCACTACGCGCTCGGCTCCGTCGGCGAATGGCTCTACCGCTTCCTGCTCGGCATCGACCAGGAGCCTGGCACTGCCGGATTCGGGCAGCTGCTGCTCCGGCCCCACCCCGGTGGCCGACTCCGCTGGGCCCGCGGATCCTACCGGTCCGTCCGCGGGCTGATCGGCAGCGGCTGGGAACATGCCAGCGACCGGTTCACGCTCCGGGTGGAACTCCCGCCGAACGTCACGGCCAGCGTCCGCGTTCCCAGTGACCGCGCCGCCGACGTGCGCGACGTCGCCGGTAACCCGCCCGCGTCAGCCGGCGGTTTCCCCGGTGCCCGGGGTGTCCAGGAAGCGGTTTTCCACGTCGGTTCGGGGATTCACGAGTTCACCGGTCCCGCTATTACCGACCCGGTCCTGGGCCCCGCGTAATGTCCGAACCGGGGTATCCACCCGCCCACGATAGCGGCCTGGTGGCGAACCGCTGGGCAGGCATCAGCCGGCCTGCTCTGCGGGGCTGATGACGGCGAGTGCCTCGTCCAGTGCGACCTGCTGGCCGACGGCCGCGGTCAGTTCCGCGACCACGCCGTCAACTGGCGCGCTGACGGTGTGTTCCATCTTCATCGCCTCCACGATCAGCAGGGGCTGCCCGGCTCGCACCCGCTCCCCCTTGGCTGCCTTGACGGCCAGCACGGTGCCCGGCATCGGACTGCGGACCACGCCGTCGCCGCCGCCGGCCCCGGCGGGCCCTCCGGCCACGGGTTCTTCTTCCGCCAGCGCCCAGGCATGGCCATCACGTCCCAGCCAGGCCGTCGTGCCGCGGCCGGTCGCGGTGTCCGTGTGCGCGTACACATAGCGCCGGGTGCGGCCCTGGCAGGTGACCACCAGTGCGCCGCCCTGAAATTCCGCATGCGCAGCCACGGGATCGGCACCGCCGACGGAGACCTCGGCCGTGGCACAGGCACGCCCGCGGATCCGGACCGGCACCGGGTCACCGGTCCCGCTGGTCAGCCGCACCGTGGTCCAGGCGGGCCCGCCGACGCGCCAGCCATCAGGAATGTCCCACGGGCTGCGCGGCCCGGCGGGCGGCTCCCGCAGCAGCAGGTGCGCGAGCGCGGCGGCGGCCAGCACGTCCTCGGGGATGCCGCCAGCTGGGGAGGCGGGAGCAGGGGCGGCGGAGACGGCGCGTTCGACCAGCCCGGTGTCCAGCTTGCCTGCGGCAACGTCGGAGTGGCTCAGCAGGGCCCGCAGGAACGCGATGTTGGTGGTGACGCCGAGCACGGCCATGCCTGCCAGCGCGCCGTCCAGCCGCCGCAGCGCCGTCTGGCGGTCGGGGCCGTGCGCGATGACCTTGGCCAGCATGGGATCGTAGGCGCTGCTCACCGTCATGTTCTCGGCGAGGCCGGAGTCCACGCGCACGTACGGCAGGTCGGGCTCGCGCAGCGCGAGGACCTTCCCTCCGGTCGGCAGGAAGCCGCGGGCCGGGTCCTCGGCGTAGACCCGGGCCTCGATGGCGTGGCCGGTCAGGCGCACCTGGTCCTGGCGCATCGGCAACGGCTCGCCCGCGGCCACCCGGACCTGTAGTTCGACCAGGTCCCACCCTGTCACCAGCTCGGTCACCGGGTGCTCGACCTGCAGCCGGGTGTTCATCTCCAGGAACCAGAAGTCCCCTGGTGCCTCGCTGGGGACGATGAACTCCACCGTGCCGGCGCCTACGTAGCCGACGCTGCGGGCCGCCTCGACGGCGGCGGCCCCCATCGCGGCGCGGCTAGGGCCCGCCAGCAGCGGTGCGGGCGCTTCCTCGATGATCTTCTGGTGCCGCCGCTGCAGGCTGCACTCCCGCTCGCCCAGGTGGATGACGTTGCCGTGCCCGTCGGCGAGGATCTGGATCTCGATGTGCCTGGGCCGCTCAATGTAGCGTTCGGCCAGCAGCGTGGCGTCACCGAACGCGGCCCGGGCCTCCCGCCGCGCCCCTTCCAGGGCGGCCGGCAGCTCGCCGGGGGTGCGGACCAGCCGCATGCCCTTGCCGCCGCCGCCGGCCGAGGGCTTGATGAGCACCGGGAAACCGATCCGGGCGACCGCGGCCGCCAGGTCGCTGTCGGACAGGCCGGCCGCGCCGGCCCCGGGTACCACCGGGACGCCGGCCGCCGCTACCGTCGCCTTGGCGGCGATCTTGTCGCCCATCGCCTCGATCGCGGCCGGCGGCGGGCCGATGAACACCAGCCCGGCGGCGGCGCACGCGCGGGCGAACGCGGCGCTCTCGGACAGGAAGCCGTACCCGGGATGCACGGCCTGGGCGCCGCTGGCGGCGGCCGCCGCCAGGATGGCTCCGGCGTGCAGGTAGCTTTCTGCGGCCGGGGCCGGACCCAGCCGGATCGCCAGATCGGCCGCACGCACATGCCGGGCGCCGGCGTCCGCGTCGCTGTAGACCGCGACGCTGCGGATACCGAGCGCGCGGAGCGTGCGGATGATCCGCACCGCTATCTCGCCGCGGTTGGCGACCAGGACAGTGCCGAACATGGTGCCAGCCTCCTACATCCGGAAGATCCCGTAGCGGACGGGCTCCAGCGGCGCGTTCGCCGCCGCCGACAAGGCCAGCCCCAGCACCTGCCGGGTGTCCAGGGGGTCGATGATCCCGTCATCCCACAGCCGCGCCGTGGAGTAATACGGGTTCCCCTGGTGCTCGTACTGCTCACGGATCGGCCGCTTGAACTCCTCCTCGGCCTCGGCGGGCCACTGCTGGCCGTCGGCTCCCATCTGGTCACGGCGCACCGTGGCCAGCACGTTGGCGGCCTGGTCGCCGCCCATCACCGAGATCCGCGCGTTCGGCCACATCCACAGGAAGCGGGGAGAGTAGGCGCGCCCGCACATGGCATAGTTACCGGCCCCAAACGAGCCGCCGATGATCACGGTGAACTTCGGCACCCGGGCGCAGGCGACCGCGGTGACCATCTTGGCGCCGTGCTTGGCGATACCCCCGGCCTCGTACTGCCTGCCGACCATGAAGCCAGTGATGTTCTGCAGGAACACCAGCGGGATACGGCGCTGGTCGCACAGTTCGATGAAGTGCGCGCCTTTGACCGCCGACTCGCTGAACAGGATGCCGTTGTTGGCCACGACGCCGACCGGGTGACCGTGAAGGCGGCCGAACCCGGTCACCAGCGTGGGACCGAAGGCCGCCTTGAACTCGGCGAACCGGCTCCCGTCGACCATGCGGGCGATGACCTCGCGCACGTCGTAGGGCGTGCGCCAGTCGGCCGGCACCACCCCGTACAGTCCAGCCGGATCGACGGACGGCTCCTCGCTCGCCGCGACCTCCCACGGCGGCGCGGATCGCGGCGCGAGGGTGGCGACGATCGAGCGGACGATGCGCAGCGCGTGCGCGTCGTTTTCGGCCAGGTGGTCGGCGACGCCGGAGGTGCGGGCGTGCAGTTCGCCCCCGCCCAGGTCCTCGGCCGTCACCACCTCGCCGGTGGCGGCCTTCACCAGCGGCGGACCGCCCAGGAAGATCGTGCCCTGCCCCCGCACGATCACGGTCTCGTCGCTCATCGCCGGCACGTACGCGCCGCCCGCCGTGCAGGAGCCAAGGACCGCCGAAATCTGCGGGATACCCCGCGCCGACAGCGTGGCCTGGTTGTAGAAGATCCGGCCGAAGTGCTCCCGGTCGGGAAACACGTCGTCCTGCATCGGCAGGAACGCGCCGCCCGAATCGACCAGGTAGATGCAGGGCAGGTGGTTGTGCAGCGCCACCTCCTGGGCCCGCAGGTGCTTGCGGACCGTCATGGGATAGTAGGTGCCGCCCTTGACGGTGGCGTCATTGGCGACGATCACGCATTCCCGGCCGCTCACTCTCCCGACGCCGGTAATCAGGCCGGCCCCCGGCGCCTCGTCGCCGTACATCCCGTTGGCCGCCAGCGGGGAGAGCTCGAGGAACGGCGAGCCAGGGTCCACCATCGTGTCGACCCGGTCACGGGGCAGCAGCTTGCCGCGCCCGGCATGCCGCTCGCGGGCCCGCTCCGGGCCGCCCCGGCCGGTTTCGGCTAGCCGCGCCCGAAGTTCCGCGGCCAGCGCGGCGTGCTCCGCCACGTTGCGCCGGAATCCGTCGCTGGCCGGATCCGCCAGGCTCGGCAGAACCGGCGCCGTCATCGTCGCAGCAGCGGTCAGCATCTGGTTAGCAATCCTTAACTAGATTGGCTAATTAATCCCGCACACATGCTAATGATGACTAACGACACCGCAGACGCGGCTGCGCGCCGCCACCCATGCGGCCTTCGGGCTGCTCAACTCCACACCGCACAGCGCCTACGACGGAGACAACCGCATGAGCACCACGGCCACCATCGCCGAACTGCCCTCGCTCAAAGGCAAGGAACTGGGCACCAGCCAGTGGATCGAGGTCACCCAGGACCGGGTGAACACCTTCGCCGACGCCACCGACGACCGTCAGTGGATCCACGTCGACGTGGAGCGGGCCAAGAGGGAGAGCCCTTTCGGGGGGCCGATCGCCCACGGCTACCTCACCCTCTCGCTGCTCATCCCCATGTGGTCGCAGGTGCTCACCGTCACCGACGCGACCATGGGTGTCAACTACGGCCTGAACAGGGTCCGCTTTCCTTCCCCCGTACCCGTCGGCGGCAAGATCCGGCTGAGAGCGACCCTCACTGACGTCGAGGAAATCAAGGGCGGCCTGCAACTCACGGTCAGCGCCGTCATCGAGCGCGAAGGCGACGACAAGCCAGCCTGCGTCGCAGAACCCGTCTTCCGCTTCTACGCCTGATAACCCGCGCCAAGTCCTGATGAGTCCCGCGGCCATCAAGCGCCGCCGCGCTGGCCGCGAAGCTGATGCTTGATCTCGTCGGTGTGGCGGCGGGCGGCACCACTTCAGCAGCCGGGAAGTCGCTCGTCTTCACCTTCGGGCTAACCTTCCTCGGCGAGGCAGTCGTCCTCTGGCTGCGGTCAGGATCGACTGGCCTCCTTCCGCGAACCAGCGATGCTCGATCATCAGGGCACAAGAGGGCATGAGACCGGGCGAGCAGGCGATTCACCGAACCCGGCACCGAGGCAGCCTGACGACCCGCCGCATCACACGGGCGTCAACGTCACCGCAGACTGGATCTGTGCAGCTGGCCGGACCACAGAGCTTGCGGACCGCGATCCAGGGCTCGCCAGGGTGATGAGGACTGGCGAGACTGGATGAATGGGCGCGCTCATCCGGATACCGCTGCGGGTGCTGCTGCCGTGCCTTGCCGTGAGCCTGGTAGCGTTCGGGGCGGTCGCGGCCGGCCTGGCCGGGGTATCGGCGGCCAGCGGTTACCTGATGCGGCAAACCGACAATAACCTGCTGGCGTGCGCGCGGAGCATGCTGAGCCAGGGCTTCGTGGCCCCGCCAAGCTCCGGCCCGGTCTCCAGCCAGGTCCTGCCCGGGCCCTGCGACATGGAGTTGCTGAGCGCGAGCGGGCAAGTGCTGACTCTCGCGGCTCCCGGCACGGCTGACGGCCCGGCTATCCCGGCCGGCGGCTCCTGGCTCACGGCGCACCTGGATCGGCCGGTCACCGTGCCAGGCGCCGGGGCCAGCGGGCGCTGGCGTGTGGTCATCGAGGCCGTCCGTTACCAGCCGCGGCGCATCTTGTACGTGTACGGACCGGATGACGTGATGTACGTGATCAGCCGACAGCCGGGACACGGTTCCGGCGGCATGCTCGTCGTCATGGCAGGGCTCGCCGCTACCGGGCGGCTCGCGGCAGACTACGCTGCCGCGGCAGGCGCCGTGCTCGTGCTGCTGGCCGCCGCGGCGCTCGGCCTGACCCGGGCCATCGTGCGGCCGCTCCGCCGGGCTGCCGAGCTCGCGGAAAACGCCGGGCACGCCGCGGGCGCAGACAGGAGCCACTGGCCGTTCGGCATGAGGCTCACGAGACTGCCGGAGCAGCTACGCGCGAGTCGCGCGGCCGAGGCCGCGGCACGCCGGTCGGCGGATCAGATGTCGCAGCACCTGGGTGAGACGGCCCTGGAGCTGCTGAGGTCGGTCAACGTCGTCCGCGGGTTCGCGGAGTACTACCGGCAGCAGCCGAA
>Ga0187807_1000720_pt1 | contig 10564 bp, 7 predicted proteins | sample NC_wetland_sal_i_4_FD_132432 | JGI IMG/M metagenome (GOLD analysis project Ga0187807, IMG submission 132432) | Wetland sediment microbial communities from Neuse River Estuary, North Carolina, USA - ASW_2 | ecosystem: Environmental > Aquatic > Freshwater > Wetlands > Sediment | place: USA: North...
CGTGCTGTGGGCCGGCTACTTCGTCCTCGAGGGCTTCGACTTCGGCGTCGGCATCCTGCTGCCGGTTCTCAGCCGCGGCGACACCGAGCGCCGCGTCATGATCAACACGATCGGCCCGGTGTGGGACGGTAACGAGGTCTGGCTGCTCACCGCGGGCGGCGCCACCTTCGCCGCGTTCCCCGCCTGGTACGCGGCCATGTTCAGCGCGTTCTACCTGCCGCTGCTGCTCGTCCTGGTCGCGCTGATCATCCGCGGCGTCGCGTTCGAGTATCGCGGCAAGCGTGATAACAGCAACTGGCGGCGGTGCTGGGACGCTGCCATCTTCCTCGGCTCGCTGCTGCCCGCGCTGCTGTGGGGAGTCGCGTTCGGCAACGTGCTGCGCGGCATCCCGCTGAACGCCGAGCACAACTTCACCGGCAACTTCTTCACCTTCCTCAACCCCTATGCCCTGCTCGGCGGAGTGACCACGCTGGCCCTGTTCACCCTGCACGGCGCGCTGTTCACGGCGCTGAAGACCACCGGCGAGCTGCGCAGGCGCGCCAACGCCGTCGCCCGCGGGCTCGCGCTGGCCGCCATCCTGGCGGGGGGCGGGTTCCTCGCCTGGACCGAGGCCAGCCACCGGGCTGGTGCCGGCGGATGGACCGGCACCGGCATCGCCTCCGTCGCGTGCGCCGCCCTGGCCGCCGTCGCGCTCATCGGCGCGGCGCTCGCCAACGGCGCGAAACGGGAAGGCCTGGCCTTCGCCGCGAACGCGGCGGCGATCGCCGCCGCCACCGCCACGCTGTTCACCGCCCTGTACCCGAACGTGCTGCCGTCCACCGTCAGCGGCGCGTACTCGCTGACCGTGGCCAACGCATCGTCCGCGGCCAGCACGCTACGCGTGATGACGGTCGTCGCGGTCATCTTCCTGCCGCTCGTGCTCGCCTACCAGGGGTGGACGTACTGGGTCTTCCGCAAGCGAGTCACCGGGCCGGCGGCGGCACCGGCGGCGCCTGCAGCGCCGGCCGCGGCACCGAAGGCACCCTGAATGCGGCCGCTCGACCCCCGGCTGCTGCGCTACGCCAGGCGGGCCGCCGCCTGGATCGCCGTCCTGGCCGGCCTCGGCGCCGTCACCGCCGGGCTGGTGATCATCCAGGCGCAGCTGCTGTCCACCGCCATCGCCGGCGCGGTGACCGGCCGGTCGCCGCTGACCGGGACGGTCATCGCGGCCCTGGCCGCTGTCGTAGGCGTCCGCGCGGTGACCGCGTGGGCGGCGCAGGCCACCGCGCACCGCGCCAGCGCCGCCGCCACCTCCGAACTGCGCCGTCGCCTGCTCGCCGCCGTCTTGACCCTCGGCCCGTCGTGGCAGCGCACCCGCCGCACCGCCGAACTCACCGAGCTCGCCACCACCGGCGTCGACTCCCTCGACGGCTACTTCACCAGCTACCTGCCGACGCTGATCCTCGCGGCCGCCGTCCCGCTCGCGGTCCTGGTGCGAATCGCGATCGCCGACCCGGTCTCCGGGTTCACGGTCGCGGTCACACTGCCGCTGGTACCGCTGTTCGGCGCGCTGATCGGGATGGCGACCAGCCGCCACGCCAAGGCCCGCTGGCAGGCCCTGGCCCAGCTCGCGCACCACTTCCTCGACGTGGTCAGCGGCCTGCCGACGCTGAAGGTGTTCGGCCGCGCCGGCGCGCAGCGCGAGTCGATCGACAAGGTCACCGGCCAGTACCGCCGGGCCACGATGGCCACCCTGCGGCTGGCCTTCCTGTCCGGCCTGGCGCTTGAGGTGATCGCCATGATGTCGGTCGCGCTGGTCGCCACCGAGATCGGGCTGCGGCTCGCCGGCGGCCACCTGGACCTGCGCACCGGGCTGCTCGTGCTGATCCTGGCCCCCGAGGCGTACCTGCCGCTGCGCGCGGTTGGCGCGCAGTTCCACGCCACCGCGGACGGGCTCGCCGCGGCCGAGCAGGTCTTCGCGGTGCTCGAGACGCCGGCGCTCCAGGCGCCAGTGCCCGAGACGCACAGCCTCAAACCGGCTGATAACAGCAACAGGCGGCTGCAGCCGCTGCCACAGCCGGTCACCGTCGACGGAGTCACCGTGTACCACGACGGCCGTCCCGAGCCGGCGCCGAGTGCGGCGAGCCTGACCATCGTCCCCGGCCGGATCACCGCGCTCGCCGGGCCGAGCGGCTGCGGCAAGTCCACGCTGCTCAGCGTCCTGCTCGAATTCACCCGGCCGGACGCGGGCACCGTCACCCCGCCGTGCCCGCGGGACGCGATCGGCTGGCTGCCGCAGCACCCCGTGCTCTTCGCCGGCACCGTCGCGGACAACATCGCGCTCGGCTGTCCGAGCGCCCCGAGCGACGCCAGCGCGCCGGACGCGGCGATCGAGCGGGCGGCCCGCGACGCGGCCCTTGACGACGTGCCGCTGGAGCGGGTGCTCGGCGAGCGCGGCACGGGCCTGTCCGCCGGCCAGCGCCGCCGGGTAGCTCTCGCCCGCGCGCTGCTCGTCGGCCGCCCGGTGCTGCTGCTCGACGAGCCCACGGCCGGCCTGGACGCCGGCACCGAACAGCGGGTGCTCGCCGCGCTGCGCGCGCAGGCCCGCGCCGGCTGCGCGGTGCTCGTGGTGTCGCACCGGCCCGCGGTGCTCGACGCCGCCGACGAGGTCGTCTATCTCGGCGCGCTCGCGGAGGCCGCCATATGATCGGCCGCAGGCTCACCCTGGCCGCGATCCTCGGCGCGCTCGCCGCCGCCTGTTCGGTCGGCCTGCTCGCCACCTCCGCCTGGCTGATCTCCCGCTCCGCGCAGCGCCCGCCCGTGCTGTACCTGATGGCGCCGGCCGCTGTGGTGCAGGCGTTCGGGCTCGGGCGCGCGGGGCTGAGGTACGCGGAAAGGCTGGCGGGGCACGACGCGGCCCTGCGTCTGCTTTCCTCATTCCGAACGGATGCGTACGACTCCCTGGCGCGACTTGCTCCCGCAGGGCTGAGCGACTACCGCTCCGGTGACCTGATCTCCCGGCTGGTGACCGACATCGACTCGCTGGCCGACCGGTGGCTGCGGATCCGCCTGCCGTACATCGCCGCCGTCGTCGCCGGGGCCGGCGCGGTGGCCGTCTGCACCGTGCTGCTGCCCGTCGCCGGGCTGATCCTGGCCGCGAGCCTGGTCGTCGCGGCGCTCGCCGCCCCCGCTGTGGCCATCGCGGTCGCCCGCCGCGCCGAGCGCGACGTGGTGCCGCGCCGCGGCGAGCTCGCCGCGGCGACCATGGAACTGCTGGACGGTGCCGGTGAGCTGGCCGCCTTCGGGGCGACCGAACGCGCGCTCAACACCGTGGCGGACAAGGAGCGGGCGGTGACAGCCGCCACGGTTCGTTCGGGATACGCCAGCGGGTTCGGGGCGGCGGTCACGGCGCTCGCCGCGGGCGCGGCGGTGTGCGGCGCGCTGTTCGCCGCCGTTCCCGCCGTGCGGGCGGGCACCCTGGCGGGGGTGCTGCTCGCCGTCGTCGTGCTGACGCCGCTGGCCGCGCACGAGGTGTTCGCCGGGCTGGCGCCCGCGGCGCAGCAGGTGCCCCGGCTGCGCGCGGCGGCAGCGCGCGTGTCGGAGGTGGTGTCGCGCCCGTCGCCGGTCGCCGAGCCGGCGGTGCCGGCCGCCATGCCCGGGCCGCCGTATGACCTGGCCGTCAGCGGGCTGTCGGCCAGGTGGCTGCCGGGTTCGCCGGTGCTGCACGACGTGTCGTTCACCGTCCCGGCGGGATCGCGGGTCGCGATCACCGGGCCGTCCGGGTCGGGGAAGACGACGCTGGCGATGGTGCTGCTGCGGTTCCTCGACTACGCATCCGGGTCGGTTCGCCTCGGCGGCGCGGAGCTGCGGTCGCTGCCGTCGGACCAGGTGCGTTCCGTGGTCGGGCTGTGCGAGCAGGACGCGCACGTCTTCGACTCGACGCTGGAGGCGAACCTGCGGCTGGCCAGTCCGTCGGCTTCGCTGTCCGAGCTCCGCTCGGCGCTTGAGCGTGCGCGGCTGCTGTCCTGGGTCGACTCGCTGCCGCTCGGCCTGGCCACGCCGGTGGGCGAACACGGCGCGCGGCTGTCCGGCGGCCAGCGGCAGCGGCTCGCGCTGGCCCGCGTGCTGCTCGCGGACTTCCCGGTGGTGATCCTCGACGAGCCCGCCGAGCACCTGGACGCCGCGACCGCGGACGAGCTCACCAGGGACCTGCTCGCGGCCGTCGCCGGCCGCACCGTGCTGCTCATCACGCACCGGCCGGTGCACCCGGGCGACGTGGACAAGGTCATTCGCCTAGGATCGGCTCGTGACTACCGCAACTGATCCCGGTCCCTGGGTGCGCGCCCTGCGCGGCTCGCACGACCGGCTCGCCGGCATCGTCGCCGGCCTGGACTCCGACGGCCTGCGCACGCAGTCCTACGCCTCCGAGTGGTCGATCGCGCAGGTGCTTTCGCACCTGGGTAGCGGGGCGGAAATCTTCCTGCTCAACCTCGAAGCGGGCCTGACCGGCGGCGAGCCGCCGGAGCGGTCGGCCTACCAGGCGATCTGGGACACCTGGAACGCGCGGACCCCGGACGAGCAGGCGGCGTACAGCATCGCGGCCAACGAGACGCTGGTCTCGCGCATCGAGTCGCTCACCCCGGAGCAAGCCGCCGCGTTCCAGGTCGCCATGTTCGGCATGACCATGGACCTGCCCGGGATCCTGCGGATGCGGCTGTCCGAGCACGCCGTGCACACCTGGGACGTCGCGGTGGCCCTCGACCCTGCCGCGCGAGTGTCGCCGGACGCGGTCGCGCTGCTCATCGACGGCATGGCGCGGATGATGCCGTGGATGGGCAAGAAGTCCGACAGCCCGCAGGTGATCGCCGTCACCACCACCGGCCCGGAGCGCGAGTTCACCCTCGACACCGGCGGCGTCACTCTGGCACCCGGCGCCCCGGACGCCGGCGAAACGCCGGCGTCCGGGGCACTCGACCTGACCGCCGAGGCGCTGCTGCGCCTGGTCTACGGCCGGGTCGGCGAGCCGGACGTGGCTTCGGGCGAGGTCCGCGCGACGAACGTGAGCCTCGCCGACCTGCAGGCGGTGTTCCCGGGCTTCTGACCCCGTTACGGCGCGATCGCGATGGCGATGGGCCAGTTGCCGACGTGGATCGCCTTGAGCACCGTGCCAGCCGGGATGCGGACCGGGATCACGACGCCCTGGCCGGTGCTGGTCGCGCTGAGGCAGTAGATCGTCTTGGCGTTCGGAGTGATCGCTATGGCGCCAGCCCCCCACGAGCTGAGCTTGACCGGCTTGCCCGCCCTGTTGGTGGCGGTGCTGATCGGGATCATCGCGGACGAGCCGTGGCCGGCGACGAACCAGGAGTAATGGACGTAGACGGTCCTGCCGTTTGGCGTGATCGCCATGGTGAGGCTGGACGCGGTGGGTCCCAAGGTGATTGCCTTGCCGGGCCTGTTGGTGGCAGTGCTGATCGGGGTCACCGTGGCCGGAACCGAAATGGGCCGCGCCGGGCCGCACTGCGGCGACTTCATGAAGCAGCCCGTCGGGCCCGAGCCGGTGCTCGCGACGTACACCGTCTTGCCGCTCGGGGTGACCACGATGGCCACTGGCCATTGGCCGACTGTGATCGGCTTGCCCGCCTTGTTGGTGGCGGTGCTGATCGGGGTCACCGTGTTCCCGGGCCCGTAGGGACCGCTGCCGAAGGCGTAGAGGGTCTTGCCGTTCGGTGTGATCGCCATGTAGACGGCACCATTCTCGGCCTGGCCGCCGAACGTGATTGGCTTACCGGCCTTGTTGGTGGCGGTGCTGATCGCGGTTACCGTGCCTAGCGTGCTGGCGACGTAGAGGGTCTTGCCGTTCGGCGTGACAAGCAGCGGGGACGCTCCCCATTCCGCGCCGGGCTGCCACGTGATCGGCTTGCCGACCTTACCCGTCGCAGTGCTGACCGGGATCACCGTGTTATCGCGCGTGTACCAGCTGAAGTTGGTGACGTAGAGGGTTTTGCCGTCCGGGGTGATCGCCATGTTGACGGCGCCGTAGTTGATCGCGATCAGCTTGCCCGCCTTATGAGTGATGGTGCTAACCGGCGTGACGCCGGTGCTGCCGGCGATGTAGGCGGTCTTGCCGTTGGGGGCGATCAGGATGTTACCGGGGCTGGAGCCGACCTTGATCGTGCCGTAGGCCTTGTTGGTGACGGTGTTGATCGCGGTCACGGTGTTTGAGCCGTTGTTGGTGACGTAGGCCGTCGGCGGCGGCGCGGCCGCCGCCCCGGCCGGATGGGCCGGGCTTGGCGTAGTGGAGGCGCCGGCCAGGGCCAGCGTGCCGATCGCGGCCGCCGGGATAGCCAGCGCGCGGATAAGACGTGAACGCATCGCGGGGAACCTCCCAAGCACAGCCCGGGATCGCCTGGTTCTGGCGGAGGCGGTGATCACGTGGCCGATCCCGGGGCTTGCCCCCAGTGGGTGCCACGTCCTGCCGGTCCCCGTCGCCTTCCCGCCAGGACAACGGGGCAGCGCCGGTACTCCGGCTCCGCCCCTATCCTCAGCATCGCCGCGCTGACCCGGCGGTCAAGGGGCCAGCGTCGCGAAGCGGCGGGACTAAACTCCTCAGAAATTCGAGTTCTGCAGGCTGTAGTAGGGGACCACGGCCAGCACGCCGAAGGCGTTCGACGGTGCCTTGAACAGCCACTGCTCGGCGCGGGTGCCGGGGTTGAACCACAGCAGCGAGTCGCTTCCCGGGCAGCCGGTGAGCGCGTCGATCAGCAGCCGCTGGCCGGCCGCGGACACCACGCGGGTGTTGTCGTTCGGCGTGCCAGGCACGTTCACCTGGCTGACCGAACCGTTCGCGTTCTGCTTGTTCAGCACGAGCGTGCCGCAGGCGCCGAGCGACTGCAGGTACAGCCCGGAGTTCAGCCGCCAGGCGCCGATGTCCCCGTAGTCATGGCTGCCCGCAGTGCGCTGCGGGGTCAGCGCGGTCGGTCGCGCGCCGCTCACCGGGACCAGCCAGAGCCGCGTCACCTCGAACTTTGCGGGCGCGAAGCATCCCGCGAGGATGGTGCTTGAGTTCCACCACCGCTCCGGCACGCAGCCCATATTGGGGTCGGTGCCCGGCACCTTCAGCGTGCGGATCAGGCCGTCGGCGTTGCTGATCAGCCGCACGCCCGTGGTGCCGGCGACCGCGAGCATCGTGCCGTCCGTGGTGTACAGCGCGTCCACGGGGTCGTAGTCGCCGCTGGTGGCGAGCACCTTAAGGCGTGCCCCGGTCAGGCTGTACCTGGCGAGCGTCGAAACCGGACCACTCATCTGGATGCCGAGGATGTTCAGCCCGTCCGGCCTGGTGTAGCCGACGGCCTGCGCCTGCCCAGCCATCGTGAACTTGGTCAGCTTGCCGGTCAGCAGGTTCAGCTGCGCCAGCTGGCCGCTGTCGCCGGCGTAGAGCAGCGCCCGCGTCTTGTCACCGGACCAGGCGATCAGGCTCGGCGCGAAGCTCGCCGACGCGCGCCAGCTGTACACCGCATGCCGGCCGCCGCCCGGGCTGACCAGGTACAGCGTGGTCGCGGCGTGCTTGGCGGGCGTGCCGTTCGTGTACTCCACGAGCTCCCAGCCGGGCCCGACCTGCGCCCACGGCACGCGAACCTGCGGTGCCGCCGTGGCCGCACTCGCGCTGACGCCCGCGACCGCGCCGGCTGCCAGCAATCCAGCGGCTAGGACACCTGCCAGCGTGCTGCGACGGCCACGCTTCCAAACGTTAGTGAACATCGCAATTCCTTCCCCGATGAGCGATTCTCACCATCACGCCTCAAGACGCCGCTGGGCGCGGATCGGTTAGCGGCTTTCGTGAGCCGACACCAGGAAGGCGGCGTCGAGGCGAGCCGGGCGTCGTCCATGGTGTCTGTCGGGGTCAATGCGGGAATGGCTTCCTGGGGGTGGTGACGCCCGGACGGCTCGCTGGTGAACCGCCGGCCTGGATGATGGACTTGCTCGTTGCGGACGTGCCGGGCGTCGACCCGGCCGTGAATCTGGCGCTGGAGGAAGCCCTGGTGAGGGCGGTTCCTCCGGGACCGCTGCTGCGGATCTGGCAGATCGAGGCGTGCGTGGTAATCGGCTGCGGCCAGCGTCCGGAGCGGGAAGCGGACCTCGCCGCGTGTGCCGCCGCGGGAGTGCCGGTGCTGCGGCGCGCGAGCGGCGGTGGCGCCGTCTATCACGATCTGGGCAATCTCAACATCACCATGGCCGTGCCCGGGTGGGACCCGCGGCTTACCGGTGACCTGGCGACGCTGGTGGCCGGCGTGCTGCGGGGACTGGGACTGGCTCCCGTGATGACCGAGCGGGGAGTCTTCGCCGGCTCGGTGAAGCTGTCGGGGCTGGCCGGCCACCTCACCCGTGCCGCCACGCTGGCGCACGCCACGCTGCTGGTCACCACCCAGGCTTCGAGCGTGCGGGCTTTCCTGGCGCCCGCCCCGCCGGACCGTCGTCCGCTGGATTCCAGGCGGAGCCCAGTGCTTCCGCTGTGCGAGCTGGTACCCGGCATGTCCGTGGTGACCGCCCGGAGGCTGGTGCTGGCAGCGGCGGCGCAGCGATACGGGCCGTTGGTCCCTAGAGCTGCCAGCGATGCTGAGATCTGCTGGCAGGAGCGGTTGCTGGCGCAGCGATACGGAAGCGGCACATGGCACGCGACGGGCCGTGCGCCGGGGAAGAGGACCGAGGAGGCGCAATGGACGACAAAACCCGCCGTGAGTTGTACCGGGTGATGGTGCTCAGCCGCACCTATGAGGAGGCGATGCTGCGGGAGTATCACGCGGACAAGAAGCCGGCCTTCGATATCGGGGCCGGGCTGGTCCCGGGGGAGATGCACCTGTCGGCCGGGCAAGAGCCCGTCGCCGCTGGCGTCTGCGCTCACCTGCGCGGGGACGACGCGGTCACCGCGACGCACCGGCCGCACCACGTCGCGATCGCGCACGGCGTCGACCTGGACAAGATGACCGCCGAGATCTTCGGCCGGGAAGGCGGCCTCGGCCATGGCCGGGGCGGGCACATGCACTTGTTCGATCCCGCGGTGCACTTCTCCTGCTCGGGGATCATCTGCGAGGGCCTGCCGCCCGCGCTGGGCCAGGCGTTCGCGTTCCAGCGCCGCGGCAGCGACGCGGTCGCCGTCGCGTTCACCGGCGAGGGGGCGGCCAACCAGGGCGCCTTCCACGAATCGCTCAACCTGGCCGCCCTGTGGAAGCTGCCCGTGGTCTTCGTGGTAGAGGACAACGACTGGGCGATCTCGGTGCCGCGGGACGCGTCCACGGCCATCGCGTCCAACGCCGACCGGGCCGCTGCCTATGGTATCCCGGGTCAGCGGATCGAGGACAACGACGTGGAAGCCATCTACACGGCGGCCGGTGACGCGGTAACGCGGGCACGCGCCGGCGACGGACCGACCCTGCTCGAGGTGCACACGCTGCGGATGTGGGGTCACTTCGAGGGCGACCCACAGGCCTACCGTCCCGAACTTGCGCAGGTGCCAGGGCGCGATCCGATCCCGGCGTATGAGGCGCGGCTGACCGAGGCGGGCGTGCTCGACGCCGCCGCCATCAGCGCGATCCGTGCCGAAGCAACGGCCCGGGTGGAGCGAGCCATCGAATTCGCCAAGTCCAGCCCCGTTCCCGCGCCGGAGACGGCGCGCGACTACGTCTTCGCGTGAAGGGAGTTCGAGCAGATGAGCGTCACTGATTCTGCCGCGGCGCCCGGCCGGCCCGCGAGCGCGCCGGCCGAGCGCCGGCTGACCACCGCCCGCGCCATCGCCGAGGGCATCGCCCAGGAGATGGAACGAGACTCCAACGTCTTCGTCATGGGCGAGGACATCGGCAAGTACGGCGGCATCTTCGGCGCCACCACCGGGCTGCTTGACGAGTTCGGCCCGCAGCGGGTGCTGGACACGCCGATCTCCGAGACCGCCTTCATCGGGCTGGGCGTCGGCGCCGCGGTCGAAGGCATGCGGCCGGTCGTCGAGCTGATGTTCGCGGACTTCTTCGGCGTCGCCATGGACCAGATCTACAACCACATGGCGAAGATCCATTTCGAGTCCGGCGGGAACGTCCGGGTGCCGATGGTGCTGATGATGGCGGCGGGCGGCGGGTACTCGGACGCCGAGCAGCACTCGCAGTGCCTGTGGGGGACATTCGCCCACCTGCCCGGGATGAAGGTCGTGGTGCCGAGCAATCCGGCTGACGCCAAGGGCCTGATGATCTCGGCGATCCGCGACGACAACCCGGTGATCTACGTGTTCCACAAGGGGGTGATGGGCCTGCCGTGGATGGCGAAGAACCCGCGGTCAGTCGGCCCGGTACCGCAGGAGCCGTACGAGATCCCGATCGGCAAGGCCGCCGTGGCCCGCGAAGGCACGGACGCGACGGTGGTCACCGTCTCCCTGTCGGTGCATCATGCCCTGGATGTGGCCGGGCAGATGTCCGCGGAGCACGGAGTGGAACTGGAAGTCATCGACCTGCGCAGCCTGGTCCCGCTGGACCGCGAGGCCATCCTCGGCTCGGTGGCGAAGACCGGGCGCCTGCTCATCGTCGATGAGGACTACCAGTCGTTC
>Ga0187807_1000723_pt1 | contig 10548 bp, 8 predicted proteins | sample NC_wetland_sal_i_4_FD_132432 | JGI IMG/M metagenome (GOLD analysis project Ga0187807, IMG submission 132432) | Wetland sediment microbial communities from Neuse River Estuary, North Carolina, USA - ASW_2 | ecosystem: Environmental > Aquatic > Freshwater > Wetlands > Sediment | place: USA: North...
CAGGTGGAAGTAGCTGGCCGGGGTAGACGGCATGGCCACGGTCATGTTGTCCTGCGCGCACAGCGACAGGAAGCGCTCGACGCGCGCGGAGGAGTGGTCTGGTCCCTGGCCCTCGAAGCCGTGCGGCAGCAGCAGCACCACGCCGGACCGCTGACCCCACTTTTGCTCGCCCGCGCTGATGAACTCGTCGATGATCGTCTGCGCGCCGTTGACAAAGTCGCCGAACTGCGCCTCCCAGCAGACCAGCGCGTCCGGCCGCGCGACCGAGTAGCCGTACTCGAACCCGACTGCCGCGTATTCCGACAGCAGCGAGTCGTAGGCGTGGAACCTGGCCGACTGCGTGTTGAAGGCGCGCAGCGGCACGTGCTCAGCGGCGGTGTGCCGGTCCACTAGGACCGCGTGCCGCTGCCCGAAGGTGCCGCGGCGCGAATCCTGGCCGATCAGCCGGACCGAGTGACCGTCGATCAAGGTCGAGCCGAACGCCAGCAGTTCGCCGGTGCCCCAGTCGATCTCGTCCTGCTGGACCATGGCGGTACGCCGCTGCAACTGCGGCAGCAGCCGCGGATGCACGGTGAAGCCCGGCGGCAGCGAAACCTGAGTGTCCACGATGCGCTTGACGGTTTCCGCGGTGATCGCGGTCGGGACCGCCGCGTAGTCGATGGGCGCCTCGCCGTGCGGCGCGCGCGCCAGCGTCTCGGGCTGGGCGGGAATGCTGGTGGCGTCCTTGGTCTCGGTGAACGCGCGCTCAAGCTCCTGCTGGAAGTTTCGCAGCGCCTGCTCGGCCTCGTCCATGGTGATGTCGCCGCGCCCGATGAGAGCCTCGGTGTAGAGCTTGCGGGTAGAGCGCTTAGCGTCGATCAGGTCATACATGATCGGCTGGGTGAATGACGGGTTGTCGGTCTCGTTGTGGCCGCGCCTGCGGTAGCAGATCATGTCGATGACGACATCCTTGGCAAACGCCTGGCGGTAGGCGAACGCGAGCCTGCCCACGCGGACCACGGCCTCCGGGTCATCGCCGTTGACGTGGAAGATGGGCGCCTGGATCATGCGCGCGACGTCGGTGCTGTACACGCTCGAACGCGACGACTCCGGTGCCGTGGTGAAGCCGACCTGGTTGTTCACCACGATGTGCACCGTGCCGCCGGTGCGGTATCCGCGCAGCTGTGACAGTTCAAGTGTCTCGGCCACGACGCCCTGGCCGGCGAACGCGGCGTCGCCGTGGATAAGCACCGGCAGCACAGTGAAGCCGGGCTCACCCATGTCGATGATGTCCTGCTTGGCGCGCACCACGCCTTCCATCACCGGGTCGACCGCTTCCAGGTGACTCGGGTTGGCCACCAGCGACGTGGGGAGCCGGGCACCGTCCGGTGCGTGGTAAATCCCGTCGGCGCCGAGGTGATACTTCACGTCACCGGACCCGTGCGTGGTCGCCGGGTCGAGGTTGCCCTCGAACTCGGCGAAGATCTGGCCGTAGGACTTGCCGACGATGTTCGCCAGCACATTGAGGCGGCCCCGGTGCGCCATGCCGATGACGGCCTCGTGCAGGTGCGCGTCGGCCGCCTCGGTGAGTACCGCATCGAGCAGCGGGATCAGCGACTCCGCACCCTCGAGCGAGAACCGCCGCTGGCCGACGAACTTGGTCTGCAGGAACATCTCGAACGCCTCGGCCACGTTCAGCCGGGACAGGATGCGCAACTGCTCCTCGTGGTCGGAGTGCGGATGCGGCCGCTCGACCCGCGCCTGGATCCAGGCCCGCTCCTCGGGATTCTGGATGTGCATGTACTCCACGCCGACGGTGCGGCAGTACGAGTCGCGCAGCACGCCCAGTATCTCCCGCAGCAGCATCCGCGGCTTGCCGCCGAAGCCGCCGGTGGCGAACTCCCGCTCGAGGTCCCAGAGCGTCAGACCGTGCTGATTGATGTCTAGGTCGGGGTGCTTGCGCTGGCGGTACTCCAGCGGGTCGGTGTCGGCCATCAGGTGGCCGCGGACCCGGTAGGCGTGGATCAGCTCGTAGACCCGCGCCGCCTTGGTGATGTCATCCTCGTGGCCGGCCGGGATGTCGCGGACCCAGCGAACGGGCTCGTACGGGATCCGGAGCGAGCGGAACATGTTGTCGTAGAAGTCATCCGCGCCCAGCAGCAGCTCATGCACGACCCGCAGGAACTCGCCTGACTGCGCGCCTTGAATGATCCGGTGGTCGTAGGTGGACGTCAGCGTCACCGTCTTGCTGACCGCGAGCCTGGCCATCGTCTCGTCCGAGGCGCCCTGGTAGGCCGCCGGATACTCCATGGCGCCGACGCCGACGATGCAGCCCTGGCCCGCCATCAGTCGCGGCACCGAGTGCTCGGTCCCGATAGTGCCGGGATTGGTCAGGCTGATGGTCGTGCCCGCGAAGTCCTCGACGGTGAGCTTGCTGGTCCTGGCTTTCCTTATCAGGTCTTCGTAGGCCATCCAGAACGCCCGGAAGTCCATGGTCTCGGCGCCCTTGATGCTGGGCACCAGCAGCTGCCGGGTCCCGTCGACCTTGCGCACGTCGATGGCCAGGCCGAGGTTGACATGGACTGGCTGGACCAGCACCGGCTTGCCGTCTGCCGCCGCGAACGAGAAGTTCATCTCCGGAACGGCCGCCAGGGCCCGGACCACGGCGTAGCCGATGAGGTGGGTGAAGGAGACCTTGCCACCTCGGCCACGGGCGAGGTGGTTGTTGATCACGATGCGGTTGTCGATCAGCAGCTTCGCCGGGACCGCCCGGACGCTCGTCGCGGTCGGAACCGCGAGGCTGGCCGTCATGTTGGCGACGGTCCGCGCCGCGGCACCCCGCAGCCGGATGCCGGGCCCGGCCCCGTCGCCAGGCGCGGTGACCGTTTCCGGAGCGCCGGGAGCGGGCGGCGTCACGCCGGTGGTGGGCGCCAGCCGGACCGGGCCCGCGGCGGCAGGAGCAGCGGCTGTTCCGCCATTGCGGTCGGCCGCGGCGGTCCGGGCGGGACCAGCCGCGCCGTCGGCGGGTGCGGTCGTCCCCGCTGCCGGCACCGGGCGCCCCGGGCCGGGTGCGCTCGGCCGGGCTGCCGCCGTACCGGCTGGCCGAGTCGGACTTACCGCCGTCGCGCTTTCCGGAACTGCCCCGGGTACCGCCCCGCTCGGTCCCGGCTGCGGATGGTAATCAGCAAAGAAGCTCCACCAGGCCTGATCGACTGAGCCCGGATCCGCCAGGTAGCGCTGGTACAGCTCATCAACGAGCCACTGATTCGGCCCGAAGTCGGCCCGGCGAGCGGCGTCGCCGGACGAACCCCCGGCAGCGGTCGCCTGCGCGGGGCTGGAAGTGCTGACATCCGCGGACCCGCGTGGGGACTCAGCAGACACGGCGTTGATCGCCCTCTTCCGGAGCTGGCGTGCCAGTACTGGCGTGACGGTAATTGCGCGCATACCAGGCTACCCGGCGGCTCGCGCTGGACTACCTGGGCGGTGCCGCCCACACTGCGTAGATTGCGGCGTGATGACCGGAACGCGCTGGTGGCTCAGCAGGCCATCCGGTCACGGCCGTGCGGCTGAAGCCAGTTCACGTACGGGCCTTTCGGAACGATCCCGGTCGGGTTGATCCAGCCCTGTCCCTGGTAGTAGTGCCGCTTGATCTGGAAGAAGTCGGTGGTGTCGCCGAAGCCCGGCCGCTGGTAGAGGTCGCGGGCATAGCCCCACAGGTGCTGGTAGCTGTCGAGCAGGTGCAAGTTGCACTTGTAGAGCAGGTAGTAGACAGCGTCGAACCTGGCCAGCGTCGGGAACAGCCGCACGTCGGCCTCGGTGAGCTGGCTGCCGAGCAGGAACCTGCGCCGCGCGAGTCGGTCGTCCAGCGCGTCCAGGGTGGCGAACAGCGCATCGAACGCTTCCTCATAGGCAGCCTGGGAACTGGCGAAGCCTGCTTTGTACACGCCGTTGTTGACCGCGTGATAGATAAGGGTGGCGAGCGCGTCGATCTCACGGCGCTGATCGGCCGGGTACAGGTCCGGGGCCCCCGGCTGGTGGAAGGCCTTGAACTCGGTTTCCAGCTGGATAGTCAGCTTACCGAAGTCATTGCTCACGACCCGCTGGCTGCGGCTGTCCCAGAGCAACGGCACCGTCGCGCGGCCGGCGTAGCTGGGATTCGTCGCGAGATACAACTCCGACAGGTAGTGAGCTCCGGTCAGGGGATCGCGGCCGCCGGTCTGATCGGAGAACCGCCAGCCGTGCTCGGTCAGCACCGGATCGGTGAGGCTCAGTCCGACGACGCGCTCCAGCCCGAGCAGGCGACGGACTATCAGCGCTCGTTGGGACCACGGGCAAGCCAGAGACGCGTACAGGTGGTATCGGCCCGGCTCGGCCGGGAAGCCGGAGGAGCCATCCCTGGTGACCCGGCCGGCGATCTCTGCCGTGGCACGGCCGGAGCTACCTCCTCGACCGGCGAAACCGCCGGGCGACACCGGGTCCGGGAACAGCTGCGAGGCCTGCATGCCCAGTTCCCCTTCCTGGTCTGTCGACCGAGCGGCGGATGTTTTCCTACTAGATCATGACCAGTGTCCGCTATATCTGCTAGGCCCGTTCCCGCCCGGGAGAAATAACTGCGGTCCGCGCGGCCTGCCGCCTCGGTTTAGGTTCTTCCATCTCGGTGGGGATTTCCTACACCCAGGGGGGTCGGCACCACCCTCGGACTGGCCCGGTCGATACCTCGGCGTGCTTAGCTGGACGGCCGGAGGTGGTCAGGCGTGCGCGAGTTTGGCCAGCTGGAGAGCGCGGTCATGGACGTCATCTGGGCCGAGAACCGGCCGTGTGTCGTCCGTGAGGTGCGTGAGCGGCTCAGCTACGACCGGCCGCTTGCCTACACGACCGTCATGACGGTGCTGACGATCCTGCATAACAAGGGCGTGCTGCGCCGGGAGAAGTTCGGCCGCGCCTGGCGCTACTGGCCCGCCGAGCGCCGCGAGGAGCATGATGCCCGGCTCATGGCGGAGATCCTGCGATCCGGCGGAGACAGCCGCGTGACCCTGCGCTGGTTCCTTGACCGGATGTCAGCTGAGGACCTGACGGCGATAAGGAACGTGGTCGAGCTCAGCCCGGCAGCTCACCGGGCCGCGGCCGGCTGACTGTCGCCGCGGCTGGCGAGCCTGGCGGATCCGGCGACCAGGACGTCCTCGTGCCGGTTGGCCAGGCACGGTAGTGCTGCTCGTACCCGGGCGGTGTACTCGGTGTCGACGTCGCCAACGCCGATCCCCTCGGCCGGACCGAGGTCCAGCCGGACCACGCCCATCGGGTCCACCAGCAGGCTGCGCCCGATCCCGGTCGGAGCTCTCGTCGGCGGTTCGGCCGGGTCTGGCACCTGGCCGGCGGCGGCCAGCCAGACCGTGTTCTCGATGGCCCTGGCGCGGACCAGGGTGATCCAGTGCTCCTCCTTGAACGTGCCAGCCGCCCAGGCGGACGGCAGCACGAGCAAGTCCGCGCCGCCAACCGTGAGGGCCCTGGCCAGTTCCGGGAATCGGACGTCGTAGCAGGTCATAAAGCCAACCCTGAGCCCGGCCAGGGTAGCGATGACGACGTCGTCGCCGGGTGCGACGTTGTCCGACTCGCGGTGCCCCAGCGCGTCAAACAGGTGGATCTTCCGGTAGACGGCAGCGAGCTCGCCGTCGGAGTCGAAGGCCACCGTCGTGTTGAACGCGCGACCGTCGGGGGCGGGCTCGAACAGGCAGGCCACGATGGCGAGGCCGGCCGAGCGGGCCGAGTCGGCCAGCCCGCGGCAGAACGCGCCGTCCAGTGGCTCGGCCACCGCGCGCAAGTCGGTGCTGAACCGCGCCTGCGTGCCCTCGGGGAAGACCGCGAGCTGCGCTCCCTGGCCGGCGGCGCTGGCCGCTGCGGCACGGACGCGGTCGAGATTCACCCGCGGATCTGAGCTGATCGGGAGCTGACCAAGGGCCACGCGCATCCTCGCAGCGTAGCCCGCTCGCCGCGGTTCCCGGCTACGGTGTCCGCATGCTGGCCGTGCTGCTCGTCGCCCTCTCGGTCGGCATGTCGAATTTCGCCGCCGCCATCGCCATCGGCGTCTCCGGCGTCGACACCCGGACTCGGCTGCGAGTCGGGCTGGTCTTCGGTGCGTTCGAGTCGGGCATGCCCATCGTCGGCTTGCTGATCGGAGCGGGAGCGGCGGCGCCCCTTGGTCACGCTGCGCGCTGGGTGGGCGCCGGCCTGCTGCTGGCTGTCGGCTGCTACGCCCTGATCGGCTCGCTGCCCGGCCCGCGGCGGGTCAGGCCGGCCACGGCCTCAGCGCGAGCCGGTCTCGGGTCGCTGTTGCTCGCCGGGCTGGCGCTGAGCCTGGACAACCTCGCGGTCGGCTTCGCGCTCGGGAGCTACCACGCCTCCGTCGTAGTTGGGGCCATCACGATCGGAGCGGTCAGCGTCGCGCTGTCCCTGGTCGGACTCGAGCTTGGTGCCCGGATCGGGTCACGGGCCGGGGAGCAGAGCGAGCGGCTGGCCGGGCTGCTGCTGATCGGTGTCGGCGTCGCCATCGCGGCCGGCGCCTTTTCCTAGGTGTGCTGGCCCGGGGAACGACCCGTACCCCGCTGGCTGCTAGCCGGCGAGTCGTGCCAGCTCGGGTACGAAACTGGCCGCGTCGATCGTGCCGACGCCGGTGACCAGGTTGTATCCCGGCTGTGCGGCAAATCCCGGGACGGTGTAGCGGCTGCCGTCCTGCACGAAACTGTGGGTGTTGCTGCCGGTGCTGACGGCGATGATGCCTGGCTCGTGCGTCGCCGCCATCGCGTACAGCGCGGGGTTGATCAGGCCCAGACCGTGCGAGTCGCCGTGCCCGGCGTACTGGTCGGCGAGCGCCACGACGCCGGCGAACAGCGGTGTCGCCAGGCTGGTGCCGCAGATTGGCTTCCACCGCCCCCCGACGGTGTAGAAGCTGCCGTACATCACCACCGAGCTGCGGCACGAGGCGTCCATGGATACGTCGGGGACGCCTCGGGCGTTGCCCGTCACCGCCTGCACGCCGTCCTGGTAGCCGGGCCGCCGGAACGCGATTGATGTGCCGCCCCCGCTGTCGCTCCAGGCCATATCGGGCACCAGTCGGGTGCCGTCGGCGCGCAGGCTCAGCTGAGTGCCGCCGACCGCGGTGACGAGGGGATCCGTAGCCGGCCAGGACACGGCCCGGCTGGTGTAGAGGTCCCGCATGTTGTACTGGTCGCTGGTCGCGCCGGTGTCGCCGGTCGCGGCGAGCACGGTGACATGGTCACGGGCGGCGAGCTGGTAGGCGCTGCGGAACTGCAAGATCGACGACACCGACGGGAACGTCTGCTCGGTAGCGGCGAAGCTCTGGGTGATCACCTGGCCGAGCCGGTGCCGGAGCACATACGTCTCCGCCGCCACTATCTGCGGGAATCCGGTGATTCCCTCGTTCTCCGAGGTGGGCGTCTCGACCACCACGATGCCCGCGCCCGGCGCCATCACGTGGGCCCATTCCACGTCCAGCGTGGTCTCCTCCGCCCAGCCGACCCGGTTGGTGTTCGTGCTGTGGAACGCCGGCACGGCTCCGGTCGGCTGGATGACCCGGAACGACGGCGGCGCTGGCAGCTCGAAGTAGCTGTCAAAGTGCGCCAGGTCGGTGGCGATGGTCGGGGAGCCAAACGAGTCCACGACGACGATAGTCTGACCGGCACCGGTGATGCCCTTGCGGATGAGCGGCGCTACGTCGTAGGCGGCCCAGATCTGCTGCGGGGTAAGGCCATCTGTGGGCGCCGGGATGGCCTTGGCGAGGGGAATGCTCGTCCCGGCGCGGTGCTGAGCGGCCGAAGGCAGGGCGGGTGCCGGGGTCAGCACGCCGGCGAGCGCGAGCGCCGCGGCGGCCAGGGCCGCGACGACCAGGCCGCTCACCAGCAGCGCGCCGCGCTTGTATCGTCGGGGCTGGGGCGCCACTACTCGGTCAGCCGTAGCGCCGCCTTGGGGCAGGACCGGACCGCGTGCCTGACCCCGTCGAGCAGCCGCTCGGGCACCTCGTCGACCAGGATGTTGAGATTGTCGTCGTCGTCGACCGCGAAGACCTCGGGCACCAGTCCCGCGCAGATCGCGTTGGCCTCGCAGGCGTCGTAGTCAGGTACTACCTTCATCGAGCGCTCCCTTCCCGCTGGATGGCGCCGTCGCGCAGACTGTACGGCATGCCGATCCCGGATAAGTTCAGGCTAGCGGCCGAGGCGGCGAGGGGCTTCATGCCGCCTGAGGAGGGGCTGGCGCTCTACGCCGCGGCGGCCGATTACGCGCGCGTCGGGCCGATCGCGGAGATCGGCACCTACTGCGGTAAGTCCACGATCTATCTCGCGGCCGCGGCGAGCGAGGCCGGCCAGCTCGTCGTGACTGTCGACCACCATCGCGGCTCGGAGGAGATCCAGCCCGGCTGGGACTACCACGATCCCGACCTGGTTGACCCGGCAACCGGCCGGATGGACTCACTGCCGTTCTTTCGGGCCGCGCTCGCGGCGGCCGGCCTGGAGCAGCACGTCGTCGCCGTGATCGGCACCTCCGCGGACGTATCCAGGCTGTGGCGCACGCCGCTCGGGATGCTGTTCATCGACGGCGGGCACAGCGAGGCCAACGTGGTCACTGACTACGAGGGCTGGGCGCCGTGGGTCGCGGCTGGCGGAGCGCTGGTCTTTCACGACGTCTTCCCCGATCCCGCTGACGGCGGGCAGGCGCCGTACCGCGTCTACCGGCGCGCCCTGGCCTCCGGCGCGTTCACGGAGGTCAGCGTCACCGGGTCACTGCGGGTGCTCGAGCGGACCGGCGAGGGCATCGGCTAGCCGGCGTCCAGCGGGGCCGGCTGGCGGCAGCCGCACGCGTCCGGGTCGGCTGGCGGCCAGATGCCGGGTCCGGCTGCGGCGTCCCGGAAGATCCCCGCTGCCGGGGTCTGTGCAGCCTGGAGGGCGACGCCCGCATCCCCCGAGGATTCGGCGCCGGGAGCACCGGCGGCCAGCACGTCGGCGGCCAGCACGATCGCCGCCGCCGTGTAGCTGCTCTGCTCGTGCGGGTAGTGCTTGCCGGTCTCGAACTGCCAGCCCGTCCAGTAGCTGCCGTCGTCAGCCCGCAGGAGCTGGATCTGCCCGAACAGCTCCAGCGCCTGATCGCGCTGTCCGATGGCGTCGAGCGCCATGGCGAGTTCACAGGTCTCGGCGGCGGTGACCCACGGCTCGTCGCGGACACAGCGGACGCCGCGACCGGGCACTACGAAGGTGTCCCAGCCCGCCCGGAGCATCCGGTCGGCAGCGGCACCGCGGACGGGGCCGCCAAGCACCGGGTAGTACCAGTCCATGGAGAAGCGGCTCTTGTCGGCGAATGCCTCCGGATGGCATGCGACGGCGTGCCCCAGCAGAGTGGCGGCTAGCTCCCAGTCCGGCTGCGGGTCGCCTAGGCGCTCTGCCAGCGCGATCGCGCAGCGCAGGCTCTGGTACATGCTCGCGCTGCCGGCCAGCAGAGCGTAGTTGTCGGGCGTCCCGTCCTCGTGCCGCCGCCAGATGATCTCGCCGCGGGTGGTCTGCAGCCCGATCGCGAATCCGATGGCAGCCCGGACGACGGGCCACATCCGCGCAGCGAACTCGTCGTCGCCGGTCACCAGCACTTCGTGCCAGACCCCCACCGCGCTGTAGGCAGCGTGATTGCTCTCGGTCGTCCACTCCTCGACGCGGCCCGTGGCCGCCTGGACCGGCCAGGAGCCGTCCGGCTGCTGCGCGGCCGCCAGCCAGGCGTAAGCACGCCTGGCTTCCGTCTGCAGCCCGGCCACGCTCAGCGCCATGGCGCACTCGACGTGATTCCAGGCGTCCACGTGGCCGTCGGGCCAGCCGATAGAGCCATCTGCCTGCTGCGTGGCGGCGATCGCTCGCCCGGTGACGATGACCTGGTCCGCGGTCAGGATGCCGGGTACGTCCGGTACCTGGCAGGACCTAGCTGCCAGGCCGGCCGGGCTGGCCAGTCGCTCAGGCTGCCGCATGCACCTTCTCCGTGCCGACCGGCCGCGGGCCGCCGCTCTGGCCGGCTGGCTTGGTCGCGTACACGACCAGGCTCTTGCCAATGACCGGGTTCAGCGCCCGGTCGGCGATCGCAGTGACGGCGGGCCTGCGCATGATGTCCCACACGAGCAGCCGGTGATAGGCGCTGGCGAGCGGGTGATCATCGTCGTGCACGCCGACCGCGCACTTCAGCCACCAGTACGGCGAATGCAGCGAGTGCGCGTGGTGATGGCCGCCCACCTGCAGGCCAGCCCGGCGCAGCTTGGTCTCCAACTCGGGCCGGGTAAAGATGCGCAGGTGGCCGCCGGGCACGTTGTGGTAGTCGTCGGACAGCAGCCAGCAGATCCGCTCCGGCAGCCAGGCCGGCACGGTTATCGCGGCCAGCCCGCCCGGCCGCAGCACCCGAGCGATCTCGTGCATGGCGTCCTGGTCGGCCGGGATGTGCTCGAGCACCTCGGCAGCGATGACAACATCGAAGCTACCGTTGGCGAACGGCATCGCAGTCGCATCACCGACGGCCGTAGTGATCGAAGCA
>Ga0187807_1000724_pt1 | contig 10547 bp, 7 predicted proteins | sample NC_wetland_sal_i_4_FD_132432 | JGI IMG/M metagenome (GOLD analysis project Ga0187807, IMG submission 132432) | Wetland sediment microbial communities from Neuse River Estuary, North Carolina, USA - ASW_2 | ecosystem: Environmental > Aquatic > Freshwater > Wetlands > Sediment | place: USA: North...
ACCGGGCCGAAGCCCGCGCCGGCGGGGATCAGCCGGTAGGCGCGCAGGTAGTCGCAAGCGGGTGCGTCGAGATCAACGAGACCTTGCTCCTGCAATTGCATGATGGCGATCGCGGTGATGGTCTTGGTGACCGAGGCGATACGGAAGACGGTCTGATCATCGACCGGCTCGCCCGACCCGATGTCCGCGACACCGTAGCCGTAGAACGCCGGCCGGGCGCCGTCGCGGACCACCGCCACCGCAAGGCCAGCGACTGGCCAGTGGTGGAGTATGCCGCCGATCCTGGCCTTCAGACTCTCATCGATAGCCACGCTCATCAAGGTCCCTCCTCCGCCGGTGCGGCGCCGACCTGGCTCCGCCGCTGCGATGACGTTGCCGGCGGCTGAGACGCACGTTCTCGCCCGGGCACGATTGTCGCTAGCGCGCTACTTGACAAGGGTCGTCCGGCTCCTGCTTCGGAGCCGAACGCCCCCGTGCGCCGCGCTCCGGTTCGGTATGAGACTGTGCGCATGGAGGCCGAACGTCGACGCGCGGTCGATGTCCGTGCGTTTCCCTCTGCCCGGCGGCTAGTCACCGTGGCCACGCGTGCAGGCAGGCGGATGGCGCCCATGCACGGCCTGTTCGAGGTGGATGTGACCGCTGCGAACCGGCTACTGGCCAGCCAGGACCCGCCTGCCACTCTGACCGCCTTCATTGTGGCCAGCGTTGCCCGTGCCGCGGCAGCCCACCCCCAGGTCCACGCCTACCGTAACTGGCGAGGACAGCTGGTCACCCATCACCACGTCGATGTCACGACGATCGTGGAGATATCAACGTCGAAAGGGCCGTTCCCTCTCCCGCACGTCCTGCGGGACGCCAACATTCGAAGCGTGTCCGATCTCACCGCCGAACTTCATCGCGTCAAACGCGATCCATCGGGGAGCCGCGGCGGCAACTGGGTCGAGCGAGCCGCGCCGACGGTTACTCGCATTCCAGGTGCTATCCGGGCCATGTACGGCGTGATGGCACGATCCGTCGCGGTCCGCCAGCGCATTGGCACGGTAGCCGTAACGGCGGTTGGCATGTTCGCTGGCGGAGGCGGATTCGGCCTCACCCCCATGACGTTGATGACGCTCGAGGTCGTCGTCGGCGGAATGAGCCAGCGCCCGCGGGTCGTCGACGACCGTATCGAGGTTCGGGATGTGCTCGATCTGGCCATCGCGATCGATCACAACGTGGTCGACGGGGCGCCTGCCACCCGCTTCATCGCGGAGCTTCGGGAACTCATCGAGTGCGCCGCTGTGCTGTCAGCGCCGAATTGATCGGGCGCGTGCAGGTGGCCGGGGCCTGGTGCGCCTCACGCGTTGTCCGCTAGTCGGCCGAACGGGCTGGGACCAACCAGCAATAACGGGCAAATGGCCGGCCCGCTTTCGTGCCCGTCCTGCGGTCCGCAACGGCGTCCTGACCAGAGCCGTTGGTTCCGCCAGGACAGGACCAACGGCTGCAGGCAGGTGGTCCACCCGCGGTTATGATCAGGATGTCTGTGCAGGTTGAGGGTACAAGGGCAGATCTTCACGTGGCGCAGGACAAGGGGGCGTCATGGAGCGTTTGAAGCCAATGGATGCCCAGTTCGTAGACGCGGAAAATGAGGACCGCCACGCCTCATTCGCGATCGCATCGATCGCGGTGTTCGACGGCCCCGCTCCTAGCTACGACGAGTTCTACACGGCCATCCAGGGCCGACTGGCGCTGGTGCCGATCTACCGCCGCAAGCTACGCGAGGTGCCCTTCGGGCTCGGGCCGCCGGTCTGGGTTGACGATCCGAATTTCGACCTTCGTTACCATATCCGGCAAACCGCCCTGCCGGCGCCCGGCGGCGACCAGCAACTGAGCAACCTGATTGCCCGCGTCATGGCGCAGCGACTCGACCGGGACTTTCCGCTGTGGGAGTACTGGCTGGTCGAGGGCCTCAGCGAGGGACGCTGGGCGCTGATTTCGAAGGTGCACCACTGCATGGTCGACGGAATCTCCGGTACCGACCTGTACCGGGTGATCTTCGACCTGTCTCCTGAGCCTCCGGCGCCGGTAGCCGACACCAGGCCGGTACCCGCGGAGCCGACCGGGCTCGGCCTCGCGGCCTCGGCTGCAGTCGACATGGTCGCCAGGCCAGCCAAGGGAGCGCTAGCCCTGGCCGGCGCCTTGAGCCGGCCGCTGAGCACCGTCCGGCAGGCATCGCAGACAGCGCGCGCGGTGGCGAAGCTAGCCGGCTCCGCGTGGCCCGCCACCGGTTCATCGCTGAGCGGCCCGATCAGCCGTCAGCGCCGGTACACCTGGGCTCGCGCCTCGCTTGAAGAGGTCAAGGAGATCAAGCGTGAGTTGGGCGGCACCGTCAACGACGTGGTGCTCGCAGCCATCAGCAGCGGCTTCCGCGCGCTGCTGCTCTCCCGCGGTGAGCAGCCCGACCCCCACATGGTCCGGTCGCTGGTTCCCGTCTCGCTGCGTGCCCCCGGCGAGGAGAACCTCTACGGCAACCGGGTCTCGGTCGTGCTGGCCAACCTGCCGGTCCACCTGACCGATCCGCTGGACCGCCTCACGGCCATCCGGGCGGAGATGACAGACATCAAGGCGGTCAGGGAAGCATCGGCGGGCGAGGCGCTGATTGCACTCGGCCGCGTCACGCCGTACCCGCTGGCATCGCTGACGGTCAGGCTGGCCTATCGGCTGCCGCAGCGCGAGATTGTCACCGTTACCACCAACGTGCCCGGCCCGCAGCAGCCGCTCTACGCTCTCGGCCGACGGCTCGTAGAGATCATTCCCTATGTTCCGATAGCGACGAGCCTGCGCATGGGCGTGTCGATCTTCACCTACTGCGGGCAGATGACCTTCGGGATCACCGGCGACTACGCCACGACCGCCGACATCGACGTGCTGGCTCGCGGCATCGAGCATGGCGTCCGCGAACTGGCCGAAGCCGTACCGAGACACCAGGCTGGCGATGCTCCGTGACCCGGGAACCGGCCTCGTCGGCACTGCACGCCGCCGACCCCGCTCCCGGCCTTGGCAATGTCGGGCACGGCACCGAAGGCTGGATCGACATCGATGGCCCGGTGCACTATCTCGACTTCGGCGGGCCGAGCCGCGGGCCGTTGATTGTGTGCGTGCACGGCCTGGCTGGCTCAGCCGTGAACTGGTCGGTCCTGGCGCCGCTGCTGACCAGCAGATGCCGCGTGCTCGCGGTGGACCTGGCTGGCCACGGCCTGACCCGCTCTGGTGGCCGCGGCACGAGTGTGCAGGCGAACAGGCAACTGCTGCACCGCTTCGTCGAGCTCGTCACAACTTCGCCAGTGATCCTTATGGGCAACTCGATGGGCGGAATGATCTCGCTGCTGGAGGCCAGTGCCGCTGCCGATCGGGTGTCCGGGCTGATCCTGATTGACCCGGCGTTGCCGTTTGTGCCAGCACGGCCGGACCTGCTAGTCGCGGCTGTGTTCGCGACGGGTGGACTGCCGGGACTCGGCCCGGCGCTGCTGCGCGGCGTCCACCGGCTGCCGCCAGAGGCGATCGTGGCGAGCATCCTGTCGCTGTGCTGCCATGACCCGTCGCGGGTACCAGCCGATGTGATCGCCCAGCATGTCGCCGTGGCGCGGTGCCGCGCCGGGTTCGCCGAGGCAGGGCGGGACATCGGGATCGCCACCCGGTCGGTGGTCGGGACCGCCGGGTTCGGCGGTCATGCCTACCGGCGGGGCATCGCCGCGCTCAGCTGCCCCGTGCTGCTCCTGCACGGCGAGCGCGATCGGCTGGTTCCGGCGACCGCTGCCAGAGCCGCCGCGCGAGCCCATCCGTCCTGGTCGGTGGCCGTGCTGCCCGGCGTCGGGCACGTGCCGCAGCTGGAGGCAGCGCCCGATTGCGCGGACGCCATCCTCAGTTGGCTGGACTCGGCCGGCGAGGCCGCGGCGCAGGCGGCCACGCCAGCGATGAAAGCGCGGGACGGGTTATCGACCCACCGCTTCGGCCGGCGCTGGCGCGGGCCGCACGGCGGCGCCTGAAGGCGGCCGCGACGCGCGCAGACAACTGCCACATCGAGGTGCCGGACGTCCTGTTCGGCCGGGACCTATGCCTGTGTCGCACTGGGTCCGTAGGCCGCATCCTGAGCATGTCCGTGCCTGTAGTGGCGGCCTTGCCATACGGGACGGAGGCGCACGTATCCCCCGGCCCGGCCAGGGCGCAGGCTGCGGAGGGAGAGTGCAGCACCATGAACTTCAATCTCGCAGTGATCCTGAGCGAGACCGCTCAGGCGACCCCGGACCAGCCTGTCACGCTGTTTGCCGGCAGCCCGATGAGCTACCGCGAACTCGATGACCTCTCCGACCGGCTCGCTGCCTTCCTCCGGGATAGCGGCGCCCAGCCAGGGCAGCCGATCGGGCTGCAGCTGCCTAATATCCCCCAGTTCCTGATTGCTTACTTCGGCATTCTCAAGGCGGGCTGCATTGTCGTGCCGCTCAACGTCCTGCTGAAGGCGCCCGAGGTCGCCTTCCACCTCCGCGATTCGGGCGCCACCCGGCTCATTACCTGGGAGGGCATCCTGGACGAGGCGGCCAAGGGCGCGGCGGCGGCCGGGGCAACTGAGATCTATGCGGTCGGGCACCCCGCCGAGGACGGGCGCGCGATCCCGTTCGAGAGCATGCTCGCGGCGCCGACCGACCAACCCCAGCTGGCCCAGCGCGAGCTGACCGACACCGCGGTCATCATGTACACCTCCGGGACGACCGGTCGCCCTAAGGGTGCGGAGCTAACCCACATGCAGCTGTACATGAACGCCGACATTCCCGGCCGGCTGTTCGATGTGCAGTCTTCCGACATCGTCATCACGGTGCTGCCGCTGTTCCACATCTTCGGCCTCTCCAGCATCCTCAACGTCTGCGTCAGGTTCGGATGCACGATGTCGCTTATCCCGCGATTCGACCCGGTCAGCGTGCTCACCACGATTCAGCAAGACCGGGCGACCATATTCGAGGGCGTTCCCTCCATGTTCATCTCGCTGCTGTCGCAGCCGGACCTGGACTCCTACGACTTCTCGTCGCTGCGCGTCGCCATCTCCGGCGGGGCCTCGATCCCGGCACCGGTGCTTGATGAGTTCGAGCGGCGTTTCGGCGTGCTGATTCTCGAGGGCTACGGGCTGACTGAAACGGCGTCGACCACGACCTTCAACCGCAGCGTCACTGATCGCCGGATATACAGCGTTGGCAAGCCCATCTGGGGAACCCAGACCCAGGTGTGGGACGACAAGAACAACCCCCTGCCGCCGGGCAAGGACCACGTCGGCGAGGTGGTCACCCGCGGCCTGCACGTGATGCGCGGCTACCTGAACAACCCGCAGGCCAACGCCGACGTTTTCAGTGAGGACTGGTTCCACACCGGTGACCTCGGCTACTTCGACGAGGACGGGTTCCTGTTTATCGTCGGCCGGATCAAGGAACTCATCATCCGAGGCGGGTACAACGTGTACCCGCCCGAGATCGAGGACGTCATCCACGATCACCCCGCGGTTGCCGAGGCGGCGGTCGTCGGCATTCCCGACGACCGGCTCGGTGAAGAGGTCAAGGCCGTCGTCACGCTGCGGCCGGGCGCTGCTCTCACCGCGCCAGAACTGATCGCGTTCTGCAAGGAACGCATGGCCGCGTACAAGTACCCGAGGATCGTCGAGTTCCGCGCCAGCCTGCCGAAGAACGCCATGGGCAAGATTCTCAAGGATCAGCTCGTAGCTACCTCATCGCAGGGGCAGTGACCCGCGGGTGCGCACCGAGGAGTCAGTCACCGGCCACCGGGCGGGAACGGGCAGACAGCGGCAAAGGGTGCTCCTGGCAGTCTGAGAGTCTCGATGGGCGCGAATGAGACTGCTGCTAGCTCCGCGGCGGACGACGACGCCGTCGCGCGGGACGACGTAGCGCACCAGCGCCGGGGACGTCTGCGGGTATGCCTTGGCATTGCACCAGGAAGCGGGAAAACGTACGCGATGCTTGCCGAGGGCCGGCGGCTTGCCGACGCTGGCGTAGACGTGGTGATCGGGGTCGCTGAGACCCATGGCCGGCCGGATGTCGAGGCAATGGCCGCCGCGCTCGGGCAGGTGCCGCAGCAGCAGGTCAGCTACCGCGGCACGACGTTCGCCGAGCTGGACGTCGACGCGCTGCTGGCTCGCCATCCTGCGGTGGTGCTGGTGGATGAGCTGGCCCACACCTGCGTGCCGGGCTGCCGGAACGACAAGCGCTGGGAGGATGTCGCCGAGTTGCTCGGCGCCGGCGTAGACGTGATCACCACACTCAACGTGCAGCATCTGGAGAGCCTCAACGACGCGGTGGAGGCGATCACTTCTGTTGCCCAGCGGGAGACAGTACCCGACGTTGTCGTTGCCTCGGCCCACCGCGTCGACTTCATCGACGTCACGCCCCACGTACTGCGGGAGCGCATCTCCCGCGGTGGCGTGCTCGGCGCTGGCTGGGCGGGAGCTGCGCTCGAGGGGTATTACACCGCTGACCACCTGGCGGCGCTCCGCGGCTTGGCGCTGGGCTGGCTGGACGAGCACGACCTGCTGGACACGGCCGCGAGGGCCGCGCAGCGCCCAGCGGCCGGGCCTCCGGCGCCGCCCGAGCGGGTGGTGGTGGCGCTCACCGGCGCTCCCGAAGGCGAGCATGTGCTGCGGCGGGCGGCTCAGATCGCAGCCACGGTGCACGCAGAGCTGATCGGGGTGCACGTGCGCGAGCCCAGCGGCCTGACCTCCGCCGAGCCGGCCTGGCTGGCTGGCCAGCGCATGCTACTGGGCGAACACGGCGGACGGTATGAAGAACTGGCCGGCATCGACGTGGCAAGCACAGTGGTGGACTACGCGCGTTCGGAAGGCGCGCAGCAGCTGGTGCTGGGGGCGACCCGGTGGTCTCGTCCGCGCGAACTGCTGCACGGGTCGGTGATCAACAAGGCGATCCGGGCCGCTGGGCCCATCGAAGTGCACGTGATTCCCGCTCGCCGTCCCCCTCGGCAGGCCGGGCGCGCCGCCACCGGCGGACCGCTGCCACTGCGGCCCGTCGCGCTGCCAGGACCGCGCCGGACCGCCGCATGGGCTCTGGCCATGATCGCGCCACTGCTCGTCAGTGGCGCCCTGATACCGCTGCGGTCCTCACTGGGCCTCGCGGGAGCGCTCCTGTGCACCCTCGTCGCGGTCGTTGGCGTCGCGCTGCTCGGCGGATTGCGACCGGCGCTGCTCGCGACGTTGATTGGTGTCCTGGCGGCGGACTTCCTCTACACCCAGCCGCTGTACAGCTTCCGGGTCGCCCACGCCGCCGACGTCGTCGGCCTAGTGACCTTTCTATTAGTCGCGGCGGCGGTGGGCGGCTTGGTCGACCGGCTCACGCGCCAGGGCGTGCAGACGGCGCGGGCGAAAGCCGAGGCCGAAGACCTCGCTCGGCTCGCGGCAGCCGCGCTGACCGGGACAGGGCAGGTCGCTGACTCTGTCCGGGAGATCCGCGCGCTCTTCGACCTCGACGGCGTTGCGCTGCTCCGCCGAAGCGGCGGGAACTGGCTGGTGGAGGCGAGTGCCGGCAAGCCCGGCATCGAGAAACCAGACACAGCCGACTACAGCGTCGAGGTCGCCCCCGACCTCGTGCTTGCCCTGACCGGCAGCCGGGTTACCAGCGCGGATGCGGTGGCGCTGCGCGCCTTCCTCGGCGAGCTCCGGTCGCGCCGGGAGCGCGCCTTGCTGGCGGCTCTGCGGGTGACCAAGCCGGAGTGAGTGTCAGGCCGCGGCCCGCCCTGCTTCTACGCAGCTGGGATGCATGGGGCAGTAGCCTGCGACCCTACGGAAGTACGACTCTGTCGGCCCCTGCCGGTGCTCAGCGAGCGTAGTGGGGCTCACGTGTCCTCGGTATCCCGGCGAGACCCTGCAAAGGAGCACGTCATGAGGCATTTTCCGGCGGTGGCAGCGGGCGCAACGGCAGTAGCTGCCTGCGTCACGCTGTCCGGCCTGCTCGCCGCCTGCGGTTCAGCCAGTCCGTCGGCCCGTCCGAGGCTGACGGTCACCGTTACCGTGCCCGCCTCATCGCCTGCCACCAGCCAGGTCCCTCAACCATCGCCGACGCCTGGCGGCCCACCTGCATGTTCGACCAGCGCGCTGTCGGCGTCGCTCGGCCAACCCGGCGTAGCGGCGGGCAGCAGCTACTACCCGATCCAATTCACCAACACATCCGGCTCTGCCTGCACGCTGTACGGGTATCCGGGCGTCTCGTTCGTGACCGCGTCTGGAAGCCAGGTCGGCGCCGCCGCGACCGAGGATCCGGTGTACCCGCGGAGCCTCGTCACGCTGACTCCTGGCGGCACCGCGCACGCCGAACTGCAGCTGGCCGACGCGGCAAACTACCCGTCATCGGCGTGCAACCCCGTGGCGGTCAGCCAACTTCGGGTCTTCCCGCCCGGCCAGACCAGCGCCGTGTACGTCAGCCTGAGCGTGACCGCCTGCACGAACGCCAGTGTCCCGATACTGTCCGTGCAGACTGTGCAGCCCGGTAGCGGTAACCCGTAACAGCGTTGGCCGCAGCGCCCCCGGCACGGCAATCCGGTGGAGCCAGCGTGTATAGCGGTGCCACTGGTCCCGCATCGCAACACAGGCCAGGGCCAGTGCGGCCGCCGCGACGGCGTACCAGGCGATGGTCACGGCGTGCGCGGTGGCGGGCGGCTCGGCCAGCAGCTTGTGGGTGATGGGCAGGTACCAGGCCAGCGCGATGGCTGCCGCGCTCACGGGAACGGCGGTGGCCCCGCTGAGGTCGGCATACCGGGACCGGTCGACGCAGGCCGCGGCGGCCACGGTGACTGCGCACCACCCGGTGAGCTGTGCTATCAGCGGGTAGACGGTCGGCGGATGGCCACGGGTGAGCGTCGCGATGCTGTGCGCCGCGATGCCCAGTTGGGCCCAGCAGGTTGCCGCCAGGATGGGCGCAGCCAGCAGGAGGTGCCCGGCCGGGGCGATCCAGGCCGGGACCGGGGTGACCTGGGTCAGCGGCCGGAATGGCGCGCGGACAGCAAAGGCCAGCCCAGCGACGGCGGGGATGAAGGCCTCGCGCACGTAACCCTGCCCGAGTAGCCAGTGGGCGGTGTCGGCGACATGTGCTATCAAGGCGAGGTAGCCGGTGCCGGCGAGGCAGCCGATGATCAGCGGGACCCATGGCATCGTCTGGGTGATGGGCCGCGCGAGCGGGGGCAGCGCGCGAAGCCAGGCAAGCGGGGACCGCCGTGCGTGCCGGACCGGCAGGCCGCTGGCAGTCGGCACGCCCTCGGCGGCCGCCATGTTCGGAGACCTCGGAATCACGGGCACCTCAGCGGGCTCAGGCAGCACAGAGCGGGGCGACCGGCTCGCCACCGGGGTTCTGGGGGAGTTGGGGGGCTACGGGCACCTTGGGCACCGGTATGCCGAGCGCAGCGGCAAGCTGCGCGTCGGTGGTGTGCCAGTTCAGCCATCTGGCCCAGGCATCCGTCAGGACGCGGGTGACCCTTTGTTCGGGCAGCCTCGTCATCGCGCTTGCCAGTAGGTAGCCGGCCTCGGTGGTCTGCGGGACTCCTCCGGGCGGCACGATGGCGAGGCTCGAAACGGGAAGCCCCCACATCCAGGTTGGAACGAGGGAGCTACCGACCTGCACTGCTGTGAATCCGCCATGGCTAGGCAGGCCAGCGTGGAGTTCGCCGGCCGAAGGGTGAGTGGCGAGGATGGCGAGCCAGATCGCGATCGCCTCCCGCGCTTGGCCGGCCGGCACGCACGCCAGGGGGACCTGGCTGCCCGGGCTGCCGCTGGCTTGCTGCGGGGGACTGCCCACGGCGCGCGCCGGGATGCGGACCGCCCATTCGGCTGTGGTCAGGGCCAGCTCGAAATGTGCGTCGCTGAGCTGGCCGCCGGCAGCGGGCCAGGATCCGACCGGCAGGTACACCGTGGACGGTGGGGCGGCGCTCGCGTTGCCCGGAGCCCGCTGCACCCGCGCGTCCCACTCCGACACCTGTTGACTCGGGTGGCCATGCGTGAGCGTCGAGTCGGGCAGGGACAGCGCGGCAACCTGCCGGATGGTCACAATCTGCGGCCCGGTCGGCCGGGCGGGCAGCTCCGCGAGCACCGCGTTGACCGGCGCCTCCAGTCCAGCCAGGTCGCGGCCGAAGGCGGGGTAGAGGCAGTACCGGAACGGTCCATCGGTCGTGCAGTGCTGCGCCGAGGCCGGATTGGAGACCTCGCTCACGAGGCGGTTCAGATCTGCGGTGGGGATGGGTCGCAGTTGCAGGGCGCCCGCCAGGCAGATTGCCGCTAGGGCGACGATGCCGGCCGCCGCCAGCGGGCCCCGGGCCCGGGGGCGGCTGAGGGTTATCGCGAGCGCCACGACTCCGGCGAGGACAGCGAGGCCAGCCAGTTCCAGCGCGTGCGCACCAGCGGGCGGATACTCAGCCAGCGGCCCGGGCAGCGAACCTAGCTGGTCCCCGAAGCTCGCCCACGGGTACAGCCACAAACCGGCTGCCCAGGGCAGGTGCGAATTGCCGGAGCTGGCGAA
>Ga0187807_1000725_pt1 | contig 10546 bp, 5 predicted proteins | sample NC_wetland_sal_i_4_FD_132432 | JGI IMG/M metagenome (GOLD analysis project Ga0187807, IMG submission 132432) | Wetland sediment microbial communities from Neuse River Estuary, North Carolina, USA - ASW_2 | ecosystem: Environmental > Aquatic > Freshwater > Wetlands > Sediment | place: USA: North...
ACCTGGTGTTCTTCGCCGGCGGCGACGGGACGCCGCAGGCGCCCGGACACGTCGGCATCGTGATCGGCAACGGCAAGATGATCGAGGCGTACGCCACGGGCTACCCCGTGCGGATCGCTACCTACGGTCAGCCGTCCTCACCGCCCGGCGACCAGGTCGTCGTCGGCGTCACCAGCCCGTTGCAGGATTCATTTAGCTTTAATTTGTCGCTTTCTCAGATGGTCCTTCTCCTAAGTTAAGTGGCATTGCCCCTCGACCTGGCCGGGTGGCCGGGTCCGGGTGCACTCCATAGCCGGCTGTTAGATCAGCGTGCCATGTGACAGCACCGCCACCAACAACAGGATCGCCATGGCGATGAAGAATGCGAAGGATATGATTTTCGTAAGCATGCTGATCGCCAGCCGGAGCAAGGGCCTGATCATCCGGACTGCTATGATTATGGCGCCTATGAAAATCACCAGGTTGATCATGGCTCCAGGATCCATGCGACTGCGATTAAAGCCGCCGCATTCTCTGCGCACTTTTATGGCAAGCCGATAGCAACGGTTGCTATCCTTGCAACATGTGTTTCGCGATCATGCAGAGAACGCCCGGCTACCGGCCGGACGGGAGCGCGGCCGAAGAAGCGATCACCGGGCAGGAAGGCACCGTGCTGCGCCTGTTGATCATGCACCGGGGACAACCCTTGACCAAGGACGAGATCGCCCGTCATCTGACGCGCTCCGGTAGGCGCACCGTCCTACCATCATCCGTGCCCGGATACATCGCGCGCCTGCGCAACAGGGTCGGCCAAGATTGCGTTCGGAGCAGGGCTGGTTATTACTCGGCCGTGGACCCGGCCGACGTCGACGCATTCGTCTTCGAGAGACTCATCTGGGAATACGGCGTATGCGACATCGCGGACGTCGATAATATGGCTAGCGGCCTGGTTGAGAACTACGAGCAGTTGCTGGACCTGCATTCGATGTGGCGGGCTAATCCCGCATGGCTGTTCGCCGACGACGAGGACGATGAATTCCTGGTTACTGCCTATCACGAGTTCGAGCGTTACTGGGACTGCCTGAGGCACTGCATCATTTACAGCGAGCTCCGAAGCCGCCGGAAGCCGCGGATCGAGAAGGCGATAAGCCGCATTGACCAATTGCTGCGGCAGGATCCGGGCGATGAGCAGTTGTGGGCGCTTGCATTCCGCGCTCGGGCGTCGCTGCCCGGGCGCGAGGCTGCTATCTCATCCATGCGCGCTCGCATTACCGAACAGTTCCCCGGCGGCATCCCCAGCGAACTGCGCTATACCATCAACCGCATAACAAGCGGCCACGATGACGCGCTGTTCGAAGTCGACCGCAGCCCGCGCACGCATGCGGATCAGCAACGGGTCGACCAGCTTGTGCAGACCATCGGCATATCTCCCGCATCCGAACTAGAGCTGCGCAGGTCGAAGCTCGAACCGCAGGAGTGCATTCGTCAGACAGTCTCGAAGCTCTGTTTCGCGGGGATACTCGCGACAAAGTGGGTCGCCGACTCATACGTGCGAGCCGAATTCACCAGGCTGCTCGAGCGCCTCGACAACAACGGCGGCTCTGTGCAGTTTCTCCTGATCGACCCGGAATCCGAGGGCTACCGGAAGTTCAGCCAGCTGCGCTGGAGTGCGGGCAGCGTCCAGCCGATTGACGTGCTGCGGAGCTTGAGCGCGGCACACCGCAGTTTCCAGGTCCGCCTGTACGACGCCCTTCCCACGTTCCGGATCGTCCTCATCGACCAGAGCATCGTGAGCTTCTCGCCGTATCTCATGGACCCCGGCACGGATCGCACCAGGACCGGGTGGGAAGCACCCCACATCATCCTCGACCGGACCGCGCCCTGGCCGCTGGCCCGCACATTCGAGACCCTCTTTAGCGAAACCTGGCGTACCGCTGCCCCGCTGCGTTAACCGGGGATGGCCGCGGCAGCGGCGGTCAACTGGTCATGAGCCGCGACGAGGGCAAGCGCACGCTTCGCATGCGGGATGTCGCTGTGATACGTCGAACGGAGCAGGCTCCGCGCGAGAGCCATGTGCCATTCCCAGCGATACCCGCTCTGCGCAAAGCTGGGTTGCATGACCGGGGTAATCCGGTGCAGGTTCGCCTGCAGCCAGGACAGCGCAGCGAGGGCGGCCCTGGTGGCTGGTGTCGTAGTGACCGCCGTCAGATCCGGTTCGCCGGCGCCGAAGCGCGTAACAAGCTCCCGCCATGTGCCGAATCCGGTGAAGAGCATGGATTCGGTCCCGGCGTCCACACTCCGCATCAGCAGGTCGACGGCCAGCCGGGCCGGGTCGGTGGCCCAATGCGCCGTATCGCAATGGCTCGTGTCGATCAAGAGGGGCCGGTTCCGCAGCCCCGTGGAGACCAGCACGTTGCCCGCATGCAGATCACCGTGCTGGTAACAGACGTAGGTTTCGGGTGAGATGTCGCGCTGCGGGATCCCTCCGGGCAGGCGCCTTTCCGTCACGAAGGCTCTCAGGTCCCTGGCTAGGACCGCCGCGTCACCGCCCAGCGCCCCGCCGTCGTCACGTTGAATGGCTTCCTTAAGCTCGTCGAGAACCTGCAGGATGCGCTGCTGGCGGTACGGAGTGAAGGCGAAGCTGCCCAGCGGCTCGGTGGACTCATATCGACCCTCCGCATAGACGTCAGCCAGCCCATCGATGAACAGTTCTTCCATGACATCGCCGACCGCCGCCGCTGACGACTGGCTGGACATCAGCCAGCCGTGCAGAGTGATAGCCCGTCCCATGAACGGTCCGCCCAGCGCGTACCAGCCGTTGACCGGACCAACCGCCCGTTGCGGCTGATGCTGGATGACCAAGTTGGGCGGGAACACCTGCGCCGCTCGCTTACCACGTTCTGCCTCGCGAACCAGCAGATCCTTCACCTGGCTCAGTTTCAGGATGTGACTGACTCGGCGCGAGCCATCGACATAAGCGGTGACGGCGCAGACCGATGCTCCCGACGCTCCCGGAGAAAGGAAGCGAAGGTCGATCCGGTCGGCTTGGTGCCCGCCGGCTTCCAGGATCTTGGCGTACAGGCGGGCGACAGTCGCCTCGCCGACTTGGTACAGGAGCCCCTGAATACCGGGGTCGCGCGGATCGGCCGTCACCTGGCAGGTGGCCACGGCACCGTTGTCCAGGAGATGCTCGCGGATCTCGTTGGCGATGGCGGCCGGGCTGTGTACCGACGAGGCCGTGCTGAAGTCAATACGCCGCACGACATGATGCGCCCCGAGTTGCCTGGCTTGATCCATCAGATCCGGCATGTGCTCACTGCCGACGCTGATGGCCAGGATGAAGGTGCGCGGCGAACGGTGACTGGCGTCCCTGATGAGGTCCAGCCCGCGCGGCTCATACTGGTCGGGGAAGTCGTCCCTGGGAAACATCAGGTCCGCAATTACCACGTCGAACGGCGCGTTGGAGGACGTGATGAGCCGTCGGCCCTCGTCCACGTCGGTGGCGGGCACCCAGTCGACGTCCCAGTTAATCTCCCGGCCGATCCGTTTACTCATGCTGTCGACCAGTCTCGGATCGTCATCCACCACCAGCGCGCGTATCCGGGGCACGCTCATCCTCCATGCCACACAGGCAGGGCGACGACAGCCGCGAACGTCCACTCGTCCTCGCTGAGTTCCTGGTCCGTGATCGCACCGCCGAACGGCCACAGCTTGTCGTTCAGCGCCTTGAGCCCGTGCCCCCGCGGCTTGGACGCCGCGGTCCCGGAATTACGCACCACGATGTGGAGGGTGTCCTCGTCCGGCCGTTTGTATTCCACGTGCAGTCGGCAATCTGCCCCCGTTACGCGGTGCTTATCGACGTTTTCCAGCAGATGGGCGACGATCTGATCAAGCAGTCTTCCTGGGCAGAAGACACCCGTCTGGCCGTGTTCGGTCCCGCTGATGGTCGCCTTCGCGCGGTGGGAGTCCAGCGCACGTGTCACGCAGGTCCCCGGCTTGCTTGGTGCCGAGTCGATCAACCCCACCAGCAGGGCAGGCAGGTCATTATCGGGAAGGTGCGCGGCCAGGAATATCCGGTTCCACCAGTTGATGCGATCGACCAACTCGCGGCGGACGGCCTGCCAGGACGGATCGGTCGGCCGCCAGGCGTCGTGGGCAAGGGTATGCAGCCTGTCCGTCACCGCCCGCAGCTCACCGACGTCCGGCCGGGCCAGGGTCAGCAGCCGGCGTGAATCCCTGCGTCCCAACCAGTCGGACACGAAATCCCCGGCGAGAATCTCCCGTAGCGGCGGAAGGTTGGCCAGTGCCCTCTCCTCAAGTTGCCGGGCACAGGCATCCCAGTCCGCTTCCGCCGCTCTGGCCGATTCAGGTGTCGGCGCGACCCGCTCGATGTCCTCGACGAAGCTGCGGACCAGCAGCAAGTCGGCCTCGAGGCGGTGCCGGGTTACCGGGTGAGCCAGATCTTCGGCCAGGCGCTCCCACGCCGCCTGCGGGGTCCCGGGCTTACTGAGTATCCGGTAGTCGGCGATGGTCAGGAGATTCCGGATGGCATACATATGGTCCTCGGCCGCAGCGGCGTCCGGCTCGGCGCGCTGCTCCTCGAGATAGTCGCGGCACTCCAGCAGGTTGTGGTGGAGGCGTACCACATCGACAGGCGAGTTGCCGGGTGCGCGGAGCAGCAGGCGACAGCAGTCGAGCAGCATCTGGTCGATCAGCACCGGCTCGTTTCCCGCCGACGCCAGCAATCTTGGCAGTAGCTCCACCATGCGCTGCGGAACGGCCGCGGACATGACCATGAGGGCCTGGACCCGGAGCCACAACGGCGCGGTGAACTGCTCGAAGCCATTCACGCACACCTGTGACAGCAGGTCTTCTGCCCGTTGGAAGTACAACGGCGGCAGCCGCAGCCACTGCTGCTCCGCCGCGAGCAGGCGAATCAGTCCCGCGCTGGTCCACTCGCGCTCGGGCGGCGACTGCCCGGTCAGCGCCTCCAGCCGGTCGATCACTTCCTGACGGTCGCGGACCGTCCGGCGCGCTCGCAGCAGCAGGCCACGCCAGCGCAAGTAGTCGGCGGCCTCATGGCCCGTGACCGGCACGGTGAGCGAGTCGGCCGCCGAGTCGCGCGCCACATCCTCGAGCTCCCGCGGCCTCAGCATGTCCCGCAGCAACTCCGCGTGGTTGATCAGCCTGGGCGGTGCGTTCTCGTCATCGAGTCGATAGCGTTCCTGCGTCGCGCATATAGGACAACGGTGTGCATCGAACGCGGTAATACTGCTGTGCGCAACGAAACGGATCGCCAACGGGATCTGCGAGGCGTGCGGCGGATCGGCCGCCGCCCGTGCGCCGCCGGTGTCGGCCGCGGCCGGTACGGACACAGCCCGCAGCATCCGCAGGGCGTCAGCGTCATTGGCGTCCTCCAACTGGTTAAGGACGCACACCGCCGCGATCCAGCTCGCGCCGCTCTTGGCGGCCAGCCTGGCCAATTGCAGCAGCGTGCTTCCGGTGATCGCCCACCAGTGGATGATCAGGACACCGAAAGGCTTAGCCACATCGCCGAGGCTGGTAGGAAACGCCCATGCGTCGGCCGCGGTCCACCTCGGGATCGCGGTCGCCGCGCTGACCTGGAAGCCCTCCGCAACCAGACAGTCATGGACGATCCCGGCCAGCGTCCCCGCATTGCCGTCCTCCGCTACATACCAGATCGCAAGCGGTGTATCGGTCACCGGATCCGGACCGCCTTGAGCCCGGACATCCGTGATGGCGCGTTTCACATGCGACAAGACAGCATCCGTGACCTGATCCCGCCCTGCCTGCTGACGCATGGCCTGGAGCCAGACAAATGCGCTGTAGTGCCTGTGTGGGGGGTTGTCGACATGACCGAGGCGGAACACGTCCGGGTCAGCGAACAAGGTGAACAGGTCCGCTTCCTGTGCTGGAGGCGCCTCGGTATAGGCCGGCACTTCGGGCCGGAGGGTCAAGGGGTCGATATCGGTAACCTTCTCGTCGGCCGATCCGCCGAAGCCGACCTCCACCTCGGCGAGCGAGACAACCGGGATGGTCCGGTTCAGCAGTCTTACCGGCCCACGGGTGTCTCTCGTATCGATCAGGCACGCGATGGCCAGCGGATCGGCATCGCGGCCTACGATCGCGGCCGCGGCCCGTCGCACCGTGTTTTCTGTGCAAATTACGTCTGTGCACAACACGACCTTCGCACCGGCGGGTACCTGCTCGCCCATCGGCGGCTCATCGACGTCGAGCTCGGACTGCTGCGTGTAGTAGCGCCCCCCGAGGGCCAGGCACTCGCTGAGGTGCCGGGCAAGCAGTCGGGGAGCCGGTCCGACCTGGATGACTCTGGTCGGTGCCTGCCCGTGCGCCGACGCGCGCAGTGCTAGTTCTACCTTGCGGGCGAGGACGAACGCGGCCAGCGACACGCCGACCGTCCCGGCTAGCAGTCTCTCGGCGGATATCCAGCGGTCAACCAGTTGCAGCTTAGGCGCGCGGAACGCACCTAGCTCCACTCCTTCCCCGCCCCGGCGGATCGCTTTGGCGACGTCCTGGCTTACCGTCCGCGCGACCGTCTCATGCACGGCGGCCAGCGAAAGCCTCGACTCGAGCCGGTTCGGGCCGCTGCTCACGAGATGCTCGTTGGCGTGCAGCGTGCCGGAGAACTCGACCGACTCCCCTCCAGTACGCCGCCAGCATTCTTCGGCTTCAGCGATGTCGACGGAGCCCTCATTCTCGGATAGCAGGTTCAGCACCGCACGGAGCGGGGCCGAACCGCCGCACCAGGCCGGTTCGCCGCGACAGTTCGCCACGAGGATCGGATCTTGGGCATCATCGCCCGAAGCGGCAGCAACCTCCTCGTTGAACGCGGCCACGCACGGTTCGAGTATGAGCTGTTCAGCATCGGGGAACGCGACAACGACCGGACCCCAGCGAGCGATCGAGCTTGCGTGCTCCAGGAGTTGATGCATCGCGCCGTGCCATCTGTCGTCGATTTCCGCGTGGCCGGCCTCATGAAGCGGGACGGTGACAATCAGCCCGTCCGCTTGCCGACCGGCATGTGCGGCGTGCATCCGGTCAGCGAGGCGCTTCCGGTCGGCATCGGCCAGGCCCCGCTGGGGATCGAAGAAGCAGTTCGCCCATTCCAGGCGGGGGGCTGTCCCGGGAACTGACGGGCTTCCCCACGGCGGGCGCGGCCGGGGCGGGGAGGGTCCGGTCGGGAGCGTGATCTCAAGCAGCGTGCCGGGAACGTGGCTGAAGCCTTCCTCCACGACGCCGGTACCGTCGGGGTCCCGGCCGAACAGCAATCCGGCCAGCACGTCGGCGGTTCGCGCCTGGACCGCGCCGTGGTAGCTGCGTACGACCCGCGCCACCCACCACAACCCTGGTGGCCTACCCCTGCCTCCCGCGATCGCGGCAGGTCCCTTTCCCAGCGCGGTCAGGATGGCTTCCCGGCGGCGGTCACGACTGGAGGCGGTATCAACACCACGCCGCCCGTGCGTCGGTGCCAGCCGGGCAACAAGATCAGCGCCCGAATCGGCGACGATCAGGCGCAGTACCTGACTGCCGAGTGCCAGTGCGCGTTCTGCTACCTCCGCCATGTGCCCGTGGAGGCCGTTCTGACGGGCCGCGTAGGTCCCGGCGTTCAGCACGATGGCACCGACCAATGCGACCGGCGGCCGGTCGCCATCGCTGCCATGCTCCGCGACGTTCTCCACAAGCTGGGTCAGGACGGTCTGGCTCAGTGTTCGCGCATCCGACCGCGACAGCCCCAGATCTCCGAGGCCCGCCGAAACTGCGAGAAACGACTCCGACTCGCGCAGTTGCGCGGCCGGCATCGGCTCGAGCCACCGCAACGGAAACACTCGCCGCCGCTGGTACGGGTCGTTGTGGGGATCTGACTCCGGCAGTCCGGGAGAGGATCCTGGCTCCCGGGCGCCGGTGGAGGCCCGGTCCAGGACCCGAACGGCGTTCACACCCCAGTGCGGCGCGCTAAGAGAGTCGAGGAACCCCACCTGGCGCATGAACACGAGGGCATCGCCCCGGGCCCGGGCCCGGCGCTCAGCCAACGTCGGCCCCGCGCCCGTCCGCTCGCTGGTATGGAGAACAGATCGTGTCGGCAGCGTGACCGAGGCCGGTATACCCAACTTGACCGCCGCGTCGAGCAAGAGCAGTGCCCTGGCCAGCGCCCCGAAGTCCGCGAACTCGACCCTGGAGAAGTCCAGGTTCAGGTGGTCCGCCGGATCAGCCTCGGACCAGGCTCGTTCGGCGGCATAGGGTCCATGCTGGAGTTCCGCCTCCCAGGCCAGCAGCGTGAGCATACGGGGGAAGCGGTAGGTGGCCATTACGCCTCTCCCCCGGACAGTGCCTGTCCCATGACTCCTGCGGATGGTGGCCGACGGAGCCTCCTCTCCGGCCCCATTAATTACCTAACACTTTGTCCTGGTTTACTCAACCTCTGGACACCTGGACGTCGCCCGCGGTCCATGTCAAGTAGGGCTCACAGGAAAGCCATGAGCGACTGTTTGGGGGTTGCGTGCAACGATCGGCTCAAAGTCGGCTAGTCTTTTCCCCCGGGGGGCAGCTACGCCTGCTTTCAGTGGCTGACCTGTACCAATGACTTCGAGTACGGGACCACCGATGACGATCGATGGGGTAGCGTCGCTTGCCGAGAGCGATCCGCTGAGCAGTCCTTCCGACAGCGGTCACTCAACCGTGCTCCGTGATGCGTGGGATGCGCACGCCAAAGCATGGATCGACTGGGTCAGGGCCCCAGGCCGGCCGGACAGCTACTGGCGGTTCCACCGGCAGCGTTTCTTGCCGCTCGTCCCCGCCCCCGGTCGGCTGACCCTCGACATCGGCTGCGGCGAGGGCCGTGTCGCCCGTGATCTGCAAAAGCGCGGTCACAGGTTGCTCGGGGTCGATTGGTCTTTCACCATGTGCGAGGCGGCCGCCAGCCATTGGGAGAACCCCTGTCGGGTCATAGTCGGCGATGCGGGCAAGTTGCCGCTTGCCGACGCCAGTGCGGATTGCGCCGTAGCGTTCATGTCGCTTCAGGACATTGACGACCTACCCGGCGCGGTCAAGGAAATCTCACGTGTCCTAGCCGACGGCCAAAAGCTTGCCTTGGCGATCGTTCATCCGATGTACTCTGGCGGCACGTTCTCCGCGGCCGGGAAAACCTCAGATGACAATTTTGTCATCCAACGGTCATATTTCAAACCCGAACTGTGTATCAGCTCGGACAGCCGAGACAGCTTGACGGTGACCTTCTACCGCGAACACCGTCCGCTCCAAGCCTACATCCAGGCGCTCCTCGACGCTGGCTTCAGCATCGACAAGCTGCACGAAGTCACAGACGAGGACGAGCGCAAACCCTGGCACCGGGTACCGATGTTCCTTGACATCCTGGCGACCCGCCGGCCGCGAGAAAAGCCGGCGAATGCCGAGCACCAACCCGCAAGCACGCCCTATGCTGCTGCCCGGCCGCTACGGCGCAATGGTCGCGACCATCGTCCGGGGGGACACCGGGAACACCGCCGACTTCGACACTCACCGCTTAGCCGAGTTAGTTCGGCACGAAGAGTGCTGGCCGTATATGCCGCGGTTCCTTTCTCCCTCGGGTTGATAGGCGCAGCGGCGGCCATAGCCTGGCTCGCCGTCTCACACTTATGCGCTTGCCGATTCCCCGCCTCACATACCGGATTGACGGCCCCAGGCGGCCCCAAGCGGAGACGAGCGGAAAGCTGGCCAGGTCGCCCTGTCCCGCCTCGATGTCCGTCCGCCGGGAGCATCAGACCGTTTTGCGATACGGGCCTGTACCGCTCCAAAACCGACGTAGATACTGTGACCTGCGGTTTGGCCGGATGAGCTGGTTACGGCAAGATCGCGGCCTGTGTCTCTTCGCCTGCTTTACCTGATCATGATCCGGGTCTTTGGCTGGCTGGTGCTGCTCGGCCGCAGCGAGGCGTCCAAGAATGCGGAGATCCTGGTGCTCCGTCATGAGGTCGCGGTGCTCCGCCGTCAGGTCGCCCGCCCGAAGCCGGACTGGGCCGACCGGGCGGTCCTGGCGGCGCTGGCCCGGCAGCTGCCGGCCGTGCTGCGCGCCCACCGGCTCGTCAGACCGGGCACGCTGCTGGCCTGGCACCGCCATCTGATCACACGCAAGTGGACGTATCCCAGCCGTCCGGGCCGCCCGCGGACCAGCGAGGAGATCCGTGCCCTGGTACTGCGGCTGGCCCGGGAGAACCCGGCCTGGGGATACCGCAGGGTCCACGGTGAACTGCGCCGGCTCGGCCACCAGATTAGCGAAGCGACGGTGCGGCGGATCTTGCGTGCCCGACGGCGCGCACCGGCCCCGCGGAACGTGGACACCTCCTGGCGGGCGTTCCTGCGCACTCAAGCTGATGGCCTACTGGCCTGCGATCTCTTCCACGTCGACACGATCTTCCTCAAGCGCCTGTACGTACTGTTCGTCATCGAGGTGAAGACCCGGCACGTGCACGTCCTGGGCGTGACCGCCCACCCGGACGGCGGATGGACTGCCCAGCAGGCCCGCAACCTG
>Ga0187807_1000727_pt1 | contig 10522 bp, 9 predicted proteins | sample NC_wetland_sal_i_4_FD_132432 | JGI IMG/M metagenome (GOLD analysis project Ga0187807, IMG submission 132432) | Wetland sediment microbial communities from Neuse River Estuary, North Carolina, USA - ASW_2 | ecosystem: Environmental > Aquatic > Freshwater > Wetlands > Sediment | place: USA: North...
AGGCAGAACGCCGGGGCGGGCGGCACCGGGAGCCGGTAGGAGGTGCCGAGCAACAACCCGTCCGCGCAGCGGGCCACCCGGGCGCCGCCGAGGGCGGCCACGCCCAGACCGGCCAGCGTCGACCCGTTCGCCAGGTTGACCAGCTGCCGCGCCCGCAGGCCCGCGCGCATCGCCCTAGGACGGCTCGGAGCCGTTGTGCCCGTTCAGCCCCGACGGGTCGGTGTCGGCCACGATCACTCCGGCCGCCCACGGCGGAACGGGCGCGGGCAGCGCGGCCGGCGCCGGCATGTTCAGCTGCTCCTGGCTGTGCTCGCGGTGCGCGCGGGCCGCCGCCAGGTGGTAGTCGTTGAGCGCGGCCAGGAAGCCCTCGTCGGCGTACGGCCGGCCGTCCACCAGCGGACCGCGGCTGTGCTCCAGGACCGCGACGACATCCTCGCCGCTCAGCGTCTTGTGCGTCTCCAGGGCGTGCGCCAAGGCCAGGACATCGTTCCTGTTCTCGCGGAGGATCAGCTCGGTCCGGTCGAGCAGCGTGGTCAGCTTGTCCTCGATCCGGTCCGCGAGCGCGTGCCTGACCTGGAGCTCGGGATCCTGCCCCTTCTTCAGGGTGCCACCGCGGCCGCCACCCGGCGAGCCGACCTCGAGCCGCTTGGCCGTGGAGTACGAGGACACCGTGGTGCCCATGCCCCAGAAGCCCTCCATGTACGAGGCGACCGTGGTGGCGGACTCCAGGTCCCCGGAAACACCGGAGGAGCTGTCCTTTTCGAAGAACATCCGCTCGCCGGCCAGCGACGCCAGCGACACCAGGATGTCGGTCTCGTACTCGCTGCGCCACCGGGTGAACTGGTCCTCGGGCGGGATGCTCGCCACCATGCCGAGGTAGTCGCTGCCCTTCTCGATGGTGGCGATGTCGATCTCCATGTGCTGCCTGGTCCGGAACGCCACCAGCGCGTGGCAGGCCTCGTGCACTGCGACGGCGTGCCGCTCGCGCTCGATGTACTCCACGTCCTCCGGCGGCCCGAGTTCCTTGAGCTGCTTGGCCTTGATCACGTCCGGCCAGGTGATGACGTCCCGGCCGTTCCTGATCGCGGTGATGAGCGCCTCGTTGACCAGGTCCTTGATGGTGGCGCCGGTGGCGTAGGGCGTGATGGTGGCCAGCTTGTCCATCTGCTCTTCGGTCAGCTCATGCTGAACCTTGGCGAAGTATCCCTCGTAGGTGCGGATCCGGCCGGCCTTGGACGGGTAGCCGACCTTGTAGATGCGGTCGATGCGGCCCGGGCGCAGCAGCGCCTCGTCCAGCGCGGACGGCATGTTGGTGGCCATCATGACCAGGATCCGGTACTTGGGCGGCGGCTTGGGCCGCATGCCGAAGACCCGCCGGACGTAACGGTTGATGAAGCCGCGCGGCTTCTTCAGCCCGGACAACTCGGTGAGCAGGGCCTGCAGCGTCCCCATGCCGCCGCCGCCGCCCCCGTTCATCATTCCGCCGATCATCTGCTTGCTGCGCCGGGTGGCCGGCTCGTCGGGGATCGCGGATTCCATCGCCTGCCGGGTCAGCATCCACCGGGTGTCCTCGGACAGGTAGGAGAACCCGTGGCAGCCCGCGCGGGCGAAGGGGGCCGGTCCGGAGCGCTGCTGGCCGGGGGCGCCCTGGGTCATCATGCCGCGGTTGCCGAGCGAGTCGGCCTCGTCGAAGAAGACGATCACGCCGCCGTAGCGAAGCGCGAGCCGTCGCAGCTTGCGGAAGAGCGACTTCACCTTGAGGATGCCCACGCCCATGAACATGTTGATGAAGGCACCGGGGTCGACGAATACGTAAGGCTTGCCGGTCTCACCGGCCACCGCCTCGGCCATCAGCGTCTTGCCGGTCCCCGGCGGGCCCCACAGCAGCAGGCCGCCGGGCACGTAGCCGCCTCGCTCCTCCACCAGCTCGGGGTGCTCAAGGAAGATGATGTTCTCCTTGACTCGCTCGAGCACGTGATCCTGGCCCCAGACGTCGGTGAACCTCGTCTTGATGTCGTCCGGGTAGTACACGTCCACCCCGCCGCGGGACATGAACCAGAAGAGGGCGACGAACTGGAGCACGACGAACATGAGCGTAAATACGACCTGCACCACGAACGGCAGCACGTGCCAGAGCAGCTGCGGGGCGCGGAGCAGGGCCAGGATCGGCGTGGTGTGGATGATCTTGCCGATCACGATGGCGATGATCGCGATCCACACCACCCAGGTCAGCATCCGCCAGATGCGGAACCTGGACCAGTCCGACAACCTCCGGTGCGTGGCGCGCTCCGCGCCGCCGAACACCGTCGAGACCCAGAACTGGTGATAGCCGCGCGAGTGCTCGCTGATCAGGAAGTGGATCTGGCGGAGCAGTTCCAGGCCCAGTAGCAGGAACACCCACCAGGCCGCCCGGGCCTCGATCCGCATCGCGTCCGAGAATCCGACAAGGGGATCGTTCGCCATCGCGGACCAGACCAGGACGAACCAGAGCAGGGTCAGCAAGAGCAGGAACTTGATCCGGTCCCAGAGCCCGAGGGGCTTACGGGTCAGCCGGTCGGCGTCCACCGGCCTGCTGCCGCCAGGCGGCGGGAGGCCTTGGGTGGAGGTGACGGCCTGAGCCTTACTCATCACGGGCTCCTGATGGTAAACGACGACATCACGTCGTTGATCTCGGTCTGGTCGTTGCTGTAACAGCTGGTTGTGCAGTGCAGCACGAGGAGGTAGACGACGGTCTGATCGGCGTTGGTCAGGGCGACCTCGTCGAACGTGTCGGTGATGCCGCCGGTATAGGTGTAGTCGAAGGTTTCCCGGACCCCGTGCACGCCCTGGCCGGGCGTGAGCACCTGATCGCGGATCTGCTTGAAGCCGGTGAGCGGGAACCCCTGCGCGGCCGCGTTCTGCCTCGCGGTGGAGGTGACCGGCAGGAAGAAGTCACGCAAAGTGTCGTAGGACAGCTCACTGCTCGCGGTGGAGTTCAGCTGGCCGACCTCGGCGAACACGAACGGCTGCGAGGTGCCGAAGGACAGGAAGTCGCCCGCCGTGGGCTTGCCGCCGGCCTCGTACGCGACCGTCCACCCCCCGCCCGAACTGCCGGTTTCCGCCTTCAGCTCGGAGGAAAGCGAGGCGTCGCTGATCTTATGCCAGCCATGGGGGACCTTGAAGTACGTACTCTCACCGGTGTTAGCCACATAGGTGTACTGCGGCGCTGCGCATCCGGATAGCGTGACCCCGAGGAGTAGTGCACAACCCCCGACGAGGCCCTTCATGACGCGGTGGGCCTTGCTCGCCAAGAGGTGCGACCTCCACGTAGGGACTACGTAGTGTCAAGTATGACGCCTTCGTCCGCAATGGTACAGGTTCCCCACGGGGAGAAAGTCACCCGGTACCGCGCGGCGGCGCTGGCTATGACTACCCATTTCCGTACCCCACGTTAGACCCGCTCAAGCGCAGGTAGCGCAGCGAACTCGGCCGGAAATGAAGGGCAGCTCCCATGGAGCGTTCCAGCACCGGCCAGCAAGGGCAAGCAGGCCGCCCTCGGCGGCGGGATGTTCGGGGGCAGCGGCGTGGTGGCTGTCTACGGCGCGGGCTGCCTGCTAGCGTGCGCGATCATCGCCGTCAGCGGCGTTGTGGCTGCTTGGCCCGCCGCGCTCCTGGGCAGGCGGCGCATGCATTCCGATATCGGGGAAATCAGGGAAAGGGCGCACCGATGACCGCACCGGACATTCAGCAGGAGATCGAACGGACCCGAGAGCGTCTCGGCGAGACCGTGGACGAACTGGCCGCCAAGGCCGACGTCAAGGCCAGGGCCCGGGCCAAGGCCGCCGAGGTGACGGCCAGGGCGCGCGAGCGCGCCACCGAGGTACCGGGGCGCGTGAAGGACAGGACCGCTGACGTGTCCGGCCGGGTGAAGCGGAGCCAGGCCGTACAGCGCCGCTGGCCGCTTGCGGTGGCCGCCGGCCTCCTGGTGGTCGGTTCGGTGGTCATCTGGCGGCGGCGGAAGACATGACCAGGCCGGGCCCCGCGGTACGGCCGGCCAGCTGACCGGCGGGCCCTAACTTTTGGTCCGAACGGCCCTGGTGCGTGCTATCCCCCGGCCGGTCTCGCCCGGCCGGGGGATGACCGCGGGCACTCGGCGCGTGTAGTCCTGGTAGGCCCGGCCCAGAGCTCCCGGCGGCCGTCGCGTAGGCGATCTGGGTGCCGTCGCCCGCCTGGTGGTGGCGACCTGCTGCTGCACGGTTCCCATCCTGCCGGAGACTAGACGGATGATCACGACTACTCCTGACCCCCGCGATCCGCTCGGCCTGGCGGCGGACGCCCCGCTGCTGGCCGCCTGGCTGGACTGGATGCGGCTGGCCCAGGCAGGGCGGCTGGCGCCGATGACCACGCCGGGCCACAAGCAGCGCCAGGACCTGGTGGGCGCGGTGGTGGCGGGTGACGCGCCGCTCTACGGCGCGCTCGACACCATCAAGCACGCCGACCGGCTGCGGGCCGACGCCGAGGCGCGCGCGGCCGCGCTGTGGGGCGCCGACTGGTGCCGGTTCTCTGTCGCCGGATCGACCCACGGCAATCAGGCGTTCTGCCTGGCCATCGGCCAGCCAGGCCAGGAGGTGATCATCACCCGCACCCTGCACCGGTCGCTGCTGCTCGGCCTGGTGATGGCGGGCCTGCGGCCGGTCTGGGTGCGACCGGAGATCGACCGGGGCCTGCCCGCCGCGGTCGCGGTGCAGACCGTCAAGGACGCGCTGGCGGCGCATCCTGGCGCCTGCGGCGTGATCCTCGGCGATCCGTCCTACGTCGGCACCACCGGTGACCTGGCCGGTCACGCCCGCGCCGCGCACGAGGCCGGCGTGCCGCTGATCGTCGACGCGGCCTGGGCCGCCTACCTCGGCTTCCATCCGGACCTTCCGGCGCACGCGATCGCCGCGGGGGCCGACGCGATGGTGACGAGCGCGCACAAGACGCTGCCCGCCTACACTCAGGGCGCGCTGGTGCTGGCCAGGACCGAGCGGCTGGACGTGGCCCGGCTGAACCGGGCGTTCGACGCCACCCACACCACCAGCCCGGCCGGGTCGATCATGGCGAGCATCGACGCCGCCCGGGCGCTGCTGGCGCGGGACGGGGAGCGGCTGTGCGCCCGGCTGCTGCGCGGCGTGGCCGCCGCCCGCAAGCGCCTGCGCGAGGTACCCGGCGTCGACGTGCTAGACGGGCCCGGCGTGGACCCGGCCAAGCTCGTCGTGCTGCTGGCCGGGGCCGGAGCGCACGGCGGGCTGGTGGAGGCCGACCTGATCGCCGCGGGCATGCCGGTGGAGATGGGCGACCGGGACACCGTCGTGCCCATCGTGACGATGGCCGACGACGAGGAGCGGATCGCGGCGTTCACCGAGGAGTTGATCGCCGCGATCGAGCGGCACCGCGGCCAGTCGCGCCGCCCGGCCGCGACCGCCGCGTGGACGGTGCGGCCGCAAACGGTGCTGGCGCCCCGGGAGGCGTTTTTCGCGCCGAACGAGACCGTCGCGGCCGACGCCGCCGTCGGCCGGATCAGCGCCGAACTCGTCGCTCCCTACCCGCCCGGCGTCCCGGTGCTGGCGCCGGGCGAGCTCATTACCGCCGAGGCGCTAGCGGCGCTGCGCGAGGTGGCGGCCGACGGCGGCCGGATCGCCTATGCGGAGGACCCTACCCTGGCGACCTTCCAGGTCGTCATCGCCTGACGTCACTCCTTGACCCTGGCCCTGCCGGGCCTGGCCGTGCTCTTCGTGCACGTACCTGCGGCCCGGCTGCGGGAAAACCTGGCGCGGAAGCCGCGTCCTACCCTGCCCGCTCCCCCGGCCGGGGGAGGCAATCCCGCGCCCGGCGCCGGAAGCTGAGGCCGTGACCGATCGCGCCCGCGCGGGGCGCCGGAAGCTGAGGCGGTGACCGATCGCGCCGCGGGCAGGACCGCCCGGCAGCGGCCGGCCCGTCGGGAAGGGGCTCGCCATGGCAATATCAGCGAGACCACCACGGCAGGTGGTCGGTACCGGCGCCATTGACCTGCGCCGGTTGCGGTCCCGTTTCACCGCCCGGCTTCCCCGGCAGCTCATGGCGTGGTGGCTGCGCCTGGCCCGCGGGCGCGCGCTGCCCGCGACGCTACGTGCGCAGCTGGCCTTCGCTCCCGGTGAGCGGACCCTGATGGTGGGCCGGGACCCGGATGGCGGCTACGCGCTGGTCGCCACGGACCGGGCGCTGCACCACCGGACCGGGCGCGATGGCTGGTCGCGGCTCGGCTGGGAGCAGATCAGCTCGGCAAGCTGGGAGGCCGTACCCGGCCGCCTGGTCATCACCGGCCTGACCGGGGCCGCGCCGCCCCGCACGATCGTGTCGTTGCGGGACCGCGGGACCTGGCCTGAGCTGGCCGAGGAGCGGATCACGCACACCAGGCTGAACCGCCAGCACGTGATCCTCGACGGCCGCCAGCGCGTTGTCATCGAGGTCCGGCGCTGTCCCGGGACCGGTGAGCTGCGGTGGGCCCTGGTGTCCGGGCGCAACCTCGATCCCGGCGACCAGGACCTGCGTAACCAGATCGAGCGCGCCGTGACCATGCTGTGCGCGGATCTCGGCCTGGCCGACTCCTACCGGGAGGAGCCGTAGCGGCTCAGGCGGCCCGGTTGGCGTTTCGCGGTCGATGAGCCCGCTGCGGTCTGCGGGCAGGCTGCGCGGTGTCGCGTGCGAACCCGTCACGGGTGACGGCTGCCGGGCGACGGCTGCGGTTGCGACTGGGGCTGGGGTGGCGATCCGGGACGGGCTTGCTCCTGGCCGGGGGAACCGGCGTACCCGACGTGGCGATCTGCCGGACCACGTGGTGTCCGGCCGCGACCTCGTCGCTGGCCGCGGTGACACCCGCCGCGTCGTGCAGCCGCTGCAGCTCACGCACTTGGCCGCGCTCGACCAGCGCGACGACCATGCCGGTGGCCCCGGCCCGGGCCGTGCGGCCCGAGCGGTGCAGGTAATCCTTGTGGTCGTTCGGCGGGTCGAACTGCACGACCAGGTCGACGTCGTCCACGTGGATGCCGCGGGCCGCGACGTCGGTGGCGACCAGCACGCGGGGATGCCCGGCGATGAACGCGTCCAGGGCCCGCTGCCGCTGGTTCTGGTTGCGGTCGCCATGGATGGCCGCGGCCTCCACTCCGGCCCGGGACAGCTGTTTGGCCAGCCGCTCCGCGCCGTGCTTGGTGCGGACGAAGAAGAGCGTCCGTCCCGGTCGGCTGGCGATCTCGGCCGCGACCGGCACCTTGTCCTGTGCGGACAGGACCAGCACCCGGTGCTCGGCGGGTCCGGAGTCGGTCGAGGACGTCACCGCGTGCAGCGCGGGGTCCTTGATGTAAGTGGTCACCAGCTGGCCGACACCGCGGTCCAGGGTGGCGGAGAAGAACATCCGCTGGCCGCCTGCGGGCGTCTCGTCGAGGATGCGGGTGACCGCGGGCATGAAGCCCAGGTCGGCCATGTGGTCCGCCTCGTCGAGCACGGTGATGAGGATGTCGGAGAGCGTGCAAGCATGCCGCTCGAGCAGGTCGATGAGCCGGCCAGGGGTCGCCACGACGATGTCGGCATGGCGCACGCTGGTGATCTGCCTGCCGATCGACACGCCGCCGTAGACCGTGGTGATGCTCACGCCGATGCTGCGGCCCAGCGGCGCGAGCGCGTCGGCGACCTGCTGGGCGAGTTCACGGGTCGGCACGAGGATCAGGCCGCGGGGTGCCTTCTCGCGCCGCCGGTCCGTGCTGGCCGCGAGCCGGGTCAGCATCGGAAGGCCGAAGGCCAGCGTCTTGCCCGACCCGGTCTGGGCCCGGCCGAGCACGTCGCGGCCGGCCAGCGCGTCGGGAAGCGCCCGGGCCTGGATCGCGAACGGCTCGCGGATGTCACGCGCCGCGAGCGCCCGGACCAGCCGGTCGTCCAGGCCGAGCTCGGCGAACGTGGCCGCCGTCGGCTGCGGTGCCGCCGCGGCGGCGTCCAGGGCGAGATCGAGCTCGGAATGCGGTTCGGCGCGCGGCGGCCGAGGGGGCCTGGGGTGCTTGGCCGGGGCCGGACCGCGGCGCCTGGTGGTGCGCTCGCCGCCTCGGCCGTAGCGGTCGGAAGACGCGCGCGGACGCCTGGAACTGTGGGGCATGCAGAAAACTCCATCGGTAGTTCGGGGGTCGCATGCTCGACAGACGTCAACGGCAACGGCGAACGGCTGGTCTAGCCGAACTGCTCGCACAAGCGACCGGCGGGCTGCTCGCCCGCGGGAGCGGCGGCGAAAATCGCCGCCTTGTGTGCCAAGGTTACCAGCCGGGTGTTGTATTCCCCGGTACTTCCGGCATCAGCCGGGTCTCTGGCGGACGGCGTCGTAGTCGAGCCAGGGATCCTGGAGGAACTCGCGCCACCGAGGGTCGTGGCCGGACCGCTTGATCCGGAAGTAGACGGCGCGCCGCGCCGCCCGCGAGGTATTCCCGCCGATGTTGTGGCCGAGCAGGTAGTGCGCGAGCAGCAGGTCCCCCGCCTCGCCGGTCACCTGCTCGGGCTCGGGCAGCCGGATCGGCGGGTAGCCGCCCGCGGCGAGGAACGCCTCGGGCCCGTGCTCGCGGAAGTACTCCGCGTGGGTCAGGTGGGTGCCCGGCCACACCCACAGGTTCCCCGCGTCCCGGCCGCGCTGGTCGGACATCAGCACCCCGGCGAGCATGGTGAACGTTCCGGGCCTTCCGTCTGCTTCACCCGGCGCCCCGTCAAGGTGGTGCATGCCGGGCCGGTGCGGGTACGGCGGGATGTTCAGCGTCACCTGCATCTGCCCGGGTCGCTCCAGCGTTCCGGGACCGGTGAGCGACTCGGCCAGCCCGAACGCGGGGCTGCCCGTCAGCAGCGCGGCCAGGGCCGGGGCCTGCGCGGCCCAGGGAAGGTAGTTGTGCGGACCCCGGACGCCGGAATCGGGCGGGTCGCGCTCGATCAGCTCGTCGATCGCCCCCGATGCGGCGGCCACCACATCCGGCGGAACCACCTGCCGCAGCACCAGGAAACCACGCTCGGCGAACTCATCTAGCTGCCCCTGGTCTAGCACGGTCACCACCGTAGGCTGCCCGAAGACCCCTGGTCGAACGGTTTTCAGCCGCGGGCCCGGGCGCACAGGTCGCCGAGCTGGCTCATCGCGCGGGCGGCGTCGTCATCGAGCACGCTGACCAGCAGGGTCTGATCGTCGACCCGCTGGGCGACGGCCACCGGCGAGGCGACCACGGTCCGGGGCGCGCTGGCCGGGTCGCTGATCAGGGCGCAGGCGAGCACCCGGCGGCCCGCGGTCAGCGCGGTCCCGTCCAGGTCGACGAACTGGCGTAGCACGGGACGGCCGAGCCGGGTCACGTCCCAGCGCAGGGTGGCGTGCCCGGGCGGTTCCCCGGTGCGGCCGAGCACGATCAGCTCGCGCCAGTCGACCGCCGCGCCCGCGCCGAGCGCCAGCTCGAGGCGGACATCCACCCGGCTGCCCCGGCAGACGATCAGCGCGCCAGGATCGGCGACCAGGTCGGCTCGTTCGGCCAGGTCCGCGCGGATCGACAACATCCCCGCAACCGCCGCGCCGCCCGAGCCGTCGCCGGAATCCCGGCCCTGAGCCAGGCTGGCCCCGGCGGCCTGGAGCGTGGCGCGGGCACCGGCCCGCAGCGTGAGGCTGATCGACAGGTCGTCGCCGGCCAGCGGGCCGGCCGCGGTGCCGACCAGGCGCAGCTCGCATCGGCCCTCGCCGTGCACCTGCCGCAGCGTCAGCGGCGGCGCGCAGGACAGCGCGCCCAAGACGCCGCCGGGCTCGACGACCGCGGTCGTCCGCGCGATCATGGGCCGGTCCACTGGAGTCGGTGGCCCACTGGGTACCTAAGAACGTACTCAAGGGCCCACCGAGTCCGTTCGCTGGCGCTCACGGTGGCGTCGGCGCGAGGGCCGAGCGGACCGCCCGCACCCAGGCGGCCACCTCGGTCGCCGCCGGGTCGGCGACCAGCGAGGTGAACACCGTGGGCCGGTCGCCGCGGACCGCGGCCGCGTCGCGCGCCATCACCGACAGGTCCGCGCCGACCAGCGCAGCGAGGTCGGTCTTGTTGATGACGAGCAGGTCCGAGCGGGTGACGCCGGGGCCGCCCTTGTGCGGGACCTTGTCTCCGCCGGCCACGTCGATGACGAAGATCTGGCGGTGCACCAGCCCGTAGGAGAACGTAGCGGTCAGGTTGTCGCCGCCGCTCTCCACCAGGATCAGCTCCAGGCCGGGGTGATCGGCCTCGAGTTTCTCGACGGCGTCGAGGTTCGCGCTGATGTCGTCGCGGATCGCCGTGTGCGGGCAGGCGCCGGTCTGCACGGCGCGGATCCGGGCGTCCGGCAGCACCCCCGCCCGGCGCAGGAAGTCCGCGTCTTCTGTGGTGTAGATGTCGTTGGTGACCACGCCGATGGTCAGCTCGCCGGACAGCGCCCGGCACAGCGCGGCGACCAGCGCCGTCTTACCGCTGCCGACCGGCCCGCCGATGCCGATCCTGGGCACGCG
>Ga0187807_1000728_pt1 | contig 10506 bp, 15 predicted proteins | sample NC_wetland_sal_i_4_FD_132432 | JGI IMG/M metagenome (GOLD analysis project Ga0187807, IMG submission 132432) | Wetland sediment microbial communities from Neuse River Estuary, North Carolina, USA - ASW_2 | ecosystem: Environmental > Aquatic > Freshwater > Wetlands > Sediment | place: USA: North...
AAGACGAAGACCACGACGATGAAGGTGTGTACCGGGCCGACGCGATAGCGGTCCCGACGCTGACCGCGAACGGGATCGCGCGGATCGTCACCTTCCTCGATCCTCGCCTGTTCACAACGTTCGTGCTGCCCGCCGAAATCACCGCGGCCTGACCCGGCGAGTCCGCACAGCCCCGCTGGTCTACCTGTATGAAGACACCTCGACATACAGGGAGGCACCCAATGCCAGGTACCGAAATCGTCGGCGCGACCGCGATCGTCACCGGCGCCAGCCGCGGGTTCGGCCACGCCATCGCCGCCGCGCTCGCCCGGGAAGGCGCGCACGTGGTCGGCGTCGCCAGGGACCAGGCGACCCTCACGGAGGTGCGCAGAGAACTTGGCGACGCGTTCACCCCGGTGGCCGGCGACGCGGCCGATCCCGTCGTGGCCGGCAAGCTCATCGACACGTATCGGCCGAACCTTCTCGTGCTCAACGCCGGCGCCGCCCCGCTTTCCCGCCCGATCCAGCGCCACACCTGGGAGACGTTCAGCCGCAACTGGGACGTCGACGTCCGCCACGTCTTCCACTGGGTGCGCGAGGCCCTGCTCGCCCCGCTGGCACCCGGCGCCGCGGTGATCACGATGTCCAGCGGGGCCGCCGTCAAAGGCTCGCCGCTGTCCGGGGGTTATGCCGGAGCGAAGGCCGCGATCCGGTTCGTCAGGTCCTACGCGGCGGCCGAGTCGGGACGCGAGGGCCTGGACATCAGGTTCGTCTCGGTGCTCCCGCAGCTGACTCCCGCGACCGGGCTCGGCGCCGCCGCCGTGGCCGCCTACGCCGCCAGGCAGGGCATGACCGAGGCGGACTACCTGCAAAGTTCCGGGCCGGCCCTGACCACGGAACAGGCGGGCAAGGCCATCGTCGACCTCATCGGCGACCCCGCCCTCAACCAGCAGGCCTACCTCCTCACGGCCGGAGGCCTGCGCCCCGCGCCCTAAGGGAAGCACCGGGCCCTGACGAAACCACAACGAAAATTCGGATGCCCGATGACCCCCGTGCCCTACCGTTTTCGCATAGGGGGACGACGGGGAGGATCGCGGGTAATGGAGCATCTTGCCAAGAAGCTGATCAACTGGGCGTCGATCCTTGAGCCGGCCACCAGGGAGCAGGCCCAGCGGACCGCCGCCATGCCCTTCATCTGGCCGCACCTCGCGCTGATGCCCGACGCCCACCAGGGCAAGGGCGCCACCGTCGGGTCGGTGATCCCGACGCTTGGCGCCATCATGCCCGCCGCGGTGGGCGTCGACATCGGCTGCGGCATGATCGCCGTTTGCACCGAACTGGTGTACGACGACCTGCGCGGCAAGCCGCTGTCCCGGCTGCGCGAGGCGATCGAGCGGGCCGTGCCGCTGTCTGCCGGCCAGTACAACAAGACCGTCCACGACGAGGCGACAGGCAAGCGGATCACCGAGCTCGAGAACCGCGACGGCGCCGACAGCGCCGAGGCGATCGCGCCGAACTGGCGGCTGCAGCTCGGCACGCTCGGCTCCGGCAACCACTTCATCGAGGTGAGCCTCGACGAAGGCGACCGCGTCTGGCTCTTCCTGCACTCCGGATCGCGCGGAGTCGGCAACAAGCTGGCGACCAGGCACATCAAGGTCGCGCTCGACTGGTGCGAGCGCGCCTGGATCCCGCTCCCCGACCCGGACCTGGCCTACCTGGTCGAGGGCACCGGCGAGTTCTGGGCATACCTGCGTGACCTGCGCTGGGCGCAGCACTTCGCGCTGCTCAACCGCGAGGAGATGATGGCGCGGGTCGCGCGGTGCCTGACTGGGTTCATGGGCCGTGACATAGGCGCGGCGCAGACCATTCAGTGCCACCACAACTACACCGAGCAGATGAGCGACGACCTGCTGCGCCACTGGAAGTCCCGCCCGAAGGGCCGGACCGGTCACGTGTGGCTGTCCCGCAAGGGCGCCATCGACGCGAGCGCCGGCAAGCCGGGCCTGATCCCCGGCTCGATGGGCACGCGATCCTACGTCGTCACCGGCAAGGGGAACATGCTGGCGCTGAACTCCTCGCCGCACGGCGCGGGCCGCGAGTACAGCCGGTCCGCGGCCCGCAAGAAGTTCACCCGCGAGGAGCTCGACGCGGCGATGAAGGGGATCGAGTGGCGGCACACCGACGCGTTCCTCGACGAGATTCCCGGCGCTTACAAGGACGTTGAGCAGGTCATGGCGGATGCCGCCGACCTGGTCGAGATCCAGCACACGCTGCGCCAGATCGTCAACGTCAAGGGGGAGTGAGCCCCCTACGCGCGCACGGCCTGGACCTGCGTGGTCAGCGCGACCAGGCGCTCTTCGGCGTCGTACAGGCTGGTCTGGGCGGTGACCGTGGTCCGGCCGCGATGCAGCGGTGTGGCCACCGCCCGCACCGTTCCGCGGCTGACCGGACGGAACATCTGGCTGGTCGACGTGATCGTCGCCGTCGTCGCCCCGTCGGGCAGCCCGAGGAAGGTCACCAGCGCGCCCGCCGTGTCCGCCAGGGACATCAGGGCTCCGCCGTGCATGATGCCCGCGGAGGTGCACAGGTGCGGGGCCCAGGCCAGCCGCGCTACCACCCGGTCGGCGCTGGCCTCGTCCAGGGTCAGGCCGAGGTGCGCGGCGAACGGCATGAGCGCGACCAGGGCATCCAGGGCATCCGGGTCAGCTGGCATGGGGCAGAGCCTAGCCCGCCGCGAGCCGGGGGCGCTTAGCCTATGCCCATGCCGATGCCGCGAGCGCCGCGAGCGTCGCGATCGCCGCGATCCGGGAGGAACCTCGATGGCTGAGGCCGATGACGTGCGCCGCCTCGCCCGGGCCCTGCCGCACGTCGAGGAGATCGACAGCGACGGCTTCGACTTCCGGGTCGGCGGCAAGGGGTTCGTCTGGTCCTATCCCGAGCGCCAGCCGGGCAAGCCCCGGGTCATCAGGACCGACATCGCGGTGCTGTACGTCGGCGACGAGGCCGAGAAACAGGCCCTGCTCCTCGGCGAGCCGCGGCTGTTCTTCACCGCGCCAGGCTACGAGGGCTGGCCGCTGGTGATGGTGCGGCTGGAAGAGGTCGATGCCGAGCGCCTATCTGAACTCATAACGGATGCGTGGCGAATGCGAGCCCCGCATGCGCTCTCTGCCGATCTCGACGACCCGGGCGCCCGGCCGGACCGCTAGCCGGTCACCGCACGATGATCGCCCGCTCGGGGCAGTTGCCCGCCGCCTTGAGCACGTCGGCCTCAAGCTCGGCGGGCACCGAGTCCACCCGAACCGTGCCGTGCCCGACGTCGTCGAGGGAGAACACGTCCGGGCAGATCTCCCAGCACCGTGCGTGCCCCTGGCACTGGTCCGCATCGACCGTGACCTTCAGTGAGCCAGTACCTTTCGTTCGGAATAAATAAGAACATGCACGACAGCGCCCACGGTCCGTCCGGCAGCGGCCGGCCGAGCAGTTCCATGCTGTAGACGATGCGGCCGGTCACCGTGCCAGCGGGCGCGCTGCACAGCAGCACCGCGGCGTCCGCCATCGCGCTCTCCGGCTCGACCGAGGCGTTCTCGGGCGTGTGCGGCGACACGACGGCCACGCCCGGCGTCATCACCAGGCCCGACGTGCCGAGCGCGTTGACGCTGACGCCCGTGCCGTGCAACTCGGCGGCCAGCCCGGTGGTGAACCGGTCGAGCGAGGCCTCGCACATGCCGTACGGCACCGAGCCGTCGCTGGCCCAGTCCGGGTATGGCGGGCCTATCGGGTGGCGGGCCTGCTTGGACGTGATGTTCAGGATCCAGCCCCGGCCGCGTTCCACCATGCCGGGGACCGCGAGCTGGCAGAGCCGGAACGGGGCGCGCACCATCATCTGGTGCATCACCGAGTAGCGGCTGGCCCGGACGGCGAGCGCCGGACCGACGTCGCGATCGACGGCGACCGGATCACCGAGGTCGGTGCCGTCGGCGAGCGCGGCCGCCGCGAGATCGACGCGGGCGGCCGGATCGTCACCCCCGGGTTCGTCGACATCCACACCCACCTCGACGCCCAGCTGTTCTGGGACCCGGCCGCGAGTTCGTCGTGCTATCACGGCGTGACGACGGTGGTGCTCGGCAACTGCGGCGTCACGTTCGCCCCGGTCCGGCCGGGCCGGGAGCGGTACCTGGCCGGCCTGATGGACTCCGTCGAGGACATCCCGGCCGACACGATCATGGCGGGCCTGGAGTGGGGCTGGCAGACCTACGGCGACTACCTGCGCGCGCTCGGCAGCGGCGGCCTCGGCGTCAACGCCGGCGGCATGGTCGGGCACAGCGCCCTGCGGTACTACGTGATGGGCGAGCGCAGCCTCGGCGCGGCCCCGGCGACCCGTGACGACATCGAGGCGATGGCCGCGGTCCTGGCAAACGCCATGGACGAGGGAGCGCTCGGCTTCTCCACCTCACGCAGTTTCCTGCACACGGTGCCTGACGGAACGCCGCTGCCCGGCACGTTCGCGCTCCCCGAAGAGCTGGCCGGGATCTCGGACATCCTCGCCAAGCGCGACAGGGGCGTGGCTCCTGGGCGTCGGCGGGCGTGCCGCCTGCTGACACCGGCCTGGCTCCGTCGGTCGCGATTCCGAAGGCTCTCGACCGGGCGGGCATCACGATCGGCGACGTCGCCCTGTGGGAGATCAACGAGGCATTCGCGTCGGTGCCCGTCGCCGTCACCCGCGCGCTCGGGATCAATGACGCCATCGTGAACGTCCTCGGCAGCGGCTGCAGCCTCGGGCACCCGGTCGCGATGACCGGCGCCCGGATGGTTCTCACCCTCGTCTATGAACTCCGCCGCCGCGGCGGCGGCATGGCCTCCGCCCTCGTGCTGGACGTCCCCGAGCCTGCTACCTGAGGCGGCCGCGCAGTATGGCGCCGGCGACCACCAGGGTGACGCCGGTCAGCAAGGCGACCATGCCCAGGGTGGCCCACGCGCTTTGCGCGTTGGTGCCGACGGTGGCCGTCACGATCAGCCCGGCGATGAACCTTCGGCTGGGCTCGGGCTCGGGTGCATTGCGCCTCCAGCTGGTACTTCTCAGCATGCACCCGGGCCGCCCGAACCACCAGCGCCATCTGTAGTACTGCGTCGGTACCCGGCTTATCCTGGCCGGGTGGACGAGGATTCCGGCGACATCGTGGAAACCGGCGGCAGGCGCGCCGGGATCCCGAGCTGGCGGCTGTCGCGAGGCGCGGCCCTCCTGGGGGTGCTCGGACTGGTCGCCGGGCTCGCCGTGGGCTACGCGGCCGGGGACCGGCATGCCGCCAGCCGCGCCCGCCCACCGCTGCCACCCCCCGCCACCGCCTCCCCGCGGCCGTCGGCGATCGTGGTCATGCCCGCGCTGACCCAGACCACCAGCGCCTGTTCGGCGCAGGTCGGCCGTAATCTGCAGCTCGGCGTGCAGGTCACGAACCAGTCCAATGCCGCGGTGACGCTCCGCCGTGTGCACGCCGTACTCCCGCTCGGCGGACTCAGGGCGGTCTCGCTGCAGTGGGCGCCGTGCGGCGCCCTTGCGGTCTCACAGGCCGAGCAGGGTGCGCTGGGTGCGCAGGAACAGTCCGGCGGCAGCCTCGCGCCCGGCGCGAGCGCCTGGTTCACGGTCACGTTCAAGGTCCTGCTGGGTTGCCCGGGCCCGCTCCCGGTCCAGTTCACCGTCGACTACGACGAGCAAGGGCTGCCCGTCACGGCCACCCTGCCCGGCTTCCCCGACCTCGGCCAGGTCCCCTACTCAGGCTGCCCCGCGAACTAGGTAGGTGGCGGCCAGCAGCTCATCGTGAGATGAGCTGCTGGCCGCTCCAGCCTCGGTTAGGTGCAGGTGAGATTCGACGGTGCGGCGCTGGTCCCGTTAGCGGTGAAGCCGACCGTGGCGGTGGCCCCTGGAGCGAGCGTGCCGTCGTAGGAAGCGTTCGTGACGGTCACGTTCGGGCCCGACTGGGTGTAGCTGCCGTTCCAGAGGTTGCTGATCGTCTGGCCGCTGGGGAACGCCCAGGTGAGCTGCCAGCCGTTCAGCGTGCCCGAGCCGGTGTTCTTGACCACGACCTGAGCCTGGTAACCGCCTTGCCAGCTGTTGACCACGGAGTACGTGCCGGTGCAGGCGCCCGAGCCGGTCGGCGTCGGGGACGGGCTGGTGGGCGGCGGGCTGGTCGGCGGGGGAGAGGTGGGCGGCGGGCTGGTCGGCGGCGGGCTGCCGTTGATGCTGACCGAGAAGGAGTTGGTCTTCAGGCCGGCGCCGCCCTGCCACAGCTCGAAGCCGGCCTCGATGTCGATCAGGTACCAGCTGCTCTTGGTGTAGCCGCGGCTGACCATGTCCTGCGTGAGCGTGCCGATGTCCAGGTTGCTGACCGAGGTCGCCCCGTTGGTCATGTCGTACGTCACCGTGTCCCAGCTGGACTGCGCGCCTTCCCAGATGTTGTACGTGTGACCGCCCAGGCTGACGTTGCTCGCGACCTCGGAGCCGAATGGCTGGACCGGGCCGTTGTGGTTGAGCCAGACCATGAGCTCGGTGCCGTTCGGCTGGCCGCTGGTGGTCGGTGTCTGGTTGAACCAGATGTCGTAGGCCACGTCGTAGTCGCTGCTGCCGCCCGGCTGCGTGGTGGACCAGCTTGTGGTCACCTTGCCCGCGGTCAGGTTCGAGACCTCGACCGGGCTGCTGGTCAGCCCGCCCGAGCTGCAGTTGCCCCAGTGGCAGCCCTGGTAGATGGACGGGTAGGCGCCCGGCGACCCGTTGGTAGCGTTGTCGATCCCCGAGTTCGCCACCGTGAAGTCGGCGCTGCCGTCGGTCGTGACGCACTCCGACGCGCTCGAGTCATACTCGTTGTTCTGCACGGTGTAGGTGCCGCCGGCGACCGACGCGGTCTGCTCCTGGCACAGGGTTGTCGTCGCGGCACGCGCGCTGCCGCCGATGAGCGCGGCGACCACGCCGCCGAGCGCTAGCAGCAGCGCCGCCGTGGTCACCAGCGCGGATCTGGAATGTCTCAACGGGCACCTCCGTACGCAGTCGACCGGTTGTGCCGCACAGGCTCGGGCGCGCTCCCACGCTCCGTTCACCCCTGCCGATGACCAGTGCGCTACATGCCGGAAATATCCGCGTCATCGTCTGGGCGCGTCCCAGCCGGTGTCAAGGCCGGGTCGCCGCCCCGGTCCCTGCCCGTGGTCCGAAGCCTGCACGCGAGGAAACCGCGGACGCGAGCCGCCCTGAAACTTACACGCCGCAGCCGGTCGCTACGCTGGATGACTGTGTCCGGAGGTTTGCACATGCCCTCGCTCGCCGGGGCGACCGAGTGGCTCAACACCGGGCCGCTTGACTCCGCCGAGCTGCGCGGCCATGTCGTCCTGGTGAATTTCTGGACGCTGACGTGCATCAACTGGCTGCGCCAGGAGCCTTACGTCCGTGCGTGGTCGCAGGCCTACCGAAACGACGGACTGATCGTGATCGGCGTCCACACGCCGGAGTTCTCGTTCGAGCACGAGATCGACCGCGTTCGGCAGGCGACGAAGGCACGAGGGATCGACTACCCCGTCGCGGCCGACAGCGACTACGCGATCTGGACCGCCTTTGACAACCACTACTGGCCGGCGCTCTACTTCATCGACGCGCACGGATTCATCCGCGACGAGCACTTCGGCGAGGGACGCTACGAGCAATCGGAGCGCGTCATCCAGCGGCTGCTCGGCATCGAGCGCGAACGAGTCTTCGTCCGGGGGTCCGGCGTAGAGGCGGAGGCCGACTGGGAGCACCTGCGTACGCCCGAGACGTATCTGGGCTACGCGCGCAGCGAGCATTTCGCATCACCGGGCGGTGCCGAGTTCGGCGAACGCCGCGCGTTCGAGTTCCCCGGGCGACTGCCCGTCAACCACTGGGCCCTGGCCGGGGAGTGGACGATCGGGCGTGAGAATGTCGTGCTTGACCAGGCGGGCGGCAGCATCGCCTACCGGTTCGAGGCGCGCGACGCCCATCTCGTGCTGTCTCCCGGAGCGCGTGAGCCGATTCCGTTCCGCGTTCTCCTCGACGGCGAGGTTCCGGGCCCGTCACACGGCGCGGACGTAGCGGCGGACGGGAACGGCTTGCTCGAAGACGGCCGCCTGTATCAGCTCGTGCGCGGGCACGACGCGGTCCGCGGGCGGACGCTCGAGATCACGTTCCTCGAGCCGGGTGCCGAGGCGTACGTGTTCACGTTCGGGTAGATCTGCTACCTCACGCTGAGACGAACGTGTGCGTTGGATACATCTCCGGCTGCTCCTTGATGCCGACCTCCTGCAAGATCGGCACGAGCCTGTCGCCGAACCGGCGGGCAGCTTCCTCGGACTCCCACACGTCCACTACCCGGAAGCCACCTTCGCCCTCTCCGGCGATATGCACCAGCAGCCCCTCGACAGGCCAGTCCGCGGGCGTCTCCACGCGGCTCTTGCCGGAGAGCTTGCGGACAGCCTCTTCGTATCGCTTCTGCGTCATCGTGGTCCCCTGGTGGACAATCACTACAGGCATCGCGACCCCCGTCTCGATGATTGACTACAACCACACAATAGTCTCGGCGTAACTCAGGGGCAGAGCGCGGTAGCCAGTCAGGTACCGGCGACCGCCGCGCGCCGCTAGCCCTCCAGTGTGCCGAGCAGCAGGTGCGTGTCCTGCTGGAAGACCCGGATCTGCGACACCTTCCCGTCCCGGAAGGAGAACAGTTCGACCACGTCCACTGTCGCCGCCCGGCCCGTCGCCTTCGCCGTCCAGGTCTGCGTCGTCACCTGCATTACGGTGTCGCCGCAGCCCAGCACGCGAGCAGCCGAGATGGTCCGCGTCCAGTGCTGCCCGAAGATGGCACCCATCGCCGCCATCCCGTCATGTCCGGTGTGCCAGCCGCCGTGCGGCAGCGACGCGGGCTGCTCGATCCGGACCTCCGGATGGAACAGCGCCGCCGCGCCGGCGCCGTCGCCCGCCGCGAACCGGCGGCCAAGCTCGGTGACGATCTCGACACCCGAAAGGTCAGCTGAGTGCATCAGCGACGGCGCCGGGCCGGCTGGATCTCCGGGAAGAACCCCTTGACCGTGCCCTCGCTGATCAGGGACACCGCGCGGTCACGGTCGAACTTCCTGGCGTGCGTCTTCTCCAGCGACAGCATGAGCGCCATGCCCATCACCGCGCGCGCGGCGATGTCCGGTGACTCGAACGGGAAGCCGTACCTGTCCTCGACCTCGCGCCACGCCTCGGCCAGCCGGTCCATCGCGACCGCGAAATTTTCCCTGTAGAACTTCTTCGCCACCTGCGGATCGCCGAACAGTACCAGCCCGAGCAGCGGCAGCACCTCTTCGAGTGTCGCGGTGAGCTGCCGGTACAGCCCGGTCATCCCGATCAGCTGGCGTTCCGGCGTCAGCGGCTCGTCCTTGTCGACCAGTTCGGTCGCGGCGACGAGTTCGTCCACGGCGCGCTGCAGCGGCTCCACGACGGCCTCGAAGAACAGCTGGTCCTTGCTCTCGAAATGCCGGTAGATCACGCCCTCGCTGATGCCGCTGTGCTTGGCGATCAGCTTGATCGTCGTGCCGTTCATGTCGCCGGTCTCGGTGAACGCGCGCCGTGCCGCGGCGAGGATCGAGCTCTTGCGCGCCTCGGCGGTAAGCCGCCGCCGGGGCTTGGCCCGTTCGGTGGCCGTCTTAGCCACGGGTCTGTCCTGCCTTCCGGACTAAAGTGTGCGGAGTGTGCACATACTCGCATGGTAATGGTCTGGATGCCACCGCCCGCGACTACGCCCGCGCGTGTTATAACCTGTCCATGATACTGAGTAAACATTTATTCATGTACACCCGGGGCGGGAGAGTCGCACGAGGTTTGTGCGCGCTGGGGCGCGAGAGGCTCGCGGGAGCTGCGCTCCCCGATCCCGCCGTCTGCCGATTGCGCAATCGACCCACTCTAGCCGGGCCAAATGCGCAATCGGCTGAATCAGGCTGGGGAGGTGCGAGGCTCACCCGGCGTCGAGCAGGAGCTTGCGGTAGGCGGGCATGCGCGCCGCCGCGTTCCAGCCGAGTACCGCGGTGGGCTGTCCGTCCTCGCGGAACACCGCCACGAACCTCCCGTCGCCCGGTGACCCTTCCTCGATCGTGGCCTGGCAGCCGTCCGCCAGATGGCCGTGCACCTGGATCTTGACCGTGTACTGGTCGGTCCAGAAGTAGGGCAGCGGCGCGAACGGCTCGACGTCGCCGCCCAGCAGGTTCTGGGCCGCGGCGGTGCCCTGCTCGGTGGCGTTCATCCGGTGCTCGATCCGCATTCGCCGCCGGTAGCGGGGGTTGACCCAGGAGGCGACGTCGCCGGCCGCGTAGATGCCGGGTGCGGCCTGGCAGTACTGGTCGCATTCGACGCCGTCGCCGAGCGGCAGCCCGGACCCGTGCAGCCATTCGGTCGCGGGCACCGCGCCGATCGCGACGAGCACGCAGTCGGCCGGCAGCACCTCGCGGGTCGTCAGGACAACCTCGCTGACCGCGCCGGAATCGCCGCGCAGTGAG
>Ga0187807_1000729_pt1 | contig 10506 bp, 8 predicted proteins | sample NC_wetland_sal_i_4_FD_132432 | JGI IMG/M metagenome (GOLD analysis project Ga0187807, IMG submission 132432) | Wetland sediment microbial communities from Neuse River Estuary, North Carolina, USA - ASW_2 | ecosystem: Environmental > Aquatic > Freshwater > Wetlands > Sediment | place: USA: North...
ACCATCATCCCCAATGAGAATGGGAAGTTATTATACTGTTGTTTTGCATACCAATAGTTTAAAAAACTTTGATGGGAGTGGAATTAACTGTTCATCAATCAGTTTCTCAACTGCCATTAGAGTAGATATTATCAACACTGTAACGGGTGGAGATATCAGTAAAAACTCATTACTCTATAATTCTATTCAGAAAACTGTTCTTTCTAAGGAAATAATTTCAAAAGCAAAAACTGGATCTCCTCTTGTCACCTTTGGTGATGGTAAAGGTCCTAAAATATTAATTGTCGCAGGTGTCCATGGTAACGAGCTTTCAGCACAAGCTGCGGCCATGAAGTTGATAAATCATTTAAATGGTAGACATGTTATGGGAACAGTTTACATCATTCCATTTGCAATTCCCTACGATACTGCACATAACACACGTTACTGGCATAACAAGGACCCAAATAGAGTTGCTAACGTTTTTGGAAGTCCAACCAATATAATAATAAATCTTGCAAAAAAGCTCAAGATTCAGGCCATTGCAGACTTTCATTCTTCTGTACCTGGTGGTGTGCCTGGAAAAGACAGTGCACTTTGCACCAGGACCCCCATGTACAAGAGTTATAAAATTGCAAGCTACATAGCAAAGTACTCAGGTTCTACCCTGATTGCAGATAAAATTGCTGGACAAAAGTACCCCGGAGCACTGGAAGACGTGACCAACTTGAATGGGATACCTGCAGTTACCTGTGAAGTGCTTGCATATCATAACACCCTGAAAAATAGCTGTGTAGCTAAATCCTTTAAACAAATGTGGGGATTTTTAAAGTACTTTGGAATAGAGTAGCCCAAAAAAATTTACTTAACCAATTTGGTTGAATTAAATCTTATTTTTTGACAGTCCGGTTGCTCAGCCTAGAATATTTCATGGACTATAAAAATAGTCAAATACACATCCAAATGTTCATGCGGATCCTGCAGAGACTATGTTTACCACACATGTACCTATAAAAATTACTGTCCAAACTGTGGAGGATACGGAACTCTAAAATGGAATCCCAAAGGTGTTTACGAAGGGGAATGGACTTGCAGCTGCTGTGATTGTGATTACTGCTCAGCATGTGGAAAAGAAAAGGTGCACAACCATCCAAAACACCTTATCAAAGCTTAAAAATAATATTTTTTTTATAATAATTGATTCATGGAAAAAGTAAAAGTTAATTAATGATAGATGAATACCATTAATTTGATCAGTGCATCCCAATTGAAATCATATATTTTAGGTAGGTATTTTATGAAAAAACTAATTTTCCTGTTCATATTAATCGTTTTGTTGGTATTTGTAAATCCTGCTACAGCAACACCAGTTAAACACGCGAAAATAGCCGACAACCCAACATATGATGTTGTGGTGAAAGATGTTAAGACAGATCCGTTAATTTTTAAAAATAAAACCATCACAGTTTCATGCACCATCAAGAACTTGGGTAAGCATACCTGTAAAAATTTTTATATGGATTATTTCCTTAAATCTGTAAATAATTGCCAAAATACCTATATTGGAAGCAAAAGTATCGTTGGTTTAGGTCCAGGTGAAACCAGGCACATAACCGTATCATTTAAACTTCCCAAATCAATCCAAAAAACAGATTACCTGGTCAGAATTTTTGCAGATAGTACGAACCAGTTGAATGAACAAAATAAAACCAACAACATTGCTTACAGTCAAAAGTTGAGTGTAGTGACTGGTAGACCTGTTTACATCACAAGTGACTGCATTAAAAATAAAACCAAAGACAATGCAAAGATCGATGCCATCGTTGCTGGCCTAAAAAAAATGGGACTTTACGCAGTGAACTATGGGATAGGTCCCAACAAACATTACAGTGTACTTAAAAACATCCAAGTCTACAAAGATGCACTCGTGGTGAATATTTATGGTGGTGCATGTGCCGGTACAATATGGGAAATGACAAAACCCTACTATAAAAAGGCCCGCGGCACTAGAAAAGTTTTTTCCATATGGATAAACACAAAAATCAATGTTAAAACCGTTAAATTTCTAAAAAGAGCTTCTGATGATAATTATACTCCAAAGTATGGTGAAAAGGGAGGTTTTCCAAATTTTCAAGACAGTAACAACAACGGAAAATTCGAGTCAAAGCTCGGAGAAAATGATGGGATTGCAAATCCTGGAAAACTTCTAGATGAAAATGGTTATAAATATCTGTATCAACAGGATGGAAACGTGAACAACATTGTCAATGCCATATACTACCAGGCCACGAACTAGTTTCTACCCTAGACAATGACCATATAACAAATCTGGAAATTTAACTTCGTGTCTATGCTACTGAAAAAAGTATTAAAAAAAGGATTTAACTACCATTCTCATTATTCCCATTTTTCGTTACAAATAATTTCATCAAAGGATTTTCTCGGACGTTTATCAGGACTTTCATCGGGGTAACCCAGTGTTGTTAGCCCTACCAGACGTATTTCATCTGGAACATTGAGAATGGATTTTACCTTGTCTTCATGGAAGGCTCCAAGCCAGCAGGTTCCGAGTCCCAGTTCTGTTGCTTCTAGGATCATGAATGATAGTGCGATGGAAAGATCAACAGAATATGCATATTGTCCGCATGGCATTACTTTTTCTGACTCTGTTGAACATGCAGCAATAAATACTGGTGCTTGAGCAATGAATTTCTGTCCCATACATGCGTCTACCAGCTTTTCCCTCACAGACTGATCCTTCACAACTATAAATTTCCATTCCTGTCTGTTGGCTGCTGAAGGTGCTATTCTAGCAGATTCTATTATTTTATCAATTTTATCCTGTTCTACTTCCTTTGTAAGGTACTTCCTAATGCTTCTTCTAGATTCAATCGCTTCAAAAACATCCATAGCTTTGTTCCTCCATTAAATATTATCTAAATTTTAAACCTATTTATTTTAGTTTTCAAAATATTTAACAACTTCTTCCAATGGCCTTCTGGAACTTTTAAAGCTGCTTTGTGGGCTTTCATCATTTTTGTAGCCCAATGCTATTCCAAAAATTATTGAAAGTTTTTTGGGAATGTTGAGTTCATTCCGGAGTATTTCTGGATACACAACCAGATTTATTGCAGGGGCAGAATCCAGACCCTCTTCTGTAGCAGCGAGCATAATACTTTGAGACAAAGCCCCCATGTCGAACATGGACCATTCACCCAGATTTTCATCCATACAAAGATATATCACCACCGGCGCTCCGAAAAACTCGAAGTTACTTCTCCAAGAAGCATTTTTTTCATCTGAATCTGCTTCTGAAATTTTTAGGTGTTTGTACATTTCATTTGCCAGTTCCCTAATTCTTTTTTGATGTTTATCTGGCCATGTTCTTGCCAGTGCCACATCTGGATTTCGGGGTTTCTTCAGGTTGAAGTATTCCAGGTACTGAGCTTTAATTCTTTCAAGCTTATCACCCTTTGCAACATATATTTCCCATGGCTGAGTATTGGCCCAGGAAGGTGAATGAAGGGCATCTTGCAAAATTTGATCAATCAACTCCTTTGATACAGGATCGGTTTTAAATGACCTGCATGTAAAACGAGACTTTAATGCATCGGAAACTTTCATTTTACTATTGAACCCCCAGAATTTGTTCCTCATGAATTGCCCTAAATAAATTCTAAGTTGACTTATACATTTGTTTAAACCATTTAATTTAGTTTACTGGATAAAAATTTAAATTCTATGAATAAGCACAGAGAGTACAGGGTTTAAATTTATTTAAAGTTACAGGGTATTATTTCTTGAATTTGCTTAATAATGAATGATCTGATATTAATACAAATTTAATTGGAGGAAACAGTTTTCTTTTACAAGACTGATTCATTTTTTAAAATATTGTTTGGATCATGGTAATGGTTTAAAAAGATTTTTATTCATTGGTTAAGCTATTGAAACTTTTATATTTATTTAAGGACAATAATATTATTAATTATCTGTTCAAATATAAAAATGAGGTAAATTTAACTATAATTTTTATGGAGTTATTTATGAAGCTTAGAAAAGATTTCATTTCAGTGCCAGTTTTAAGATACAAAGGGGATCGTCCAGATGAGAAACATGCAGACTGGTTGGAACTTCTGTTTGATCTGATATTCGTTGCTGCCATTTCCCAAATTGCTCTGAACTTGAGTAACAGTTACAACATAGTAACTTTCTTAGAATCTTTACCTCTTTTCTTTGCAATATGGTGGGGATGGGCAGGACACACATTTTATCTGGACAGATTTGGTACGGATGATATTTTAAGCAGGATCGTAACCATGGCCCAGATGGTTGTCGTTGCATCATTGGCTGTTAATGTTAAAGACGCTTTAACAACAACAGGAGCAGGTTTTGCAATCTCCTATGCTATGCTTAGATTTATTTTAGTAGCAGAGTATCTTTGGGTGGGCAGAAAACTGCCCCAAGCAAGCCCTCTTACAAATAGGTATTCAATAGGATTTGGTTTAGCCGCCACCATCTGGCTCATATCAGCCTTTGTTCCAGATCCCTACAGATTTGCCCTGTGGGGAATTGCACTCTTAATTGATTTTTTAACACCATTCACAGCTGGGGAAATACACATTAATTTTCCACCCCATCCCACCCATCTTCCTGAGAGGTTTGGTTTGTTCAGCATTATAGTGATTGGTGAAGCAATTTTAAGTCTTGAAGTTGCTGTCAGCAATATTGGAGCAGATTTCATCACTGAAGTAATGGGTTTGATGGGTTTGATAATAGCCTTTGCACTGTGGTGGGGATACTTTGAAGAAGCTGGAGGAGCTGAAGAACGGGTTCAAGAAAGGGGAGATCAGATAGCCAAGTATCAGTTATGGTTGTATTCCCATTTTCCATTCATGCTTGGAGTGGTTGGTGCAGCAGCGGGAATTAAACACGTGATAAAACTACCCTATGGAACTGAATTGGCCTCTTCAGACACATGGATAATGTGCCTGTCCCTGGCACTGGCCCTCATATCCATAAGTCTGATCTTTATTTCATCCTTTAAATGGGAAGACTGCAGAAGTAGGGTGCTTTTAAGCTACAGAACACCTTACTATATCATAATAGCCCTTGTGATTGCAACGGGTTTTTTAAGTACGATAGTTTCAGGATTTGTTGTACTCTTCATCCTAACAATCCTGTGTATTTTAAATGTGATTGTATCCCTTAGAGAAACACCTGAAGCAGTTTGTGGGCTCTAAATAATAAAAAAATAATTAATTCCCTAATTTTTTATAAATCCTACTCTGATATTTTCAGTACCAGTTAAAAATTCCCGTCCATCCTGGGTGCATTTAAGGGTTGAACCTTCATACTGTGATAAATATTCTGTTTCAATAAATCCCATATCAACAAGAAGATCCACCAAGTACCTCAGATCTTTTTCAGAAAAATTATTCAAGATCCCATATGTTTCAAGTTTGTTGATGTCGTATTTAAAAATGAATGATGAATTTTTCCCCATTAAAACCAGCATTAAACGTTTGATACCCAGTTTTATTGGTACCTGATCCAAGCACATGAGCACTATTCTTGAAAGTGCAGACTCATAGTCTGATGTTAATTTATCCATGAGTGGTACTGATCTTGTTTTTTGACCGTTTGAATTCAAATAATCCTCAATTTTTTCATAGTAGCTCATTGAACTGCCACATTGGCATGTTTTAAGATCTTCTCCAAGATATTTGTCTGTTATCTCGTAGTAAACATCACAGTTTTTACATATCATAAATGGCATTTTCACTCCCCCTTTAAATACGAGTGGTCCACTCTTTTCAGGATAATTCAATCGCTCAAAGTCCATATAATATCAAGTGATATTTTTCCTTTGAATTGATAATGGTAGGTGATATATCTATTCACGATAATAATAGTAACTATAGATATTGTGGTGAGAATATGTCTGAGGAAACTCATAACAGTGAAGATTTCGGTAAAATATGCCCGGCTTGTGGACTTGCAAACCCTGAAAATTTCAATAGATGCATCATGTGTGATAAGGATCTCACCCTAACTGTTCTTTTCTTTGAAGATGCATTTTTTGACATTGAACTAACAACAACTGAATTTATTGAATACAGGAAGAATTATTACAGAACCAGACGGACAGGTAAAATTAAACGTTTCAAACTGGATAAAATGGAAAATATAGAGTTTGGAAATCCAATTAAACGTTTTAGTTTCGATTATAATGGAAAAAGAGAAGTTTATCCATTGAAGGATGAAAATTACATGCTTTTAAAGAAGAAATTAGATTAGTTAATGAGCTTACATTTTAAACCAGTATTTTCCAGTTCCAGTTAATTTAAACCCATTTACTGTGTGTTTGTATTGATTAGTTTGTTTTGAAACTTCTGAGTCTGTTTAGTGCAGCCGATATCTCATAGGTTCTGGGCCTTGATAAGTTGTTAGGATACTTCTTTCCTTTAGGTGCCAGTACATCTAACCCATCATTGTCCATGGTTTGTTCCAATTGTTTCATCAGTTCTTCCATTGAAATCTTTACATCCATGAGATTGGAAGCTGCGTAGTGCAGTGCATAGGAAATTGCTCTGGTTTGACTTGAATCCACCAGCTGCTCAACCTGGGATAGATCGATAACATCGTTTCCCAAGAGTACCTGTGTTATACCTCGTGAATCAAGTTTTAGTTTTCTACCCTTCATGGCTTTGATGCTTCCTTTAATAGGATGTCTCTTATCATATCCAAAGCTGGTTTTGATCTCGGTTTTTCTGTTGATTGGAATGTCTATTTTTATTTGCATGGCTCTTTCTGTTGCATCGTAGGGAACGTAATTGTCCATCATTATTACAGTATCTGCAGCTTCGAAGTAGTCGCCTGAACCACCCATAACGAGTATGGTTGATACTCCATGATCTGTGTAGAGTTCCTTCACCCTGTCAATAAATGGTGTGATAGGTTCTTTTTCAGTTGCAACTAATTTTTGCATTCTTTCGTCCCTTATCATGAAGTTGGTTGCTGAAGTGTCCTCATCAAAGAGTAGAAGTTTTGAACCCGCCTCAATTGCCTCGATGATGTTGGCTGCCTGTGATGTAGATCCAGATGCATTTTCAGATGAGAACTTGCGTGTATTCTTTTCCATGGGAGGGTTATGAATAAAAGAACTTATATCAACATTTTCAATTTTCCTACCATCTTCTGCACGAATCTTAACAGCACCATGATCCGTCACAACCATCTCTCTTCCATCTCCATATCTGTGGTTGTAAATTCCTAGTTCTATTGCATTTAGAAGTGTTGACTTTCCATGATAACCTCCACCAACAATTAAGGTTACACCCTCTGGAATGCCCATTCCAGTAACAGTTCCATGATTTGGAGTATTTATACTGATAAGGAGTGATTCAGGACTTTTAAATTTAACAGCTCCACTCATGGGTTCATCAGAAATTCCACTTCGTCTGGGCAGTACTGAACCATTCTTAATAAATGCTGCTATGCCCCTTTTATTTAACTCATTTCTGATGAAGTCAGAATCCTCATTTATAAACACTTGCTCCTTTAGATCTTCAGCATCAATATGATGGTAGATACAAGATTCACTCACAATCCTTGGAATGGTTTTCATAAACAGGTCCCTGGCTTCCTTTCCAAGGATTCTTCTGCCTTTTGCAGGGAGTCCTACCGAAAATCTAATCTCTAGTGATGATTCATCTATTATCACACTGGTTCTCTCGAGGATCTCAGGTCCTCCACTATCTATCAATATTATTCCACTTTTTCCACTGCCTGTTTTACCATGAACATGTTTTTTGATTGAGTTGTTAAATTCACGCCCAATATAATCCCCAACAGCAATCCTTCGTCCAAGACTTTTTAAAAGATCCTTTGGAAATGTCACATCATCCATCACAACCCTGATCAAAGATGGACCTGCAAAGGGATCCCTTTGAACATGAACAACTTCCAGGGTGAAAAGTTCGAATTTGTAAATGCCCCTGATTTCATTGTACTGTTTGTAACCCCTTCCATCGATCATTTCAAATGTTTTTTGTAATTTCCTATGATCTTTCATTTTACACTCCCATTCTGAATTTATTACTCTATAACGGTTAATATGATGTATTATTCAACTATTTTTTCCAGTAAGATAATGATTCATCAATTCATTGTTATTCTTTTTCTACTGAAAGTTACAGATTAATTTCAACTGTAGAAAAATATTCTCATATTTTTTGGTTATTCCAGATGTTTTTTCTACAAATTAGATTTTCTTGGCCAGTAGAATATAGCCCAATGTATCATTACCATGGAATGTTTTGAAGGATGTTTTTCGGATTATTTCCAGATTAAACCGAGTTTGTACGAGCTGTTTAAGTTCTTTGAGTGTGTAGTGATGAACTAAAAATAATTCCTTCCCATGTTCAGCACCATCCTCAGTCACGAAGAATGTTCCCTTTTCTCCTGTTGATGCATAATCCCTCAAGTACCTTTCTTTGTAAAGAGGATTCTTCCAATTCTGTCCGAAATCTGCCAGGTAAAGTATTCCACCAGGTACCAAAACCCTAGATGCTTCTTCAATAACTTTAGTTCTAGCTTCAGGAGAAGTTATGGTGGTTAAAAATGCCTGTAAAATACATGCATCAAAAATATTAGCTTTATATGGTAAATTTAAAGCGTCCGCAATTCTAAAATGAAGTTTTTCAGGGTATTTTGCATTGGTTTTAATTGCATTTTCTTTGGCATATTCAATTGAATTTTCATTTATATCAAATCCAGATACACTGTACCCCCTTTTTTGGAGCTCAAAAGCGATTCTACCCCATGCACAACCAAAATCGACGATCTTGGATCCAGCTGGAACATTAGTGAAAAATAGCTCATTAAGTTCTACAGTAGAAGGTGTTTCCTTACCAACAAACTGTTTCCATCCATTGCCTGTTTCCATGTTCATATTAATGGTACTACGAGCTAAAAATTTTTTCGATTAATAAAAATTAAAACGCAAAACATATTTAAGAAGGAGTTCAATTAAATTTAAAAAATATGGGACCATTAAATGGAATTTCAATACATCACATACTCATTACTGTTAATATTCAGTTCATTGATAAGTATTTTTTTGTCATGGAGTGCTTGGAAAAGGCGAAAAGTCAATGGCGCCCTTTATCTTTGTCTACTTTTCATTTTTGTGACTGAATGGTCACTTACAAGTGCATTGGAAATTTCATCAACGGACATCATGCTAAAAATCATCTATGCAAAACTGAGTTACATTGGGATGATCTTGATACCTCCACTTTGGTTCTTGTTCACACTTGATTATACCCAGAACCAGGAAGTAATAAAGAGGCCCAGAGTAATTTTTTTATTTCTGATTCCCATCTTCATTATTTATCTGGCACTTACAAACGAGTTGCATGGCCTTATCTGGCCAAAAATAAATCTTATCTACACTACTGATGGACTTTTCTTGGTATACCAGCACGGTCCAGCAGCAATATTCTCAACAATATACTCTTTCATTCTAATACTTGCAGGATTGGTTCTGATTGGACAAAATTTATTTAAAACATCTCATTTATACCAAAAACAGGCCATGATGATATTTATAGCGGCCCTAATTCCTCTCTTAAGTAATTCCCTTTATGCAGCCAATTTGTATCCATTCTATTTTGATCCAACACCACTCGCAATTACGATATCAGGAAGCCTGATTGTTTGGAGCATATTCTGGTACAAACTACTGGATATAATGCCTCCAGCATACAAAGGACTCTTTGAGAGTATGAAAAATGGAGTGGTTGTTTTAGATTCATATGAAAGGATCATGGATCTAAATCCCGCAGCAGAAAAGCTGCTTGGTTTGGATACGCACAGCATAGGTATGGAAGCCAGTGAGAAGTTTGAAATGTGGGATAGAATTTCCCCAAAGGGAAAAAATGATGGAACCATGGATTTGAAACTGGACAACTCTGAAAAGTGGATAGAAGTTCAGTTTACTTCAGTTTATAGTAGCGGGCTATTTTCAGGTTGGATATATATTTTTGAGGACATCACCAAGAGGAAAAATGTTGAGAATCAAATTGCCAAATCTGAGAAGAAGTACAGGGAACTGGCAGACATGCTTCCCCAGACAGTATTTGAAACTGATACAAATGCCAAGTTAACATTCATGAATGTCTATGGATTTAAAATGTTTGGTTACACACAGGAACATCTTGAAAACGGCCTTAATATATTGGAACTTATTGTAGAAGAAGAAAGAGCCACATCTAGAGATAAAATTAAGGAAGTTCTTAAAGGCGATAGTATAGGTGATGAATACACTGCAAAAAGAAGAGATGGGACCTTGTTCCCAATTATCATACATTCAAATCCCATAATTAACAGGGAAATATTTGAAGGATTCAGGGGAATCATAATTGATATCTCAAATATTAAAGATGCCGAAGAAAAAATTATGGCATCTCTTAAAGAAAAGGAAGTTCTGCTTCAGGAAATTCATCATCGTGTAAAGAACAA
>Ga0187807_1000730_pt1 | contig 10495 bp, 5 predicted proteins | sample NC_wetland_sal_i_4_FD_132432 | JGI IMG/M metagenome (GOLD analysis project Ga0187807, IMG submission 132432) | Wetland sediment microbial communities from Neuse River Estuary, North Carolina, USA - ASW_2 | ecosystem: Environmental > Aquatic > Freshwater > Wetlands > Sediment | place: USA: North...
CCGACCCCGCTGTTCCGCGCGCGCCGGCTCGAGCGGGACCTGGGCCCGCCGGCCCGCATCTACTACAGGTACGAAGGGGGCAGCGCGGCCGGCTCGCACAAGCCCAACACCGCGGTGCCGCAGGCCTACTACAACGCCGCGGAGGGGGTGAAGAAGCTCACCACCGAGACCGGCGCTGGCCAGTGGGGCAGCGCGCTCGCGTTCGCATCGGCCCTGTTCGGCCTCCAGCTCGAGGTGTGGATGGTCCGCGCCTCCTACGACCAGAAGCCGTACCGCAAGTTGCTGATGGAGACCTACGGGGCGACGGTGCACCCCAGCCCGTCCAACCTGACCAACGCCGGCCGGGCGGTCCTCGCCGAGCACCCGGACTCGACTGGGAGCCTCGGCATCGCCATCAGCGAGGCGGTCGAGGTCGCGGGCGCGGACCCGGATGCCCGGTACTCGCTCGGCAGCGTGCTCAACCACGTGCTCATGCACCAGACGATCATCGGCGAGGAGGCGCTCAAACAACTCGCGCAGGCTGGTGACACACCTGACGTGATCGTCGGCTGCACCGGGGGCGGCTCGAACTTCGGCGGGCTGGCGTTCCCGTTCCTGCGGGAGAAGCTGGCCGGCCGGATGAACCCGGTGCTCCGGGCGGTCGAGCCGGCCGCCTGTCCGTCGTTCACCCGCGGTGTGTATGCCTACGACTTCGGCGACACGGCCGGGTTCACGCCGTTGCTCAAGATGCACACCCTCGGGCACGCGTTCATTCCGGACCCGATTCACGCCGGCGGGCTGCGCTATCACGGCATGTCGCCGCTGCTATCGCACATCTACGAGCTCGGCCTCATCGAGGCGGTGGCCAAGCCGCAGTCAGAGTGCTTCGCGGCGGGCTTGCGGTTCGCCAGGACCGAGGGAATCGTGCCGGCCCCGGAGCCGACGCACGCCGTGGCAGCCTGCATTGAGGAAGCGCTGAGGTGCAAGGAGACCGGCGAAGAGAAGGTCATCCTCACCGCCCTGTGCGGCCACGGGCTGCTGGACCTGACCGCCTACGGTGACTACCTGTCCGGCGAGCTGCGGGACCTGCAGCTCAGCGACATCGCGATCGAAGAGGCGTTGGCAGGCCTGCCCGCCCGGGCCTGAGCGACGCGGGTCCCCGCGCCGGGCCTGTCGTGACGCCCTGGCTGAACGACAGTGCCCGGCGGGGTAGCGGCGCGCGCCGGAGATGCCCTCGCGCGCATGCGGTCACGGCCCGACTGAGCGGCTTAGCCCCAGAGCGGCAGGTAGCCGCCTCGGCGATGCGCGGCCAGACCCGGGCCGGGAGGAGGGGGAATCGGCCCGGGTCACTGGCACGCATCCGCGGCCGTCACGGCGGAGGCGCACGGGGAGTTTCGGTCGTATAAACGACCGTTCATTTGGGCGATACAGTCGTACGCCGACAAGCCATCAGTTGTCAAGAGATGGCTGACAACCATCCAGGCCGAACAGGCGTCAGCTACATGCCCACGTAATCGTTACTGCCACCTAGATTGCGGGACAAATGATGATCGCCGACCAGAGCCAGGATATCGGCGATCCCCTGCCCATCGGCGGCACCGCCATGCAGGTGCGCCTGGCTGAGGCTGCCATCGAGCTGTTCTACCAGCGCGGCGCGCTGGCGACCACGGTCCGCGATATCACGGCCGCCTGCGGTCTGACGCCAGGCGCGCTGTACAACCACTACGCATCCAAGGACCACCTGCTGTATCTGGTGGTCAGGGACATTCACCGGCAGGTCGACCAGCAGATGGCCGCCGTGATCGCTGCCGCCGGCGCGGACCCTGTGAGCCGGCTGAATACCGCGGTGCGGTTCCTCGTCTCCCACACGGCCGGCTTCAAGAAGCGCTCGCGGGTGGCGAACCGTGAGTTCACCGTGCTGACAGGATCACGCCGGCGGGAGATCACCACGATCCGGACACAGATGCGTGACCAGTTCGGCGCCATCCTGCTCGACGGAGCCCGGCAGGGAGCCTTCCACCTCATCGGCGGTAATGACCAGGCCGCGGCCACGATGGCGGCCGCCACCATCACCACGATGTGCGTCCGCATCAGTGAGTGGACGCTCGAGCACTATCCGCTCAGCGTGGCTGACCTACAGGACTACTTCGCCGAGCTGGCGCTGCGGGCGGCCGGCGCCGCGCCAGCGCGCTGACCGAGCCGGTTCGCGCTCACCCGCCGGCGCAAGCGACGGGTCAGCGGATGCGCCGCCCCATTTCCTTGGTCGAATAGCCACCCAGCTCGGTGACCGCAGCCTGGAACCGGTCAGAGCGCAGCAGGGCCCAGAGCGGCGCCAGCAGCGGACTGTCCATCGCGGCCGCGGCCACGACCAGGTCGTACGGCTCCTCGGTCACCGGCACGAAGTCCAGACCGAAGGCGCGCGCGGCTGCCATGATCCCGAGGCCGGCGTCGCAGCGGCCCGCCGCGATGGCCGCAGCCACCGCGAGGTGTGTCGGCTCCTCGCGGGCGTAGCCCCCGATGGTGCCCGGCTCGATGCCGAGCTTGGCGAGCTCGAAGTCGAGCAGCACGCGAGTGCCCGCGCCGCGCTGCCGGTTGACAGAGCGCATGCCTGGCCGGGCCAGGTCGCCGATGCCCGTCAGCCCGAGCGGGTTGCCAGGCGCGACGATCAGGCCCTGATCACGATGGACGAGCCGGACCACCGACGCGCCCGAGCCGCTGCCCAGCACCCGGTCGACGTACGGCATCGTGTACTCGCCGGTGGCCGGGTCCAGCAGGTGTGACCCGGCGATGTGGCACAGGCCGTCCCGCAGCGCCACCAGCCCGCCGAGCGAGCCGACATTGGACGAGGCCAGCGTGACGAGCGGATCATCGGCGCGCAGCGCGGAGGCCGCAAGGTCGAGCACGAGGTCGTGCGACCCGATGGCCACGATCGTGCCCGCGATCTCGTCGATGCCGCGCAGCAGCTCGACGTACACCTCCTCGCCCGCGTGATGTCCCTCCTGCCCGGCCGGAACCACAAGCAGCCCGTCGGCGCGCACCAGCGAGGTGAGCACGCCCGCCCCGCGAGGCAGCGGCGAGGCGACGGTGGTGCCGCCGACGACGCCGAGCCGCACGCGGATCCAGTCGTCCATTCCGAGCGGCGAGGCGAGCTTGCGCGCGAGTCGTGCGGTGACCCGCGGCCGCCTGCGTGGCGGCGCACCAGCCAGCTCGGCGAGCAGCGGCTCGGCGAAGATGTCAAAGGTCAGCGCCGCCGACACCGGATAGCCGGGCGCGCCGAGCACCGGCGTGTGACCGACCGTGCCGAGTACGACTGGGTGGCCTGGCCGGACCGCGACGCCATGCACGGCGAGCCTCCCCAGCTCGGCCACAACCCGGGCGGTGTAGTCGTCGCGCCCGGCGCTGGAGCCAGCCACGATGATCAGCAGATCGCAGTCGGCGGCCGCGGCCTTGACGACGGCGGCGATGCGGTCCGGATCATCCGGCTCGACCGGCAGGCACCGCGCTTCGCAGCCGACCTCGCGGGCCTGCGTGGCGAGCATGACGGAGTTGGTGTCCAGGATCTCGCCCGGACCGGTAACCGTGCCGATCGGCCGCACCTCGTCCCCGGTCGGCAGCACCAGGACGACCGGACGGCGGCGGACGAGCAGCTGAGTGGCTCCAGCGGCCGCAGCCGCGGCGATGTCGGCGGCTCGCAACCGGTGGCCCTCGGGCAGCAGCAACTCGCCGGCGCTCACGTCCTCGCCGATGGAGCGCACGTGCTGGTAGGGCGGGACGGCCGCGCGCAACTCCGCAGCGTCGCCTGCGTAGTGCACGTGTTCCCGCATCACGACGGCGTCGCGGCCGGGCGGCATCGGGTCACCGGTGTCCACTACGTGGTAGGCGTCCGGCTTGAGGTAGACCGGCGTCGTCTCGCTCGCGCCGACTGTGTCTGCAGCCCGCACCGCGATGCCGTCCATGCCAGCCGCGTCAAACGGCGGCGAAGAGCGGGTCGCCCACACCGGACCGGCGGTCACGAAACCCGCGGCGTCGGCTACCGGCACCCGGATGGCTGGCAGCCGGTCCGGGCAGCCCGTAGCAGCGCGGACGGCGCGCCATGCCTCCAGGGCGCTAGCCGCCGGTACGTCTTTGATGAAGGGACTGTCTGCCATGCCTGTGCTCAACCGTAGCGAAGCTCAGCGATAGAGGGTGACCTGCACCTCGGAGCCCGCGTCGAGGCCGGTCGCCTCCGCCGGGATGATCAGGAAGCCGTCGGCGGCGGTCAGCACGGACAACAGGGCAGACTGGCCGAACATCGGGGTCGCGATACCGTCGCTGACGCACACCTGGACGACGTCGAGCCGGCCGGTCGCGGATGGCAGGTCACGAGCGAGCCTGACCCGTACGCTCGGCTCGGGCGGCGGCGTCGTGCAGCCGCCGATCAGACGCACCAGCGGGACGCCGAGCAGCCTGAATACCACCAGCGCCGAACGGGGGTTGCCCGGCAGGCCGATAACTGGCACGCCACCGCAGTCGGCGAGCAGCGTGGGCTTGCCCGGCTTGATCGCCAGGCCATGACACCAGATGCCCGGCGCGCCCAGGCGGGCCACGGCACCCGCGGTCTCATCCCGCGCGCCCACCGACGAACCGGCCGAGATGACGATCAGGTCACTGGCCGGCAGCGCGGCGCGCAGTGCCGCCTCCAGGGCGCTCGCGTCGTCGGGCACGATCCCGCCGTGCGCGGGCTCGCCGCCCGCTTGCGTGATCATCGCAGCCAGGGCCACAGCCGTCGCGTCGCGTACCTGGCCGGGACGCAGCGCGACGGTTCCCGGCGGCACCACCTCGTCCCCGGTGGAGAAGACCGTCACGCGCGGGCGGGCGCGCACGGCCACCACCGTGACGCCCGCCGCGCTTAGCATGCCGAGGTCCTGCGCCCGCAGCGGCCGGCCGGCCGGCACCAGTTCGGCGCCGGCCGCGACGTCCTCGTCGGCTCGCACCACGCCGTCGCCCGGCGCGACTGGCCGCACCACCTCGATGGTGCCGGTCATCGCCTGCTGCGTGTACTCGACCATGACCACGGCGTCCGCGCCGGGCGGCAGCACGCCGCCGGTCGGCATGCTCACCGCCGTGCCGGGGCCGACGGCGACGTCCGGCTCGTGTCCCATCCGCACCGCGCCGGTGACCTCGAGGTAACCCGGCAGGCCCTCGGAAGCGCCGTAGGTGTCGGCCGCTCGCACGGCGTAGCCGTCAACGGTCGATCGGGCGAAGCCGGGCAGCGCGTGCGGCGCGGCGACTGGCTCGGCAGGCACCCGGCCCAAGGCGAGCGGCACCGGCACTGTCTCGGCCGGGGTGCGGCGGCCGGGCCGGAACCCGGTCAGCGCCTCGGCGACCGTGCGGGTGGTGAAGAACTCCCGCCCGGTGTCAGCCGTCGTCGCGACTCCCCTGTCGGTTCCGCTCCGCCGCCGCCAGCTTCAGCACGCTGGTCACCGGCCCGAGCGCCACCTGACCCAGGCCGCAGATCGAGGTCCGGCGCATGACCTGCTCCAGCTGCCCGATCCGGCTAGCCACGTCAGCCGGCCCGCGGCCCTCGGCTACCACCTCCGACAACATCGCGTGCGCCTTCGCGGAGCCGACTCGGCACGGTACGCACTTGCCGCAGGACTCATCGCGGAAGAACCGCAGCACGTTGACCGCGGCGGCGAGCAGGTCGGTGTCCTCGGCCATGACCACGAGAGCGCCGGAGCCGAGCATCGACCCGGCGTCCTGGACCGTGCCGAAGTCAAGCTCCACGTCGAGCTGGTCAGGGCCGAGGAAGTTAGACGACGCGCCGCCCGGCTGGATGGCACCGAGCGGCCTGCCGCCGGACACCCCGCCGGCCAGATCCAGCAGTTCTCGCGCACTGGTGCCCATCGGCACGCAGTAGACACCGGGGCGCTCGACGTGACCGGAGATGGCAAAGAACTTGAGTCCCGTGTGCTCGCCGTTACCCTGCTCGTTCCACCAGGTCGCGCCCCGGGTCGCGATGACCGGCACGTGCGCGAAAGTCTCAACGGAGTTGATCAGAGTGGGCTTGCCGTGCAGCCCGTACACGCCGGGGAACGGCGGCTTGTTCCGTGGCTCGCCGCGATGGCCCTCCATGCACTCCAGCAGCGCGGACTCCTCGCCGAGGATGTAGCCGCCGGGCGAGGTGAACACCTCGACCGACAGCCGCCGCCCGGTGCCCGCCGCGTCCGGCCCCGCCAGCCCGGCGGCGCGCAGCCACTCGATCTCCTGGCGGATGACGGCCTCCTCGGGGCCGTACTCATGCCGGATGAAAATCCATCCTTCCTCCGCGCCGACCGCGAGCATGCCGAGCAGCGTGCCCTCCAGCACCAGGTGCGGCTGGGTGGCCAGAATCTCCCGGTCCTTGAACGTGCCCGGCTCGGACTCGTCGGCGTTGCAGATCACGTACTTGGGAGTGGCCGCCTGAGCGGCCACCAGGTCCCACTTGCGGCCGGCCGGAAAGCCAGCGCCACCCATACCGCGCAGCCCGGCGGCGTTGAGTTCGGCGATAATCCGCGCGGTGTCCAGGTCGCCGGACAGCACGGAGCGCAGCACGGCGTAGCGATCCTGCGCGGTCGGATAAGGGTCGTTGGGCCACCGCTCAGGGGCCGATGCCGGTGCTGGCCGGGTGCCGCGGCGCCCGTTCGGGTGCGTCCCGTTCGCGTGGACGGAAGGGCCTGCGTCGCGGGCGGCCGCCACCGCGGCGTCGGCGGCGTCCATCGGCACCGGAACCTCGTTCACCGTGCACGCGGGCGCGATGTCGCACCTGCCGAGGCAGGATCCCTCGACGACGTCGACCTCGGCGTCGGCGGCGTAGCGCTCGCGCAGCGCGGCTGCCCGCTGCTCGCCGCCGCGCAGCCAGCACGACAGGTCATGGCAGACGCGGAGCTCGACCCGCTCCGGAGCGGCTGTCTTGAAATGCGGGTAGAACGAGATCAGCCCTTCGATCTCATACAGCGGCCGGTGTACATCGCGGGCCAGCGCGACTAGTTCCTCCCGGGGCAGCCAGCCGACCCGCTCCTGGATGGCGGTGAGCGCCGAGATCAGGCTCGGGCCCGGGAACCTGCCCGCCCTGGCCTCGACGCCAGGAACCCTGGGGGGCGCCTCAGCCATCGGCCTGCCCGGCTCGTTCGATGCGCACCGCGCAGAACTTGAACTCGGGAATCTTCCCGAACGGGTCGATCTCGTCGATCGTCAGCAGGTTCGCCGCCGCCTCCCGGAAGTGGAAGGGGATGAAGCAGTTCCCGCGCCCCTCACGGTGCGATACCCGCGTCGCTAGCTCGATGGAACCACGACGCGAGGTAACGCGCGCCAGGTCGCCGTCAGCGAGGCCGAGCGCCGCGGCGTCGTCCGGGTGGATGTAGACAAGCGCCTGCGGGGCGATCGCGTCGAGCGCGTACGACCGCCGGGTCATCGATCCGGTGTGCCAGTGCTCCAGCATCCGTCCGGTGTTCAGCACGAACGGGTAATCTTCGTCCGGCAGCTCCTTGGCGGGCAGCCACTCGGCGGGGACCAGGTGCGCCAGCCCGTCGTTCGTGTTGAACTTGTCGCCGAACATCACGACGATCCCGTCACTGTGCTCCGGGTCCGGGTTCGGGTAGAGCTTGCCGGTCAGCCCGAGGTTGTCGTAGGTGAGGTTGGTATAGCTCGGGATGACCGAGACCATCTCATCGAAGATCTCTCGCGGCGACTCGTAGTTCCAGGCCAGCCCGATCCGGTTGGCGATGTCCTGGACGACCTCCCAGTCGACCCGCGCCTGGCCTGGCGTGTCCAGCACCTTGTGGCCGAGCTGCACCCGCCGGTCGGTGTTGGTGTACGTGCCGTCCTTCTCCAGATAAGAGGAAGCGGGCAGGATCACATCGGCAAACTCGGCGGTCTCGGTGAGGAAGATGTCCTGCACGACGAGGAATTCCAGCGCGGATAGCGCCTTGCGCACCTTGTTGATGTTGGGGTCAGACAAAAACGGGTTCTCGCCCAGCATGTACATGCCGCGCACGCCGCCCTTGAGCGCGGAGCCCATGATCTCGGTGACCGTCAGGCCGCGCTTCGGGTCCAGGTCGCTCGTGCCCCAGGCCGCCTCGAACCTGGCCTTGACATCGGGATCGTCGGCCTTCTGGTAGTCCGGGTAGAACATCGGGATCAGGCCCATGTCGGACGCGCCCTGCACGTTGTTCTGGCCGCGCAGCGGGTGCAGGCCACTGCCCTGCTTGCCGATGTTCCCGGTGATGGCGCACAGCGCGATCAGGCAGCGGGCGTTGTCGGTGCCCGTCGTGTGCTGGGAGATGCCCATCCCCCAGTAGATGATTCCGGCCCTGGCCTTGCCCCAGACCCTGGCGACCCGGCGGATCATGTCCGCCGGCACGCCGGTGATCTGCTCGGCCCGCTCCGGCGGATAGTCGGCAACCGTCTTCGCCAGCGCCTCGTAGTTGGAGGTCCGGTTCGCGATGTAGTCGTGGTCGACCAGGTCGAGCCGGATCACCTCGTGCATGATGCCGTTGTAGAACGCCACGTCGGTGCCCGGCTTGAGCTGGCAGTAGATGTCGGCGTGGTCGGCCATCTTGTCTGCCCGCGGGTCGACGTAGATGATCGTCGTGCCGTTGCGCTTGGCCTGCTTGAAGAAGCTCGACGCCACCGGGTGGTTTGCGGTCGAGTTGCTGCCGGTGACGATCGCCACCTCGGCGTTGGCGATGTCGCCGTAGGTGGTAGACACCGCGCCCGAGCCGATCCCCTCGAACAGCGCGGACACGCTCGAGGCGTGGCACAGCCGGGTGCAGTGGTCCACGTTGTTGGTGTGGAAGCCGGTCCGGATCAGCTTCTGGAAGAGGTAGGCCTCCTCGTTGGAGCACTTGGCCGAGCCGAATCCGGCGATCGCGGCAGGTCCCCCGCGCGCGTGGATCTCGCTCAGCCGACGCGCCACCAGGTCTAGCGCCTCGTCCCAGGTGGCCTCGCGGAAGTGCGGCAGCACCTCGCCATAGTCGACGAGCCCGCCGGGCTTCTTCCGCTTGCCCTTGCCGTTGCCGTTGTTGGCACTCCCGTTACCGCTGGCCATGTCACCGCGGACGTCAGCGGAAAGCGGTCCTTTGGGGTAAGACTCCTCGCGGCGGATCAGGGGCACGGTCAGCCGCTGCGGCGAGGCGGCGTAGTCCCAGCCGTACCGGCCCTTCACGCACAGCCGGCCGTGCGAGCCGGGCTGCTCGCGGCCCTCGGCGAACGCGATCGCCCCGCGCTCGCGGTCGACGTAATAGGTGAGAGCGCAGCCCACGCCGCAATACGGGCACACGGTGTCGACGGCGTCGAGCTCGCTGCGCGGCCGGATCGGCACGTCGTGGATGGGCTTGTTGGTCAGCGCTCCGGTCGGACAGGCGGCCACGCACTCGCCGCAGGACACGCACGACGAGTCCGCCATGAGGTCATTCAGGTCAAACGCGATCCTGGTGGAGTAGCCCTTCCCGCTGCGCCCGATGACGTCGTTGCCCTGGATGTCATCGCACGCGCGCACACACCGGTCACAGAGGATGCACGCGTCGTGGTCGACCGAGATGACCGGGCTGGAGACGTCGATGCCGCGGCCGCTGCCCGCCACGAGGTCGTCGGGCCGGTCCACGCCCAGCCGGTCGGCTAGGGCCAGTAGCTCGTTGTCCCCGGTGGTGCTCTGCTTCGGGTCGCGTTCGCGGTCTGGCTGGTCGGCCAGCAGCAGCTCGACCAGGGTGGCCCGGCTGCGCTCCAGTTCCGGGGTGCTCGTCTGCACCTGCATGCCGTTCTCGCAGGCGCGCACGCAGGCTGCGGCGAAAGCAGGCGCGCCGACGTCGACCACGCACATCCGGCAGACGCCAACCGGGTCGTAGCGCTCGTCGTGGCACAGGACGGGAATATCGATACCTGCCGCCTTCGCGGCGGACCAGATGGTCGAGCCCTCGGCGGCCGTCACGTCGCGCCCGTCGATCGTGAGCGTGACCGTTCCGGTACGTTCGTCGGCGGTAATAGCCATGACACGAGTATCCGTCTTGCTGCCGGTCATACTCAATGTGTGGCGCCCCAACATATCGGGTCCCGATACGTTACGGCAGGTGCAAGTCCGTCAGTACCTCCGGAGCGGGGCGTCCCTGGTCGTCCAGCCCGCGGGCCGCGTAGTAGCCGTCGATCAGGGCGCGCAGCCGGCCGGGCGTGAGCGCCGCTACCCGCCCGGAGGCGAGCTCAAGCGGCTCGGACAGCAGCCGCTCGGGCAGCCAGTCGTCCGCGGGCTGCCAGCCTTCGCGGAGGTTGAACAGGCGCTTGGCCAGTACGATCCGGCCGGCCGCCTGCCGCAGCTCGGCATCGGTCATGTCCCAGCCGGTCACCGCGGACAGCAGCCCCGCCCATTCAGCGAACGGGTCATCGAAGACCCCGCGCAGGAACTTGCACAAGATCATCGAATCCATCACCGCGGCCCGGTCCTCCGTCTCGACCGCCGCAGCCACGTGCGCGGGCCCGCCGTCAAGCCGGTCGAGATCACCGGACA
>Ga0187807_1000732_pt1 | contig 10480 bp, 11 predicted proteins | sample NC_wetland_sal_i_4_FD_132432 | JGI IMG/M metagenome (GOLD analysis project Ga0187807, IMG submission 132432) | Wetland sediment microbial communities from Neuse River Estuary, North Carolina, USA - ASW_2 | ecosystem: Environmental > Aquatic > Freshwater > Wetlands > Sediment | place: USA: North...
GATCTCGCGCTGCCTGAGCTGGGACGGGGCGGCATACAGGTCCAGCAGCCGCAGGCGGGTCGCCTGCAGCCGTTCGGTGATGACCGGCGTGAACGAGCGAAGGGCCGCGTATCCGAAAGCCGGGTCAGCGTCGCAGCGACGGCGGACCGAGAGGGCATCGAACTCGATCGCGGCGGTGGTCGCGCGGGCCACCGCGCCGAAATGCCATCGGTACGGCGGATGCAGCCACGACCAGCCGAGCACCGTGCCGGAGGCCAGCGTCTCGACAATCTGATCACCGCGGCCCGGTACCCGCATGTCCAGGGCGATGCTGCCCTGCTCAATCAGCCAGAACCTGTCCGCGCTGCCGCCCTCGGCGAACAGGCGCTCACCAGCCGTGAACATCACCGCTGTGCCGTCCTCGGCCAGCGCCGCGCGCTGGGTGTCAGTGAGCGCGGCAAAGAAAGGGTGAGCCGAGATCCGCGCGGCCACCGTGCCTGTCATCGTCCGCCCTCGTCCGTGGTCGCAGGGCTTTCCGGCTCAGCGGCCATGCCTGTCGGCTGGTCCAGCTCGGCGGTCATGGCCGCCGCGTCCTGCAGGCTGGCCAATGCGGACACCTCCTGAGTGATGTCAATGCCGGCCGGGCACCACACGATGCACCGCCCGCAGCCCACGCACCCCGATGAGCCGAACTGATCGTGCCAGGTGCCTAGCTTGTGACTGATCCATTGCCGGTACCGGCTCTGCCCGCTGGTGCGCACGCTGCCGCCATGCAGGTAGGAGAAGTCCAGCGCGTAGCAGGAGTCCCACACTCGCCACCGTTCGGCATGATCGCCGGTCAGGTCGGTCACGTCCTCGGTGGTCGTGCAGAAACAGGTGGGGCAGACCATGGTGCAGTTGCCGCACGTCAGGCAGCGGGAGGCGACGTCGTCCCAGTGCGGGGACTCCCGGCTGCCGGCCAGCAGCTCCGGCAGGCCCCGGGCCGGCATGGTACGGCCCATCCGGTCGGCCGCCTCGTCCACCGCCGTGCCGGCGCGCCGGATCGTCGCCTCGTCGGCTGCCCGGCTCGGCACCTCCGCCAGCACATCGGCACCCTCCGGCGTGCCGGCCCGTACGACGAAGCAGTGACCCTCGGAGTCGACCAGCTCCGTCATGGCCAGGTCGAACCCTGACTCGGCACCGGGACCGCAACCCATCGACGTGCAGAAGCACGTCGCGCCCGGCTCCGTGCACTCGACCGCGATGATGAACGCGCCATCGCGCCGCCCGCGGTAGACAGGATCGCCATGCCGGCCGGCGGTCAGCACCTGGTCCAAGATGCCGACCGCGCGCACATCACACGGACGCACGCCGAGCAGGGCATACCTTGGCGGCTCCGTGGTCTCGCCGGCTTTCACGCTGCCGGTCGCCCGATCCGCCGACCACAGCCTCGCTCGTGCCGGATGCAGCACGCTCTTCCATGACTGCGGGCCAGCGGAGTGCCCGAACGCGGCAGTATCGGCCCGTTCCCGCAGCCGGTACCTCCCCGCTTCGGTCTCCACCCCCCACCCGAACGGCAGCTCAGTCACCGAGGCCAGCTCGGCCACCACGATCGCGCCGTCCCGGACGGTCGGGCCGACCACCGTGTAACCCCGGCCGCGCAGCGCGTCGAACAGCACCGAAAGCCCGCCGGCCTCAACGACCACAACCTGTCCGGACGGCTGGCGCGCTGAGTCCTCACCGGGATGCATCACACCGTCCCTGCGCTCGGCGCCGGCCGTTCCGTGCGCCGGCACGATTCAGCTTAACTGCCCGGTGCGTGGCGGGACCACAAGCTGCCCGGCACCGCGAGGCATCGATCGCGACGCAGCCAACCTCAGCGGTACCTGCCCCCGCTCCCAGAGCTCAGGCTATTCGAGAAAGCGCCCGCCATTCCCGGCGTCGACCGCCTTCCGTTCGACCTGGCCCGGGTGCGGCTACGACGGACAGGTCATCATTCGCCGAACTACCCGAACACGGGCACTTCGGCCTCGGTACCTTCAACCATCTCGACGGCGAGATGACCGTCGTTGACGGCATCTGCTATCACCTGCGCTCCGACGGCACCGCAAGCGTCGCCAACCGGCACGACGTCACTCCCTTCGCGGTCATTACCTGGTTCACGACGCAGACCCCCATCTCGGTGTCCTCACCGGCCAGTCGAACCCGGCCTCGTGACCAGATCAACGATGCCATCGACAGCACCCGTCCGGGCACGAGCAACGGATCGGGGAATCAGGTGCGCAGCGAGCCCCGTCGCCCGCCATAGACGCTCCAGCGGCTAGCGGAGAGGATGGTCAGGCGGCGCCAGCAGATGATGGCGCAGGCCAGGCTGAGGATGCCTCGTGAATGTCATCGCGGACCTCCCAGCGGATCCGCAGTGAGATCCTGAGCCTTCCGACCTGGCCATCGTGGCAGCGCTGGTGTTCGGGTGGGCACGCTGTCAGCCAGGCTGGAACGGTTGCATGTGACCCTGCCTAGCAAGCTGGCTGTTGGGCCTGTGGCGTCTGTGACCAGTGGCACGGGCAGCTTACGCTACTTGCACGTGCCCGGCTTGGTCTCCGCGACGCGCCGGCAGCTTGTCGTCCAGGCCGGTAATGCGGATGATCTGCCTGAGTCGTGGCGGCGGCGCCACCAGGTGCAAGGGGGACCCGGCCTGTCCGGCGTGCCTGCTCATCCGCGCGAGCGCTCCCAGGCCACGGGCGTCGCAAAAGCTCAGGCCGGCCACGTCCAGCAGGACCTGTCCGCCGTGGGCGTCAATGGCGTCGCGCACGTATTCGTAGGCCTGGTCCGCCGACGCGGTATCGAGCTCGCCGGCGAAGGTGACCGTGGTCTGTCCGGCCTGGCTGATGCGGCAGCTCAAGGTGAGCATGCCCGCCAGCCGGACGGTACCTGGCTGCTGCTGCCCGGCCGGGCCGGCCTCACTGGCGGCGGTGCCGCTGGCGCTGTGGCCCATCGATGTCCTTCCCCCCCGGGTCACGCGGATGCGCGACCGGATGTCACGCCTGCTGACCGGCAGGTTCTGTCCGCCCCGCTGCCCGGTACAGGGCCTAACGCCGGCCCATGCGCGGCCGTTGGTCCCGAATAGGATATACAGGCCGGAAAGGAAGATACATGCTGGATCGGCGCGCCGCGTGGCGGCAGCCACTAGCGGACCGCCAGGCCCGGCCGCGAGGAACCGAGACGGGCGCCAATCGGTCCAGGCGGCTGAACCACCGGCTCTGCGCGGACGGCAGCCGTTCCGCTGGGCGGCATGCTCCCAGGCCGGTCAGAAGACCTGCGTGACCGGGCAGCCTGACGACGTATCCGGGCCGGACGTCCCGGCAGGGCCGGGCGCTGAGCCCCTGGAATGGCGGCCGATGGCCGGCGGACGCTGGCTCGGTGCGAGTGAGGTTTCCGCGCCGCGGGCAACGGCCTGCCGATAACCGGGCGTCTGGTCCGGGCCGCCTCCCCTGGCGGACCGGGCCTGCTGCTGCCCGGCCAGGCCGGTGGTCAGGGTCCTCATCCCGCCCGCCCCGGCTGGCCCGCATCAACGACACGATGCCAGAAACCCGGAAACAGTCAGGCGTGAGCACCTGCGCGATAGCCGGCTGGATCAGCGCAGACCCGCGCCTCGCGACGGCAGCCCCGCGCGGGCGAGCCGGCGGGGCAGGGCTGGCAGATGCCGGCCAGCAGCCTGTATGCCCGGCCGGTCCGGCACCCGGGCTGATCGGCCCCCAGGGTCGGGACCTTTGCCCCTCAATGCGTGCCTAACCTGGCGAAATGCTGAAAGTAAGCCGCGTGGCCACGGCCCGCTCAGTGCGGTTTCGTGCGGCGTGGGCCTGGCATGGAAGCGGTGAAGCATCCGGGCCGCAGCGCTCGGGTGGTGATGCCGACACAGGAGGTCATCATGACATCGGCGACATACAAGCCGGCCGGCGCGGCCGGGCGTCACGCGGAAGGCCGCGGCTACGGCCTGGTCATCTTCGCGGCCGTGCTGCTGGCGGTAATCGGCTTCTTCAACCTGCTCGACGGCATCGCCGCGATCGCCAATTCGCACATCTTCACCAGTAACGCGGTCTACGTGGTCGGCGACCTGCGGGCCTGGGGCTGGGTCATGACCATCTTCGGCGCCGTGCAACTGGTGGCCGCGGCCGGGGTGTGGGCCGGTAGCCAGCTGGCCCGGTGGTTCGCGGTGGCCGTGGTCGGCCTCAATGCCATCGGCCAGATGTTCTTCATCCCGGCCTACCCGTTCTGGTCCTTGCTGATCATCGCGGTGGACGTGGTGGCGCTGTGGGGGCTGTGCATGTACGGCAGCCGGGCGAACATCGAAGCCGCCTCCTAACGCCGTCGTGTCGGGGCATGCCGTGGATGGAACGAAGCTCTCTGCCGGGTCCGGCGGAACCCGGCAGAGAGCCCGGTATGCCTGAGTTGAGGAGGGGAGTACGTCCGCAGTCCCGCGGGCCGGGTTTCCCCAGGTCCGGCCCGGGGTCAGCTGGCCGACCCGGCAGGGCCTTCGATCTGGGGTTGCCGGGGTTGGGCGGCTGTGACCGTGGCAGCTTTGTCGCCGCGGTGAGCTGACCGCCGCTACCGGGTCTGGCGTAGCCGGGCTGGGCGCCAGGGCCTGCTGATCGCTGCAAGGAAGGAGGCGCGGGAAACGTGGACAGTACTAGTGCTGTGCAGGTCAGACGACGCCGGCGCCGGCCAGTAAGGCAGCTGGTGCGGCGGCTGATCGCCGCGATCCGCGACAACGACGAGCGCAAGGTCGAGGAGGCTGTCCTTCAGCTGGCCCAGACCAGGAGGATCTTCGCGCCGCTGGCCCTGGCCGCCGGCGCGTTCGTCATGCTCTTCAACGGGCTCCGCCTGCTGGTCACGAACTGGCGGCTCATGCTGGTCCAGGTCCTGCCGGCCATGTGGATCTGGGCCGCAACCTATGACCTGAAGGCCAAGGTCCTGCGCGGCGAGCCATTCCACGACATCCGCGGGCCGGTCGTCCTGGTGCTGTTCGCCGCCGTGGTACTGATCACCGTCGCCGCGTTCTACCTCAACGCGGCGTTCGCCTTCGCCATCTCCCAGCCCGGGCCCCCGGACCTGCGGGCCGGCTTCGGCCAGGCGCGCAGGCACCTAAGGGCGGTCACCGGCTGGGGCGCCGGCGTCGGCCTGGCGCTGGCCGTCGCCACGATGCTGGCCCCGCGGTGGGGGAAGGGCTGGTTCGCGCTCCTGCTCGGCATCGTCCTGGCCGTCATGATGGTGTGCTACGTCGCGGTGCCCGCCCGCATCGTCGGCATGCGCACCGCCAAGCCGGCCAGGACAGCCCAGTCCCGGCGGGCCGCCAAGCTGGCCGGGGCCGCCGTCACCGGCCTGTTCGGAGCCATCGTGTGCACGCCGCCGTATGTCATCGCCCGGGGCGGCATATGGCTCCTCGGTAGCAGCACGTTCTTCCCGCTCGGGGTGGCGCTGCTCATCATCGGCCTGATGCTGGAAGCCGGGGCCACCGGCGCGGTGAAGGCCATCAAGGTCAGCGCCAAGCTGCTGGCCGGCCGGTCCCCGGACACGCCCGGCGGCCAGGCACCATCCGGCCTGGACGGCGCCGGGCCCAGCTCCGTGCTGGACAGCCTTGCCAGCTGACTGGCCCGCGCCGACCCGATCAGGTGATCATCGATCTCCACTGCCCGCCATGCGTAAGCAGCGGCAGGTCGGCTGAGCGACACAAGGTTGCCCGCTGGGGTCCAGTCGATTTACCAGCTGGCGCTCCGGATCGCTGAGGCGGCGCACGCGGAGGAGAAAGAGGAGGCGGCGGCGACGGCGGGCGTGCCGGTGACCCGTGTGGCCGATGACCGGCGGGGCGAGCTCTTGCCGCCTTTCCTGCCGACCGCGGCGGTGCAGCGGATCGTGCTGGAGGCCGCCGAGAGGATGGCCGAGGCTGAGGCGAAGGTAGCTCAGGAGCAGGAGGCGGCAATCGCCAGGGCCTTGCACGAGGATGAGGTGCACCGGCATGCGGACCTGGAGGAGGTCGCTGAGGCGGAGGCCGAGGCCGTGCCGTGGTCCCGGCAGGCGGCTCCCGGCGGCGGCATGCAGGCGGAACCGGACCGCAACGAGCACTCGAGCTGACTCCTGGCCGGATATGACCCAAGGCCGGCTGCCGGTTTGCTGCACCGCGGGCCCGGCAGGCGCTGCCGCTCACGCTGTGTGATCGGTCCTCGACCTGAGCGACGCGCATTCCCGCCCAATGTCGCTGGCCGTGTCAATGTGCGCAGGGCTCTGGCCGCGCGCATATCCGGGTCGCGGTCGCGGCTTGAGGTCATCGGCGGCGAGCATGGCGGCCCGGTGCTGCCGCCATGGCCCTGCGATTTCGGCAACCGAACCCGAAGCCGACGCATTTGACGAGCCTATGAAAGCGGCTGCGCTCGATGGTCTTGCGAGTGGGGAGGTCCTGGCCCGGTGTGGGATCGCGACGGTCCGCACGCCCGGTTCGCGGAGGTCACGCTCGACGGCTGGCTGGCCGTAACCGCGGCGGCGGTCCCGCGTGCGGCCAGTGCGGCGGATGACCCCCTGAATTGAGGCCCAGCTGCGGGCCGTCCGGGGCCGACACCATGCGCCTGGACGCCCGCCTGCGCCTGCGAGCCGGGAGCTCACGCCATGACTTCCGATTTCGGCGGCCAGTGGAGGCCGGCAGCCTAGCCGCCGTGTCGCCGGGGGACCGGGCCTTCTGGCTGACGGCGCGGCATTCGTCGTTCCTGGCGGCCGGCCCGAGTGAGCGGGCAGGAGGAACGACGGTGATGACCGGCCTTACCCAAGGCGACATCAACCAGATAAGCCTGCGATGACGTCGTCGACCATCAGGTCGTCGCGCTGGTGTTTCCCGGCGCGACCAGGGCCACACATCAGCGCGAACCCGGCGCGGGCAAGCCAGCGCCGGCTCTTAACGGTCATCGATCCCACCTCATGGGGAAGTGCGCCGCACAGCCAGCAGCGGGATCTCTAACCACCCTGGCCTGCCGATCAGGTGGCCGGCCGGCCACACCTGGCCGTAGCGGCATTTGATGGCCGGTCGGCTACCTTCACCTTCCCGAGGGACATGCCTGACGGGCAGCGGTCCCGGGCTGTGCGGGTCAGGCGGCAGCCCGGAGGATCTTGTCCTTGCCCTGCTGGAAGTCGGCCTCGGTGATGATCCCGTGGTCACGCAGGTCGGCCAGCTTGGCGAGTTCGTCGGCGGTGCTGGTCCCGTGCGCGGCCTCCTGAACGTAGGCGCGGAACGCCTGGTCCTGGTCCTGGGCCTGGGCGACGTCCCGTTCGGCCATCTTGTGGCCGCGTGCGATCAGGTACACGAAGACGCCGAGGAACGGCAGGATGATCACGAAGGCCAGCCAGCCGGCCTTGCCCCAGCCGCCCAGGAATCTGGCACAGGCTGGCACCAGGAGTTTCCTCAGCACGGCGGATAGCCTTGGGCCCCAGCTAGTGCGGTTGGCCAGAGCTTCCGGTGATCACGTGACATGGCCCGTCTGATTTCGGGCGCGTCGGGGGTGTGCCTCGCCCTCGGGTGAATCGGCCTGGTTTAGCCATGGCTGGCGGTCCGGCGGATGAGCCTGCGCTCCGGTATGCCGGGTATCTCGGCCTCGGCGCGCCGGCCTGCCTGACGGGCGAGGTGCCGTGCGTACCGGGTGGCCAGCGGGTCGGCAGTGGCGCCGTGTGCGACGACGCTGAGCACGACGGTGATGGTGATGACGGCGGCGGCGTGGTCGGCAGCCGGACTGCCCAGTTCCTCCAGGGCAAGCAGGCAGAACACCACTGAGGCCAGGCCTCGGGGACCGAACCAGGCCACCAGGGCGATCGTGGCGCGGTCTAGCTGTGTGCCGACCAGGACGGCCGCTACTGGCACCATCCGGATCACCGTCAGGCTGAGGACCGCGTACAGCACGATCTGCCAGTTCAGGACCTCCACCGCGGGGGCGACCGCGACAGCGCCGAACGCCAGCCAGACCAGCACGGACACCAGGGCGCCGGTTTCCTCGACGAACGGCACCAGAGGCTCGCCGCGCCGGCCGCCTGTCGTGCGGAACGCGAGTTCACTCTCCGTACAGGCACGGTATAGGCCGGAGACTGTGACGGGAGTCCGAGCTACCCGGCCGGGCGCAACCTTGATAGCTTCCCGCCAGGTCCGGAACTGGCGCTCCAGGACCACAGGCGCGGCGGCGGAGCATTTCCTATATGCGATCCCTGACGCTGCTCCGGGAACCACTTCCGGGAACCACCGTGCACACTTTCCCAGGCACCTTAAGACATCTCCCGGCATGGTTCTGGCAGTAAGAGTGCATGAACCGCCTCTAAAGGCTGAGCATGATTCTGATCTTACTTCGCCTTACAAGCGAGGGGGCGCTGGTTCGAACCCAGCTGCGCCCACCAAGTTTTTGCAGCTAGACGGCCTTTTTGAAACGCTAATCGGAGGACCGGTAACCACAGCCGGGAACCACCGGTGCATACTCCCATACGGGGGAAGGTGCCCAGGGGCCACGGCAGCATCATCTTCGATCACGAGTGCGGGCCCTACCCGACAGCAGGTGCCACTGGCGTTGCGGGGGGCCGCTGGCGCGGCGTCCTCTGCAAGGGCTTCGGACCTGACGGCAAGCGCAGGCGGTACAAGGTCAGCGGCCGGACCATGCAGGAGGTCATCGAGGCGCTGAAGAAGAAGAGCGAGGAAATTGATGCCGGGCTGAGCACGTTCCGGCCCTACGAGGTCGAAGCGGCTGCCCATGACTGGCTCGAGTACGGGCTGCCGATCGGAGCGCACGCGGAAGGTTCGCACGGATGCGCTGGCCCCGCTCCCAGCCAAGACCGGCGAGCGCTGCTGCGGGACCTCCCCGCCGGGGAGTCGTAGCAGATCTGAAGTCGCTCATCGCAGAACGTGGTTCATCATCCGGTGGGAGCCGCGCAAGTAACCGCCTGATTGGTTCCCTGTCGGCCTACCACCGCGATCATCCCTATCAGTTCGACGCCGAGGGCTACTCATCGTCCATCGACTACGAGCCTGCCGAGGTCCGAACGAATGATCTGCTCGCAGGAGACCCGAACGATCTCATCCCCTGCCGGCCGTTTCCACCTAGGTGAAGCGCAGGCGGGAACCCGGGAGGTCCCCGGTTCAGGCGCGCCACCGGGTCGGCGGCGGCCCCGCTCGGGCGGGTCACCGTCCCGGTGAGGACGCTGGCATGCGCGCGGGTGGCCGGGCGCGGCGGCTACAGGAGCCTGAGCTCGCGGTCCGCTGCAGGGCGTGGGCCCGTGAGGAGACGCCGAGCTTGGGGCAGATCGACCGGAGGTGGCTGTGAATGGTGTTGTGCGACACGTACAGCTGCTGGCCGATGTCGCGCTCGGACAGGTCGCCGTGGTAGCGCATGAACCGCCAGGCGATGTACAGCAGGGTGGGGTGACGGCGACGGCGGCCTTGTTCTGGTTGCCCTTGCCGGACCGGCGGGCCAGGCGGCGGAACCGGACGCCGGGGCGGGTGGCGGTGCGCCAGGTGGCCCAGGCTGCTCCGGCCATGGCGGTGCGCAGGTGCACGTCGTCCGTGCGGGTGGGGGCCCTCTTGCGCTTGCCGGCGGACTGGTTGTCGCCGGGCGCCAGCCCGGCCCAGGCGGCCAGCCGGGCCGCGGTTCGGGGACCGGGTCATGTCGCCGCCGGTCTGGGCGACGATCACCTCGGCGGTGCGCTGCCCGACCCGGGGGATGGTGACCAACCGGGCGATCCCCGAACCCATCGTCCGTGCAGCGCTCCGGTGTCCCGTCGTGCGGCGGACTGGGTCACCTGGTGCCTCACGCCGGTTCCGCCGGTTCGAGGTGGACGTCGAGCAGTTCGATCCCGAGGTCCTGGATTCTCCGCAGAAGGCCGTACAGGGCCGCCTGGTCGGCTCCGGCGCGCCGAAGCACCGTGGTATCGCCCGCCACGCTCACCTCCGCGTCATCGAAGAACGCCCGCACCCATGGACCTGCGGAACCGCGAACGGTGATCACGTAGGTGCCATCGGTTACCTTTCCATAACTCATCATCTCCGTAGGGAACCGCCGGACAGGGTGGGCTGCCTACACCCGTTTCGGGTGCGCCGGCCGGCCCTCGCCCGAGCAGGGATGACCCGGATCCCGAGCCCGGGCCAGGCGTCGGATGAGACCTTCGGCCCTAGCACCTCAGAGCCCGCCGTGATTGGATCGTGATCAATGGGTGGTGTGCGCGCGCGTGCGGTTCCCGGGGGCGGCCCGCTTCCGGTTCCGCACTCAAAGTTCGGGTGCCCGGCGGTACCGGGCCGGGCGGTTGCCCGTCCGCGCCTGGCCGAGGTTCTGGCCCAGCCCGACTGGCGGGTGGCGCTGGTGACCGGCGGTCCGGCCACTGGGAAGACCGTGGCGGTCGCGCAGTGGTTCCAGACCCTGGACCCGATCGCCCGGGAATGGGTGACGCTCGACGCCGATGATGACCGGCCGGAGCGTTTCTGGCTCACGTTCGTCCTGGCCCTGGAGCGCGC
>Ga0187807_1000736_pt1 | contig 10444 bp, 8 predicted proteins | sample NC_wetland_sal_i_4_FD_132432 | JGI IMG/M metagenome (GOLD analysis project Ga0187807, IMG submission 132432) | Wetland sediment microbial communities from Neuse River Estuary, North Carolina, USA - ASW_2 | ecosystem: Environmental > Aquatic > Freshwater > Wetlands > Sediment | place: USA: North...
CAGCTACCCGGTGGGGCACCTGTCCACCATGTACTGGATCGGCATCCAGCCGGGCGACGTGCACCTGAACCTGTCCTCCCCCGGATGGGCCAAGCACGCCTGGAGCAACCTGTACGCGCCGTGGAACGCGGGGGCGACGATCCTGGTCCTGAACCAGGCGCGGTTCTCGGCGGCTGGGCTGCTGGCCGCGCTCGGGGACTGCGGGGTGACCACGTTCTGCGCCCCGCCCACGGTGTGGCGGATGCTGCTGCAGGCCGACCTGGCCGCGGCGGACGTGGCTGCTTTGCGGGAATGCGTGGCGGCGGGCGAGCCGCTCAACCCGGAGGTGATCGAGCAGGTGCGCAAGGCCTGGGGCATCACGGTCCGGGACGGCTTCGGCCAGACCGAGACCACCGCGCAGGTCGGCAACACGCCCGGGCAGCCGGTCCGGCCGGGTTCGATGGGCCGGCCGCTGCCGGGGTATTCAGTCGTATTGGTCGACCCGGTGACCGGTGAGCCGGGCCGGGACGGCGAGATCTGCCTGGACCTGTCGCGGCGGCCGCTCGGGCTGATGACCGGGTACCTGGACGATCCCGTCCTGAATGCTGAGGCCATGCGCGGCGGCTACTACCACGCCGGCGACGTGGCCACCTCGGATTCCGATGGCTACATCACCTACGTGGGCCGGACCGACGATGTCTTCAAGGCGTCGGACTACCGGATCTCGCCGTTCGAGCTGGAGAGCGTGCTGATCGAGCACGAGGCCGTGGCCGAGGCCGCGGTCGTCCCATCGCCGGACCCGGTCCGGATGGCCGTGCCCAAGGCCTACGTGCTGCTCGCCGCGGGACACGAGCCGTCGGCGGAACTGGCGCAGTCGATCATGGCGTTCTGCCGCGGGCGGGTTCCGCCCTACCAGCGGATCCGCCGGCTCGAGTTCGGCGACCTGCCCAAGACGATCTCTGGCAAGATCCGCCGGGTCGAGCTGCGCGGACAGGAGACGGCGCCCCGCGAGCCGGTCCGCGGCGTCACCGAGTTCTGGGAGGAGGACTTCACCTGGTGAGCGGCGGGGGGCCGTTGCCTGGGCAACCTCACGAGTCCTCAACAATCTCGAAGCATTTCAAGAGGCTCTTCCAATAAAAACCCGAGAGTCTATGCCGCGTGAAAATCTGGCGGCGCAAGAGCCTGCTGATCAACGGGTCACTCGCTGTGATCCTGATAGCTGTCGGAGTCACGTCCTACCTGGTGATACGACCGGCCAGCAAAAGTACCGCCCTGGAAACGTCGACGGTTCAGCAAGGCACGGTGCTGGCCACGGTGTCCGCTTCCGGCACGCTGGAGGCGGCGCAGGACCTCGGCCTCAACTTCACCACCGGCGGCACGCTGACCGCGATCGACGTCAAGGTCGGGCAGCGGGTGAAGACGGGTCAGGTCCTCGCCAAGGTCGATGCCGCCTCCAGCCAGGACAGCCTCGAGCAGGCGCAGGCGCAGTTGTCGGGGGCCGAGGCGGAGCTCGCGGCCGCGGATCAAGGAGAGACCCCCGCCGCGAAGAAGGTGCAGACCGACCAGGCGGGAGAGTCGCTGCAGCAGGTGCAGACCGCTGAATCGACCCTGTCGTCCGCCGAGCAGGCGGCCGACGACGACGCGGCGTCGGCGGAACAGACCATTACGGCCGACCAAGACGATCTCGGTTACGCGCAGCAGGCGCTGGCCAACGACGAGGCGAAACTCGACACCGACGAGGCTACCCTGACCACCGCCGAGAACCAGCTGGCCAACGCCGAGGCGGCCGAGGCGTCCGCATGCGCGGGCAGCACGACGGGCCCGACCAGCACACCCACCCCCAGCCCCACGGGCACCACGTCCAGCACGTGCACCACGGCCGAGGCGACGGTTACGACCGACAAGGCGACGGTCACGAGCGACACCAACGCCGTGACCGCCGATCAGTCGACCGTGCTGTCGCAGGAGGAGATGGTGACGAACGCGGAGAACAGCGTCACCGCCGCGCAGGACAGCGCGAAGACCACCGAAGATCATGACCAGGCCACGATCACCTCCGACAAGGACGCCGTGACCAACGCGGAGAAGTCGTACCAGACCACACTGGCCACGAACGTGGAGTCCGCCACGCCGGACTCGACGACGATCGCGCAGGACGAGGCCGCCGTGACCAACGACGACGTGGTGGTACAAGAGGACGAGCAGGCGGTGGCGGGGACGACGCTGACCGCGCCGTTCGGCGGCACGGTCGCCTCGATCAGCGCCGACGTCGGTGAGGTGGTGTCGAGCAGCGGCGCTGGCAGCTCCTCCGGTGCCGGCAGCTCCTCCGGTTCAGGCAGCTCCTCCGGTGCGGGCAGTTCCTCCGGTTCCGGGTCGGGGAGTTCCTCGGGCTCGGGGAGTTCCTCGGGCTCCGGTTCCAGCGAGGCCGCGGCGGCCGGCCCGTCCGGAGTCGGCACCGGCGCCGGAGGGGCGGGCACCACGAACGCGGCGAGCGGCTTCATCGTGCTGACCGACCTGTCCAACCTGCTGGTACAGGCCACCTTCGACCAGACCGACGCGGCGAGCCTGCACGTCGGCGCGGCGGCGACCGTGACCCTGGAGGGCGTGACCACGGCGAGCGCGCTGTCGGCGACCGTGGCGGAAATCGACCCGACGTCGACCACCAGCAGCGGGGTCGTGGACTACGGGGTCACGCTGGCCCTCACCCAGCACACGGCCGGGCTGAAGTCCGGCGAGTCGGTGAGCGTGAGCGTGATCACCGGCGAGGCGAACAACGCGCTGTACGTGCCGGCCACGGCGGTCACCACGGCCGGCACCACGTCAACCGTCGTGGTGGTCGGCCCGAACAACACCGAGGAGACCGTACCGGTGACCCTGGGCGTCCAGGGCAGCACCGATGACCAGATCCTGACCGGGCTCAGCCTGGGGGAGGCGGTGCTCACGTCGACCGCGGCACCCAGCACAGGCGGCACGGGCGGCTTCCCCTTCCGCGGTGGCGGCGGGCTGGGCGGCGTCGTGGGTGGCCTGGGCGGCGGCGGTCGGGGATGACGCAGCCGCTGCCGCGGCACGCGGCCCAGCCGCCGGTGGCGGAGCCACCGCCGGTGGCAGAGCCGCCGCCGGTGGCGGGGCCGCCGCCGGTGATCCGGCTCGTGTCGGTGGTCAAGACCTATGGCACGGGCGAGGCGGCGGTGCAGGCGCTGCGCGGGGTGAGCCTGGCCGTGGAAGAGCGGGACTACGTCGCGATCGTGGGCGCGTCCGGCTCGGGCAAGTCGACCATGATGAACATCATCGGCTGCCTGGACGTGCCCAGCGAAGGCCAGTTCCTGATCGACGGCATCGACACCAGCTCTCTTGACGAGCAGCAGCTCGCGGTGGTGCGCAACCGCAAGATCGGGTTCGTGTTCCAGGCGTTCAACCTGATCCCGCGGATGACGGCGCTGGCGAACGTGGAGCTGCCGCTGTCGTACGCGGGCCTGCGGGCGGCAGAACGCCGGCGCCGGGCGGAGGCGGCGCTGCGCCTGGCCGGGCTGGCCGAGCGGACGCAGTTCCAGCCGAAGCAGCTGTCCGGCGGCCAGCAGCAGCGGGTCGCGGTCGCCCGGGCCCTGGTCACGGCACCGTCGCTGATCCTCGCCGACGAGCCGACCGGCAACCTGGACACCAGGGCCAGCCACGAGCTGATGGAGGTGTTCGACCGGCTGAACGCGGCCGGCCGCACGATCGTGCTCATCACGCACGAGGCGGACGTCGCCGCGCACGCGAAGCGGGTGATCGGATTCCAAGACGGCCACATCGTGGCCGACCGCCGGGTGGCCGAGCCCGACGCCCTCCCGCCGCTTCTGGGCCAGCCGGCGGTGCCGCCGTGAGCCCGGCGCAGGTCTTCCGGTTCGCGCTGGCCGGGCTGGCCGCGAACAAGCTGCGCTCCGCGCTGACCACACTGGGCATCCTGATCGGTGTCGGGTCGGTGATCCTGCTGGTCGCCGTCGGCAACGGCTCCTCCCAATCGGTGCAGAACGCCATCTCCTCCCTGGGCGCGAACGCGATCACGGTCCTGCACACCGAGGGCATAGCCGGCTCGACGACGAGCACGACGGCGTTCGCGGAGCCGCAGAACCTCACCGTGCAGGACGCGCAGGCCCTGGCCCAGGCCCAGGGGGTGGCGAGCGTCTCACCGGCGGTGTCCACGTCGGAGACGCTGTCCTACGGCGCGAGCAGCGACTCGGCCAGCCTGACCGGCTCCTACCCGAGCTATTTCCCCGCCGAGGACGACACGCTCAGCGCGGGGGCCTACTTCACCACGCAGGAGGTGAACACGGCGCAGGACGTGGTGGTACTCGGCGCCGAGGCGGCGAGCGACCTGTTCGGCACCGCGAACCCGGTGGGGAAGAGCGTGCTGGTCGCGGGCGTCCCGTTCACGGTCGTCGGCGTGCTCGCGACCAAGGGCGCGAGCGGCCTGTCCAGTGCCGACAACACGGCGGTCGCCCCGCTGACCACCGTGCAGGACGCGCTGACCGGCTTCGGCACGCTGAACGACGTCGTCGTGGTGACCGGGTCGGCCGCGCTGGTCGACACCGTGGAGGGCGAGGTCACCTCGATCCTGGACCTGCGCCACCACGAGACCGCCGCCGACGCCGACTTCGAGGTGCTCAGCGCGTCGACCTTGCTGTCCACCGCTTCCTCGACCGCGCACACCTTCACCGTGCTGCTCGGCGCGGTCGCGGCGATCTCGCTGCTGGTCGGCGGCATCGGCATCACGAACATCATGCTGGTGACGGTGACCGAGCGGACCCGCGAGATCGGCATCCGTAAGGCCATCGGCGCCACGCCGGGCGTGATCCTGGCGCAGTTCCTGACCGAGGCGACCCTGCTGTCGATGATCGGCGGAGCGCTCGGCGTCCTGGCCGGGGCCATCGGCACCCGGTTCACGATCGTCGGCGTGAAGCCCGTCATCGTGCCGTTGTCGATCCCGCTGGCGTTCGGGGTCAGCGCGCTGATCGGCCTGTTCTTCGGCGGCTTCCCCGCCAACCGCGCGGCCGGCATGCGCCCGGCTGACGCCCTCCGTTATGAGTGATCGGACACGAACATGTCAGAGTCAGAACCAGAATCAGAAGAAGAAGAGCCCGGCCACGGTGACAGCGTCGATGATCTGCTCGACGTGCTGTCGAGCCCGCTCGATGACGGTGACGACCTCACCGCGGTCCTGACCAGGCGGCCCCGGGCGAAGCTGCCTTCGCTGACGCTGGTCCTGGCGGCCATCGTGGTGGCGAGCGCCGGCTTCCTGGGCGGCGCCCTGGTCGGCAAGCACTACGGCAGTTCCAGCTCCGGCAACCTGGCCGCCGCGTTCGGCCGGCTCGCCGCCCGCGCGAGCGCGACCGCGAGCGGCGGCACCGGCGGCACCGGCTCCGGCGCGGGGGCCGGTCTCGGCGGCCGGGGCGGCCTGTTCGGCGGGGGCAATGCCACGATCGGCACGATCAAGCTCATCGACGGCGGCACCGTCTACGTGCAGACCGCCGCGGGCGACATCGTTCAGGTGGCGACGTCGGCGGGGACGAGGGTCACGGTCAGCTCAACCGTCCCGGTCAAGGATCTCCAGCCGGGCGAGACCGTCATCGTCGAGGGCAGCAAAAACTCCAGCGGCGCGATTGCCGCTACCAGCATCAGCCAGACCAGCCTAGGCGCCGGCTTCGGCGGCTAGCCAATCACGACCCTCCAGGAGATCACATGAACGGCGGTACCACGCTGCGCCGGGTCCTTATCCGCGGGGCGCTTATCCCTACGGCGCTGCCCGTACTGGCGGCGACGCTGGTGCTGGCCGGCTGCGGCAGCAGCAGCAGCGCGGGGGCTACCTCTGGTGCGAGCGCTACCAGCACCGCGGTGGCGTCCGCCGGGCTGAGCGCGCTCCAGACGTGCCTGAAGCAGCATGGCGTCACGGTCAGGCCGGGGCAGTTCAGCGGCCGGCCGCGCGCGTCCTTTACGCCGAGCGCCTTCCCGTCCGGGTCACCACGCCCGCGCCCATCCTTCTCCGGCCGTGACTCGGCCGCGTTCAAGGCGTGCGCGAAGTACGCCCCGGCCGGCTTCGGCGGAGGCTTCGGCCGCGCGATCAGCAGCTCCGCCCTGGCCGCCTTCAAGAGCTGCCTCAGCCAGAACGGCGTCAAGGTCACCGGAACCACGGCCAGCGCCGTCCTGGCCGAGCTCCGGAGCAGCTCAGGCAAGACCGCAGCCGCCGTCCGGACCTGCCGGGTGCTCCTCCAGCCGGCCGCGCCCACCCCCAGCCCGAGCACCTAACCCCGGCTCGGCCGCAGCGACCCTCACTCGCCCCGCCGACCTCGCCGGGCGGCTGGCCGAGACGATCCTGGCCGGCATCGCGGTGTGGCCGAACGGGCCGGGCGGTAACGTTCCCGGAACGGTCCGGGCGTACCGTGCGGTGTATGCGGCAGGTGCGGCCCGCGGGCGGCCCAGGGCCGGCGGCGATGCGCGCCCCGGCCGGCCGCTTCCGCGCGGCGCCGGCGGCGGCGACGGCCCTGGTCGTCTGCGGCGTGCTGCTGGCGGCGGCGTCGATGCCGCTCTACGCCGTGACCCGCCAGAACTGGCTGGTCAACGGCGGCGAGAACATCGTCGTGGGGGTGATCTTCGCGGTGGTGGGGATCGCCGTCGTCCGGCATCAGCCGCGCAACCCGATCGGCTGGATCCTGCTCATAGCCGCCCTCGGCAGCGAATCGCTGCCGACCGACGCCGCGTCCTACGCACTGCTTGTCTACCGCCTCGGTCACCGCCTGCCGTTCGGCGCGCTCGCCGTGCTGCTGCAGTACACCTGGGTCGTCGCCGCCCCGCTGCTGCTGCTGATCATCCTGCTGTTCCCGGACGGCCGCCTCCCGTCGCCGCGCTGGCGCCCCGTGCTGTGGGCCTACCTCGGCGTGGTCGCGGGCCTCGCGAGCTGCCTGTACGCGGTGGCCGGTACCGCCCTGGCCGGGCATCACGCCCGCCTCGACTCGGGCGGGGGCCTGCAGGTGATTGACTCCCCCGGCGGCGGCTACGCCTGGCTGGCCGTGGCCGAGCCGCTGATCTTCCTGGTGCTGGCCGGGTTCTGGGTGTCGTTCGTCGCCGCGCAGGTACTGAGCTGGCGGCGTTCCTCGGGGGACCGGCGCCAGCAGCTGAAGTGGCTGATGAGCGGGGCCGCCGCCCTGGCCGCCTCGCAGGCGATCATCCAGCCGGTGCTGAACTTCGACCCGCACCTGCCGGAGCTGGCCCAGCTGGTCCTCAACGTCCTGCTCGGGCTCGGCGCGGCGGCGCTGCCGATCTGCGTGGCCATGGCCATCCTGCGGTACCGGCTGTACGACATCGACCGGATCATCTCCCGGACCGTGTCGTACGCGATCCTGACCGGGATGCTGGTGGGCGTGTACGCGGGCCTGGTGCTGCTGGCCACCAGGGTGCTGCCGGTCTCCGGCTCGGTCGCGGTGGCCGGCGCCACGCTCGCGGCGGCGGCGTTGTTCAACCCGCTGCGGCAACGGGTCCAGCGGGCCGTCGACCGCCGGTTCAACCGGGCCCGCTACGACGCCGACCGGACCATCGCCGCGTTCGCGGCCCACGTCAAGGACGCCACCGACCTGGATTCGGTCCAGGTCGACCTGGCCGCGGCCGTCGCCCGGGCCCTGGAACCCGCGCACGTCTCGCTGTGGCTGAGCCCGCACGGCTGAGGCGGGCACACGAGCCCCATCACCCCATCGCGTCACACACGCGCGGCGGCCCCAACCAGTGGTTGTGCCTCTCTACCGGCTCTTCCCGGTAGAGAGGCACTTTCATTGGTGCCGGGCTGGGCTATTCGGGGGTGTCGGCGGGGAGAGGGTGTTCCCACTTCTGCTCGATGCGGCCGAAGTGCCAGACGCACAGGGCGACGATCCAGGTGACGACGAACACGCCGACGATGAACAGGCCGGCGGTGTTGATGTTGAAGGTCTCCAGGAAGGCCCAGAACGAGCCGTTGAGGCTGGTGTCCTGGGCGAGCAGGCCCAGGAGCTCGACCGCGCCGATGAACACGGCCACGAAGACCGACAGCCCGGTGATGGTCAGGTTGTAGTAGATCTTGCGGACCGGCTTGGCGAACGCCCAGTCGTAAGCGAAGTTCATGAAGCAGCCGTCGGCGGTGTCGAACAGGCTCATCCCGGCCGCGAACAGGATCGGCAGCGACAAGATGGCGTAGAACGGCAGCCCGCCCACCACCGCGGTCCCAGCCAGGACCAGCAGCGCGACCTCGGTGGCAGTGTCGAAGCCCAGGCCGAACAGGAAGCCGATCGGGTACATCTTCCACGGCGTGTCGACCCGGCGGGCCAGCGGGCCGAGGAACCGGTTCAGCAGCCCGCGCTTGTTCAGCTGCTCCTCCAGTTCCTCGTCGTTATACCCGCCGGAGCGCATCTCCCGGAAGACCCTGATGATCCCGGCCAGGATGACGATGTTGAACGCGGCGATCAGGAACAGGAAGAACCCTGACACGCAGGTCCCGATGATGTTGGTGGTGTACTGCAGGTGCGAGCTGCTGTTCTTGACCTGGTCATCCAGGCCGCGGAGGCCGAAGTTCAGCAGGATCGCCAGCGCGAACACCACGCTGGAGTGGCCCAGGGAGAAGAAGAACCCCACCGACAGCGGCCGCTTGCCCTCGCCGACCAGCTTGCGGGTGGTGTTGTCGATCGCCGCGATGTGGTCAGCGTCGAATGCGTGCCGCATGCCCAGGGTGTAGGCCAGCGCCCCGGTGCCCACGCCGAACACCGTCGTCTTGCCGATGTGGTAGTGCCCGCCCAGCGCGGCGGCCAGCATCCCCCAGCCGAGCACGTTCAGTCCGACGACCGTGGCGACCATGCCGCCGAACCGCGCCCACTCGGCCGGGGTCAGCCCCTGGCGGATCCTGGCCAGGCGGGTCCTGGCCAGGCGGGCGCGCTGGTCAGCCATGGGTCACCCTTCGTGGAGTTGATCTTCGGGTCCTCGGGCCTGAGCCAGTCTAGGAGTTATTGCGACTAGGTCGCAATAACGCACGAGACGCACATGTCAGGGAACGGAGATCGGGGTCGGCCGGCGCGCCGGGCGGGGCCCGGGTGACCGCGGCTCAGCTGGTGACGTCGGCCGAGGTGAAGCGGGCCCAGGCGAAGGAGCCGAACAGGACCGCGTACACGCCGAACGACAGCAGTCCCTTGAGCAGGGTGGACGTGTCCACCGGGGCGCGCAGGATCGAGTCGAAGGACAGCCACCAGTGGGTGGGCAGGTAGGGCCCGATGGCCGCGAGCTGCGGCACGTTGTCCACCACCTCGCTGGTCACGACCAGGATCATGATGGCGGCGATGGCGCCGATCGCGTGCTCGGTCATGGTCGAGACGGCCAGGCCGATCGCGCCGAGCGCAGCCATCGCCGCGGCCACGTACAAGGTCACGAACAGCAGCCTGAGCAATCCTTCGGCCAGCGGCACCGTGGTACCCGACAGCAGGGTCACCGGCCCGATCGGGAACAGCCCGGCGCCGACGGCGAGCGATACCGCGGACACGATGACCGTCGCGCACAGCCCGAACACCACGATCACGGCGAACTTGACCGCGAGCAGCCGGGTTCGCCCGGCCGGCACCGCGAGCAGGTAGCGCAGCGTCCCGTAGCCGGCCTCGCCGGCCACCGAGTCCCCGGCGACCACCGCCACCACGACCGGCAGGACCAGGAGGATCAGGGTGCTGAGCGCGATGAAGGCCAGGAACACGCCGTTGCCGGCCAGCTGGTTGAAGAACGCCACCCCCGGGCCGCTGCGGCCGTTCTGCGGCTGCGGCGCGGCCACGCGCAGGGCGATCCCGATGACGACGGGGAACACCACGGTCACGGCGAGCAGCAGCAGGTTCCGCCTGCGCAGGAAGACCAGCCGGAGCTCGGCGGAGAACAGCCGCAGCCACGCGCGGACGGGACTGCGCAGGGCAGGCGCGGCCGACGCGGGGGCGGGGGCGGCCGGCGCAGTGGCCTCAGCCGTCGACATCGAATCCCTCCCCGGTGAGCCCGACGAACAGGTCCTCCAGGCTGGGCGTCGCGACCGAGAAGCCCCGGACCCCGATCCCGGCGTGGACGAGTTCCGCGCAGACCCGTTCCGGCTCGGCGTCGCCCAGGGCGGCCGAGGCCTCGTCCGGCCCGGCCTGGGTGTCGGTGAGGCCGAGGCTGGCGAACACCTTGACCGCGCCGTCGGCGTCAGCGGTCCGCACGATGACCCGGGCGGCGCCGGTGCGGCGCAGCTCGGCCAGCGGGCCCTGGAAGACCAGCCGTCCGGTGCGCATCACCCCGACGTGCGTGCAGACCTGCTCGACCTCGGCCAGCAGGTGCGAGGAGACGAACACCGTGGTGCCGTCGGCGGCGATCTGCCGGACCAGCGCGCGCACCTCCCGGGTCCCCTGCGGGTCGAGCCCGTTGGTCGGCTCGTCGAGGATGATGAGCTCACGCGGCCGCAGCAGGC
>Ga0187807_1000740_pt1 | contig 10405 bp, 5 predicted proteins | sample NC_wetland_sal_i_4_FD_132432 | JGI IMG/M metagenome (GOLD analysis project Ga0187807, IMG submission 132432) | Wetland sediment microbial communities from Neuse River Estuary, North Carolina, USA - ASW_2 | ecosystem: Environmental > Aquatic > Freshwater > Wetlands > Sediment | place: USA: North...
GAGAAAGCGGATTGGATAATGATGTAACTATTATTCAATCCGCAGATCCTGTGTGTTGCATTATGTATTACCGTTTGCTACGAGCCGCGCGATACTTCTCCTCTGCCTTACGAGTGACTTCCTCCGAAACCTTCTTGAGCAGCGGCTCTATGCCGCCAAACATGAGCGGCCCTTCCCTTTGGTTGGCCTCGTGCAAAGCGACCTCGTGGACCTTCCACACCCAAATCTCAGCCTGGGCCTTCTCGTCCTTTTCCTCGATCTCATTGAGAGTAGTCTCAAGAAAGGCTTCCGGTCCGGAGGGATGCCAATGCACGCCAGTATGGGTTCCGCTATGGAATGCGATAGACATATGCCAATACCTCCCTGCTTGTGATCTCCATTGCCGCTATCGATTACAAAAAAGCGGTTGAGGCTGATCGGAAAGGGATCTTACTTCGTAACTGGCTCCCTGCACCCTTCTGACCGCTTTTTCCTTCATAACACTATTAAAACACCTGAACATCACGAAACTATCAAAATGTGCGAGTGCAACATCACGAAGTAATCTCAATTTACGGAAGGGAAGAAAATGGCCTTACTATTGTATCTTGGTCGGTAATTCGTTGCAACTCTCGCTGGATCCCACGTTCCAGTGCTTCGATGAGGTAGGGGCGAAGAGTTGCTGCTGGGATCACGTGGTCGATAGAACCGACCCGCTGTGCCCGTTGTACGTTATGAATGTGATCGAACTCGCTCGCCACCTCACCCACCTTCTCTGCGTGTACTATTGTAGTGACTTCATTCAATTTGAGTTGCAACGCCACCTTCTGGGGACCATTCGCTTGTATGAGTTGCTCCCGCAAGTCTTTCACGCGAAGGTCATTCTTCGTCCGAGCATCGACTTCACGGGCGAAGACGACTGCCGCAGCCGGTACTCCACCGATAACCGAGGCATATGATCCCTCCAGGGCGGCCACTTCGAGATTCTCGTTCAATGCCTTTGAGAAAACGACGAAAGAGCCACCATGGTAGCGCGAGATCACACAAAGGATGATAGGTCCCTTAAAGTTGGTGATAGCCCGACCTATCTCAGAACCATACTCAAGCTCGAAATTGCGTAGCGATTCTGGTGAGCCATCAAATCCTGAAAGGTTGGCTATCACCACGAGGGGCCGGTTGCCGCTTGCCGAGTTGATGGCCCGCGCTGCCTTCTTCGCTGACATTGGGAACAATGTCCCAGCTGTCCATTGCTCGGGGCCGTCACCGGGTACGAAGCCATGCCGGGGAATGGACCGGGACTCGATACCGAGCAGAGCTACTGGATAGCCACCAATATATGCATCCCATACAACGCCAGTGTCTGCATCTTGCATGTCGCTCCAGCGCTCAAGATGCTGGTGATCAGCGTCGATCAAGGAGGTCATGACGGTGCGGATGTCAAATGCCCGCTTACGACCGGGATTCTTTTCAGGAGAGAACAGGTCGCCTATGCAGGTGAGGTCACTATCTTCTGACCGCGTACTGAAATACGGAAAATCGCGGATATCACGTGTCACTGGATCGGTGGTCTGTGCACGTCTTGGGAAGCGCTCACCTGGAATTACGTAGGTGTGATCGTAGTGACGCATCAAGATTTGGCAGGCGGCACTGAGGTCGGGAGCGAAATACTGCGCCTGACCGTTAGGGCCCATGATGCGTACATACCCGCCTATTCCGTAGTTGTCCTCCGCTGAGACACCACCGGAGTAGTCAAGGGACTGTTTGCCAGTCAGAACCATCGCCCCGTTGGGGGTCATGATGAGGATGCCACAAGTGTGCATAAGCATAGTGGCCTCGGCGTTCCAGTATGGCTGAGCGCCAACGTTGATGCCGTTGACGACCACGTTGATCTCGCCACCAGCTTGTGTGAACTCAATGATGCGCCGTAGCGCCCTGGCGACCCAGTCCATGTTCTCAGTACCGCTCTCCATGGAGATCTTGGCCCCGGCTGAAATAGCGAACCATTCCAATGGTACCTGGAGGCGCTCGGCGAGGTTGATTGCCTCGATGATGCGCCGGCATTCAGGCTCGGCAACCGATCCAAGGCTACGGCTCGGGTCGCCCAATAGGATGACACGAGTCATTCCTTCTGGGTACTTGGGCGTGTAGTTGCGGATCACTCCAACCACAATACCAGCGCTGTTGTTACCATATGGCCGATCAATGGGCACCAGTCGATGGTCCTCATCCAGGTCATACTCAGTGAAACCTCCGGGCGGTATCTGGGTATGGATGCCCTCAGACTCGGGTGTGAGCATTTCTAGTAGCTCATAGGGATAGACAAGCCCACGCTGATGCAACTGAACGACCTTTTGACGGTATTCACTCAGCGTTGCAATTGGCGTTTCAATCGGTGGACTCACCCTGAGGACCAGTTCGCGACCGCCAGGATTCGAGATGTGCAGCATGCAGTCGCGCAGTTCAGTCGTTCCGGGTTCTGTAATCTTCGCATGCACCACGATCCTCTCCAGGCCAAGCCCCTCAGTGGCAGGCCAGAACTTCCGTATGATTTCCAGGAACTCCTCCGGTTGCAAGCCGAGTGATGGCCAGACGTAGAGCAGCACGCGGTTCCAGGGTAGGCGCTGATGAGCAGGTAGGTGGGACTGGTAAAGGCGGATAGCATCCAATGTTTCCATCAGCATGCGTTCGAGGTGAGGGATCTGGGCAATCCTGCCCACCTCGTCCCGCAGCGGTGTCACATCACGCACCTCGGCGAGGGCGAACAGCCGCTCATCCTTCGGGTTATCACGGGCAATTCCATGGAACAGGTATACATCCTCCACTGAAGGCAATCGCTTGATCTGGAAGTTCGCGAGCCGCCATATATGGAGCCTCTCGCCCATCATCGGATGAAGCCCGCGATAGAGCTGCTCCTCCTCGTAGCCGTTCTCACCAGGACGGTAGGTGAAGTGCTGGGTACTCGCCATACCAAGGCCTTTACCTGGAGCGCTTACGGCAACGACGATCCGCCGGGGGCGGAGGGTGAGGTTCGTCGTGTCTAGTATCGTGCGAATTTCCTGTTCCGTCGTCACTGCCTCGCCCAGAGAATCCAACCGCCAAGCGTAGAAATCGATGACGACATCGTTCTCAGCAGGGAAGCGATTGACAAAGTGAGACATAACCCTAGCAGCAGTAGCGAGATCTACATACATAGCGAACGTCGTCACGATGATGGTGCGCATGCCCTTGTAATCATAGACAGCTTTTACAAATGTTTGCCCATCAATCGTAATGCATTCGAAGTTCTCTAGTCGGCGGATGCGATAGTAGCGGCGCGTGAGAACCTCGAGCATGAGTTGGCGCACCTTATCATCCGATTCAGGGAAGCGGCTCATAACCAGGTTCTGTAAGGGCTGAGGGCAGGCTACCAGTATACTAATCCGCTCATCACGATCAGCGGCAGTGAGGTGCTCCGCGAGGTACGTGAGGTGCGCTCGCATTTCCTCGTAGACCTTGTTCCTGGCCTGCTCGAACAATGGCTCGTCGAAGAAACGGAAGCGTACCTCACGTGTGAGGTCATTAATTGCCAGATAGCGTCCTTGTGTCGCCAGTAGGAGCCGATCAAACAGACGAGACATTTCTCCAGTGACCAATAAAGCAAGTTTGTCGGCATGCTCAAGGTGCCTCTCAATAATAGTTTGAATCACGGCCAACTGTTGGTTGACATGCTGGTGAGACTTATAAATGAGTAGGAGACTTTCGTCGATTTCAGGCGAGGGATCCAGGTTCCTGATGCCGTAGTGTGCGAGTGCGCGTTGCAAGTTATCACGAAATGTCTTCGGTAGCTGCGCTCCACGAGTATCGAGGGATCGAAGATACGAGAGGAGGTCGTGTTCAGCGCTATGTACCTGCTCCCCCTGTACATCAGCCTCAGCCGGATCTCGTTCACGGCGGAACAGCGAGCAGATATCAGCAAAGATCGCTAGTATCTCGTTCTCAGCCTGTAGCAGTTCCTGGTCATCTGGCGCAATGAGATGGTAGACAGTGTTCTGCTCATTGAGGAGCCGTTTGGATTCAATAGAATCAAAATCGTATCCAAGCATTTGGCAGCGCAACGCCTTGAATACCTGGCGAAAACGTGCTTGGGAGTCTTCCTCGTTGAGATCTACTGGATGCACGGTATTACCGAACTGGATGCGTTCGGAATCACTTGGTTTGTCGTCCCAGGCCGAGGATTTGATTTGTACAAGCGGCGCTCCTGCCTCAACCTGGACATTTCTTGTCACGAACACCTGTGCTATTCTGCCTGAGTATGGGGCTACGATTGCCATCTCTATCTTCATTGCTTCAACAACAGCGAGTCGATCTCCCACGTCGACGTGGTCATCTGGTGCCACAGTAACTGAAACCACAATAGCAGGAGCAGGAGCGCTGACAATCCCTCCTTCCTCGTGTGTCATACTGTGAGGAATACCCTCAACCTCGACATTGTAGTTTGGCCCATCTACGACTATGAGCACGCGATGCCGTTGTCCAAAGCAGGTGATCCGTCGTTCAGAAGGCCCCAATCGCTCAACATATACCTCAGCTTTTTGCCCATCAGCTATCACGCGATACTGCTGGGGACTCTGGCGCGAAACTTTGAACCTGTAGCCCTGTCCGAGGTAGCGAAAGTCAACGGGGAGATCAGTGCTCTGACGCACCTTGGGCCGTCCACGGGCGGCGCTCGCATAGAACTCAGCCTGTTCCATGTGACGCTCGGCATCGGAGGTCTCGACCGCTGCCTGCAGCAGTGCCACATCAGCATGCCGTCGAGATTGATATACCTTTCCAGGTATCAGGCGGTCGAGCCAGAGGGTATCAATGTGATTGGCTTCGAGTTCGGGGCGATGCAAGAGATCAAGCAACAACCCCTTATTGCTCACTCCCGCACGGATGAGGACCGCGCTCTCGGTCAGTGCGCAGCTCATCCGTGCAAGTGCCTCCTGGCGGGTGCGTCCCCATGCTGTGATCGTCGCGAGCAGCGGGTCGAATTGGGGATGGACGAAATCAGTCTCACCATAGCTCATATCAATGCGCAATCCCGGCCCGCCTGCCAGGCGAAACAGTTCGAGCCTGCCCGGATTGGATGCGCCTGGTAGGCGGGCGATATTTGAAAGTGAGCCTTCGGAGTCCTCAGCGTACAGGTGGGCCTCAATGGCGTGACCGATGGAGGCAGGAGGCTCACCCTCAAGGCGGCCGCCACGTGCCAATTCCAACTGCAATTTGACCAGGTCCAGTCCTGAAGTAGCCTCTATAAGCGGATGGGCGGAACTCAAATATGGGTTGACCTCCAGGAACCAGAACGTGTGCTGGATGGGATCATAGAGGAACTCAACGCTTCCTGCACTCTGGTAGTTTGCGAGTTGGCACAGGCGGACTGCTGCCTGACATAGCTCGCGCTGCTGTTCGGGCAGCAACGTTGGAGAGCCAGATTCCTCAAGTATCTTTAGGCCATGATGCTGAACGGTGCTATTACGCACCCCGACGGCCCACGTCGTCCCATAGTTATCGGCGATGATCTGCACCTCAACTTGATGTGCCCCATCGATCAGACGCTCAAGGAACACGGTTGGGTCATCAAACGACCGGCGAGTCTCAGCATGGGCGCTCTTAAATGCGCTTGCAAGTTCAGAGGGCGATGAGATGTAATGGATACCCAGCCCTCTCCCTCCGGCTGTCGGCTTCATCACGAGAGGGTATCCAAGCTGCTCAGCGTACTGTCGTGCCTCTGCCTCTGTCTCGATCAAACCACCACACCAGGGTATAACTGGAATATTGGCCTGCTGAGCAATTTGCTTAGCACTAATCTTGTTGCCCAAACGCCTCAATACCTGAGCATTTGGCCCCACGATTACTATCCCTAGCTGCTCGCAGAGCTCGGCAAACCAGGATTTTTCGGCGAGAGGGCCCCATCCGATCCAGGCCGCGTCGGCGTGCGCCGTGAGCAGTGCCTGTTCGATACGTTCGCGATCCAGGTAGCTACTCTTGCACTGTCCGTCTGACTGGTCAACGAATGTTGCTGGACCGATGCCTACTGCATCATCGGCTTCGCGTACAACTGTCGCTTGGCGGTCTGAGTTAGTGAAGAGTGCTATAGTTGATAGGCTGAGATGCTGCTCATAGTTCAGTTCCCGAACGGCCCGGATCAGGCGCAGAGCTGCCTGGCCACGGTTGACAATGGCAATTCTTTCAAAAGGGTGCTTCATGATGTTGTCTCTGTTCATGAGTTCATCTCGCTTTCATTAGAAGTATCAGATACAAGCCTCACAAACCCGTCACTATAACCATAAATGGCATCACAAACGAGTTAAGATATTTGGCAACTGTCACCATCTAAATGTAGCATGCACGAGCATGAGCAGATGTTGAGAAATGCGCTCATACATCCCCTGACTCAGTTGCTGCCTGATCAGCGCTTAGAAAATGCATCAAATTGGTCGCATTTTTCAAACATCTCTGGTATACTTACTCATGAGAGAACCATTCGCTGATTTTCGCGAAGCTGAGGGAAGACTGCCACGATGACGTCCAAGGATGGCCACAAGCAAAAGCAAGGAGCAGACGATGATCGCGAGGGAGGATCCCCTGCCCGATTACTTCCTGCTCCAGGTGCATCTCACGTCTCTCTGCAGGGAGAGGGAAGTTGGACAAACCTCCTCACGTTGCTGGAAGTCTCACCTGATGCGTTGGTCTTGGTCAATGCTGCTGGACGCATCGTGAGTGTGAATAGCCAGACCGAAGCCCTGTTTGGCTACCCTCGCTCCGAACTGGAAGGTGAGGCTCTAGAATCCCTGTTGCCTGAACGCTTTCGGGCGGCCCACGTGCCTGACCGTGAGCGGTATGCCACCTCCCCACGCACTCGCCCTATGGGTGCGGGACTGGCATTGTATGGGCGACGCAAAGATGGCACCGAGTTTCCGGTGGACATCAGCCTGAGTCCGCTGCTGTTCGACGGGGCGTTGCATGTGCTGGGCGCCGTTCGTGACATAACTATACGCCAGCACCTGGAAGCGCATGAGCGTGCGGCCCGCGAGGCAGCCGAAGCCCGCCTGGCGCTCTTGCAACTCGTTCTGGATGAATTACCCACCTGCGTGTATTTCGTGACTGGCTCGGAGGCACGCCTGGTGCTCGCCAATCGTGCCGCCGTCACCCTCTGGGGAACCGAGTGGCCTACCGGTCAACCGATGCTAGACTTTCTCACCACCCACCATATTCGTCTGTTCGACACGCATGGCCAGGCGCTGCCACCCGCCGACTTCGCCGCCTTGCGTGCCTTGCACGAGGGCAAAACGGTGTTTCAACACCAGGAGATCATCCGTCACGCGGATGGCACGAGTCTGCCGGTGCTGGTGAATGCCGTGGCGCTGGACCCACACCTTGTAGCTGGGTTGGAAGCCGGAGGAGGAAACCAGCGAATCTCCTCTGCGGAACCAGCGGCGTTGGTCGTCCTTCAGGATGTCACTCCCCTTAAAGAAACCGAACAACTCAAAGATCAGTTTCTCGGGCTGGTGGTCCACGAACTGCGCAACCCACTGGCCGCTCTCAAAGGCTTTGCGACGATGCTGCTCCGCCATGCCCGGGGCGACAAAGGCACGGCCTTAGCCTCCTGGCAACAGGAGGCGCTCTCGGAAATCGATCTAGCGGTGAATCGACTGAATCGGCTCACCGAAGACCTGCTTGATGTGGTTCGTCTCCAGGCAGGACGGCTGGTGTTGCACCGTGAGTCCATCGATCTCGTGCATATCATCCGGCGCGTGATCGCACAGATGAGGCAGAGTAGCGACTACCATCAGCTGATGCTCTCCACGTCCTTGTCCCACCTGCAGGCACAGGTGGATAGGGGGCGCATCGAACAGGTGCTGGTAAATCTGCTCACCAACGCTATGAAGTACAGCCCAGCCGGCGGGTTGGTCGAGGTGGCCCTGCAGGAAGTGCCAGGGCGGCAGGAGGCGCTAATCAGTATACGGGATCAGGGCATCGGCATCCCGCAAGCAGATCAAGCCCACCTCTTTGGTCGGTTTGTCCGGGCATCCAATGGGGAGATCCACGGGATCAGTGGGACCGGTCTGGGCCTCTATCTGTGTCGCGAACTGGTCTCGCAGCATGGAGGAGATATCTGGTTCGAGTCGACCGAAGGAGTCGGTTCGACTTTCTTCCTCCGTCTCCCTCTCTCGCCAGGCATATCAGCGCCTGACGTTCCAGAACGTCCGCCTTCTTCCCAGAGAGAGTAGGGTATCTTATGATGGAACTGTGATAAGCTTGTGATATACCTCAAGCCTCTTGTGATGGAAAAGAGATATTTCCGGAATAGAGTAGTAATCAGGTGTGCTACCTCGAATGGTCTACGAGAGAAGAAAGGAGGGTGGAAACTGTTATGGTCGTATCATCTGTAGCGATTGAGCGTTTTCTCAATGCAAGGGTCAAGCGCCCTATCATCCTGGGAATCGTGGGAGATGATGCTGCGGGTAAGACGACGCTAAGTCGAGGCATTGCCCAAATTTTGGGTGCTGAGAATGTGGCAATACTCTGCACTGACGACTATCATCGCTATAATCGGAAGCAGCGAAAAGAATTGGGTATTACTCCTTTGAATCCCCAATGTAACTATCTCGATATTATGGCGCAGCATCTACGGCTGCTGCGTGCCGGCGTGGCCATTCTGAAGCCACACTATGACCATCGGTTAGGCGATTTCGGTCCACCACAGTATATTGTCCCGCACCCTTTCCTGATTGTCGAGGGGCTGCTAGGAATGTATTCGCAGAAGATGCGCAACGCCTACAGTGTTCGCGTTTATCTGGACCCATCTGAGGAACTGAGGCGGCGCTGGAAAATTCAACGCGACACAGCGAAGCGGGGGTATACTGAGGAAGAGGTGTTGCGCGAACTCGCTATCCGTGAGCATGATTCGGCGAAGTATATCCGACCACAGCGTAATCACGCCGATATCGTCGTCTCTTTTCTCTCTGGCAGAGCATCCAACTCCGAGCAAAATGGTGACGCTCATCTCAATGTACGCCTGACCCTGCATGGAACACTGCATCATCCTGACCTGAGCGAGGTTATTGCTGAAGATCAATCTGGCTGCGTGCGTTCAACACTGGGGCGCGAGGGAGGCCGAGCAGTCGAGTACCTGGAGATTGATGGCTCCATCCCTGATGAGCCAGCCAGTGCACTAGAACGATGCATCCTGGATCACCTGGATGCAAGTGGGGCAGCCTCACTTGCAGATTTTGGTCAATACTCCGATCCCCAAACACGGGATAGTCGGCATAGTCATCCCCTGGCCCTTACCCAGCTTCTCCTGGCCTATCACCTGCTGCGCGCGAGGCAACGCGACCAGGTCAAAGTATGATCAATCTTCTGAAAAAGAGGTGAGACGAGGCTACCAGGGTACCACCGGCATTGTGAGCCGCTACCTCGCTCACATTTACCTTGACTTTCTAATATGACGAGGGGCACCTGCACTACCAGGTGCCCCTCGTTAATCCCCCTCGGGACCCAGGGCCACTGGATCGTCCTGTCCAGAATAGGTGCGGACAACTCCCCTGACACGCTCAGCCTGCTGCCGCTTGCTCTGCTCCACGCGCCGCTTGATCCCCCAGAGCATCTTTCGCGCCAGCAGGAAGTCGACCAGCCAGAAGAAGGGGCGCGTCAGTACGCGGAACAGGCGCGGCCCATAGTTGACCCGCGTCCGCAGGATCAGCCGCGTTGCGTTGGCATCCACTTCGTTGAGGATGAACACCCAGCTAAACTCGCCGTGAATATTCACCCTGGGGTTGTTGCGCAGGAACCCCGGCACCACATAGCGCACATGTGAGGTGGAAGACAGGGCGAGCACACGATTCTCCTCCACAGCCGCGACGGTGAAGAAGGCCGTCCCAGGAGGCCCATCGAGCACGATGTCCCCGACCTTCAGGTCCTGCCACTCCGCAACGATCCGGTCTGCACTTGGCTCCGCACGGAGGGAGTAGCCAGTCCTCTCGGAGCTGGACAGAAAGGACCAAAGGACCCTTTCTGTCCACGTATACCACCATTCGGGATCGCTATACCAGCCGCCGCGATCCATACCCATCTGTACCAGCCACGGCCAGACTTCCCTGGCAGGAGCCTGGATGGAGATGGCGTGAGTCGTTTCTACCATGGGGTGGGGGATCAATTCATCTCCCGGCATTGGTCGATGCACTTCGTCATCCGTTGCACCCCAGCGACGTCCCAGGCGGCGCAGCAGGAACGCGCCAGATGCCGCAGCGAGCAACCCTAGATACAGAGCCCTGTTTCTCATAGCATAGCTTCTCCTTTCTCAGCCCGATCAGCTTGAGCCACTCCGCCACCCTGGTCTCTACGGAGCCCCAACAAAACTATCCCAGTCAGGATGGAGAGCCCTCGATTCCTGCCGTAGACA
>Ga0187807_1000741_pt1 | contig 10405 bp, 7 predicted proteins | sample NC_wetland_sal_i_4_FD_132432 | JGI IMG/M metagenome (GOLD analysis project Ga0187807, IMG submission 132432) | Wetland sediment microbial communities from Neuse River Estuary, North Carolina, USA - ASW_2 | ecosystem: Environmental > Aquatic > Freshwater > Wetlands > Sediment | place: USA: North...
CACGCGCAGCACCGCGCGCCGCAGCCGCAGCACCCGGATCTGCGCGTCCAGCGCCGCCGCGTGCACGGCGGCGAGTTCGGACACGCTGGTGCGGCCGCCAAGCGCCTGCATGATCTGGTCCAGGCTCAGGCCGAGCTCGCGCAGCGTGCGGACCAGGTCCAGGCGGGCCACCGCGGCCGCGTCGAAATGCCGGTACCCGCTCGCCGACCGCCCGGCTGGTGCCAGCACGCCGGCGTCGCACCAGAACCGGATCGTCCGGGCGGGGACGCCGGCCATCCGGGCGGCCTGCCCGATCGTGTACAGCTGCGGTGGCTCGCTCACGCCTACGACTGTGCACCTTCCAGCCGCTGGAAGGTCAAGCCGCCCGCCAGCCCGCGCAGCGGCCGACGCGACGACCAACCACGCACCTTCCACATCACAGATGCATCAGCGCCGCACCATCGGTCGCGATTGGAGACAGGACCGTGAAGGCTAATTTCTTCCCGAAGAGAATTAGCGCGCAAACCAGCCAAATATCTTCGCGGTAAAAATAGTCTTCACTATCATGACGGCGTTTTGCCGGTTTCGTGACTGACGTGGTGCGAGTGGTGGCATGGCGATCCGGCTGACTGGAAGTTCGACTCACGGCCGGATCACCGGCATCAAACTAGGCCCGCAAAGCGTCGCGCCCGGCCCACATGGGCCGGGCGCGACTTAATTCGTGCTACGAGGCGTTTACGGCAGGGTCCAGCGCTGGTTGACGGTGTTCTTGCAGGCGGCCAGGGTCAGCCGGGTGCCGTCCTTCGTCGAGTTGCCCGGGTCGGTCAGGCACTCGCCGTTGGCCTTGAGGACATAGGCACCGTCGGCATGCCTGGTCCAGATCTGGCTGGTCGCCGCCTTGCACGGCTCGAGGAACGCGCTGCTGGTGCCGGTGATGCACTTGCCGAGCACCGTCAGTTCGCCGCTCGGGAAGAAGACGATCCGCTGCTGCGACTTGCCGTTGCAGGTAGAGATGTCGATCTTGTTGCCGTTGGTGGTGTGGCCGCCGGCGTCGTCCACGCACTTGGACGCGTACCCCTTCACCGGTCCGGTCGGCGAGCCCACCTTCCAGGTGAAGCTGAACGACTGCGAGCCGTCGTAGTAGGAAACGGTGATCTTGACGGTGAAGGTGCCGGCGGTGACGTTCGGCGTGCCGCCGATGTGCCCGGTCTTGCTGTTGATGCTCACGCCGCCGGGCAGGCCGGCCGCCCCGAAGGTCAGCGCGGACGCGGGAGTGGTGGCGGCGTGGACCTGGACGCTGACCGGCTTGCCGGTGGTGCTTGTCTGGTTGCCGAGCGGGGTGACTTTGAACGGGAGCTTGCCCGCCATCACGCAGCCGTGCTTCACGTTGCTCCACAGGCTCTGCATGGCGAACGACCCGGTGGAGAGGGTGACGTTACCGAACGGGTCGGCCGGGGTCTGGTTCCACAGCGAGCCGCCCCACGCGCACTTGTCGGCGACCTCGCCGCCGCTGATCGCATCGCCCGTATCGATCCAGGCCGACAGCGTCGGGTCGGTAATGGTCTCCGCGGTTTCGTGACCAGCGGTCATGCTGAAACCGTCGAACATGCCGGCCGAGCCTGAGTTGACGAAGTTCTCACCGCACCCCTGCCCCGCGTCGAGCGAGTACGGAAGGATCACCACCGGGAGGTAGGTGGTCGAATTGATGCCGGCGAAGCTGTGGTAGGCGCAGTAGCCTCCCCCGCTCTGCAGCGTGCCGCAGTTGCCCGCGAAGTTGACGCTGCCGTTTGGCGCGAAGCAGGTTCCCGACTCGGCGGCGATGACGATCTCGGCGTTGTCAGCGGCGGCCACCGTGAGCTTGAAGTGGGTCGCGGCGTTGTTGAGCTCGTTGCTGAGGTCGGTGATCGTGAGACCACCCGTACCTTGATCCGGCAGCGCGGTCGCGTCCACGTAAGAGCCGGCGAACAGCGACTTGCCGAGCACCGGGTGACCGGTCTTGTCGGTGTATTGCGCCGTGATCTTGGACCAGTCGTCATCTGGTGACTGTCCCAGGCCCTTGTAGAAGGAGATCAGGTACTGTTCGGCCGCCGTCTGGGTGGCATCGGTGTTCCAGCCGGAACCCCAGAACACCACGTAGACGTGCGGCGAATGCTGCACCGGGCCGCCGTGGTAGGGCAGGTTGCAGTCCGGCTCCGTGCACGGGGCCGCCGCCGTCCCGCGTGCGGCCGCGGCCGCGGCAGCTTGCCGGGAGTTCCGTGACGGGAAGACCGCCGCCGTCTTGTCCATCGTCAGGTGCGCGCTGGTGCCTATGTAGCCGGCCGTCGCCGGTGCCGCGGCCGCGTTCGCGCCGCCCGCCGCCGCGAACGCGGCGGCCGCCAGGGCAGCCGCGGCGCCAGCGGTCAGCAATGCTCGGATCCTCATGTGGTATCTCCCCGTCTCGCGCATCAGCGACCGGCGGGTGCCAGCCCCGGGGCGCAGATTCCCACATATACCGCTACTTCCGCAATACGTTTCGCAGCGCCCATTCCATTAGCAATGGTCAGAGCAGCAAGAAAAAACGATGATCCGCCGACCGCCTTCGCGCGGTCAGCGGACCATCGTTAACTGAACTGAATGGCTACCGCGTCACTGGCCTATGGCAGGCTCCAGTGCTGGTATCCCTTGTTGGCACACGTCGCCATGGTGAGCTGCGTGCCGTTCACCTTGGAGTTGCCCGGGTCGGACAGGCACTTGCCCGTCGCCTTGTTGACGTACTCACTGCCCACGCGCGTCCAGACCTTGTTCGTCGCGCTGCTGCACGGCTCGAAGAATGCCTTGGTGCCGCCGGTAACGCACCCGCCCTGCACCTGCAGCTGGCCGGTAGGCGTCAAGGTGATCTTCTGCTGCGCCTTGCCGTTGCACACGGCGATGTCGATCTTGTTGCCGCCGGTGGTCTTGCCGCTGGCGTTGTCCAGGCACTTGGACCACGGGCCTGTGACCTGGCCGATGTCCTCCGCCGTCCACTTGAAGGTGAACGACGTCGACCCGGCGTAGTAGGCGACGGTCACCTTCGACGTGTACACCTTGATCGGGCCGGTCGGCGTGCCGTGGATCAGCCCGGTGGACGGGTTGATGGACAGGCCCGGCGGCAGTCCGGTCGCGCTGTAGGACAGCGCGGTGGCCGGGGACGTGGACGCGTGGACCTGGACGCTGACCGCGTGGCCGAGCGCGCTGGCCTGGTTCTTCAGCGGGGTGACCGAGAACGGCAGCGTGCCGTCCAGGACACAGCCGCCGGCCGCGTTGCTCCACAGGCTCTGCATGGCGAACGACCCGGTTGCCAGCGTGACGTCACCGGCCGGGTCGGGCGTGCCCCAGATCTCGCCTGCCCATGCGCACTTGTCGGCGATCTCGCCGCCGCTGACGGTGTCCGACAGGTCGATGTAGCCGGTGTCCGGCACGGGGTCGGTGACCGACTCGGCGTACTCGTGGCCGCCCACGATGCTGAGCCCGTCCAGGTCGCCTCCTGGGCTCGGGTTGATGAAGTCCTCGCCGCAACTGCCCCCGGCGTCCAGCATGAAGGGAAGGTTGGTGAACGACAGCTCGGCGGTGTTGTTGTACGTGGTCGACGAGTGCCACGCGCAGTAGGCGGGCTGCACCGGCGTGCACGAACTGCCGGCGAACCCGTCGCTGAAGCAGGTGCCGGATTCGTACGCGACGACCACCTGGGAGTCAGGAATGTCCGAGATCTTGAACGCGGCCGCGGCCGCGGCAGCCTCGGCGGCGGTGTCATCCGGCGTCACCTCTGACGGCGGGGCGGATGTATCGAATCCGTACTCGACGAGTACCCCCTTGGTGAAGACCGGATGACCCGTTGTGTCGGAGTACTGCGAGGTGGTCAGCGACCAGGTGTCGCCGCTAGCCCCGAGTCCGCTGTACATGCCCAGCAGGTAGGCCTCGCTGCCCGTGGTGTCGGTGCTCCAGTTCGGCCCGAAGAAGTCCACGTAGACGACTGGGTGGTGCTGCACAGGGCCGCCGTTGTAGGGCAGGTCGCAGTTCGGCTCCGTACAAGGCTGCGATTGTCCCGCCGCCGGCTTGGTGGCCGGCTTACTGGTGAGGTGCTTGGTCAGCGGCGGGACGATGCCCGCCCGCGGGCCCATCGTGATGTGCGCGCGCAGTTGCGCGAACTCCGTGTGCAGGCTCCTTGAGAACACCGCGTGCGGCAGGCGACTGATGGCCGACGGTATTCCCGCCGTCGAGCCCGTGCCCGCTGAAGTGGATACCGCCGCCGCGGCTGGCGTGGCGAAGGCCGCCGCCGCTACCGTTACCACGGCAGCGGCGGACGTGAGGATTCCCCGAATATTCAACTTTCCCCCTTGTCTGCCGAAGCGAAGCGAAGCACCCGCTCTTGCCAGCTTCGCTTTCGCCTGATTGTAGAGATTTCGTGGCGACTGCCAAGGGGTGCGCAGTAAATATTTATGCTATTGAGCCCTGATGGCGTTTGCATGCCGGTATTCGACGGGTTTTGTTTTACCGTAAAAGGCCAGCGTGCCAGACTGAGAGCGTGCTGCGCACCGTCTCGATCGGCAATGCGGACGACCCAAGGCTGGCTGATTACACGCGGCTGACGGACGTCGGCCTGCGCACCAGCCTGGAGGCCGAGCACGGCCTGTTCATCGCCGAGGGCACCAAGGTCATCGTCCGCGCCGCCGCGGCGGGCTACCCGGTGCGCTCGATTCTGCTCGCCGAAAGCCGCCTGCACGACCTGCCCGCGCTGCAGGCAGGCGCGACCGAGGACGCCCCCGTGTACGTGGTCCCCGACGACGTCGCCGAGCACCTCACCGGCTATCGCGTGCACCGCGGCGCCCTCGCCTCGCTCTGCCGCAAGGAACTGCCGGCGGTGGCCGCCGTTCTTGATAACAGCAAGAGAATAGTGGTCCTCGAAGACCTGGTCGACCACGGCAACGTCGGGGCGATCTTCCGCTGCGCCGCCGCGCTCGGCGTGGACGCGGTGCTGCTGTCGCCGCGCTGCGCCGATCCGCTGTACCGGCGGTCGGTCAAGGTCTCGATGGGCGCGGTGTTCGCGATCCCGTACGCGCGGATGACCGACTGGTTCGACGGCCTGGCCGAACTCAGGAGCGGCGGATTCAAGGTGCTCGCGCTGACCCCGGACGAGCGGGCGACGCCGATCACCAGCGCGAGCATCGGCGGCAAGGCCGCGCTGCTGCTCGGCACCGAGGGCGACGGGCTGTCGGCGCGCTGGCTGCATGAGGCCGACGAGGCTGTCCGCATCCCGATGCACCCGGCGGCGCGCGCCAGTGGCGTCGACTCGCTCAACGTGGTCGCGGCCGCCGCGATCGCCTGCCACCTGCTGGCCGGCGCGAACGATTTCAAAACGTGACCGGAAGCCGGAGCGGGCCTGCGACTACATCGGGTAGTCTCTCGGTCACTGCGCCGTACCGGGCCCTGACGAGCCGCCCGGACGGGGGCGGCGCAGACATTCGTGGCCGGGAAGCGCGACGCGCGAGCCGGCGAGAATTGATCGAGTGCGGTACATCATTATCGGCGCGGGCGCCGTGGGCGCGACGATCGGCGGCTGCCTGTTCCAGGGCGGCCATGACGTGATCCTGGTGGCACGGGGCGCGCACCTGGACGCGCTGCGCGCCCGCGGGCTGCGGCTGGCGACACCGCTGGGCACGTCCACGCTGGACATCCCGGCAGTAGGCGGCCCGGCCGGGGCCGAACTTCGCCCCGGCGACGTGCTGATCCTCGCGGCGAAGACTCAAGACGCCGCCGCGCTGCTCGCCGAGTGGGCCTGGCAGCCGGTATCCGGCGCGAGCGTGGCGGCGGACACGCTCCCCGTGTTCTGCGCGCAGAACGGTGTCGCGAGCGAGCGTTTCGCGCTGCGCCGCTTCCGGCACGTGTACGGAATGCACGTCTTGCTCCCCGCCACGCACCTGGAGCCCGGCACGGTGCAGGCGCAGGGGGCGCCGCTGGCCGGCCTGCTGCACGTCGGCCGTTACCCGTCGGGCAGCGACGCGACCAGCGAACGGGTCAGCGCGGACCTGGCGGCGAGCCGCTTCCTCGCCCAGGTCAGCCCGGACGTGATGCGCTGGAAGTACGGCAAGCTGCTCGACAACCTGAACAACGCGATCGAGGCGCTGTGCGGCCGCGGCGCCGCTGGCTTCGGCGGCGGCGCGGGCACCGGCGACGGCGCCGAACTCCGGCGGCTGGTCCGTGCGGAAGGCATGGCGGTCCTCGACGTGGCCGGCATCGCGTACTCCACGGCCGCCGAAGTCGCCGACGTGCGCCGCGACCACATCCGCATCGAGCCGGTCGACGGCTCGGCTCGCGCGGGCGGCTCGTCGTGGCAGAGCCTGACGCGGCGCACCGGGACGATCGAGGCCGACTTCCTCAACGGCGAGATCGTGCTGCTCGGGCGGGAGTACGGGATACCGGCGCCGGTCAACGAGGCGCTGCAGCGACTGGCCAACGTGGCCGCGAGGGAGCGCAGGGCGCCGGGTTTCATGACGCCCACGCAAGTGCTCGCGGCGGCCGGCGCGGATTCAAGCCGGGCTGGTGCGTAGCCGCTCGTACTGGGAGCAACCTCACGGGTGCGCAGACGCACCGCTCCGTTCGGGAGAATCTGCTTTTTCCCTCAAAGCACAACGTTAACTGGACGCGAGAGGCAGTCTTAAGTAATTCTTTGTCGCGGCAATCGGGTCATCGGGGGCAGGAGGTAGGCGGTGAGCGTCGGCAGGGCTCGTGACTCCAGGCGTGTGCCGCCGATGCCGCCGCCGCGCAGGCCGCCCGCGCCGCCGACCAGGCCGGAGCGCATGCTGGCGGACAAGCCGATCAAGCCGAGCGGGAAGTGGCGGGCCGCGTTCGGCGCGCTGGCTCTCGTGCTCGGTGTCCTGGCGGCGTATGACCTGATCACCGGTGGTGACACGGTGACCGCCAGCCCGTCCGCACACGCCACGGTCTCCCCTTCCCCGCGCAGCAGCGCGCTGGCCGGCCCGAGCGGCGCGCCGTCTTCGGCCGCTACTGCCAGCGCACGTCCGTCGCCGGCCGCCTCTGCGTCGCCGAGCGGCAGCCCGTCCGCCACCGCCGAAGCGACGCGGGAGCTCTCCGTGGTGAGCGTGACGGCGTTCGGCCCGGACGGGACGTCGGACGGTGACAACACGGATAACGCCTCACGCGTGCTCACCGATGACGGGGTGAACGCGTGGGTGAGCAAGTGGTACGGGTCGGCGTACTTTGGCAACTTGCAATCGGGCACCGGTTTGCTGCTGGACATGGGACATGTGGTGTCGGTGAGCAGCGTCCGGGTGGTGCTCGGCGAGTCGGTGGGCGCCGACATCGAACTGCGCCTCGGTGACACGGCGGGTGACCCGGCCGACCTTTCCACGGCGGCGAGCGCGTACGACGTGGGCGGCAGCGTGCACCTGGCGCCGTCTTCGGCCGTGCGCGCGAGGTACGTGCTGATCTGGTTCACGAAACTGCCGCCGGACTCCGCGGGGACGTACCAGGTGAGCGTCTACAGCGTCACAGTGGACGGTCACAAGTAACGCCGATCTTGTCGGCCCGTTGTCACCATCCGGCAAGCCGCTCGTCGCCCTGACGACGTACAGCCCTCCTAGCGTCAGAGCCGCCACAGACGTAACGGAGGTGGACTCATGAGAATCGCTTGTACCGCAAGAGGCGCTCGAGGCGCTCGGGTCGTGCTGGCGGCCGCCGGCCTGGTGGCGGGGATGCTCGCCGCGACGGGCATCGCGGCGGGCACGGCCAGCGCCGCACCCGCGGCCGGCGCGACTAGCGCGGCAGCCGTCGCGCACCCGGCGCACGTCACGCCGCCGCACATCATGACGATCATGATGGAGAACACCGACTACAGCCAGTTCGTAGGCGCTGCGGCGATGCCGTACCTGAACGAGATCGCCCACCAGTACGCCACCTTCACGGATGCCTTCGGCTGGACCTACCCGAGCCTGCCGAACTACCTCGAGCTGCTGTCCGGTTCCGATGACGGCACCGCCGGCCGGGACTGCGACATCACGGACAAGAACTGCAGTAACTTCACCAACCCCACCCTGGTCGACCAGCTGGAGGCGGCGGGCATTGCGTGGCACGCCTATTACCAGGGCGTGCCGTCCGGCTGCTACCAGGGCGACGGCGGCGGGAACTATCCGTACTGGCACAACGCCTTCCGCTACTTCAAGGAGTTCGCCAAGCAGTGCTCGCACATCTCGAACTTCTCTGACCTGCTGCCGGACCTGAACAAGGCGAATCCGGCGGCCTTCCAGTGGGTGGTGCCCGACCTGGTGGGCAGCGGCGGCGACAACGGCACGATGCAGACCGGCGACAGCTGGCTCAACGGCGAACTGCCGAAGATCATGGCGTCGAACTGGTACCGCCACGGCGGCCAGATCGTCATCATCTTCGACACCGGTTACAACGACGCGGGCGGCGTCAACGGCTCGAGCGGCGGCCAGATCCCGCTGGTGGTCGTGTCCGCGCGCGACAAGGGCAGGGGCCAGGTGAAGACGCCGGTCAACACCGCCGGAGTGCTGCGCTCGATCGAGCACGCGTACGGCCTGTCCTACCTGGCCGACGCGCGTGACGCGCGCAACGGCACGCTCGGCGCGGCGCTGGTCTCCGGTCGGCCTGCTGGCTCCTTTGGCTGGCGGGGTCCGCGGCCGGTGTCGTTCGGCTCGGTGCTCGCGGTCAGCGGCGGCGGGACGCCGCGTCGGCTGGCGGTGTCCGGCGGGACGATCTCCATCAACGGGGTGGCCGAGGCGCCCGCCGACCCGATCCCGAACCGGCCGTTCCCGGTCATCGAGGTCGGCCAGAACTCCACGGGCCATGGCGCCTACGTCTTCGCCGGGCGCACGCACGTGGTCCCGGGCACGGCAAACCTGCTGTCGGTCTCGTGCGCGGCCGTCGCACAGTGCTACGCGGTCGGCTTCGGCCCGCTCAACTCCGACGAGGCGGTGCTGGTGTCGATCCAGTTCGGCCACGTGGTGTCGGTTACGCAGCTGCCGGCGTTCATCGGCCTGTTCGGCATCTCCTGCCCGACCGCCGGAACGTGTTACGCGGTCGGCTATGACAACGCGAACGACGCCGACGCGGTGACGACCATCGTGAACGGTGTCGCGGGCGCCCCGGTCGAGGTGGCGGGCGGCGGCGAATGGCTCAACGCCATCTCCTGCCCGACGGCTACCGATTGTTTCGCGGCCGGGCTGGTGAACTACAACCCGTCGATCGTCCCGATCGTCAGCGGCACGCCCGGCACCGCGCTGACCGTGCCGGACGCCTGGTATCTCAACGGCATCTTCTGCCCCAGCGACGGCAACTGCGTCGCTGCCGGTGAGAACACCACGGAGCAGGGCATCATCGCTGTCCTGGCTGGCGGCAAGGTGGGCACGCCCACCGTCGTGCCGGGGACGGAGTACCTGTACGGCGCCGGATGCCAGTCGGCCACCAGCTGCGTCGTGGCCGGCGCGGGCACGCCAGGGGCGGATGGGTATTCGTCCGGTGTGCTGCTCACGTTCAACGGCAGCACGGCAGGCGCGGTGGTGACGGTGCCGCACACCAACGGTTTCGGCCAGGTCCTCCCGTACGGCAAGGGCTACCTGACCGTCGGTGCCGCGTACCTTCGCTGACGCTTTACGCGCGGGGTGGAGCCGCTCGGCGGCTCCACCCCGTGTTCCTGTTTAAGGAGCGCGGAGCCGCCCCACGAGGATGTCGGCATTCGCCATCGTGACCGGCATGGGGATCTCCTTGATCGGGACGGTCTTGGTCCCGCCCTCGAGGAACACCACCTGGTCATGCATGCAGCCGCGCAGGTCGGGGTACTTCGCCACGATGGCAGGCTGCTCGGCCCTGGACTGCTGCATCTGCTGCTGCGCCTGGGCGGCCTTGGCTTGCATCGCCGGGACTACGCGGTCCTGGAAGGCCTTCTGTGCCTTCTTGGCGATCGCGCGGCCGAGGAACTTGCCCGCCGCGCCGAGCGCCACGTTCGCGATGTCCTGGCCGATGTCGCCGGTAAAGCTGTCGTTGTCATACGACTGCCGTGGCCGGTACTGGCCCGCCCCACCCGGCTGGTTGTACTCGGAGTAGCCCCCGGCGTACGTGTAGCCCTGCCCGCCGTATCCGTCCGGGCCCCCCTGGCCGCCGGGGCCGCCCGGTCCGGGATAAGGCCCTTGCTGCATGCCCTGGGCTCGCTGCATGGCCTGGTCTTGCATGCCGTTAAGCATGTCGAATAGCTCGGCGACCGTGCGGACTTCCGCGCTGCTCCCGCATCGCGGGCACACGGCCTGCTGCATGCCGTAACCGTAATTCACGGCTTCATTCTGCTCTCGTGCGGCCCGTGCGGATAGTGTCGCGCCGATTCCCGCTGCGTTCATTTATCCCGAACGAGCGGTCGCGTCTCTCCAGCCCCAGAATTCAC
>Ga0187807_1000742_pt1 | contig 10401 bp, 8 predicted proteins | sample NC_wetland_sal_i_4_FD_132432 | JGI IMG/M metagenome (GOLD analysis project Ga0187807, IMG submission 132432) | Wetland sediment microbial communities from Neuse River Estuary, North Carolina, USA - ASW_2 | ecosystem: Environmental > Aquatic > Freshwater > Wetlands > Sediment | place: USA: North...
CTGCGGATCCTCGGCGGCACCGAGGAGATCATGAAGAACATCCTGGCCGAACGGGTTCTCGGGCTGCCGAAAGAACCGGGCATCGACACCACCTCACCCTTCCGCGCGCTGCCCAAATCCGGGGGACGTCATGAACGAGGGCAAGGAGGAGTTGGACGAGCTGCGTGCGGCCGTGCGGGAGTTCCTCGCGGCCAAGTCCGGCGAAAGCGCGGTCCGCGCCGCCATGGACACCGGGCACGACCCGGCGGTGTGGGACCAGATGGCCTGCCAGCTCAGGCTGCAGGGGCTGGCCCTGCCCGGCGAGTATGGCGGTGACGGGTTCGGCCTGACCGAGCTCGAGGTGGTGCTGGAGGAGATGGGGGCCGCGCTGCTGTGCTCGCCCTTCTTCGCCACGGTGGTGCTCGCCGCCCAGGCGCTGCTCGCCTCGGCCGACGAGGCGGCCTGCGCCCGGTACCTGCCCGGGATAGCCGCCGGGCGGACCATCGCCACGCTGGCGGCGGCGGAAGGCAACGCGTCATGGGACCCGGCCATGGTCGCGGCCCGGGCCGAGCGCACCGCGGCAGGCTGGCGGCTCAGCGGCAAGAAAAGCTTCGTCATCGACGGGGCGATCGCGGACCTGGTGCTGGTCGTGGCGCGCAGCACCGCCGGACCCGGCCTGTTCGCGGTGGACCGCGGGGCGCCCGGGCTGCGCGCCGAGCCCATGACCACGCTCGATCCCACCCGGGCGATGGCGGCCCTGACCTTCGACCAGGTACCCGCGGTCCTCGTCGGCGCCGAAGGCCACGCGGGCCGGCTGATGAGCCGGGTGCTCGACCTGGCCTGCGTGGCGCTGGCCGCCGAACAGGCCGGGGGCGCCCGGAGGTGCCTCGAGATGAGCGCCGGGTACGCCAGGACCCGGTTCCAGTTCGGCCGGCCCATCGGGTCCTTCCAGGCCGTCAAGCACAAATGCGCGGACATGCTGGTCCGGGTGGAACTCGCGGAAGCGACGGCCCGCGAGGCGGCCCGCCTGGCGGACGAGGCCGCGGCGGAGTTCGGAGTCGCCGCGGCGACGGCGCACATCTGCTGCTCGCAGGCTTACCTGTTCGCCGCGGCCGAGAACATCCAGGTACACGGCGGCATCGGGTTCACCTGGGAGCACCCCGCGCACCTGTACTTCCGTCGCGCCAAGTCCTGCGAGCTGCTCTTCGGCGGCCCGGCCGTCTACCACGAGCGGCTGCTCGACCGGCTGGGCATCTAACCCGGCGGATGACTGGCGGCCCGGCCAGCGTTACCCCAGGGAATGCGTGTGATGCCGGCCTGGAGACAGCGATGGTGAGCAGCGGCGAGCCCGGGAAGCTCGAGCAGCGGATGGTCGTGGAGTACGGCATCACCCTGGACGGAGTCTGGCTGCCGCTGCCCATGCTCAGGCGCCTGCGAGCCCACGGTCCCTGGGACGCGCCGTTCACTGAGGCCACCGCCGACCAGGAGCGGGTGCTCCTCATGCATGCCCTGGCCGAGCGGCACAACCAGGCCGGCCTGCACCGCGGCACGGGCCTGACCGGCTTCCTCGACGCGATCCCGTACGAGCCGACGGTCGCGTTCCCGAAACTCCCCGCCGAGGGGAAGGACCACGATAAGCCGGGCAAGACCCAGCGGGATGACCCATCGTGAACGCGGCTCTTCCTACTGGGCAGAGGTGTGGGAACGCGGGGGTCACTGGCTCAGGCTGCCCTCGACGGCCCGCCATACGGCGCGGGCCACTTCGGGGTGACAGATATCGCTGTGGGCGCCCGATATGCCCTCCGAGGTGGCGATCACGGCATCGGCCTTGAGGTTGTAGACCACACCAGGGCGCAGCTGGTAGCTCTCGTCCACCCGGCCAAGCTCCTCGTCCTGGATTTTGATCCCAGGCCCGCGCACGCCGAAAGTGCCGACGCCACCGTAAACAGGCAGGTTCACATCGCCGAACTCGACGTTTCCGCTGACGCCGGCGCCGAGCGGATAGAAGACCCGCACCGCCCGGTCGTGGGCGGAGGTGGTAACCAGCGTCGGACCCCGGACCAAGCGGTCACGGACAACGCGGTGAAAGTAGCCGGCGCGCCCGGGCCGCGCCGGGATGTCGGTGCAGAACGACCAGAGGGACATCGCGCCTTGGGCAAGCACCAGCGAGTCCACGCCTCGGCGAGGGTCTTGCGTGCCCGGGGGACCAGCGACCGCCGCGGAGGCCACGATGCACCCGAAGCTGTGCCCCATCACGTGAAACCGACTGCATGAGGCATCCTGAAGCCGTTCAAGGAGGTCTGCCGCACCTGTCTCGCCAAACGCGCGCGCCCGTCGCTTCATGGTCCAGAAGGAAAGAACGCGGAGCGGCGCCAGCACCCCTCCCAAGGAAAATCCTCCGTAAGAAACCGGATCGGTCACATCCATCAGCAGCGCGGCCTGGTACGTCTCCTCGGGGTCGAACGGTTCCCCGTCGTCACCAGGCGCCGCACCCGCACCTGCGTGCTCCAGTCCGAGGATGCTGTCGAGATGCCGGTAGGCCTCGCGGACCTCGTCTGAGAGTGTCGGCGGCGCTGCGTCCCGGAGTGCGGACTCGACGATCATACGAACGGCGTCCCTGGCGCTCGGGCCTCCGCCGATTCGGTTGGCGTAGTCGGCGACGAGCCGTTTCACCGGGTCATCTGCGGGAGGATCCCCCGCAGGCTCAGCCACCGTTTCCGCCGCCACGTCGCCGACGGCGTAGGACATACTCGCGAGATCCTCGTCCGCCCACGCCATGCTCGGCCAATGCACGCCCACAAGGAGCGGGCGGAAGCCGCCCGCCCGGGCGCGCAACCGCTCGCGGTCGCCAGTAAGTGCCGCCATCGTGTCCACCCACCGGCCGTACTGCTCAACCGCGGCACCGGGGTCGGCGTTCCATCCATGGCTGAAGAGGAATATGTCGGACGGGCTCTCGCGGGCGACGGCCTCCATGATCTGGTCGCTGGCCAGGCCCTGCTCGCCGGGGCGCTCCCGCCCGCTGGCGTTGTAGCAGACGAAGTGGTAGCTGATGCCGTGGTCCGGCGAGTGCTCGAGTGACATTGCTCCTCCGTGAGCTCAGGATCGACCGGCCGACGGCCCTTGTCCTTGTGATGAGAGGCGGATCGCCGGGTCGCCGATGACGACGAAGTTGCGGGCGTCGTTCGCGGCCAGCCAGAGGTTGGCCAGAACGCGGTCCTCGGCGACGCGTCCAACGGCCCGCATCTGATGGAGGAGGCTGGTCAGCTCCGTCGCGGTCGTCGCGTACCTGGCGCTGACATACTCCATGGCCATCCCAAGCGGTGCCCCCGCCAGGAGCGCTTCAATGGTGCTCGTGAACGGCAGGATGCGCGGCTTGACACCTTTCCACAGGAAACTACAGTTCCAGACGCGATCCACATGGCCGACAAAGGCGATGCAACCCCCGCGCGGGTGGGTGAGAAGCCGCTGAGCGAGCCGGGCGATAAAGGGCGGGTCGGCCGACGCCGCCGGTGTCGGGGTGTCGACGAAGTCGGTTGTCTGTGGCGTGCCCGCGCTGTAGCACCCGAAGCTGAACACTACAGTGGCCGAGACCGGGTGCCCACTGTCCAGGTCGCCGCCGCCCAGATACTCGGCCCCGGTAAGGGGTCCGTGCAGCGGGCCCTGCCACTCCTGGCAGAGCAGCGCGCCCTGGGTCTCGCGCTGTGCGGGACCGGCTCTGCCCAGCCCGTGCGTCGCGGTGAAGAGAAGGCCGAGGCGCTGGTCACCGCTGAGGATTTCGCTCAGGCGCTGCTTGGTGGCGGTCTCGCCGATGTCGGACGTCACCGCCGCCGTCGCGGCGAGGTCCTGGGCCAGGGGGTAAGCGAGCCGGGAGGCGCTCAGCGCGGTGGCGAGATCACCGGGGTTGCGAGCGGCGAAGACGTGGACGCGTTGTGACCCGGGACCGGGTGCGCGAGGTGCCTCCGTGGCGGCGACGTTCTCCGCATAGCGCGCATATTGCGCCGGGGTGTCGAAGTGGAGTCTTCCGACGGCGCGCTGCACGCCGAGCTGGTACTGGAACGGAAAGGAGAGCCGTTCAGGGCTTCCGACAAGCAGCACGTAATACGGCAGCTGGCGAGGGTCGGCGACATCGTTCGGGTCGACATTGTGCCGGATAAGGAAGTCCTGACTGCTCTCACCCATATGGACACCCGCGGTCGGACCAGCAAGTTCACGGTAAAGATCTTGGGCTTGGCCGCGACGCCGGTCGCGAAGCGGCGCGAGCGCCTCGAGTATCTCTGGCCCGACGTCGTCCGCGGCCACAAGCGCCCAGCCGACCTCGCTGAGCCGCTCGGGCCTTCTGCCGAAGACTACGGCTAGGTGGTCCTCAGTGTCAGCCCGCATGCGCGCATCGAGTTCGGCCAGATGCGCTGGGTCCGGCTGCTCGCCTTTCACAGCGCGGACTAGGCGGTCGAGCGGAGTCTTCGGGAAAAGGTAGGAACCGGTGTCGGCGTCGACGCCGTTGAAGACGAACTCATCTGGCGGTACCTCAAGGCCGACAAGACCCAAGGAGTCTTCATTCATGAGCTTGACTCACTTCACGAGCAGCCCGATCACCAGCGCGACGATAACGATGGCCTCGGCAATGGCGGCCCAGGCCAGGCGACTCATCACGTTCTTGGTGCGGGCCTGGATGCTGGTCTGATGCGCCCGGTCCATCGAAGCTGCCAGGAAGGCTCGCTCGACGTCCGTGAGACCGGAGTCCAGCCCTTCCGTGGGTAGATAATCACCGGACAGCTCAGCTGCCCGGAGAAGGAATGCCGGATCGCGATCATGGTCGTTCCATTCGTATGCCTTGGCTTGCCACCATTTGAGCTTTTCCTGGCGCCATGTCTCATTGCTTGTCAGGACCGGTCCGATGAGCCGGTCGTGTGCGAGCTCGTACCAGGTGGATGGTCCTCGGACATCGCCGCGGATGAGATAACCGTCTTCGAGGATCGAGAGCACATCCTGTGGTTTTGCGGTCTCCGGCGCCCTTAGCGTCTGGCTGCGGAATCGCTGCTTGGTGATCAGGTCGAACTCGAACCAGTCGCGGATCGCCAGCTCGCTGGCTCCGGTCTCCGTGACGGCATTGCGCACGGTGTCATTGAAGTAGAGGGTTAGCGCTTTATCGATGTCAGCGTGCTTCTCGACGTCCGCGACCTCGATGGAGAGGAAGTTATCGCCGCGGTCCTTGCGGATACTCTTCCACAGCAGGCGACAGGCAACCTGCAACTGGACCGGCTCGACGTACGGAGCGCTGACGGCCTTTACCTCTTCTCCAGGGCGCTGTATCTTCGCGACTGCAAGCCGGTGGGCGAGCGCATCCGCGGCATCAGCCTTGAACGCAACGCCTTGCCCTTCCGCCGGGACCCGCATGGCAAGCCTGGCGTCGTCCTTGCTCAGGAAGTCCAGCCGGTAGCGCGAGCGCAGGCAGCCGGGCAGAAGCCTGAGGTAGCGATCCAGGCCACCCATGTAGTCCTCGCGCATCAACAGCAGCGCCCAGATTGGCTCGACGCTGAGCAGCATGCCGAGTTCGCGGAAGAAGGCCTCCTTGGCCCCCCAGTCGGTCGGGATGAGGGTCAGGGCCTCTTCGAGCTGATCGATGATCAGCACGGTTGTCATGTTGTTTGGCTGTGCGAACGCCCGCCATCGCTCGACGGCTTCGCGCAGGCTCATGTCTTCACATGGCTCCGCGTCCTCGGGACCAGTAAGAAGGTAGGTCACCAGGCTGTAGATGTACTGATTGCGGACAGGCCGATCCTCGGGCAGGGGCTCGTTCACGCGTAGCCGGGGCGTTGGCCAGAACCCCTCCTGGAGGAGCTCATCGGCGACGGCCGTCTCGACGAGCGAGGTCTTCCCGGCACCTGAGGGTGCGTGCAGCAACACGATGCGTTCTGCCACGACGCGATCGGTGAGCTCCCGCGCCTCCCGCTGCCGGTTGGGGAGGCGGTCTCCGCGCCGGAATTCACGAGGTCCTCGGTACGGGTTCTTCGGCTTTGGCCTTGATTCGGCGCCGATCAATGGTGTCACGTCATCATCCCCGTTCGCCTGCGGTATTCGTCGAGGAATTTCCGCGTGTCCGCCCAGTAGATGCTGAACTTTTCGCTCCCGAAGTAGGACTCGAGGTAGTCTTGCGCGGCCTTGGGTTCTGTCACCTGGCCGCCTGGATTGAGCTGGACCCCTATATGCCTGTTCCGGCTGAGCAGGTTGCGGCTGGCCGGAAAGCTCTTGATGCCCTGGAACACGACCCTGAACTCCCAGTCGTCGAGGCGGTGGCCAAGGAACAGCAGCGATCGATTGGTCAGCCGCTTCCCGATCACCCCAGGCACAAGCTCCCGGCTAGCCACCCAGGCCGTCAGCCACTCGAAGTAGTCGTCTTCAGTGATCACCAGCGAGTCGGGATCTTCCATCCTGCCGAAGAGGTGGTATACGAGCGGCCTTTCCTCAGTCGGTTCCTCGAGCGCCCCCAGCGGCACCGGCTCGGGCCATTCCGCCCGGTCGTTCCAGGGAAAGTAGATCGTCCTTGGCTCCTTTCTTGGGATCTGTGCCTCCAGAGCCTGCTCAAGCAGGGGAGTCCAGTTAGTCGTGACAAAGACAGAGGCAGGCATCGCGGCGACCGTGCGGTAGACGTCGCCCGGGTCCGCGAGCAGGCGCCGACCGGCGTACAGGATCGCGTCCGTCGGCCTGGTGTCGGGGTTCAGGCCATAGAAGGGGTCGTCGGGCATCGCGCGACTGATGCGCTCGCGGATCTCCTGCTGCAGGTATTCCGCCATGCGGTTGACGACGGCGCCTTCGACCTTCTGCTCAACGCGAAGGTACTGGGCGACCTTAGCGAGGTCATCGCGGTGCGACGACACAATCGACATCTGCCAGCGATCGGCCCAGCGCTTTGCGATCGCCTGCCGGGAACCGAGTATCCCGTCGGTCATTCCCGGACCAAGGACCGGCGTGAAGCGGCCGGTGCGCTGCAAGGTCTCCAGCTCATCCCAGGTCTTATCGCCGTTCTCGGTAAACTCGGCCTTGAAATAGGTCCGTCCGGAGCGAACCCGCGAGAACAGCGCCGGCACCCACCAGTCTGGGCGGTCGCGGTCCCTCACCAAGCGCCTGGCGGCGGCCACTGCCCTGTCCACCACGCCGTCGTGTCGCAGTTCGGTGAAGAACCGCGCGGCGAACAGTTGTGCCGTCTCCATCGAGACATTGCCCTGCATAGCGATCACCATGGCAACGCCCGCGCCAGCCAGCCGGGGGCCGAGGCCCACTAGGACCCCGTCGTCTGTGCTGGTCCGTACACCTCCCTCTCCCACCGACTGACACGAGCTGAGCATCGCAAGGGATGGACGATGCGCGAGTGAGAAGACCATCTCCGATAGACGTCGCCCGTTGACCGTGTCGGCGGTGCCGTCCGGATTTTCCAAGAAGACGAAGGGTACGTCGCTTGTGATTGCGCCATGGCAGACGAGATAGAGGATGTCGACCTGTTTCTCCAGCTCGCTCGCCAGGTTAGCCAGGGTCGCCTGGCCCGGCCCGGCCAGGTAAACTGTCTCGATGTCGCCAAGGGCGGATTCTGCGTTGCGGCGTTCCGAGTTGACATCGACCTCTGCCAGGCGCCGTCCCCCTGGCGCGTATTCACCTAGATTGGTGGGCGACGCGATGACGACAAGCGCCCGGGAGGCCTGCTTTGTCCGCCATGGAACCATGCGGAAATCGGGGCTGCTGAGATAGCGGGAAAAGCGTATGCGGTCGGTTGTGACGAGCGGATGCTCATTCTTCGGGTCGCGCAGCAGCTCCCAGCGGACTAGGTGCAGGGCCGACGGGGTATCCAGGTTGAGCCGCAGGTGGATCGGCCTATCGGCCGCCGTCCCGAGGCTTCCGTTATAGAAGTCCGTGATGCCCGGTGTTGAGAACACCATCCGAGTAAGCGCTTCGGCATAAGCGTCGGCGTCGTTCGCCAGTTTGGCCAAGTCCTTGAGGTTAATCCTCACCAGCTCAGGCGAGCGGACCCAGTTGTCGACCTCCTCGTCCGAGAGAACGAACCGAAGCCCTACATCGAGGCTCTCCTGCTCTGCCACCCATCGAAATGCAAGTTCAAGATCTGCGTAACGCTCGGCCATATTGCCCCCCTACACCAGAAGACCCGTTGCGTATCTCAGGTCAGCTGCTGGCCACTGGTGCCGACGCCGGTTACTCCGAGTGGCTACCCATTCGGATGGCAGGATCGGGCGGCTGATACACGGGCCAGCGCTTTTTTCCGGCTTCCGTAGATCAGCTGCGGATCCGCGGAACCGGACGGTGCGGGTCCCTGGTATCCGGGCCGGTGGGCGCCAGCATCAGGCCGACAGCCGCCTCGAGCAGGTCCCCGGTGAAGCCTGCCCGGCTGCCCAGCCCTGGCTCACCGGTGGCCTCGGCGTTACCCCGGGCGGCCAGCGCGCCGACCACGAGCTGGACCAGCAGGTCGCGGCGGTGCCGGAAGCCACCCACGGCGCCCGGTGCCGCTCGGCGGCCAGCCGCGCCAGGAAGCCGACGTAGTGACCGCCGTGGTCCAGTTCATGTCCCTCCCCACTGGCGCTTTAACTAGTTCAATCATATGCTTTAGTTAATCAGTTAGCGGATTGAGGGATGCCACCTCGGCCGAGATCGAGGAGATGCGTCGGCTCGTCGCCGACGCCCTCGACGCCGGCGCGATCGGCTTGGCGTCCTCCCGTCAGCCCGCCCACGCCGGGGCCTGGGGCAAGCCCGTGCCCAGCCGGCTCGCCACCACCGATGAGCTGATGCGGCTCGCCGAGCCGCTGGCCGAGCGCGGCCGCGGCACGTTCGCGATCACGCACGGACCTGACTTCGGCCCCGTCGAGCTCGCCGAACTGTCCGTCAAGACCGGGCGGCCGGTCACCTGGACGGCCCTGAACGCCTCGCCGGGTGCCTTCCGCCTGCTGGACAAAGCCGCGGCCCGCGGCGGCGAGGTCTGGCCCCAGGTCGCCTGCCGCCCGATCGTCTTCCAGGTCACCCTGGCCGAGCCGGCGCCGTTCGCCCGCGCCGACGCGTTCGCGCAGGTGCTGTCAGTTCCTTCCGCCGAACGGTCCCGGTTCTACCGGGATCCGGCCTGGCGGGAGCGGGCCCGGGCGGACGTGGCCAGGCAGTGGCACTACGGCTGGGACAAGGTATTCGTGGCCGAGACGGTGGCGCACCCCGAGCTGGCCGACGGGCCCTCGCTCGCCGAGCTGGCCGCCCAGCGCGGCGTCGACCCGCTCGACGTGCTGTGCGACGTCGCGCTCGACGATGACCTCGGGACCCGGTTCCGGGTCGTGGTCGCCAACGACGATGCCACCTCGCTGGCCGGACTGCTCCGGGACGACCGCACCCTGCTGGGCCTGTCCGACGCGGGCGCGCACGCCAGCCAGCTCTGTGACGCCGTCTTCGCCACCTACCTGCTGGAGCACTGGGTCCGGGAGACCGGCACGCTGTCCCTGGAGAAGGCCATCTGGCGGATCACCGGGCACCCCGCGGCGGTGTTCGGCCTTCCCGGCCGGGGCCGGGTGGCGCCCGGATATTTCGCCGACCTGGTCGCCTTTGACCCCGCCACCGTCGGGGTGGAGCCGATGGAGCGGGTATATGACCTGCCCGCGGGCGCCGACCGGCTCGTCGCCCGCAGCCACGGGCTGCACCAGGTCTGGGTCAACGGCGAACTGGCCGATGACGGCGATGGCCACGGCGCCCCGCGGGCAGGCCGCCTCATCCGGGACGGCGGAACGTCCGCGGGCCCTTCGGGGCCAGCCCGCTGAACCCGTCGCCAATAGGGAGGACCTCATGGAGATTCCGCGGATCATCAGCGTCGATGACCACGTCATCGAGCCCGCGCACGTGTGGCAGGAGTACCTGCCCGCCGCCTTCCGCGACGCCGGGCCGCGGCTCACCCGGGTCAAGGGGAGGCTGCGGTTCGAGCCACGGCACATGGCCTTCCGCGAAGAGGAGGACGGGTACTGGGCAGACTGCTGGTCGTTCGGCGGAATGCTCTTCCCGGTCACCGGCGGGTTCGCGGCGGTCAGCTTCCCCCGCGAGGCGGCCCACAACCGGGCCGTGCTGTTCGACGACATCCTGCCCGGCTGCTACGACCGCGCGGCCCGGCTGGCCGACATGGACCGCAACCACACCGACGCGTCGCTGTGCTTCCCCACCTTCCCCCGGTTCTGCGGCCAGACGTTCCTCGAGCGCGGCGAGCGTGACCTCGCGCTGGCCTGCGTCCGGGCCTACAACGACTGGATGACCGGCGAATGGTGCGCGGATGAGGCCCGCGGCCGCCTGATCCCGCTGACTCTCGTCCCGCTGTGGGACCCGGACCTGGCGGCGCAGGAGGTGCGGCGCTGCGCGGCCAAGGGGTCGCATGCCCTCGCCTTCTCCGAGAACCCGGCC
>Ga0187807_1000745_pt1 | contig 10394 bp, 9 predicted proteins | sample NC_wetland_sal_i_4_FD_132432 | JGI IMG/M metagenome (GOLD analysis project Ga0187807, IMG submission 132432) | Wetland sediment microbial communities from Neuse River Estuary, North Carolina, USA - ASW_2 | ecosystem: Environmental > Aquatic > Freshwater > Wetlands > Sediment | place: USA: North...
CGCACGGGCTGAACGTGGGCACCTGGAAGCGGGCCGGGTACTCGTAGCCGACGATCTCCTCGTTGAGCACCTCCTGGTGAGCCGGGGTCAGTCCGGCCCCGCCGTACTCCTTCGGGAAGATGATCCCGGCGAACCCGCCGTCGTAGAGCAGCCGCTGCAGCTCGCGGTGGTGCGCGACCTGCGCGAGCTCCTCGGAGTCGGACAGCTGGTGGTACGGCGCCGGCCGCGGGCCGGCGGGCGGCAGGTTCTCCCTCAGCCAGTCCCGCAGCCGGTGCCGGAAGCTGGCCAGGTCTTCGGTGGTCGGCTCAGCCATCGCTGGCCTCCACAATGGCGGTCAGCCGTTCGCGATGATCGGCGGCCGTTCCGTACAGCTGGGCGTCCACGACCGCCCGGCGCAGGTACAGGTGCAGGTCGTGCTCGAAGGTGACGCCGATGCCGCCGTGGAACTGCACGCACTCCTGCAGGACCTCGCACGCGGTCACGCCCAGGAACGACTTACCCGCGCTGACGTACTCACCGGCCCGGCCGGATTCGTCCTGGACGTGCTGCGCCGCGGCGTCGGCCATCGCGTGGGCCGCCTCCAGCCACGCCCGCATGTCCGCGAAGCGGTGCTTGAGCGCCTGGTAGGAGGCCAGCGGCCGCCCGAACGAGTACCGGTTGAACAGCCACTCGGTGGTCAGCTCCAGCCCGCGGTCCACGGTGCCGGTCAGCTCGGCCAGCTGGATGACCAGGGCGATCTGCAGCTGCCGTTCGACGTCGGCGGCCGCCGTGCCCGGCCCGCCCAGCACGGCCGAGGCCGGAACCGCGGCGTCGGTGAACGCGACGTGGCCGTAGCGGCGGGTGATGTCCAGCGTGCGCATCGGGCTCACCGACACCCCGGGCGTGCCGGCGGGCACCAGGAACTGGATGAGCCCGTCATCCTCGTCGCCCTCGGTGGCCAACACCGCGGTGACCAGGAACAGCTCCGCCTGGCCGGCCGCCTCGACCGGCGCCTTGTGCCCGCTGAGCACGTACTGCCCGTTGCTCCGCCTGGCCCGCACGCCGACCGCGCCCAGCCGCTCGAACGGGCGCGGCTCGGCGTACGCCCAGCTGCCGATCCGCGTCCCGCTCATCAGGCCGGGCAGCAGCTCGGCCTTCTGCTCCGCGGTGCCGGACCGGGCCACCGCGGCCGTGACCACGTTCGCGGTGGTCAGCGGACCGGGCGCGGCGTACCGGCCGAACTCGAACGCCACCAGGGCCAGGTCGACCAGGCCCTGGCCGCTGACGCTGCCGCCGCCGTCGGCCTCGGTCACCAGCAGCGACGTCCAGCCCAGGTCGGCGCCCTGGCGCCAGAAGTCGCGGCCGAAGCCGGCCGGGTCGCTCCGCAGCTCGCGCAGCAGCGAGGTCGGGACCTTGTCGTCCAGGAACTGGCGTGTCGTCCCGTGGAAAAACGCCTGCTCCGGGCTCAGCTCGAGCTTCATGACCCGCGCGGGTTTACTCGGTGAATTCGAAGAGCAGGTTCTTGTTCTGCGCCGGGTTGATGGCCAGCGCGCCGTCCGCGTCGCCGGGGATGAGGTCGAAACCCTGCCCGGTCAGGTGCTTCTCGACCTCGGCCAGGCTGCCGGCCTTGAACACGGTGCTGCGGATGCGCTGGCCGTAACGGCCCAGGTAGTCCGCGAGCGCCCCGTCGCCGGTCGGCTCGAGCAGCTCCCAGACAGCGGTGCCGACCTGCAGCTGCACGCCCTTGGCGCCCGCCCGCGGCCGGGAGACCGGGCCGATGTCCGAGACGTGGGCCAGCTCGTTCAGCCGGGCCGCCGCGGCCTCGGCGCTCTCCACCGCCACGGTCAGCCGGGCCAGGCCGGTCAGGCCGAGCGGGTGCTGGTTCTCCCAGTAGCCCGCCGGCTGGTCGTGCTCCTTGAAGTCGCCGTCGTAGATCTCGAACGCGATGCCGAAGCTGTTACCCGGGTAGGTGAAGAACGCCGCCCCCAGGTCGTTGATGATCCGGATCTCCTTCTCGACCGCGAACTCCCGGGCGCTCGTCACGTCGGGTACGTGGTATTCGATGCCGATGTAATGGTCGCCGTAGCGGGCCAGCAGCCGGCCCTGGCCGCGCTCGCCACGCTCCTTGGGGGCGAAGAACTCGAACATCACCCCGCCCAGCGTCATCAGGCAGGCGTCCGTGCCGTCGCCGGAGTCCGGAATCCGCCGGTCCAGGGTGAACCCGACCCGGTCCCGGAAGTGCTCGATGGTCTCTTCGTAGCCGTCCACGATCGCGTTGATGTGGTTCGGATGGATCAGTTGCCACTTGTCAGCCATGATCGCAGCCTCGTCCGCAGTTGACTCTTATGTCAAGAGAAAAGTTTGATTCTTTGTGAAATCTCAATCTATAACCGTCGCCCGTCGCCCGTCCGCCGTCCGCCGTCCGCCGCCGCCCGCTCGCCCCGTTGCCCCAAGTCCGGATATTCCGGATCCGGATATTCCGGAGCCGGGCGGCTCCCGGGGACGGAGCACCCGGGAGCCGCCCGGAGTTCGGGCGGATCAGCTGGCCGCGTAGCGGAGGTCGTACGGGCCCGTCTGCATCGTGCACTCGGTGAAGTAAGACAGCGGGTAGCCGTTGTGCACCGACGGGGTCGCGGTGAAGGTCAGGTTCAGGCCGGGCACCACGGTCGGCAGGCTGGACGTGCTGGCCAGCGCGGCCGCCATCTTGGGCCCGCTGAGCGAGTCAGCCGTCTCGATCGCGTGGGCCAGCGCCTGGAACTCGATGTACTGGCCGATGACACCGTAGGTCTGCGTGTTGATGCCGATCTTCGCCGCCTCGGCCTTGAGCATCCCGGTGATGGTCGGCGTGAGCAACGTCGAGGTCGGCTGGCCCGGGGTGTAACGGTAGTCGCACGAGTCCACGGTGCCCGGCGGCACCTGAGCCGCGGTGACCCCGAACACGGCCAGGTTGCCCCAGCCGACCAGGTGCGGGCTCCAGCCGACCTGCTTAATGGCCTGCACGATCTGCAGCACGTCGGTGAACCCGTCCGGGAACACGGTCTGCGCGCCGGCCTGCCTGAGCTGCTCGACCGGGGTCGTCAGCACGACCGAGGTGGGGGAGTAGGTGACGATCTTGACCACGTGCAGCCCGTCGGCCTTGATGTCGGCCAGGGCGTCCTGGGTGAGCTCGTTCCCGAACGAGGAGCCGTCGGTCAAGATGCCGATGTTGTTGTAGCCGTGCGACTTGGCCCAGTTGACCATGACCTCGGCGTACTCCTGGTTGGACGGGCCGACGCTGAAGGAGTAGGGGTTCTGCTTCGCGTTGTACAGGGAATACGCGCCGTTGCCGTTCACGATCAGCACCTTGTGCTGCATCAGGTACGGGTGGATCAGGTCCTCGGCCGCCCCGAACGAGTCCTGCATGACGATCGTGGCCCCGCTGTTGACCAGCTGCCGGGCGATGCCGAGCGAGGTGGCCGGGTCGCCCTTGTCGTCAATGTTGTGGACCGCGATCTGGTGGCCGCAGATGCTGTTGTGCGCGTTGAAGTAGTCGGCGGCGACGCCGGCGATGGCTTCGATGAGCTGTCCGGACGTGGCCGTAGGCCCGGTGAGCGGAATGATGTTGTACACGTTTATCGGGCCCGCGGGGATGCCGGAGCAGGCCTTCGCCGAAGGCGCCGCTGCGGCTGCGGCTGCGGCTGCGGCTGCGGCTGCGGCGCTGCTGCTGCTGCTGCAGGCAGCCGCGGTGAGCAAGAGGGCAGCGCTCAGCGCGGCCGGCACGGCCGTGCGGCGGATGCCGACGGAGCGCGGTAGCGGCATGGGGAAACCTCCAGTCGGCCGGAAAGGCATTTTACTTACGGATCAGTAAAGCGTAACTGGCGCGCCTCGTCAACGTCATGTCCTGCCTGCTAGTGAAAGAATGAGGGATCGACTCATCAGTCAAAGTGGGGCATGATGGACGACCTGCCAGCCGAATGGGCACACGCGATCGAGGCCAGCTTTCTCGGCCGCCTGCCCGAGCACACCTGGCGGCTGCTGTTCGACCGGGCCCACCAGATCGACGCGCCCCCCAAGACGGTCCTGTACCCGGAGACCGAGCAGGTCCGCACGGCTCACCTGGTCCTCATCCTGGACGGCCTGGTGCGGGTCTACCGCACGTCCCGGTCCGGGCGGGAGGTCACCCTCCGCTACGCGCGCCGGGGCGACATCCTCGGGTTGCCGTCCGTGGTGGCCCAGGTCTCCCCGGCCGCCGCCCAGGCTGTGGTACCGACCCGGGTGGTGGCCATGTCGGCGCAGGTCCTCCGTTCCCGCGCGCAGCGCGACAGCCAGCTGGCCTGGGCCATGGCCGAGGAGATGGCCGGGTCGTTGTTCAACATCCAGGAACGCCTGGCGCACAACGTGTTCGCGCCCGTCCGCAGCCGCGTGGCGCGGTACCTGCTCGACGTGGCCACGCCCGCCGGGGCCGGCCACGTCGCCGCCGCCAGCTACGAAGACATTGCCGGGGCCATCGGGACCGTCCGTGAGGTCGTGGCCCGGACCCTGGCCGCGTTGCGGGACGAGGGCCTGACCCGCCGCACCGAGGAGGGCATCGCGCTGATCGACCTGGACGGCCTGCGTGAGGCGGCGCAGGCCGACGAGTTCCGCGAGTTCCGCAGCCGGCCGTAAACATGCCCGCCGCGGATCTCCGGGAAGTGGATCGCCCTGGTCGCTAATACGGCCTCCACCACGTCCTCGACGATCTTGTACACCGCCTCCTTCTGGTCGATCACGACCAGATGGGCCTGCGAGGGGATCTCCACGTACTGCCCGCCGAACCGGTCCGCGCACTCCTGGCTGACCGTCGCGGGCACGATGGGGTCGCCCGAGCCGTGCACGAAGTAGGCCGGGACATCCCAGCGCTTGACCAGGTCCAAGGGCTCGAATGACCGCAGGATGTCCAGCCCGGCCAGCGCCGCGGCCAGGCTGGTGGCGCCGAACATCCGGCTCAGCCAGTCTTTGGTCTCGGCACTAGTCTGCGAAGGCACGATCGCCTGGGCCGAACGCGCGGCAAAGCGCGGCCAGTCCTTGCCGATCGAGCCTCGCATCCGGTCGTACGGCGCGGTCGACGCGCTGGGTATCGCGACGCTGACCAGGGCCCCGACCCGCCGGTAGTCCTCGGCGGAGCAGATGACCCCGGCGCCGAAGGCGAACCCGGCCAGCACGGCCCGCTCGACGTCCAACTCGTCCAGCAGGTCGGTCAGGTCGCTGGCGTGGTCGGCCAGGCTGGTCCTGGGGGCCAGGCCCGCCGATTCGCCGTAACCGGCCAGGTCCGGCGTGATCACCGTGCGGCCGCCCGCGACCAGCGCCTGCTCCAGGTACATCCAGACCTGCCGGTTCAGGCACCAGCCGTGAACCAGGACCACTGCGGGCCCGGTGCCGTCGTGGCCGTAGCGAAGGCCGTAGCGAAGGCCGTAGCGCAGGCCGCGGCGCGAGGTGCGCCGTATTACCGCCGGGTGCGTTGCCGTCATCAGGTGTCCTTGCTCTTTTCGGAGTCCGTGGCCAGCACGAGTTCCTTGAGGATCCGGGGCTGGACCTTGCCGACCGAGTCCCGGGGGATGGTGTCGATGAAGTCCAGGCGGCGCGGGTACTTGTAGGGCGCCAGCCGGGACTTGACGTAGTCCTGCAGCTCGCGGCGCAGTCCGCCGGACTCCTCGAAGCCCTGGTTGAGCACCACGAAGGCGGCCACCGTCTCCCGGCGGGTCGCGTCCGGCAGGCCGAAGACGACCGCCTCGCGCACCGCGGGATGGCTGCTCAGTACCGTCTCCACCTCGACCGGGGCGATCTAGTGGCCGGACGTGCTGATCATGAAGTCGGTCCGGCCCAGGTATTCGGCCAGCCCGTCCTCGCCGAAGCGGATCAGGTCGTCCTGCAGGGAGCGGCCGAACTGGACGTCCGCGTGCTGCTTGCCGGGCAGCCGCCAGTAGGTCAGGCCGGTCGGCCCGCGTACGGCCATCCGGCCCGGCTCGCCAGTGATCACCGGGGCCAGCCCCTGGCTCAGGTCGGGGTCAACGGCCAGCACCTCGTAGCCGGGCGCCGGCCGCCCGAGCGACGCCTGCGGCACGGGCCGGTCCGCCGGCGGGACCAGGACCCAGGTGGCGAACGCGGTCGAGCCGAAGTTGTTCAGCAACTCGATGCCCCGCCGGCGCCAGCCGGCCGCGACCTCCGAGGCCGACGACGACTGCCACATCGCGAACCCGCGGGTCAGCGCGGCGGGCTCGGGCGCCTCGCCAGCGTCGAGCGCCTCCAGCAGGCCGGCCCAGGTAGCCGTGATCGCGGTGAACTGCGTGACCTCGTGCCGGGCCAGCGCCTCGAGCATGACCGCCGGCTTGGCGAAGCCGGACACGACGACCAGGGTGACCCCGTTGAGCAGGGTGAAGTTGGTGCTGTGGATGAAGCCGAGCGCGTGACCCATCGGCGCGGCGGCCGCCCACCGCTGGCCGGCCGCCGCCCCGGTGGCCATCCCGAGCGACAGGCCGCCCAGCAGGAAGCGCCGCTGGGTGTGGTAGCAGCCCTTGGGCCGGCCCGTCGTGCCCCCGGTGTGCCAGACGATGGCCACCCGGTCCAGGTCGGTCTCGACGACCGGCCGCGGGCCCGCCGAGCCGAGCAGGTCGTCCCAGTCGAGCGTCCCCGGCCGGGTGGCGTCCACGCTGACCACGGTCAGCCCGGGCACCCGCTCGAACACCGCGTTGACCTCGTCGCTTTCCCGCTGGGTCACCACCAGCAGCCGGGGCCGGGTGTCGTCGAGGAAGAATTCCACCTCGGGGGCCCGGGCCAGCGGCGGGATCAAGGTGACGACCGCGCCGATCTTCCACGTGGCGATGGCGGCGATGACCAGTTCCGGGCAGTTGCCGCCGCGCAGCGCCACCCGGTCACCCGGGCGGATGCCCAGGGCGGCGAACCCGGCCGCGGCGCGGTCGGTCACCGACGACAGCTCGCTGAAGGTCAGGGACCGGCCGCTTTCGTGATGGACGACGGCCACCGCGCCGCCCAGCCCGCGGCGGACCTGGACGTCACACGGCATGCTGCCCAGGTCGGTTTCCTCGTCCAGGCTCACGCCGGGGATATCAAGGTAGTCCGGCTGATCCTCGGGTTCCGTCAGCCACGAGGACGGCAGGGTGTCCAGCCGCGGGTAGATGTCTTTCATCGCCGCGGTCCCGGATCGGCGCCCAGGACGGTGACCACGGCCGCCGCCGTGTCGTCGACCACGAATCCGCCCGCGTTCTCCGCCGCCGCGATCCGGACGCCGGCGACCTGGCGTTCGCCGGCCTCGTGGCGGATCTGCGTCGTGAGCTCGATGATCTGGGCCAGCCCGGTCGCGGCGACCGGGTGCCCGCGCGACTCCAGGCCGCCGCTGGTGTTGACCGGCACCCGCCCGGAGCGGCTGCTGGCCCCGGACTCGGCGAACCGCGCCCCCCCGCCGGCCGGGCACAGGCCCAGTTCCTCGTAGGCCAGCAGTTCGTTGAACGCGATCGAGTCGTGCACCTCGGCCACGTCGACGTCGGCGGGAGTGATCCCGGCCTCGGCGAAGGCCCGCCGCGCAATCCTGGCCACGGCGGTATCGGGACCCGGCGGGGCGCCCATCCCGGTGGCGATGCCGCGGATCCAGACCGGCCGCCGCCCGCCGGACCGGGCCCGGCCGGCCGAGGTGATCACGACCGCCGAGGCGCCGTCGCTGATCGGCGCGCACATCAGGGCGGTCAGCGGCTCGGCCACCACCCGTGAGCCCAGCACGTCGTCCACCGAGATCGGCGCGGTGAACTGGGCGCATGGGTTGAGGGCCGCGTTACCGCGGTTCTTGACCGCGATCTCGGCCAGGGTGCGGGCCCGCAGCCCGTACTTCGCGCGGTACCGCCCGAGCCGCTCGGGGTAGATGGCGGCCACGAAGACGCTCTCGGCGGCCGGGTCGACGTCCGCCGCCGCGAGGAACTCGGTGTCGACGGCGCCGTTCAGCGCACGGTAGCTGTCGCTCTTGGCCCGCCCGAACAGCTTCTCCACCCCGACCACCAGCACCACGTCGGCCCGGCCCGATTCGACGGCCTGCACGGCCAGGTCCAGCGCGCTGGAGGAGGCGGCGCACGCGTTGTCGATGTTGTAGACGGGGATCGCGGAGTAGCCGAGCGGGCGCAGCACGGCCTGGCCGACCACGGCCACCTGCCCCGTGGTCACCGAGGCCATCGAGTTGGCCACGAAGGCCGCCTCGACCTCGGCCGGCTCCATCCCGGCGTCGGCCAGGGCCGCGGCGATGGCCCGGCCGGCCAGCTGGCTCAGCGACTGATCCTGGTACCGCCCGAACGGCGTGAGGCCGACGCCGACGATGGCCGCCGTGCTCACCGGGCCGTTCCGCTCGCGTACCGCCTGACGAAGGCCTCGACCCCGGTCAGGAAGTTGCCGCGTCTCATCGTGTCCCAGTGCAGCACGCCATCCAGCGGCAGGGCCGCGCTGAGCGGCAGCTCGCCCGCGCCGAAGATGGCCTGCTTGGCACAGGTCACGCCGATCCGGCCCGCCTTGCCCGCCACCTGCTGAGCGAACTCGAGCGCCTCGGACCCGGCCTGCCCGGCCGGGCACAGCCGGTCGGCCAGCCCGATCTCGAAGGCGCGGGCCGGGCCGATCGGCTTGGCGGTCAAGATGAACTCCAGCGCGCGGCTCGGTCCGAGCAGGCGGGCCAGGAACTGCGCCCCGCCGCCGCCCGACGGCAGGCAGCCGAACAGGTCCATCTCCGGAACTCCGAGCCGCAGCCCGTCGCTGTCCGCGCAGAACCGCAGGTCGCAGGCGGCCGCGAGCTCCAGGCCGCCGGCCAGGGTGTGCCCGTCCAGCGCCGCGATGACCAGGAACGGAGCGTGGCGCAAGCGCAGGCACACCGCCCGGAAGCGGTCCATGGTGGCGTTGAAGTCCGCCAGCAGGCCGTGCGGGCCGGCGCTCTGCACCATCTGGGCCATCCAAGTGGCGTCGGCCCCGGCCGAGAACACCTTCAGGCTGCTGTCCAGCACGACCGCCGCGACCCGGTCATCGTGTTCGGCATCGTCCAGCGCCGCCTCGAACGCGTCGAGCATCTCCGCGTTGATCGCGTTGACCGGGGCCAGCTGCATGGTCCACCGCCGGACCGACTCGTGATCCGTCACGGCAAGCGCCGGGCCGTGTTGCTCCATTCAAAGCCCCATTCGATCGCCCGCAAAAACCTGGGCTTCACATGGTGAACGCATCCGCGCCGGCCCGCAGTGACTTTTGTTCTTCGGGCCGGCGCGGGCCCGAGAGAGGATCGGCCGGTGGACACCAAGGCAGTGCTCGCTAAGGTCGGGGGCTACGCCGACCGGCCGTGGCGGATGCTGATCGGCGGCGAACTCGTCGCGGGAAGGACGGGCGCCACCATGCCCGTCGTCCATCCCGGCGACGAGTCGGTCATCGCCCAGATCCCGCTGGGCGGCGCCGGCGACGTGGACGACGCGGTCGCGGCGGCCCGGGCGGCCAGCGGGCCGTGGGCCCGCACACCCATCGCCGAACGGGCCGCCGTGCTGGTGGCCCTGGCCGACGTCGTGCTGGCGCACGGCGAGGAGCTGGCCTGGATCGACACGCTGGACAACGGCAGCCCCATCGCCGTGATGCGCAACGACTACCTGATGGCCGCCGAGCAGCTGCGCTACTTCGCCGGGCTGGCTCTCCAGCTCCGCGGCCAGACGCTGCCCGCCTCCGCGCCCGATGCCCTCGACTTCACGCTGCGGGATCCGTTCGGCGTCGTGGGCCGGCTCATCCCGTTCAACCATCCGCTCATGTTCGCCGCCTCGCGCATCGCCGCGCCGCTGCTGGCCGGCAACGCTGTGGTGCTCAAGCCCTCGGAGCAGACGTCGCTGTCGGCGCTGCGGCTGGGGGAGCTGGCCCGGCCCGTCCTGCCCGCCGGCGTGCTCAACGTGGTCACCGGGACCGGCGACGTGGTCGGCGAGTGCCTGGTCGCGCACCCGGACGTACCCCGGATCGCCTTCACCGGCTCGGAGGCGGTCGGCCGCCGGATCCTGGCCCGGGCCGCCGCTACCGCGATCAAGACCGTCACGCTCGAGCTGGGCGGGAAGAACCCGCTGATCGTGTTTCCCGACGCGGACCTGCCCGCCGCCGTCGACGGCGCGCTGCGCGGCATGAACTTCCGCTGGCAGGGCCAGTCATGCGGGTCCACCTCGCGCGTGTTCGTCCACCGCCGCGTCTACCAGCGGTTCATCGGCGAACTGGCCGCCCGGATGCGGTCGCTGACCGTCGGCGACCCGCTGCTCGAGACGACCGACGTGGGACCGCTGGTGTCCAGGGCCCACTACGACCGGGTCCGCCGGTTCGTCGAGCAGGGCCTCGCCGATCCCGCGCTCGAGCTCATGACCGGGGGGACCGCCGTCGACGGGCCCGGATACTTCGTCCCG
>Ga0187807_1000746_pt1 | contig 10387 bp, 19 predicted proteins | sample NC_wetland_sal_i_4_FD_132432 | JGI IMG/M metagenome (GOLD analysis project Ga0187807, IMG submission 132432) | Wetland sediment microbial communities from Neuse River Estuary, North Carolina, USA - ASW_2 | ecosystem: Environmental > Aquatic > Freshwater > Wetlands > Sediment | place: USA: North...
AATTTTTACTCGGTGGGCTTGCGCCCATAACTGCATGAGCGTATTAGCTGCACTCCATGATGATACAGGAAGCGCTGCACATGCTCGCCGGCAACACACAGCTATTCGCGATCCGGCCCGAGGGCGAGATACTCCAACTGACTCGCAATTCGTCCATCAAGAACTGGTCAAGCGGCGCGCCCAAGGGCTGGTGGGCGACCTACGGCGCGGTGGTGGCAAGCAACTGGCAGGTGGTGGATGCGGTCAAGCTGCAAGAGATGATGAATCAGCGAGCGGGGCAGGGGGGCTAAACATGCTGTTACCAGAACCTTACGAATTTGTTGACTTGGACCATCTGACTTCGATGGTGATTCAGGTTACCGGCTACCTCGATGGCACGGTCATCATTCACCCCAAGCGCCCGACGCCGCGCCACGTGCGCATCATGATGGACCAAAGGGCGATGACCGCGCCTCCGGCGCAGGGCGAGCCAATCGCGAATGAGATACCGGCGATTCGCCTGTTAGGTCACCGTCTGGATGAGATGAGCGGTTCGCCGTATTGGGACGTGTCGAGCAAGACCCTGCGTGCGGACCTGCTAGCGCGGTTTACCAGCGGGCAGGCTTTCCCGGTCACCTTGAGGCTGACCGCGAATGGACACGCGCCAAGAAAGCGCTACAGCGTGGAGGTGGTAGGATGACGCCAGGACAATTCGCTACTCTCATCGCGTACACTGAAAGCGATGACAACCCGCATGCTTGGGGTGACGATGACCGTGCTCTCGGGTTGTATCAAGCGCATCCTGATTGGGCCATCACCTATGCAAAGCGCTACAATATTTGGCCTCTGGTAGGCGAGAAGTGGAATGACTGGATTGGTAACTTGGTCTGTCGTTTCTTCGTGGAGTATAGCCAGACCTTTACCGATACTGAGGTCGCGATGCACTATCACCTAGGTCATGAATCCTTGGCATCAAACGTGGATTGGGATGCGGTGTATGCGGCGCGATTCAACTATGAGGCCTCTAAACTTAGCATCGCTGCTACCTAGGTTCGCATAAGAAATAAGTTGTCAACCTGATTGTAGCAGCATTGCAACAAACTGTAGGGGTATTGCAATGCCACAGGAAGTCAATTCTCCGGTCCGTGGACTGCGGATAGAGCGTCGCCTCTGCGATAACTGCAAGAGGCTACCAGTCTCAATTGATATCGATTTCATCGATGGCTTGTGTGAGGCGCTCTGTGTGCAGTGCTGCCGCGAAAAGCATCCACACATAGCGCAAATGGCGGGTCTTGAGCGTCGTGAATAGGGTTCGCGCCGCGTCATGCCTGCTTTCAGCGAGCCCACTCGCGGTGATTTCACAGGCTGCCAAGGCGATGCGCAGGCCACGGCTGAGCGCTAGCTAAGGAACGCGGCGCGATTTTTAAAGCGGGGGTGAGGTGGGGTGATAGACGCGAAGTTCATAGGTGCGCTGACAGACGCGGTCTACCGAGTAGGTTTCCCGGCTGCTTTGTGTATCGGGTACTTACTCAAGGACTGGTTCTTTACCAAGAGCATCGTGGAAACCAATACCAAGATGGTGACCATCTTGGAGACTATCGTTAGGGACGGGGTTAAGTGTCGTCATGACTAGCAGGACATGGGCGGAGTCTCGGTGTCGCGGTAAGGTGGTCAATCGCCGGTGTCTCGAATGTGGGCAGACCTTCGGCAATGACGTAGCAGGGGAGCATATTAAGCCGCCCGCGCCAATCGAAGGCCACAGGGCGCGTCCTATAGGCGCTCGGTGAAAGCATCCTTCACTATCGCCCGACGTGACGCTAGACGACAAAGCCGCGTCCGCGTCGATTCCGCTCTGGCCAAGGCTATGGTGCCAATCGGAAAGGTTGGACAGGCTCGCGTGGCGTGCCTCATGAAACACCTTGGCCAGAGCGGAATAGCTCCAATCGACGCGGGCGCACTCTAAGCGGAACGTCACGCCGTGACAGGCAGGCAATATGCGCTCAACTATACGCCATGTTCCATCGGCACCTTCATATCGGCTGAAACAGGAGAATGCCGCCCAGCGGGTTGCGGAAGCTGGGGATGCGTTGATTGTGGCCCTCGAAGAGTTAGACGCTTCCTTAAGCGCATTGCGCCGCCTGCATGGACCTACATGGTCACTCTCACGCTGGAGGGCGATGGTCAAGCTACACGAGAAAACATCAAGGCCATTAACGCTCACTGGCGGGTCTGGAAAAGGTGGTTAGAGCGCAACGCTGAGTTGGAGCACTTCACATGGGTAAACGAGCAAGGGAGCCAGACTGGACGGTTACACAAACACGCTTTGGTGAAGTGCAATCACTTTGGGTACCGCGCTGCTCGTCGGGCAGTTACGCGCGCGGGATTCGGGCGTGTTTGCGACTTCTCTCCAATCAAGACGGCGAGGGGGGCACGTTTCTATGTGTCAAAGTACCTCGCCAAGTCACTGCCGGTGAAATGGCCGAGATACTCGCGGCGCTGCCAAACGAGTTGCCCGCAAGCGAAGAGCCCCGAGAAGTGGGTACTCCAGAAGTGGTTGAGACTACCGGGCAGAGTGACACCGTTCCAAGTCTGGAAGGAAGAGGCGTACCAAGAGGCGATAGGGAATGAGCTAGAGCGAGAGATGACGCAGGCCGACCGCGTCAGTCCGCAACTAGCCTTGATTCCGAATATGAAAAACTGCGTCAGAGATGACGCCATTCAGGAGGTTTTGAGACTTGGTGATAACAGAGCCGGTCCGTGAAACCGGAATAACAGCGCAATCGAAGGCTAAGTGCCATCGTTGCGACCAATGGGTATACCTGTCAATCGCTTCCGGTACGCAAATCACCTTGCGCTGCATGGTGAACTGCCCGACGCCCGGAATCGAGACTGATGTTTTCATGCAGCGTCATACTTGGCGTCCCTATGTCCGGCAGGTGCGGCGGCGCAATCCCGCGTCGATTATGCAGCGCTTCGGACGGCGCTAATCGGATGAGTAGGGCGTTAAGCACATTTTGGTATGAGGTGTACGGCATGGAAGCGGAGAAACAGGAACGTCAAGCAATGCTCGATGAGTCTAAGACCTATACCGGGCGGGAAATCTGCCGTTGGGCTGCGCATGAATGTTTGTACCACAGTCTTGCGCTAGGTCTCATCAAGCAAGGCATCCCGCTATCGCGGGCTGGATATCTCTCGATGGTTGGAATCCCGCTGATGACTCCCGTCGCCGCCGTGGAGCTACTACTCGATGGCGTGCCGGTCATCGGCTTTCAGGGCATGGTGCCTAGTGGTCATAACGGTAGGCCGAGAGGCTGAATCTTGTGGAGGGCGGAGCAATGGGCAAGCGAAGAAAGAGAGTAGGTCAAGCTATCGGCGCTATCGCGCTAAGTGTCGGAGTGGCCGGTTGCGGTCTTAGCGCTGCTGGAATCGCGGCGCTGGCGAGTGCGGCGGCTACCGGAATAGGTGGCGTGATTTATGAGTATGAGCAAGTCGCGCCGTCGCCCACGGCCACGGCTACCCCGATGGCGACGCCGTCGCCGGCGGCGAAGTAGTTCAAACTTTTAGGGAGGTGGTTCATATGGTGCGAAGCGTTACGGTGATAACGCGCTGCACGGGTTAGAAAATCTCTGTGGAAGTGAAATGACCTGCCCCGCCCGGATACCTACATCTACCTCCGGGCGGGGCTTTTTTATGCCGATAAGATGGGCAATCCCGCTTCGGCGGCTGCCTTGGCTACGATGGCCTCGCGGTTTGGTCCGGGCACCCCGAGTTGCGCAAGCTGACCAATCGCGACGGCTGGATCCAGAAGCTTCTTGTAGACTTGCTCCGCGATGGCCGCGACCTGCCCCCGCAATACCTCCGCCGCTGCCGGCGCGAGGAGTTGGCCGTATACGAGCCGGAGCGCGCCGGCGCGCCGTGCACTCTGAATCGATACCGCGTACGCGATTAGAGGCGCGCTGAGCCCCGCCGCCGCCAGAGACAGCGCAAGACCCGCATCGTCGAGCGTTCCCGCCCGGTATTGAGCCACGGCGCTGGCGATGCCCGCTCTTTCGAGCTTGGCCTCCGCCTGTGCGGCCGCTTTTTCAGCGGCGATGGCCGCTTTACCCTGCTTCTTGATGGAATCGACCGCGTAATGCGCTTCCGCGTCCGCTTGAGCGATGCCGATGGCTTCGAGGTGCGGCACATAGTCCGCGTCCGCAATCAGACCATACTCGTACGCTTCCGAGATGCTCTTGCGGTACAGCGTGTCGAGTTGCTGGAGCTTCTTGGTTGCGACGGTGAGTTGCACGAAGCCCTTGGCATCGTCCGAAAAATTCAGGTTGGTCAGAGCACTATCGAGGTCCGCCTGCGTCATCGCGCCTTGCTCGCTCGCGGTGAGAAGCGCGGCGAGGTATTGGTTGCGGACGTTTTGCGTGGAGCGCTCCGCGAACGCTTCCAGCATGACCGCGATATCGGCATCGCGATTGCCTGCGAACTGCATCATCGCCTGTACCTGAGCGGTTGGGAAGTTGACGTCGACGAACGCGGTAGCCAGCGCTCGAGGTGATACCGGGTTGTAGGCGGACGCGATGAAGGGCGTTTCGTACTTGGCTTTGAGTCCCGACACGCCGAACACTTCGGCGAGGTCGGCATCCGATAGTAGGCGGCGCGCGTGCCAGCGGACCGCGTCCGGTTCTTTGGCATAATCAGGTTTGAACTGCGACCGATACTTATATTCCAGTGACTTGCCGAACGCCGCATTATAAAGCGGTCCGATGACTTCCGCTGCCACTTCGTCAAACCCGGCCATCTTCGCCAGCATCGGCGCTACGCCGTTAAGCGTGTTGAGCTTCTCCGGGAAAAGCGATTCGAACAGGGCCGCTACTCCCGCGCTGGTTAATCCCGCGCCGAAGGCGACTGTGAATGCTTCCGCCGCCGCGTCGAGTGCGTTATCCGGGGTACTCTCACCGAGACTCGCGAGTGCGCCGCGCTGCGTCTGCAGAGCGGTGCGCGCCACGGCCTGAAAATCGCCACCGATAGTTGTGACGATTCCTGAGCCATGCGTGTTGAACGCATCGCGCACGGTGGATGCGAGAGATTGGAGCGACGGCGCGAGTTCGTCGAGTAGCGGCTTAGCGTTCTCAATCGCACCCCCGACTAGATTGTTAAGAAGCCATCCGACCGAGGCGCGTCCATCTTTGGTGAAAATCAGGTATCCGCTGATGACCGCGACGGCGATGTACCACAGTATGTAGAAGAGCGCGTACATGCTATACTCCCTGTATGGAAACCCTACTAACGATTAGGCATATCGCGTTCGCGGCGTTGGTTGCTCTTGTGGTCTGGCGCATGTGTCACAAGTCCTACTGGTCATTTCGAAAGTAGCGGCTGAAGCAAGTCGCCGCTAAAGATGCCGCGTGTCACAAGGTCTTGACCGAGTGCTTGGGCGCGTTTAATAGCGTCCGCCATCGGTCCGGCGCTCGAATCGTCCGCGTCCGCCGCGCGCTTCAACTGCTCCACTATCGCGCTGAAATCCGGTGGAGGACAGCAATCCTTGCGCGCTTGTAGAAATGCCAACAAGGGCGGACCGAGCAAGGTAAGCGGCGTAATAAGCTGTACCAGCCGGGTTAGCTCGGCTGCCACGGATGCCGATGAGCCTGAGCCTCCGCTGCCCTGATTCGCGACCGAGTTGATTATCTGCCCGATGCTGGCGAGTGATTGCGCCACGGTCGAAATGGCGACCACTATGTTAACGCAACACTCACTCGGTTCGCCGTTGCCTTGCCCCGGCGATGACTGCATGTTTTGGATGAGGGTTTGCAGGTTAATCACCGATTGCGCGATGGTGTATAGGTAGCCGCTAACCTCATCGTCCCCGTCGCTACCATCGCCCGGACTCGGCACCTCGGGCGGCGGCGGCGTTACTGGCGGCGGCTGAGGAGGCGGCGGCGTCACTGGCGGCGGTGTGCCCGGTGGGATGGGCTGAATGGTGATGGTGCGGATATCGTCTGCGCTGGCCTTCTCCAGCATGTAATGCAGGGCATCCTTCGCGGCCTGTAGTGGGTCTTCACCCTTCGCGATGTCCTGATTATACCGATTGGCCCACAGGCTTAAGATTGTGGTGTCGCCAACTAATTGGTAGCCGGGCGGGATTGGTTGAGTTAGCTCTGCCGGAAGCGCCTGTCCCGCGCTGGTGGTATTGCTGAAAACGCTGTCGATGACCTGCTCCGCGCGGGCGGTGCTCACCCCTTGCGCTTCCAGCATCTGGTAGGCTGCCTTGCGAATCCCTCCTATGTCCGCCTGTGAGCTTGGCCGCGAATCCGAGAGCACGATTCCTAAGTCCGATAGGAGCTTTTGCAGGCGAACGCCAGTGATGTAGCCTGCCGGGTTGACCGAGTGCTCAAACCGCTGAATGACCGTGATGGTATCCTGAGCGCGGGGCTTACCGGTGAATAGGTTGATAAGTCCCTGTATCAGGTCATCGAGCAGGGTCGCGATATCGACGATGACACCTAGTAGGTTGCCAGTTGCGATATCGAACACAAGGTTGAGCCCTGCAAAAGGTATGTTCTCCAGGGTGCCGGGCGGCGGCAGTGGAAATAGCTGACCGATGCCGAAGTTAAACCCTTGCGGATTGCCGGGGTCACTGCTATCGCTCACGATTATCTCCTAATGACGCGACCGTGCTTGTTTGTACTCGCCATACAAGAAGGTGATTGCGGACAAGCTTGGCCCTGTATATTGGCCGACCGGTGCCCATTCGACTACACACAGTCGCCAATTGACTGGAATGATAAAAAGCGGTGAATCGAGGTTGCCTAGCCAAGTGCTGCCGTCAGCCTTGAAGACAAGTCCGTTGGTGATTTCTCCGCTGCTGGTGTTATTCTGCACGCTGCAATAGCCAGCGATTAACCCGGCGTCGGGCTTGAGCATGGAATCGATGTTGCTAGGGTTACCTTGTAGGCCATAGATGGGAAAGGCGACCATCGTTCCGGTCGGTCCGGTATGCCATGCGAGTATCTGATAGACAGCCAGAGGAGTTCCGGCCTTATCATTGTTGTTCAAAGAGTAGATGACGGTGTATTGATTGTCGGTGCCGTTGCTACTACCTGCCGAATATTTTAGCCCCTCCACATTCCAGTCGCGCCGCGACCGGGTAAAGGTGCCTAGTGGTAGTTTCATGAGACCCCTACTAAGTGTTGAGTTCTATCCAATCGAGGTGTACCCAGCAGTTTGCGGCGACACCTGCCGCTGTAACTAGCGCAATTGCTTCACTCGATTGGGTAGGGAACCAGAATTTCCTAACCAGCGACTGGCGCGAGTTGGCGGCACAAAATGCGCCGTCAATACCGAAACCCCCGGACAGTGTGCCGGTGCTCGCATAGAAGGTAGCGTTTCCACCCGGCCCGTTGGCGTTTTTACCTCTCTGATACCCGCGTGCGGTCAGGCCGCTGGTACTTGGTTGATATATTAGTTGCACTTCCATCGCGGTATCGGTTGAAAACCAGAGGTCAAATATCAGCGCGGAAGTGCCTGATGGTGTCGAAAGTGCCCAAATGCCTTGCGCTGCAACAGTCGGTGATAAGCGATACCCTGTATAGTAAACGTTGGTCAGGCCTTGCTCACTATTTAATAACCAAGGGATATCGCTCCAGAAGCGCAGACCGGGTGCCTGTTCGGGGAAAAACGCCATGATGACACCTACTCGCGTTCGGCGAGGTAGTCGCTGAAAGCCGCGTCGATTTCCGCCCACACCAAGGTCAGTGCGACATTGCCCGCTACCAGCGCGCTGGCAATCATGACGCCATAGCCACTAGGAATGTAGAGGACTCCAGCGGGAAGTAGCTCGCTCGGTTCGTCCGCGTTGGCCTCGACCGCGCCAAACTGTCCGTTGTTACCGGGAGTAGCTACGACTTGCGCTTCGAACGTAGCGCCCGCGTTCTTACCTCCAAGTTGGCAATTCTGAACCTGCGTGTTTGCGGTCAACGCCGGGTCTGCGTTGACCCGGAACAAATCCACTTCCATTGCGGCGGTGGCTTGGACCCGCGCGCTGAGTAGCCAGATTGGAAGGCCGTTGCCGAGCTTGTTTACCAGCGCGAAATTTGCGTTGGCAATCGCGGTTGCGGTCAGCACGGCGGCGGCTTGAAAGAGACATCCGCCCTGCGCCAGCGCGGCGTTGCTCGGCATCGTTTCGATAACGTCAATCGTGAAATCCATCGCGCTATCTCCTACAAGAAGCCGCCGCCATGCCCCCCTTGGACGATGGCGGCGGGCTGAATGCTACTGACTAGCCGACCTGTAGCAGGTCAAGGAATCCTTCTTCCGATGTGTCGGCGGAGCCGGAGAAGATTTCCACTTGCGGCGGCGTAGTGTTGGTGAAGCGCAGAAACTCACCGAGATTGCCGAAGCGGTCCATGTCGAGGCTGTAGTTGTCGAAGGCCTGAATCATGAAGGTGCCAGGGCGAAGCGGGTTGGTTCCGCCGCGCGGCACGAAGCGATGAAAGAGGCCGCCGGCGGATTTGCAGCGCGAGCCGACAATCGCGTAGGTGCCGGACGGGATGCCGTTGTCGAGTGACATGGAAACGGCGGTCCACGCATTCGCGGTCAAGGTGGTCGATGCGGTCCAATGCACGGTGAACATCCCGGCGTTATTGACCGGGCGAATCGGTCCATCGCAGAACCATGCGGCGACAGTCGTCTGAGTGGCGGACGCGGATGAGTTGGTGGTGTAAGCGTCCAACTCTTCGTTGACCGACAGTGCAAACGGCGAGTTCTCCAAGTGGATGCATCGCGCCGGAGATTCGATGACGGTGCCGGTATTGGGCGGATTCATATCCCACGGCACAAACCGGCGAATCGACGCGGACGATAGCTGGAACCGGCTCATGACGTTACCCACGCCCGCGACCCGCATCAGATAGGGGCATGCGGCGTTGACCAGATATCCATTAACCGAGGTCGCGATTACGGCATCGCCGAGTTGCGCGACCTGTTGATTGGCGGCAGCCGATGATATCGACGCCGAAAAGAGTGCAAGGTGAAACGACATGTTAACTAACCTCCCTTTGTGCGCTGCGGGTGATTCGCCCGCTTACGCTTTGCTCTTGACCCAATCGCGAATCATGGCGATGCGGCTGACCGCTTCCGGCGACCGTGCGCTCGGCCAAAGCTGCGTGATGTGCGCCTCGATGTCTTCGATATCCTCCAGCACTTTGCCGGTTTCCGGGCATAGTCCGCGCGCGATGGCTTCCGCGTCGGTGAGCAACTTACCTTTGAGAAATGGCATGATGTTACCTCCAGTCTGTCAGCAAAAGCTGACGGCTAGTTTTGTCCCCGCGTGGCGGCCACTTGGTCGAGATAGTTATTCAGTCGGGTGCGATTCTGCGCACTGCCGCGCGGTCCGCGTGGAGACGACTGATTGAGGGTTTGCAGGATGCCGCTGAGCTTGGGGATAAACACGTTCATGAAGCTCAGCATCTTGGCCTGCTTGGTGGTGCCGGACGAAGTGTACTTGCCCTGGCCCGCGCCGTTGACGCTGGCGGTGAACTGACTCATGTTCACGTTCGCCATGCCCTTCTCATAGTCGGCGGCGGCCTGCGGACTGGAAACTCCAGCCTGCCATGCGGCGGCGTCGATATTGGCCGGGTTGAAGATGTTAGGTGCGGCGGCGATGAGTCCGGCGCTCCATGTTGGGCCAGCGGCGGCGACCTTCTGTCCCCAGTTCTTAACCGCGTTGGCCGGATTGGTTGTTGCTTTGAGTCCCATAGCGTTTTGCGAACCTCCCTTTCTCGCATATTGCGAGGTAGATGGACAAATCAATCGCATAATGCGAGGATGAGAGCAATATGGGCACACGAAGCAATCGACAGGGTGAAACGCAACTACTCGCGGAATGGCTGACCACGCAATGCGCGGGCGCGCAATCCAAGACCCATGTTTTTGTCGGGTCGCAAACGCTAGTATTCAACGGGCAGCCGCTCAGTCCGGCCATGATGAAAGCGTTTTCGGTCTGGTCGGATTGGGTCGATGCGCGGGTCGCGTGGCCTTCGAAGGTGTGGGTAGTTGAGGCGAAGATTGTCGGAATCGCTGGCGCATACGGGCAGGCGCTCGACTACGCGGCGCAATATCAAGGCTCTCTTGACTATCAGTCGTTCTTGGGCAGACGGATTGTTCCTATGGTCGTTTGTGCCTACGAACGTCCGCGCACTGCTGGTCTATTCGCCGGGTTCGGAGTTCGCACGGTTGTATATACGCCCGCGTGGGCGGCTAAGTCGCTCTCGGTCAAGATTCAAGGTTCTACGATTGACATCTAGCAATTTGCGAAATTGAGGTTTTCCCTCTTGCAATCTGCGAAACCGCATATACCCACCCCCCTCAACTCGACGACTCACCATTTTCGAAATTTTTTTCGAAATTTGCTCGAAGAAAC
>Ga0187807_1000747_pt1 | contig 10380 bp, 8 predicted proteins | sample NC_wetland_sal_i_4_FD_132432 | JGI IMG/M metagenome (GOLD analysis project Ga0187807, IMG submission 132432) | Wetland sediment microbial communities from Neuse River Estuary, North Carolina, USA - ASW_2 | ecosystem: Environmental > Aquatic > Freshwater > Wetlands > Sediment | place: USA: North...
CAGTTGGCACCACCCGTCGTCGGTGTCGATAGCTTTGTACCCGCGAGCCGCCAGCGCGCGCACAACGGCTGACTTCCCGGTCCCCGACATGCCGGTCAGGAGAACTCGCTTCACGCTCAGGAGCCTACGAGCCGGAACCGGGCTTGGCGCAGGACATCACGGAGTGTGATGGGGCGGATCAGGCGATGTCCGGGCCGGGGCGGCGGTCAGCCCCGGACCCGCCGCGTGGCTAACCCGCGCGGGGATAATGACGAGATGGAAGGCCAGGATGTCGCCGGCCGGGTCCGGCGCCGTATCGGTGCCGCGATCGTCGAGCGCGTCGCCGGGCCGCCGGACCCGGCGCGGCGGAGGCCGGCCGGCGAGGGCTGGTTCGCCGCGGACCGGCCGGTCCGGCAGGTGCACGCGGATGCGTCGATGTTCGCCGGCGGGATCAGGGCGCTGCTGCTGCAGTCGCTGCACCCGCTGGCGATGGCCGCGGTGGCCGGGCATTCGGGGTACCGCGGCGACCCGTGGGGGCGCTTGCAGCGGACCAGCTACTTCCTGGCAGTCACCACGTTCGGCCAGGCCGGCGACGCCACCGAGGCGATCGCCCGGGTCCGGGCGGTGCACCAGCAGATCACCGGGACCGCGCCGGACGGGCGGCCGTACGCGGCATCGGATCCGCGGCTGCTGACCTGGGTGCACATCGCCGAGACCGACAGCTTCCTGCGCGCCCACGCGCGTTTCGGCGCCCAGCCGCTGGACCAGGCCGGGCGGGACGGGTACGTCGCCGACATGGCCCGGATCGGCGCCGGCCTGGGCGTCCCGGACCCGCCCCGCACCCAAGCCGAACTCACCGCCCGGATTGACGCCTACCGGGCAGAACTCGCCGTCACCGCGCAAGCACGCGACGCCGCCCGGTTCCTGCTGCTGCATCCCCCGCTGCCGGTGATCGCCCGGGCGCCGTATGCGGTGCTCGCCGCGGCCGCGGTCTCCCTGTTGCCCGACTGGGCCCGCCGGCAGCTCCGCCTGCCCCGCCTGCCGGTATCGGAGACCGTGCTGATCCGCCCGGCAGGCCACGCGATGATCCACGCCATCCGCTGGGCCATCACCGCGCCCCCGGCTCCCCCGCAAAGCCGCCGCCCACGCCACTGACGCCACGCACCAGACGGCGCGGCCTGGGGGTCGGCGCCCGTGGCCGACGGTCCGTGTGACCCGGTTGGACTACAGGCTGGTGCGCATGGCGACCTGGCACAGCTCCGGTATCTTGCCCTCGGCCGCGATGGCGGCGGCCCGCACGCCGAGCCAGGCGAGCCCGAAGCCGTAGGCCGCAGCGCACCCGAACAGCACCGGTAGCCGGACCGCCGCGGAAACGCTGCTGGTCAGGTTACTGAGGACTATCACCGGAATGACGGCCACCGCGACGGACGCGAGGGTACCGAACGTGGCACCGAACGCGTAACCACCGAATCCCTGAGCCTGCTGTGGCATCGGGCTACCGGCTCGTTTCTGCATGGGATAGGACAGCGCGACACTGAAGATGTTGCTCATCGCCAGGGCCGCGCCGAGCCCGGCCAGGCCAACCGCGGCGGCAACGAAGCCCTCCCTCGGATCCCTGACCAGCGCTGCTAGGCCGAAGGAGACCCCGGTGAGGAGCGGTATCGCGATCGCTGCGAACACGATGTCCTGGCCGGAGAAGTAGGAACGCAGCTCCCGGCGCCCGCTCAGCGCCATTGCCTCGAACACGAACGCCGGCCCGGTCTGGCCGACAGGATTGGCATGGAATGAGCCGACGAACGCTGCACCAAAGATCGCGCTTGCGACCACCACCGCGGGATGCTGGTGCGGGCCGAGGATCGTGCTGGCGGAGCAGACAAACATAATCACGACGACAAGGGCCCAGTAGGCGAAGGATGCGGGGTCGCGGCGCTGATACCTCAGGAACCGGGCGGCCACCGCACCCCGCAAGCCGTACCGCGCCAGCGGCAACGCAGCATTGTGCACCCGCGATGACCTGGTAGAGGTGTCCGTGGTGACCAGGGCCCGGTCGAGCGAGCGCACCCACAGCACACCGAGCACGATGATGACGGCCACCAGCAGGCCGAGGCGCGCCAAGGCGTCACCCAGGTGCCCGGTCGAGGCGTCCTGGATCGCGTGCGCGGCCAGGCCAGGCGGAAGCCAGCGCATCCAGCTATCGACGCCGGCGAAGCTCGCCGGGCTAAGACCGCCCGAGGCAGCCGCCCGGGGTATCACCTGGATAAGGAACTCGAAGATGGCGAAGACCGGGACGACCAGGAATACGGCGAGGTCCTTGCCGCGGCGCGAGCGCAGCAATCTCGCCATGCTGGTAATTACGAACCTGGCCAGGACAATGCAGAACAGCACCTGAAGTACCACCGCGATCAGCGCGAAGAGCACGCCGAGTCCCCCGTGAGCCAGCCCGATGGTTACCCCGAGCAAGCCCAGCACGTTGGCCAGCGGCCAGGCTCCGGCTGCTGATGCGGCGAGTAGTCCGACCAGGAGCGGACCCGTGCGGAGCGGATAGAGGGCCATCGTCGCCGGGTCGAGCGTACCGTCCAGGCCAAAGGCAAAGATCGGGCCGATCAGCCAGCCGATCGCGAAGATGCTGAAGATGACCGTGGTCAGGTCTACCGACGCGCTCAGCAGGCGCAACTGGGCCAGGAGCCAGAAGGTTCCGATCGCGACCAGCACAGCGAACGTCGTGCTTACCAGGAACGAAACTCTCGCGGCCGTGGACGAGCGCAGCGCGTTGCGCACCAAGCGAAGCTTCAGTTCGACGAGGAGCCGAGCCATGACAATCCATCCTCACCCTTCGACCTCGGTCCAACCAGGTCGATGAACGCTTGCTGCAGGGTCTTGCCGCCTCGCACTTCGTCGGTCGTGCCGCTCGCCAAGATCTTGCCCTTGTCGATGACAGATACGTGGTCACAGACCTGCTCGACCAGCTCCATGACATGGCTGGAGAACAGCACGGTGGAGCCGGTGCCGACCATGCGCGTCAGCAGCCGCCGGATCACATCGGCAGAGATCGGATCCACTCCCTCCAGCGGTTCGTCGAGGAACAACACCGACGGATTGTGGATCAGCGCGCAGCCGAGTGCGGCCTTCTTGCGCATCCCGGTGGAATAGTCCGCGACCAACCGCTTCGCGTCAGCAGTCAAGTCGAGCACATCAAGCAGCTGCGCCGCCCGCGAGCGCGCCTCAGCGGCCGGCAGGCCGCGGAGCCGTCCGGCGTATTCCAAGACTTCCTCACCGCTCAGCCGCTCGAACAGCCTGGCCTCTGCCGGCACCACCCCGATCACCGCCTTGGCGGCACTGGGGTCGGCCCACACATCAAGTCCGTTGATCACAATCCGGCCCGCATCCGGCCGCAGCAGCCCGGTCATCATAGAAAGCGATGTGGTCTTCCCCGCCCCGTTGGGCCCGACCAGACCCGCGAGGGAACCAGCCTCGATGTCCAGATCGATCCCCGCCACGGCCTCCTTCTTGTCAAAGCTCTTGCGCAGCCCCCGCACCTCGATGGCTGGCTCGCCCATGCCCGGCCTCCTTGACGGCGAGGCCGCTCGTCCGGGTGGACCAAGTGGCCAACTGGTCAGCTACTATCATTGTGATATCAGTTTTTCAGTTGTCAAGTCGGTACCGCACCCATTCGCTGAGCCTGGCCGCGCTGACATCAACCCAGCCGCGTCCGTCGGCTGACGGCAGCCAAGTCCACTGCACAGGCCGCGTCTGCGCGGTAAACCCGTCGATCTGCTGCCACGCCCATGAGGTGGTCCAGACGAGTTGCCTGACGGTGACCTTACGCGCGGAGGCGAGCAGCGTCGCGCTGCGCCAGCCCCGCACACCGAACGCCGCCGCCCAGACGCCCAGGATCGAAAACGCCGCCAGGCTGTGCCCTTGCATTCCTGACGCGGGAAATGTTCGGACAGGGCCGGACATGCGGCTAGTGATCGGGAGGCCGTGGCCGGACGTCTGTCATGTAACGAAAAGAGCTGCCGGGAAGGTTGGCGAGGGAATCGTGCGCTGGACGTGGTTCTGGGTGGCGGTGCTGGCAGCTGTGGTGGCCGGGGGGTCGGTTGCGTGGTTCACCGAGCATGGGGCGGCCGGACAGCCCTCGGCTGCCGCCAGCGCAAGTCAGGCTCAGCCGTCCGCGCCGCCGCTGACCGCTAGCCAGGCGGCCAGCCTGCTGACGCGACTGACCAGCGGTGACAGCGCGCAAGTCACGTCGGCGATCGCCATGCCGGCCGGCCTGCAGGTCCCGGCATCGGCCGTGCGGGGACTGAGGACGCTGGCGCCGGTCACGGCCGACATCGGCTCCTTCCGGGAGCTGGCGCCCACCGTCGCGGCGCTGACCGTCACGGATCGCACCAGGACCACGTGGCTGCTGCACCTGGTCTGGATGAACGGCGCGTGGCTCGTGCTGGACAGCGTGCAGCAGTGACCGCGCCGTGCCGCCCCGCATCCGCCCGCCTCCGGCGGGCCGCGACCGCACTCGTCCTCGCTGCCACCGCGGCGATCACCACGACCGTCGCCGGCCAGCCCGGCACCGCGAGTGCGGCGACGGCCGGCACAGCGCTCGCCACCGCGGCCGCCGCGAGCGGGCCGGCCTGCCCGGGCCAGTCGCCGCACAACACGGCGGTCATCCCCAGCGACTTCGCGAAGGTGCACGGCATCGTCCCGCGGCCGGTCGTGCTTGTGCACGGCTGGGACTCCAGCTACCAGGCCATGTCGGGTTATGCGCACCTGCTGGATACGAGCAAGGTGCTGCACGAGCCGCTGCACGCGTTCCTCTTCGACTACTCCGCGAACAGCGGCCGCTGGGCGGCCATACCCGCGATCGCGGCGTGCCTGGCCGCGTATGTGAATGCGGTGTCCGCCGCTTACAGCAACGCTGGGGGCGACGGCAAGGTGCTCGCCGTCGGGCACTCGATGGGCGGGCTCGCCATCCGGTTCTCCGCCAGCAGCCAGTACGCCGCGCATCCGGACGGGGCCAGCCTGGGCGGCGTGGTCACCCTCGACACCCCGCACCTCGGCTCGCCCTGGGGCGACACGCCGCAGGCGCAGCTCCTGCAGGACGCGATCCAGTTCGAGAACCACAACTACTTTGAGGGCATGTTCCCGCTGCCGGCCGGCGGCGACGGCCAGGTCTGCCTGGCCACGCATGCTGGCTCCGCCGGAATGCCCCCCGGCTGCGCCACGCCGAGCTGGCTGCCGGCCGGCGTGCCGGTCGCGGAGATCGCCGGCGACATTACCGTGCACCGTGACGTCCTCGGATTCAACGTCGCCACCAGCAACACGAACGGGGACGCCGTCGTCGGCACGCCATCGTCGCTCGGCTACGCGCCGGACTCGGGACCAGGTGCCCCGCCAACGGGTACCCAGGCCCCGGCAACCAACGTTGACGGCTGCGACATCACCACCGGGCAGCTCGAGGCAGGCATCGGCGGACTCGGCGTCAGCTTCTGGAGGTCGCTGACATCGGCGCTGCTGGCCCTCGGCACCCCGGCTGGTACCCAGAACTGGAACTCGCCCATCACCCACCCGTTTTCCACGCTGCTGTCGCTGGCCAACAGGAGCGCCCCGTGCTCGCACACCAACATCGAGAACCCGGCCACCGACCCCTTCGCAGCGCTCGACGTCCTCAAGGCGCTCAACGCCGACCTGGACCACCTGAACGATCGGCCGACCACTGCCAGCCTGCTCCAGGCCTCGGGCATGCCCCGGGCCACCGCGCCGATAGCGGTGCCAGGGGGCTATGAGGCCGCCGCCTGGGACGAGGCCGGCCACGTCACCTTCTGGAAGTGGGCTGCCGGTGCCGCAACGTGGAGCCAGGTCGGGGCGACCACCTATCCCGTGGTGCGCATGGAGCCGATCGATACCACGATCACCGGCGCCCTGCTATCCGGCATGACCGACGCCACCTTCATCGCCAACGGCTTCTTCAGCGGCGATGGCACTGGCTCCTACATCGCCTTCACGAACGGACCGCACGGCTGGGGCACCATGGCGCCCGGTCCCGGCGAGGGCACGCTCATCCCGACGGGGAACGCCTCAACGGACAACACCACGCCCGGCAACTCCTACGCCGAGCTGTTCAGCGGCGGCGACCTGGACAGAATCGACACCGGCAACCTCCCGTTCGGTCCGAACGGCGAGGAATGGGAGATTGAGCGCGGCTACGCCTGGAGCGGCGGGGAATTCCGTGAGGTCTCGACTACCCAGTTCACCGCCGGGCCCGCGACCCCGCTCCCGCAGACAGCGCCCACGCTCCCGGCCGCCTGCCAGGGGGCGCAGTCTGGCACCTACCAGGACTTCGCGGCCATCGCGACCACCACGTTCAGCACTCCCGCCAGGGCCGCGAGCCTGCCGGCGTCGGTCACCCTGCACGTGCAGGGCGACGGGCCGGGGGCCGGCGGGTGCACGTTCACGGTCGCGCCGGACTTCCCGGTCGTGATCAGCGCGCGAACGGCGTCCGGCACCACGTGGATCACCGCGCCGGCCTGGGCGCTGACCCAGGGCACGAACGGGAACCAGGACATCGGCGAGCTGCTGTCTGGCCTCCAGCTCCCCGGCCAGTACGGGATGGGCAGCACCCAGTTCCAGGACCCCGTCTACTCCCCTTACTACATCCCCAGGAGCCTCGGCATTGTCCAGGTCGGCCAGCTCGGCTCACCGGTCCTCAGCATCCGCAACGGCCAGCTCACCGCGCTGACCTTGCTCCCGTCGTAGTCCCCCGTCGACGGCCGGCCCGCTCCCGTAGAGTCGTCTGGTGTCCATGCGCTTGACAGGGTGGCCCGCTGCCGTCTTGGCGATGCTGATCACGCTCGCGCTTGTCATCGTCGAACTCACTGACGCCGCGCAGCGACGCTGGTGGGCGGCCCGCCCGCTTACCACGGACACGGTGGCAGGGCTGCTGGTGCTGCTGATCACAGTCCTAGTGGTGAATCAGCTGCTCAACAGGCGGCAGGCCGCGCAACGCGGCCATGCGGTCGCGGCTCAGGCCGCCATCGTGGTGGCCCAGGGCGCTCGTTCGGCCAAGGCTGTGTCGTCAGCGATCGATGGATCGGGCGACCGCGGGGCCGCGTCCGATGGCTTCCGGACGTACATGATGATGCTGCTGGTAGGCGCGCCTGTGCTCATCGAAGACCCTGTGGCGCGGCGTTTCCTCGAGCAGGCGCAGTACCTCGGCGGGGTCATGGCCCGCACGCTCGCGGCGATAGACAGGTCGCCGGACGGCGCTGCCGTTCCTGGCGACGGGCTGGTCGATGCCGTGCGACGACTCCAGAGTGCGGCGGCTCCGCTTCTTCAGCTGCTCAATCCGCAGACGCGCGAGTCCATCCAGCTCATCGGCCGGACCGCCGAAGAATAGGGCCACTGGTCAGGCCGTGAGGTAGACCGCGGCGAGGTCGTCATCGGCGTGCCCGCTGGCCGCGGTGTCCCGCCAGCGCGGGAGCAGCGCGCTGGTGAGCGCGAGCGTGCCGCCGCTGGCGTGCGCGGCCTGCACCGCGAGCTCGGCGTCCTTGAGCGCGTGCTTGAGCGCGAACGCGGGGCTGAAGTCTCCGGCCAGCATCGTGCGGGCCTTTTGCACCGCGTACGGCGCACCCAGCGGGTTGGCCTGCAGCAGGTTCACGATCTCAGCCGGATCCAGGCCCAGCCGCCGGGCAAAAGACAGGGTTTCCGCCGTCGTTTCGGTCAGATCGGCGAGCCAGTTGTTGAGCACGAGCTTGGCCCGGGTGCCCTGGCCCGCCGGGCCTAGCCAGGCAGTGGCGCGGCCCAGCACGCCGAACACAGGGGCCAGCACGTCCCGGACCTGATCCGGGCCGCTGGCCAGGATGGTCAGCTGGCCGGCCCGGGCCGGGCCCTCGCTGCCGGAGACCGGGGCATCGGCGAAAACCACCCCGCGCGCGGCGGCGATACCGCCGAGCCGGGCCGTCCATTCGATCCCGACGGTGGCCATCTGCACCCAGATCACCCCCGGACCCGCGGCCAGGAAGCCATCCGGCCCGGTGGCGGCCCGTTCGGTGGCGGGCCCATCGGCCAGCATCGTGATGACGATCGTGGCGCCCCGGACGGCCTCGGCCGGGCTGCTCGCCACTACCGCGCCGTCTGCCGCCAGGGCCTCGGCGCGGCTGACGGTACGGTTCCATACGCGCACGTCGAAGCCGCCGCGGGCCAGGTTGGCGGCCATCGGCCCGCCCATGCGCCCGGTGCCGAGGAAGGCGACGACCGGGGCCGCCGCCCGCTCGTCGCGGCCAGATCGGACGAATGTGGTGTGCCGTGCCTCAGGCAGAGTGGTGGTCATGTCAGGCCTCCCGCAGTTGGGTCGCTTGGTTCCGGACAGTCCAAGCCTGCGGCGCGCGAGGGTGAGCCGGCGTCACCCGGCCGGGTGAATGGCTTCGGCGGCGGCTTGGTCCGGGCTTGGTCAGGGCCGTCGCGGGGACGGTGCCAGCAGCCCGAGGGCGCGGGCCTGTTCCACCGCCTCGTGGCGGCGGTGCGCGCCGAGCTTGTCGTACAGGTGGCGCATATGGGTCTTGACCGTGTTCACCGACAGGTACATCTCATCGGCGATCTCTGGTGCCGAGAGCTTGGTAGGCAGGTAGCGCAGTACACGGGTCTCGGCGTGGCTGAGCGGCTCGCGCAGGCGCTGTGGTGCGGGCGGTTGTGAACCGGGTTTCCTGCCCGCCAGCACGTTCAGGATCTCGGCGATCAGGCTGGCGTGCGCGGTGCCGTGCCGCCGGTGGCGCTCGAGCAGCGCTGGCGCCGGATCGTACAGGAACGGGAAGAGCAGGCATTCGGGCTCGGCGAGGTCCAGAGCCCGCTCGAGGGCGCGCCTGGCGGCACCCGCGTCGCCGAGCGCGTCGCAGGCGATCGCCTGGAGCAGGAACGCCTGGACCTCCCAGAGATGGGCGTTTTGCAGCGGAGCCGAGCCGTCGATGACGGGCGCGAGCACGGCGGTCGCCGCCTTCGGGTCGTCCAGGACGAGCCGTAGCGATGCCTCGGCTACGCGTATCTCTCCCCGCTCCCGCTCCGGCCCGTCCATGTCGGCGAGGGCTTGCTCGACGCGCAGCGTCTCACCCCGGTGCGCGAGCGTCTGCAGCAGGTGCGAGCGCAGCCGCGGGGCGAGCGTGTGCGGCGTGACGAGCGATTTGGCGAGCCGTTCGGCCGCCAGGAAGGCGCTCAGCGCGGCGTCCTGGCGGCCGCTCACGAACTCGAGCATGCCGCGGCCGGTGTGCAGCCGCACGCCGGCCGCCGGGTCGACTTCGGTCCGGACGGTGCGCTCGGCCCGGTCGAGCGCCCGCGCAGCTTCCTCGATCCGTCCCTGGGTGACCATCGTGACGCCGAGGGCCAGGTATGCGACGCCGGCGACCGGCTCATCGGCCCAGCCGTGCTGGCTGGCCAGCTCGATCGCCTGCAGGCTGCGCTGTGCCCCCAGCGGGAAAGACCGCCAGCTCATCAGCTGCGCCCAGTACGCCAGGCCGGTGACCTCCAGATAGGGCCGGCCGATCTGGCGTGCCAGGGCGATGCCGTCCTCAAGGTGCCGGTCCGCCTCGTCGAAGCGAGACGTCCAGAGCTCGGCGATGCCGAGGTTGATCAGCGCCAGCGCCCGCAGGTCCCCGCCCAGCTCGGGCTGAACTGATCCGGCGGTCATCGCGGGCGCCAGCAGCCGTTGCGCCTCCTCGGCGACGGCCGTGATATCCCCGCGCTGACGGGCCAGCCGCATCCGCACCGCGGCGAGTACCACCTGCGAGCGCCCGCGCCTGTCGGCGGGAACCGACTCCAGCGCCCGGGTGGAGAGAGCCAGGTACCGTTCGGCTTCGTCCAGCGATCCCCTGGCCAGCTGGTCCCCGGCCACCCCCGCCGCCAGCTCGGCATCCGCGGCGATCACGCCGGCCGGGAAGCGGGCGAGAAGCTCGTGCGCGGTGCCGCCGTGCCCGGCCAGGCCCAGGCCGACCCAGTGGCCCGACAGCAGACGGGCGGCCAGGCCCCAGTCCTGCGCGGCCTGAGCGTGGCGGACCGCCTCGACGGTATACCCGTGTTCCGCGTACCACCCGGCGGCGGCAACGTGCAGCGCGGGCAGTTCGGCGGGCGCGCTCCCCCTGAGCTCCAGCTGCAGAAGATCGGCGAACAGCTGGTGGTAGCGGAACCAGGACCGCCGTGCGTCCAGCGAGACGACGAACGCGCCTGCCTCCTCGAGCTGCTGCAAGACCCGCTCGCCGCCCGATCCCCCGGTCAGCAGGTCGGCCAGCTCGCCATTGACCCGCTCCAGTATCGAGGTCCGCAGCAACAGCCGCCTGGCGTCTTCCGGCTGCCGCTCCAGGACCTCAGCCAGCAGGTACTCGGCGACCGTGCGCTCGCTGCCGCCGAACTCGGCCGCGAAAC
>Ga0187807_1000749_pt1 | contig 10377 bp, 10 predicted proteins | sample NC_wetland_sal_i_4_FD_132432 | JGI IMG/M metagenome (GOLD analysis project Ga0187807, IMG submission 132432) | Wetland sediment microbial communities from Neuse River Estuary, North Carolina, USA - ASW_2 | ecosystem: Environmental > Aquatic > Freshwater > Wetlands > Sediment | place: USA: North...
CTCGACGACGACGGTGGCGCCCGCCGCCGAAGCGGCCCGGGCGGCCAGCGCGAGGTTCTCGGTGGCCAGGTCGTCCTGCTGGCCCTCGGGCAGGCCGTCCACGCGGTTCCCGTACAGCGCGTTGAGGATCGTGCAGCCGGTCCGCCCGGCGATGCCGACGCAGGCGTCGATGTTGTCCCGGAACGCCGCCGAACCCTCCGGCAGCGACAGCAGCCCGCGGTCACCGGCCGCCATGTCGCCCGCGGCGAAGTTCAGCAGGACCAGCCGCACCCCCGCGTCGGCGAGCGCCCCGGTGAAGGCGTCCACCTCGTGGTCCCCGGGCACCGGGTCCGCGAACGGCCACCAGAACTCCACCGCGTCGAACCCGGCCGCCCGAGCGGCTGCGGGCCGCTTCAGCAGCGGCAGCTCGGTGAACAAGATCGAGCAGTTGACGTCAAATCGCAGTCCGTGTGTGCGCACAGCCTTATTCTGCCCCTCGCTCGCTCTGCCTCCTCGCTCGCTCTGCCTCCTCGCTCGCCTCCGGGCCGCTTCGAGGCGCCGCCTTCCTTCGTCGCTCCTTCGTCGCTCCTCGGTCCAGACGGCGCCGCGGCCCTTTGGCTCGCTCGGGGGAGGCCGCGGCCCTTCGGCTCGCATGATCATTTTGCCTTCCGTTCATCTCCGAATCATGTAATCGCCACCCGGGCGCTCGGGATTTCCGCTAAAAGTGGACACAATCAGACAAGAAGGGGGCCTGGAATGCGCGAAGTCGCTGGGCGCGGGGTCACAAGAGGCGTCGTGAGGATGATGTTGGCGGCCGGCGCGGTGACGTCGCTGGTGCTGGGGACGGTGGTCTTCGCCCTCCCGGCGAGCGCTCATCCTATCGGGCCGACCTATTACGTGCGCCAGGTCCTGTCCGGCCAGAGCCTGCACCACTGGTACACCAAGGCCGGATCCGGCAAGCAGTACCGCGAAGCGCTGACCCAGCCCGACGACATCACCATCACCGGCGGGAACCTGTTCACCGGTTTCCAGAACGGGGTGGGCCCGCAGGGGCAGGCCAGCACGGACGGGAACCGTGACAGCACGATCGTCGAGTTCGCGCCGAACGGCACGGTGATCCACCAGTGGGACATCCGGGGCAAGTGCGACGGGCTGACCGCTGACCCGTACACCGGCCAGGTCATCGCCACCGTCAACGAGGACGCGAACTCCAGCCTGTACAGCATCGACCCGTGGAGCGGCCAGGTCACGCACTACTCGTACAGCAAGCCGCTGCCGCATAACGGCGGCACCGACGCCATCTCCTTCTACAACGGCCTGATGCTGATCAGCGCGTCGGCGCCCGGCACCAGCGGGGCGGCCGCGCCGAACCCGGCCTACCCGGCGGTGTATTCGATGAGCCTGGACGCGGCCAAGCACGTGGCGTTCTTCCGGGCTCTGTTCTACGACGAGTCCAGCGCCACCGCCGCCAACGGCCCGCACTCTGGCAAGACGGTCAAGCTGGCTCTCACCGACCCCGACTCGAACGAGGTCGTGCCATCGTTCGCGCCCCGGTTCGGCGGCGACTTCATGCTGACTAGCCAGGGCGACAAGGAGCAGATCTACGTGCACGGCGCCGGCACGCGGTACCAGCATCTGTCGGTCCTCGCCCTGTCCCAGTCGGTCGACGACACCGCCTGGGCCACGGCCTGGCACGGGGCCTTCTACGCCACCGACCACGACGGCGACACCGTGGACGTCATCGCCGGCACGTTCTGGCCGGGCACCGTGTTTACGGCGGTGACCCCGTGCGACGCGGGCAACGCGCCCGCCGCCTGCCCAGCCCCGGGGTTCCCGGTGAACTACCTGGGCCAGCTGAACATGTACTCCGGCCAGATCACGCCGATAAAGCTCCGCGGCGCCAGCCTCCACCCGCAGGGCCTGATCTTCGTCGCCAGCTGACCGGGCCAGCTGACTGGGGGAGCCGCCGGGCCGGACCGGTCCGGCGGCTCGCCAACAGCGGTTGACCTGCGCAAATTCGCCGGGCATCGGCTACCGGGCCGACTTAGGGCCGGTTAGTGTGGCCTGGTGCTCGGGGCTGGATGGACGCAGGCCGCGGCCTTGGTGGCGGCCTTCGCCATCGCGCTTACGGCCACGCCCGCGGGCGTTTCGGGCGCCGTCCTGCTGCTCCCGTTCCAGGTGAGCGTACTGGGCACCCCCAGTCCGGCCGTCACCCCGACCAACCTGCTCTACAACGTGGTCGCAACCCCCGGAGCGCTGTACCGGTACTGGCGGCAGGGACAGTCCGGTGGCGGCCTGTCCTTGGTGCTCATCGCCGGGACCCTCCCCGGCGTGATCGCCGGATCGGTCATCCGCGTCGACCTGCTTCCCAGCGCACACGTCTTCGATCTGGTGGTCAGCGGGGTCCTGCTGCCGCTCGGCATATGGCTGGCCTGGACGAACCCGCCCCGCGGCCAGGACACCGGCCGCAGCCTGCCCCTGGCGATCCCCGCACCGGTGCTGATCATGGTGGCGGCCCTGGTGGGCTGTGTCGGCGGCATCTACGGGATCGGCGGTGGCTCGATCCTGTCGCCGCTGCTGATCGGGTCCGGCCGCCCGGCCGCCGAGGTGGCCCCGGCCGCGCTGGCCTCGACGTTCGTGACGTCGGTGGCGGGCGTGGCGACGTTCACGATCTTGTCGCTGCACCTGCACGGCCCGGTCGCTCCGGCCTGGTCCACCGGGGTCGCGCTGGGCATCGGCGGCCTAGCCGGCGGCTATACCGGGGCCCGCATCCAGTCCCGCTTGCCGGACGCGCTGATCCGCCGGATCGTGGGCCTCCTGGTGATCGCCATCGGCGTCCGCTATCTGTGGTCCGGGCTGAGCTGAGCCGGGTCAGCTCAGCCGCGTCTGGTTTACCATCGATGCCATGGCCTCAATAGCCGTGACGTGAATGCCGGGACCAGCTGGCGCAATTTTTGATTTACCGCCGCAATCATTGGTTGCGGAATGTCTCGGGGCGTCATCCGATCGGGCGGCGATAAATAAATGGGCGGCTGGCGATGATTCCGCAGCCTGGCCGTCGTCAGAACCGCGAAGAACCGTGCAGTTCGCCTGTGAAAGGGGTTGCCGATGAGCGGTGTACGTGTACTGGTGGGAACGCGTAAGGGCGCGTTCGTGCTGACTTCGGACGGCAAGCGCGAGAAATGGGACGTCAGCGGGCCGCATTTCGCCGGCTGGGAGATCTACCACCTCAAGGGGTCGCCCGCCGACGCCGGCCGGCTGTACGCCTCGCAGTGCAGCGGGTGGTTCGGGCAGGTGATCCAGCGTTCTGACGATGGCGGGGTGACCTGGGAGCCGGTCGGCAACGAGTTCAGCTACCAGGGCGAGCCCGGCACGCACCAGTGGTACGACGGCACGCCGCACCCGTGGGAGTTCGCCCGGGTCTGGCACCTGGAACCGTCGCTGGACGACCCGGACACCGTCTACGCCGGGGTGGAGGACGCCGGCCTGTTCCGGTCGACCGACGGCGGGCGGCACTGGCAGGAACTGCCCGGACTGCGCGGCCACAAGTCCGGGCCGTCGTGGCAACCGGGGGCGGGCGGGATGTGCCTGCACACGATCATCCTGGATCCGTCCCGGCCCGGGCGGATCTTCGCGGCCATCTCGGCCGCGGGCGCGTTCCGGTCCGATGACGCGGGTGAGACCTGGCGGCCGGTGAACCGCGGCCTGCGCTCCGAAGGGATCCCGGATTCCGACGCCGAGGTCGGCCATTGCGTGCACAACCTGGCGATGCACCCGTCGCGCCCGTCCGTGCTGTACATGCAGAAGCACTGGGATGTGATGCGCAGCGATGACGCCGGCGAGTCCTGGCGCGAGGTCAGCGGAGACCTGCCGACCGACTTCGGCTTCCCCATCGACGTGCACGCCCACGAGCCGGAGACCGTCTACGTGGTGCCGATCACCAGCGACTCGCACCATTTCCCGCCGGAGGGCAGACTGCGGGTCTACCGCAGCCGCACCGGCGGGGACGAGTGGGAGCCGCTCACCAACGGCCTGCCGCAGGAGCACTGCTACGTCAACGTGCTCCGCGACGCGATGGCCGTCGACTCCCTCGACTCCTGCGGGATCTACTTCGGCACCACCGGGGGACAGGTGTACGCCTCGGCCGACTCCGGGGACAGTTGGGAGCCGATCGTCCGCGATCTGCCCGCCGTGCTGTCCGTGGAGGTGCAGACCCTGTCAGGGCTGGGGCGCTGACGTGATCCGGGTGGCGCTGCCCGCACACCTGCGGACCCTGGCCCGCGTCGACGGCGAGGTGACACTCGACGTCGCAGGTCAGGCCACCCAGTGCTCGGTGCTCGACGCGCTGGAAGCCAGGTATCCGATGCTGTGCGGCACCATCCGCGACCAGCAGACCAGGAAACGGCGGGCGTTCATCAGGTTCTTCGCCTGCGAACAGGACCTGTCGCACGAGCAGCCGGACGCCCCGCTGCCCGAGGCCGTCGTGGCCGGCGCCGAACCGTACCTGATCGTGGGCGCGATGGCGGGTGGCTAGGCTGATCAGCTTCCCCGGTAGGTGGAGTAGGCGAACGGGCTGAGCAGCAGCGGCACGTGGTAGTGCTCGTCCCGTTCGGTCATCTCGAAGGTGATCGTGACCTCCGGGTAGAACGATGCAGAGCCGCGCGCGCCGAAGTAAGCCCCGCTAGCGAAGGTGATGCGGTAGATGCCGGGCTCGAACTGGCCGGCGCTCTCGTCGCCGGGCAGGCGAAGCCGCCCGTCGGGGCCGGTCTGCCCCTGGCCGGCCGGCACCCACCCGCCGTCGCCGCCACGTTCCAGCCGGACCCGGATACCCGCCGCGGGGCGCCCGGTCGTCGCGTCGAGTACGTGCGTGGACAGCGTCACAGGCCCAGCAGCTTCGTCATCCGCAGGCGGGTTATCTTCAGCAGTTCCGCACGCACGACGGTCCGTTCGGCATCCTGATCGTTCCCGAGCCTGGCCTGCAGCCTGGTGAGCATCTCCCGGCCGCTCGCGCCGCTGGCGCAGATCAGGAAAATGTGACCGAAGCGCTTCTCGTAGGCGAGGTTCCCGTCCGCGAGCCCCTGCCGTACCTGGTCGCTGGCCGTCGCGGCCCCCGACTGCTCCGCGGCCGACATCCCGCGGCCGGCGGCACGATCGCCGATCCGCGGATGCCCGTTCATGCTCTCGACGATATCGTCCCAGGTCAAAGCATCGAATGCGGTGTCAATGGCGGCTCGCAGCGCGGCCGGATCCCGGTAGGGCCGGCCGTTGGCGATCGCCTTCGCGAACGTGCTCGACGCGCAGCACGCCAGGACGTCCCGCTCGGCGTCCTGCACCGGCGCCGCGTTGAAAGAACTGAGGGTGGCGGGCGCGGGCGGCTGCGGGCTCAGGTTCGCCATGCGAACATCCAATCAGGCCCGGCCAAGCAGCCGGTAGCCGCCCGTCAACTGAATCACAGGTAACCTGACTCAGGCCGTTTTGTAGCTTTCACTAAACAATGGCGGGTTATGGTGCGCGGGAACGCTTCACCGCGGGAGGTGATTTCCGTGCGGGTCAGGGACCTGCTCGATGTGCCTGGTCTCGGCCTCAGGCTGCTGACCGACGTCTCGGGCATGGACCGGACGATCCGGCACGTGTACACCACCGACCTACCCGATCCCAGCCGTTACCTGACGCCAGGAGACCTAGTGCTGACCGGCCTGATCTGGTGCCGGGAGCCTGGTGACGCCGACCGGTTCGTGTCGGCTCTGGTTAAAGCGGGAGTCGCCGCGCTTGGCGCGGGGGAGGCCGTGGGCAAGGTGCCCGCCGAGGTGATCCAGGCGTGCGGGCGGCACGGCATCACCCTGCTCGCGGTGCCGCCCGAGACCTCGTTCGCCGCCGTCACCGATGAGGTGGGACGGCGGCTGAACGGCGACCGGGCGACCGCGATGACCCGGGTCCTCGGGCGGCGCAGGCTGCTGCTTTCCGCAGTGGCCGAGGGCGCCGGGCTGGACGCGATGTTCCGGCTGATGGGCCGCGAACTCGGGGTGGAATGCTGGCTGCTGACCGGGTTGGGCCGGGTGGTGGGCGGGACCGGCGCGTCCCTGCCCGGGCCGCTCGCACTCCGGCTGGCGTGCGAGTACCTCAAGGCGGACCGGCTGCCCGCCCCTATTGAGGTGAGCGCGCTGGGAGCGGGCGCAGGGATGTACACGCTTTTCGGGGTGGGCGGCGAGCCGAGGATCACCAGCTGGTTCCTCGCCTGCGCGGGGCGCGAGCAGGACTGGCCGCACGAGCTGCGGGAATCCGTGGCCGAACTGGCCGCGGACGTGGCGCTCGAGCGGGCCAGGCTCGATGCCGCCCGGACCGGCGACCGCAAGCTGGCCGAGGCGATTGTCACCATGCTCGCGTCCGGGAATGGCGAGGGCGCCGCCCCGGCCGAGATCGCCTCGCTGATGCGTGCGGCCGGGCTGCCTCCCGACGGACGCTACCTAGTCGCCGCCATGAGCGCGGCGGCGTCGGCGATGGTGACCGGCCCGAACGCCGATCGCTGGCGCTGCGACCTGGCTGCGGAACTGGCGTCGCCCGTCGCGGAGGGGGCTCTCGTCGCGCCGCTCGGCGACGAGATAGTCCTGCTGGTCCCTTCCCCGGGCGTCGCCGCCCCGGACGACCCCGCCTCAGCCGCGCACCTGTTCGCGGCCGCCATCCGCGGGGCGCAGCCGGTCTTGGAATCCGACCGCTCCCGGATCAGGCTTACCGTGGGGGTGAGCGCGCCGGCCGAGGGCGTGACGGCGTTGTCTGGCGCGTGGCACGAGGCCGGCAGCGCGCGGCGGCTGGCCACGCTCCGAGGCGGCACGGCCATCTCGGTCGTGACCAGCGACGAAGTGGCCTCACACGAGCTCTTGCTGGCCACCGTCCCGGCCAGCGTCCTGCGGTCCTTCCGTGAGCGCCTGCTCGGCCCGCTGGTGGCCTATGACGACCGGCACCGGGCCGAGTTGCTGCCGACGCTGCAGGAGTTCCTCGCCTGCTCCGGCTCGTGGAACGCGTGCGCGGCGAAGATGTACGTGCACGTCAACACCGTGCGCTACCGGATCAGGCGGATCGAGGAGCTGACCGGGCGTGACCTGTCCAGCCTGAACGACCAGGTGGATTTCTTCCTCGCTCTGCGGATTCGATAGCTTTGTCCGGGTGGTGGTGATCCGGGCCGGTTCGGCGGCGGATGCGGCGCAGATCGCGACGGTGCAGCGGGAAGGCTGGTTCGCCGCCTACGAGGGCATCATCCCGGCCGAGATCATCGACCGCGTCACCGCCCCCGATCATGGCGCCCGCGTACGGCAGACGTTCCGGACCCGGCCCTGGCAGCGCATGCTCGTGGCCGTGCCCACTGGCCAAGAAGACCCAGGTCAAGCCGGAGAGCCGACCGCGTCGGGCATCGTCGGCTACGCCTCCTTCGGTCCCGAGATGGATGTGCTGAGCGCGCCGTGGCCGCATCCGCTGACCACAGACGGCGAGGACGGCAGCGTCGCCGAGCTGTACGCGCTGTACGTCCGCCCAGCCTGGTGGTCGACCGGCACCGGCCGCGCGCTCATGGAGCGGGTGCTGGCCAGGACCTCCGGAGCAGGCTACCTGTCCATCACGCTGTGGGTGCTGCGGGACAACCGCCGTGCTCGCCGGTTCTACGAACGGGCCGGATTCGCGCCAGACGGCGCCACCAACGTGCTCCATCGCCTCGGCGGCGTTACCGAACTCCGCTACCGCCGCGCCCTCAATCGCTAGCTCTACCGGTATCTATAACGAATGCTTCCGGAATCAATAAAAACTATCTCTTGGACTTCTAGTTCATGCCGCGGCACGCTGGAGGCAAGCACGACGACAGGAAGGACCACTCATGACGGACGCCGCGACCGCGGCGCCTGGTCAGGGAGTAACGTGCTCGGCCGATCGTGCCTGCCGGGTGTTGCGCCACCTCGACACCCCGGCCCTGATACACAGTCCCAAGACGACGATCACGATCACGCCGACCAGCGCCTTCGTGCCGATTTTTCCGATGTGCTTCGCGATTTCTTCGCCCAGAAAGTACGAGAGCCCGACGTACATCCCGATCCAGCCGATGCCAGCGGTGAGCGCTCCAAGCATAAATACGTAGAACCGCACCCGGAAAATTCCAGATACAAAAGCCGGCATCGTCACCGATGCCGCAAAGGTATGACGGCCGAAGGCACGGTCGCCTTTGGCGAGCAGTTTCCGGCGCGATTTCTCGAGCCGTCCCGGGTGGTCGAGTAGCGAGCGACCCTCGTGGATACCAATCTCATATCCAACGACCGAACCGAGCATCCAGGCGGCCATGGCCGTGGCCAGCACGATCCATATATTGAGCTTGCCCTCTCCGGCCAGCGTGCCCGCTGCGATCAGCGATGCATCACCTGGGCCCGGCAGGCCGGCTCCCAAGATCACGACGAATACGAACAAGATCAGGTATTCGGCGAGGCTCACGGTTCGGCCCTGACCCGGCTACAGCCCGGTCTGAGCGACCAGTCGTCCCGAGTCAACGGCTGCGCTGAACGCGGCGTAGTCCCGCTCGGTCTGGTCGGCGTATGCCACGGAGAAGTCGGCTATGGCCCGGTCGAAGGAATCGCTCCTGCCGAGGTAGGAGGCGATGGCGATCCGGTCCCCCCGGAACGGGGAGACCAGCATCCGCCCGTAGCGGATCGGGATGAGCTCAGGCACCCGGCTCGCCGCCTGCTCTTCGAGCAACGCGACCGGGTCGGGACGGTCTGGCGAGGGCTCCCACCGGCCGTGGCTCGATCGTGGCACCTGCTTACGGGCGGCCCGGCCCCTGGCGATGCGCTCATCTACGGTCAGGTGCTCCCGCCGCCAGGTCGACGCGAACGGTTCGGCCGCCTCCCGCGTGGTTAGGTCCAGCGAGGCACTTGGCCGCGAACTGTTCTCCATGACGCCTCCGGCCCGTAACCTTGGCTCTCTTGAGCGTAGACCAGCTCGCCCGGACACACGTCCTGCGAGGGAGGTCTTCCCACAACAACCCGAGCCGGTTAAAATCTTCGATTTCTTCCGTCGATCCGGCGGCCAGTTCGGCGGTGCTTTATAGGTACTCTCTCTTTCGCATCCAGACGAGGGTGGCCCAGCCCCAGATCGGCGGCAGGTACGAGGTGAACAGGCGCTGGATGAACACCGCGGCGGTGGCGTCGGCCTCGGAGACGCCGGCTGCCGTGAGGCCGAGGATCAGGCCCGCTTCCACCACTCCCATGCCGCCGGGCGACGGCGCGATGCCCCCGATCATCGCGGCCAGGGTGATGACCACGATCAGGACGGGAAGCCGGAGATGGTCGTCGAAGGCCCGCAGCGAAACGGACAAGGCCATGGCCACGAACAGCTCCTGGCCAAACGAGCCACCTACCAGCAGCACAAGCTTGCGCGGAGAGCTGGCTATCCCTTTGAGGTTGCCCCAGATGTCACGTACCTTGGGACGCGCCTTCTCAGCAGCCAGCCTGCGGAGCCTGGGTACGGCCAGGGCCACGCCGATCACCAGGGCGACCAGTACCACGACGGCCAAGATGATCCACACCAGTTTCGAATTCCCGCCCGACTGGGGGGTGGCCTCGAGGTGGATGGATCCCCAGGCGAACGGCAGCGCAACCAGGAACAGCGTCCCCTTCGCTATCCAGCTGGAGGTGGCCATGATGGCGCCCGAGCTCAATGCCACCGACGCGTCGTAGCCCTGTTGCTGGAAAAAGCGCACCCGGGTGGCGAAGACCGCTGCCGTCCCGCCGGCCAGCGCGCTGAAGGCCTTGGCGACCTCGACGGCCACCGCCCGCGCGAAGGGAAGCGGCCCGGACACGCTGCCGATGCCTTCGACGGCCGACGCCACGTAGACCAGCTGGGCCAGGACGAACGTCAGGATCACCCAGAGCCAGTTAGCCCCTATTACGGTGTCGAAGGACTTGGAGACGTCGATGAGCACCCCGATCAGGGCCCAGCCGCCGATGAGCGTGCCGATCATCATGATCAGCGTCGGCCAGCTCACCCTGCGGGGCTCCACCAGCTTCGGCAGGTCGATCGAGGCGGCCTGGGCGGCGCGCTGACGGACTTCCTCCAACAGGCCGCGCTGGCCCCGCAGGCTCCGGCCGAGTGCGGGGTCGAGTGCTGGCTTATGCAGGTGCCGGAGGGCGCCTTCGAGCATCTCCGGCGTGAGGCACCGGGCCGCGGAGTCGGCGGCTCGTTCGGGACCGACCGCCACTGCGGTCGCTGCTATGGCACCAGCTATGTCGCGATCAAGCTGATCCGGCGACGCGCTCGCCGAGGCGTTGCGGAAGTCCGCCACCGTGACCGTCTGCGTGGCCGGGTCGACCAGCAGCGCGTCACCGCTGATGGCGCCATGAGCGATGCGGGCCCTCCGGAGAACCAGCA
>Ga0187807_1000750_pt1 | contig 10375 bp, 11 predicted proteins | sample NC_wetland_sal_i_4_FD_132432 | JGI IMG/M metagenome (GOLD analysis project Ga0187807, IMG submission 132432) | Wetland sediment microbial communities from Neuse River Estuary, North Carolina, USA - ASW_2 | ecosystem: Environmental > Aquatic > Freshwater > Wetlands > Sediment | place: USA: North...
AGATACTCGGCCTGGTCTACGCCCTGCTGGCCCTGGCCGTGCTCATCGCCCTCATCGGGATCGTGAACACCCTCATCCTCTCGGTGTTCGAGCGCACCCGTGAGATCGGCCTGCTCCGCGCGGTCGGGATGGGGCGGCGCCAGGTCCGCACCATGATCCGGTCCGAAGCGGTGATCCTGGCCATCTTCGGCGCGATCATCGGGATCATCATCGGCACCGGCATGGGCGTCGCGCTGGTCTCGTCGCTGAAGAATCAAGGCATCACCGACACCGTGGTGCCCGTCTCCAGCCTGGTGATCTTCCTGATCCTCGCCGCGGTGCTCGGCCTGATCGCGGCCACCTGGCCGGCCCGCCGGGCGGCCAAGCTGGACGTCCTGGCCGCCATCGCCACCGAGTAAATAAGCACAGTAGCCAAGGAGTCTGCCGGCAGCGAAACCTCAGCGTACGGGCGGCTGTCCGCCCGTACGCTGAGTTATGGCCGAGCGCGCGAGAGTTGTTCCGCTGCGCCGAGAACCCCCGGCGGAGCCACCATCACCCGAACCGCTGCGGCCCGAACCCCTGTGGCGGGAGGTGCTGGGTCGGCGTCTGCGTGCGCTGCGCCTGGATCAGCAGGAAACGCTGGCCGAGACGGCCGGCCGGGCCGGGATCTCGCCCCAGTACCTGTCCGAGATCGAGCGCGGCCGCAAGGAGCCGTCGAGCGAGATGATCGCGGCCGTGGCGGGCGCGCTCGGCACCACGCTCATCGGGCTGACCGAGCAGGTCGCCGGCGACCTGCGCCGCCAGCAGGCCGCCTGGGCGTCGCGCGCGTCCGGCCCGGTCAAGCTGTCGCTCGCGGCGTAGGACGCGCGGGAGCACGCGCCAGGTCGGCGTCTGCTGACCGCTGCCCCAGCACCTGATCGACGATCCCGTAGGCCAGCGCCGCCTGGGCGGTCAGTACCCGGTCCCGGTCGGTGTCGGCGCGCAGGGTCGCCAAGGACTGGCCAGTGTGCGCGGACAGGATCGCCTCGATGTCGGCGCGCATCCGCACCACCTCGTCGGCCTGCAGGATCAGGTCCGGGATCGGGCCCTGCCCGCGCGCGGCCGGCTGGTGCAACACCACCCGCGCATGCGGCAGCAGGGAGCGCTTGCCCGCCGTCCCGGCCGCGAGCAGCACGGCGCCGACGCCGATGGCCTGGCCCACGCAGGTCGTGGCCACCGGCGCCTGGATGTACCGCATGGTGTCGTACACCGCGAGCATGGACGGCAGGTCGCCGCCATCGCAGTTGATGTACAGGTTGATCTCCAGCTCCTGGCTTTCCGCCTCCAGGTGCAGCAGCTGGGCGATGAGCGTGTTAGCCACGCCGGGATCGATCGCGGTGCCGAGGTACACGATCCGCTCGGTGAGCAGATGCGAGTACACGTCCATGATCCGCTCGCCCCGCGGATGCTGGGCGATCACGTTGGGGATCGTGTAGCTGCTCATGTGCCGTCCTTCAGTCCGATCCGGTGTCTTCTCGCCGGCATGATCTGGCCGAACGACCCGACGATCTCGTCGATGAAGCCGTACTCCCTGGCCTCGGCGGCCGTGTACCAATGGTCGTGCAGCGAATCATCGAAGATGCGCTCCACCGGCTGGCCGGTGTCCTCCGCGATCAGGCCGAGCACGGTATCGACCGTATGCCGCAGGTCGTCGGCCTGGACCTCGATGTCGACGGCACTGCCGCCGATGCCGGCCGAGCCGCGGTGCATGAGGATGCGGGCGTGCGGCAGCGCGAATCGCTTGCCCTTGGTCCCGGCCGAGAGCAGGAACTGCCCGGCGCTGCAGGCTAGCCCGAGCGCCAGGGTCGAGACCTCGCACGGCACGAGCCGCATCACGTCCCGGATGGCGAGCATGGACGGGACCGATCCGCCAGGGGAGTGGATCCACAATGCGATGTCGGCGGCCGGATCCTCCACCGCGAGGGTCAGCAGCTGCGTCGCGAGCAGCGTTCCGTTGTCGTCGTCGAGCACCCCGTCCAGCACCAGGATCCGCTGCAGCAGCAGCTGCTCCCGGACCCGCTCGCTGAACAAGGGGTTCTTGTCGTCATGACTCATGCCTCCAGCCTGCGGCACGGGCGCCCCGGAAACCCCCCGCCCGCTGCTGTGAGCAGATCCGCTCACAGCAGCGCCGGTCAGGCCGTGACCTCGGTGCGCAGCAGGTTCAGCTTCTCGAACACGGGCGCGTCGGAGAAGGTGAACAGGTCGAGCTGGCGGGCGGCGGTCAGCGAGAACTCGGTCCAGGCCGGGACCGCGATGATGTCGCCGCGCTCCAGCGGACGCTCGTCGGTCCTGGCGCCACTGATGCGGCACGTCCCCGGCAGCCACGAGTCCATGTTCACCCGCCCGGCCGAACTGGCGGACACCCTCATCCGGGCCGCCGCCTCGTAGCCCGGGGTATTGTCGGCTCAGCCGACCCCTTCTGGAAGTCCCTGATGCCTGACTCCCTCGATCGCAGCCTGGACGCCATCGCGCGGCATCCGTACCTTCAGATCCCCACGGGGCGGGAACTGAGCCCGGCGGAGCGCGCCTGCGTAGTCGACGTGATCTGCCGCTGGATCGAACGCGACGTGGAGCGGTTCCGCAGGTGACCGACCTGGATATCGCGATGCCGCTCTCGACCAGCGGCCGAAGCCCAAGGGCACTATCCCGGTCGCCAATCGGCACCGGTCCAACTGGGGCGACCCCGAACCGTGGGGCCTGCTGACCCCGGACTGGCGCGGCGTCGCCAACCCTGGCGCGCTGGATCTTCTGAAGTCCATGATCCCGCCGCGCACCGGCCCCGGCATCAGCTGACCGGGGAGCGTAGGGAGCCCCCGTCGAGCACCCCTGAGGCGGCACCGGGAGGCTGGCAGAAGCTCTGCTCGGCGGCCAGACTGTTGCTCATGTCTTCACCTACCGGCGCTGAAGTCCAGGCACTGCTGGCCGACGTAGCCGGACGCGCCGGGCGCTATCTCGCCAGCCTGGATGAGCGCCCGGTGGCCCCGGACAGTGCGGTGCTGGCCGGGCTGGCGCGTTTTGATGAGCCCTTGCCGGAGCTGCCGGGGGACCCGGCCGCGACGCTGGCACTCCTCGATGAGGCGGGATCGCCGGCGACCATGGCGAGCGCGGGCGGCCGGTACTTCGGGTTCGTCATCGGCGGCTCCCACCCGGCGGCGCTGGCGGCGGGCTGGCTGGCTACAGCCTGGGATCAGAACGCGGCGCTGCCAGTGATGTCGCCGACCGCGGCCCGTTTGCACGAGGTGGTGACCGGATGGCTGGGTGAGTTGCTCAGCTTGCCGGGGGGCAGCGCCGCAGTGTTCGTGACGGGGGCGGCCATGGCCAATGCCGCCGCACTCACTGCTGCTCGCGATCAGCAGCTGGCCCGTGCCGGCTGGGACGTGCAGGCCGACGGGCTGTTCGGAGCGCCGGAGCTCACCATCGTCGTCGGGGAGAAAGCCCATTCCACGCTGATCAAGGCTCTCGGGCTCATCGGGCTCGGGCGGGAACGCGTCCGCCGGGTCCCGGCAGATGACCAGGGGCGGATGCGGGCCGACGGCCTCCCGGCGGACGTGACCGGCCCGGCCGTGGTCTGCGTGCAGGCCGGCGAGGTAAACACCGGTGCGTTCGACCCCTTCCCCGCCGTCATCGAGTGGGCTCGGCACCGCCAGGCGTGGGTGCATGTCGATGGCGCGTTCGGGCTATGGGCGCTGGTGGATCCCTCCCGCTGCCACCTGACCGCCGGCCTGGCCGACGCCGACTCCTGGGCCACCGACGGGCACAAATGGCTCAACGTCCCATATGACTGCGGCATCGCCATGGTCCGTCGGCCCGAGGACCTCCGCCGGAGCTTCGCGTCGGTGGCCGGCTACCTGCCCCCGGATACCGGTTTCGAGGCCATGCACCACACGCCGCAGGCCTCCCAGCGCGCCCGGCAGGTCGAGGTGTGGGCGGTATTGCGCACGCTGGGCAGGCAGGGCGTGACCGACCTCATCGTGCGGACCTGCGACTACGCCCAGGCTATGGCCGCCAACCTGCGGCACGCGGGCCTTGAGGTGCTGAACGACGTCGTGCTCAACCAGGTGCTGGTCCGAGCGGCCACCGATGACCGGACGCTGGCCATGGTGGAGTCCGTCCAAGAGGACGGAACGTGCTGGTGCGGTCCGACCATGTGGGAGCACCGGCCGGCCATGCGGATCAGCATCTCGGGCTGGGCAACGTCCGCCGAAGACATCGCCAAGAGCGCGGATGCCATCATCGCTGCCGCCGCATCGCCCAGGCCGCCCACGACAAGATCAGGAACGTTACGCGGACGTTCTCCGGCGCATCATCGGGGGACCGCCGGTCCTGGCCCGGCGACTCAGGGGCCGAGGCCGCCCGCGGTTGACACGGACAGGTGGGCCGGATGGGCCAGCTGGGGGCAGCGAGCCACCAACCCCTTAGGATCCGAAGGACCACCGGCGCTGCGAGGCCTCGTAGTCATCGAGGCGCCAGGCCAGCGCCGACCCGGGACGCAGCGCGTAGACGACGTCGAACGCGGGATCCGCGTCCGGCAGGTACTGCCGGTCCTCGGGCCTGGTGTATTTCGCCGACCGCGCGGCGACGACGGACGGGACGTCGGCGGGCGGGCCGAGATCCTCGGCGACGCCGTGCACGATCAGCACGTCTTCGCCGCTTTCCAGGTGGATGACGACCCGCGGATCGATGGCCAGGTTGCGGGCCTTTACTGTGCTGCGCTCGCTGTACAGGTAGAGCGTCCCGCCGCTCACCGCCCCCCAGACGGGCGCCGCGTGCGGGGCGCCCGACACGGTGGTCGTGCCCAGCCAGTAGGTGCGCGCGGCCGCCAGGCGCTCGGCGACCTCCGCCCACGTCATGGTCCGGTCTCGCATACACCGATGATCGCACCGGGCTGGCCAGTGGAACCGCGGCGGCCCGTGAGCCGTCTGATGCGCATGAAGAACGAGTTGCGGGCCGCGGCCGGGCTGGTCCTCGCGCTGGCGGTAGCGGGCTGCGGGACCACGACGCCGCAGCCGCGGCCGGTCGTGGCGCACGGCGTGGCGATAAGGGAGCCGCTGGCGGACCCGCGCCCCTACGGCGCGGCCGACACCACGTTCGGCCTCGACACGCTGCGGGCCTGGTGCCGGGCCGATCCGCTGGCCAACCTGGTCCTGTCGCCGTCCAGCCTGGCCAGCGGGCTGGGCATGGCCTATCTCGGCGCGCGCGGTGGCACGGCGCAGGCCATTGCCGGCGTGCTGCACCTGCCCGCGGCTGGCGGGCAGGCGCTCGAGGCAGGCCTGCAGGCACGGTCGGCGGCCCTGCGCGGACTTGACGGTCCTGGTGTGACGGTGGACACGAGCGATCAGGTGTGGGCGGACCCGTCGCTGATCACGCTGCGCAGCTACCTGAACGCCGTCGCCACCGGCTACGACGCCGGGGTGGCACAGGTGCCGCTGCTGCGCAACCCCGACCAGGCCGCGCGGGAGATCAGCCAGGCCATCGCGGCCGCCACCCACGGGCAGATCCGTCAGCTGCTGGCGCCCGGCTCGCTGCAGGACATCGGCTGGGTGCTGACCGACTCGCTGTACCTCAAGGCGGCCTGGGCCACCCCGTTCCAGGCCAGCCAGACCAGCCGCGGGCCCTTCACCACGGCCTCCGGCCGGACGGTCAGCGCGGACTACATGAACGGCGGCCCGTACGCCGCGGCCAGCGCGGACGGCTGGACCGCCGTCCAGCTGCCGTACCACGGCGGCCAGCTGGCCCTGCTGGCGCTGCTGCCGCCCTCCGGCATCGACGGCTGCGCGCTGCCGACCGCCGCGCAACTCGGCACGCTGAGCGCCACGCTGGCGGCGGGCGGCCCGGACGCCGGTACCGACACCCGTGAGATCGCGCTGCCCAAGGTGACCATCCGGGACCAGGTCAGTATGAGGGGCGTGCTGACCGAGCTCGGCATGGGCGTCGCGTTCACCCCGGCCGCGGACTTCGCCGGGCTGTCGCCGCAGGCCTGCTGCATCGGCCTGGTCGAGCACGCCGCCACCCTGCAGGTGGGCGAGCGGGGCACGGTGGCCAGCGCCGCGACCGCCGTCGGCCTGGAGCCGACCGCGGCGCGGGCCGGGCCTCCCCCGGTCAGGTTCGACCGTCCCTACCTGATGGTGGTGACCGACGCCACGACCGGCGAACCACTGATCATGGCCTGGGTCGCCGACCCGGCAGCCCGGTGAGGATCGCAGGTGTATGGTGCGGATGCGGCCAACGGGTCGCGTGGTCCCGGAAACGGGGCGGGGAGGTGCGTTGGTACCGGGCGCATTCATCGGGTTCTTCGTGGCGGCAGGGACCGCGGCGGGGACGCTGATCGGCCTGCTGGTCGTCGCGATCACGCTGCGGCCCGAGTCGGTCCGGGGCGACCAGGCCGACCCCGCGGTCCGGGCCGTGGCGAAAAGGGTTCAGGCGTTCCAGCTCTGCAGGAAGGCCGCATCCTTGGCCGAGACATCGGCCCGGAACATCGGGTGGAGGTCCATCGACGGCGAGTACCGGCTGGCCGGGACCTCGCGGCCCAGCGCCTCGGCCATCGCCCGCACATGGTGCGGGCCGGCGCCGCAGCAGATGCCGATGTAGTCCACGCCGAGCTCGCGGGCCTGCCGCGCGAACTGCGCCATGTCGAAGCGCGTGCAGGTGAAGGGATCGAGCGCGATCGGGAAGGCCCGCTCGCCCTTGGGGGAGAGGAGGGTCTCCATGGTCGGCGCGATCGCGTCGGTCCGGTACGGCACCGGCTGGATGGCCACCGCGCACTCCACCGTCTCCCGGATCTTCGCGATCAGCGGCACCATGGTCCGCGGTCCGCGGTCGCAGTTCAGGCCGACGATCTGCGCTCCCTCGGCGGCCAGGATGCGGCACGCATCGGCGTACTCGTACCCGTCCCGGGTCAGGCGGGGCTGGGTCGGCGCCATGGTGACCATCGCGGGCAGCCCGAACCCCTGGATGACCTCCAGCGCGATCAGCGCCTCGCCCAGGTAGTCGTTCGTCTCCGAGATGACGAAGTCGACGCCTTCCTCCGCCGCCCAGTTCAGCTGCTCGGCGTACATGTCCCGGACCGTCTCCCTGGTCGCCGGGTCCTCCGGGTCGTAGGCCCAGGTGTTGCAGACGTTCCCCGCCACCAGGGCGTCGCCTTCGCGGGCGACCTGGCGGGCGATCCGCACGGCCTGCCGGTTCATCGCCTCCAGGTCACCCTCGCGGCCCACGTCCCGCAGTTTCTCCCGGTGCGCGTAGTAGGTCAGCGCGACCATCACCTCGGCGCCCGCGCGCAGGAACTCCCGGTGCAGCTCGCGCACGGCCTCGGGAAAGTCCAGCACCACCTCGGGCACGAACGGCCCGGCCTTGATGTAGCCGCGGCGTTCCAGCTCGAAGACGTAACCCTCGGCGCCAAGCACGATCCCGGCCCGCAGCCGCGCGGTAATAGAAGCGCTCATGATGCCATCCCAGTGACCGGCGCGCCGCCGGCGAACCGGGCGGGGGTGAAGCGGCCGATGTCGTAGACCGTGCCCCGCTGCACGGCAAGCTGGGCGAGCACCTTGCCGACCCAGGGCGCGAACTTGTATCCGGTGCCGCGCCACCCCACCCCGGTGAAGACGTCATCCACGCCGGGCACCGCGCCCAAGATGAACTCGTCGTCGGCCACCAGGTCATACCAGCAGGTGTCGACGCCGCTGGCGGCGGCCATGTCGACCACCTCCGCGCCGCGCAGCCCGGGCAGGCACTCGGCCACGAAGTCCTCCACGCTCCCGATCCGGCTGGGCGTCCGGGGCACGTCGGGCGGGTTGTAGAAACCGATCTTCACCCCGGGCGTCCTGCCGTCGTAGACCGACGCGGTGGCGGGGTCGCCTACCCGCGACCGCTCCAGCAGCGTCACGGCGTCGGCCCGCGGCGCGGCGTAGTACGCCGTCATGAGCCCCATGACTCCGCCGCCGATGATCGTCAGCCGCCCGCCCACGTCACGCTCCTTCTCCGCGTTGGGATCAGGCCATCGTATAGGGCACGCGCCGCAGGTCACAGCGTGCTGGCGATCACCTCGCTGACGCTGACCCAGCGGCCGGAGGCGGCCGAGGTCTCCATCGCGTCGCACACCGCCTGAACCGCGGCGCCGTCGCGGAATCCCGGGCGCCACGGTGCGTCCGGCCAGCCCTCCAGCAGGTCGGCAGCCTGGTTGGCGAACGAGGAGCCGTAGCCGACGCCCTGGCCGATCGGCCACCACTGGGCCGCGTACGGGTGCGAAGGATGCTCGGCGCGGATCCGCCGCATGCCGTACAGCCGGATGTCGTCATCCGCGCCGCCGTACCACAGCTCGTTGAGCCGGGCGTAATTGAACACCAGCGTGCCGCGGCTGCCGTTCACCTCGACGGTGAAATCACACGGACGCCGCACGGCGGCCCGGGCCACCTCCATGGTGCCGCGCGCGCCGGACTCGAAGCGCAGCAGGGCGCTCGCGGCGTCATCCACGGTCACCGGCACCGTCCCGCTGTCGCCGGAAGCTGCGGGCCGCTCGCCGATGAAGGTCGCCGCCTGCGCGCAGACACTGTCCACCGGGCCGGCCATGGACAGGGCCATGTCGATCAGGTGGCTGCCCAGGTCGGCGATCGTCGTGCCGCCCATGGCCCGGTCGAAGCGCCAGTCCCAGGGGGTGGCCGGGTCGGCGAACTCGTCGGACAGCCAGGCGGCGCGCCAGAGCCTGATCTCCCCGACCGCGCCTTCGGCGATCATGCGGCGCATCAGCGCGATCGCCGGCAGCCGTCGGTAGTTGAAGCCGACCGCGTTGTGCACCCCGGCCCGCGTCACCGCCGTGAGCGCGGCGGCCGCTTCCTTGTACGTCAGGGCCAGCGGCTTCTCGCACAGCACCGCTTTACCTGCCGCCGCGGCCTGCTGGGCGATCAGCGCGTGGGTGCCAGGCGGGGTGCAGATGTCCACCACGTCCACATCGTCCCGGCTGATCAGCTCGCGCCAGTCGGTGACGGTGTCCGGCACTCCGTACGCTGAAGCCGCCGCCGCGACCGCTCCAGCGTCCCGCCCGGACATCACCGTGACTGCCGGGGTCACCGGCAGGCGGCGCAGCAGCGGCGCGACTCGGTAGCCATAGCTGTGCGCCTTGCCCATCAGCCCGTAGCCGACGATGCCGATCCGGAGGTCCGGCGGCGAGGCGCTCATCCGCCCGGCGCTCATCCGCCCGGCCGGTGCCGGTAACTGGGCGGCAGGCCGGTGCTGACGTGCTGCCGGGTGCCGGCACCGGAAAGGGCCGGTATCGCGGCCGTGACCCCCTCGGCGGCGGCCAGCGCCGCCACCGCGTCGTCGGCCGTGGCGCCCTCGCACGGGCCACCGGCCGCAAACGCGGCGAAGCTTTCCGCCTGGCGGCGCAGCGCCTCGAGCTGGGCGGCCTCGCCTTCAGCCGGATCGATGACATCGCAGCGCTCGTGGCCGCGGGTGCCGAACGCCTCGGCCCAGACGATGTCGCCGACCGGATGGTAGCGACCCAGCGAGACGAACCCGGTGGCCCCGCCGGTCAGCGTGAGGATCACCTGCGCGCCGTCCGCGTCGGCGATCCCGTCGGGCGCCGGGCCGGACGCCACCGCGGACAGGCCGCCGATGTCCTGGCCGGTCAGCCAGCGCAGCTGGTCGAACTCGTGCACGCCCATGTCGATCGCGATCCCGCCGCTGTGCGCGCGGAAGACGGGCGACGGCGGCCGTTCGTCCCACTGGTAGCAGGTCACCAGGTGGATGACGCCGAGCTCGCCCGCGGCGATCCGGTCGCGCAGCTGCCGCAGGCCCGGCACGAACCGGCGCCAGTAGGCCACCTGCAGCGGGACCCCGGCCGCCGCAGCCGTCTGTGCCGAGGTCCGGGCATCGGCGGCGGTGAGCCCGCACGGTTTCTCGCACAGGACGGGCAGCCCGCGCGCGGCGACTTCGGCGATGATCGCGCCGTGCTGGTCGGTGGGCGCGGCGATGAGCACCCCGTCCAGCGCCGCATGGTCCAGCATCTCCGTCACGCTCTCGTGCAGCGTCACTCCCGGCGAGGCCGCAGCCTCGCGGGCGGCGGGCGACATCTCCGCGATGGCCGTCACTCTTATCAGGTCTGAGCCGGCTAGGGCCCGCAGATGGGTGCGGCCCATCCGCCCGGCACCGACGAGACCTATACCGAACGGTGCCACGGTTACAGCCCCCGCGCCGCGAGGAATTCGCGGTTGTGGCGTTGCTCGGCCGCGGCGCGCGCGAACCGTGCGGCGCTGCGCGGCAGGATGTCTTGCTCGACCACCAGCCAGCCGCCGAACGAGATCCGGCGCAGGCCGTCCAGCACGGCATCGGCGTCCAGGTCGCCGCCGCCCAGCGCGCAGAACGCCTC
>Ga0187807_1000752_pt1 | contig 10353 bp, 7 predicted proteins | sample NC_wetland_sal_i_4_FD_132432 | JGI IMG/M metagenome (GOLD analysis project Ga0187807, IMG submission 132432) | Wetland sediment microbial communities from Neuse River Estuary, North Carolina, USA - ASW_2 | ecosystem: Environmental > Aquatic > Freshwater > Wetlands > Sediment | place: USA: North...
CACCAAATACGCCGGCCAAGTCGACCCGGCAGCGGCGAGCCAGACGGTCAAGAGGTTACTCACAGGCTGAGTCGCAGCGAATGGTTTCTCGCGTCGCGCGGCTGCGGTAGAGTTGCCGTCGATTCGTTGCCGATTCGCCAGCGTCGAATCGACCACAGATTGTAGGCTCGATGGCTTTCCCGCCCCGTTTCCTCGACGAGTTGCGCCATCGGATTTCGCTCGCCGAGATCGTCGGCCGGCGCGTGAAGCTCGTTCGGCGTGGCCGCGAGTTCACCGGCCTCTGCCCGTTCCACAATGAAAAGACGCCGTCGTTTTCGGTCGTCGAGGAGAAGGGCTTCTACCACTGCTTTGGCTGCGGCGCGCATGGCGACGTTATCGGCTTCGTCATGCAGACCGAGAATCTCGCCTTTCCCGAGTCGGTCGAGCAGCTCGCGCGGCGCGCCGGACTCGAGATACCGAAAGCGACGCCGGAAGAGCGCCAGCGCGCGGAGCGCGCCGCGACGTTGCAAGGCGCGATGGAAGCCGCCTGTGCTTTCTTCGAGGCGCAGCTGCACGCGCCGGAAGGCCGCGCCGCGCGCGAGTATTTGTCGGGCCGCGGTCTCGATGACGCGGCGATCAAGCGATTCCGTCTGGGTTACGCGCCGGACGGACGCGAGGCGTTGAAGCGCGCGCTCGGTGGCAAGTTTCCCGAGCCGCTGCTGATCGAGGCGGGCCTCATCCATCAGTCGGACGACGGCCGTGCGCCGTTCGATTATTTCCGCAATCGTGTGATGTTCCCGATTGGTGACCGCGGCGGCCGCATCATCGCCTTCGGCGGCCGCGTCATCGGCGAGGGGCAACCGAAATATCTCAACTCGCCGGAGACGCCCCTCTTTGCCAAGGGCCGCACGCTCTATGGCTGGGCGGCGGCGCGCGCCGCGGCGGCACGCGACAATTCGGCGATCGTCGCCGAAGGCTATATGGACGTGATCGCGCTGCAACGCGCCGGCTTCGGCACCGCGGTCGCGCCACTTGGCACCGCGCTGACCGAAACCCAGATCGAGGAGCTGTGGCGGCTCGCGCCGGAGCCGATCCTGTGCTTCGACGGCGATAGCGCCGGTCAGCGCGCGGCGGCGCGCGCGCTCGATCGGGCCCTGCCGCTGCTCAAGCCCGGCCACAGTTTGCGCTTTGCCGTGCTGCCGGCTGGCGACGATCCCGATACTCTCATCCGCCGCCAGGGCTCGGCGGCGATGCGCGCGGTACTCGACGCAGCGACGCCGCTGGCCGAGATGCTATGGGTGATCGAAAAATCGGCCGGCCCGCTGCAAACGCCGGAGCAGCGTGCGGCGCTGCGAGCGCGGTTGCGCGAACGGGTACGGCGTATCGCCGAACGCTCGGTGCAGCAGGAATACATCAAATATTTCGCCGAGCGCCTGTCGCCGCCGGTCGACACCAGGCGGCAGCTGGCGTTGCCCGGGCGGCGTGCCGGCTGGCGGATCGCGCCGGCGCGGCGCGACCGGCTGCGCCGCCCGTTCCTGGGTGCAGCCGACTGGCTCGGCCACGAGCCGACCCGCGCACCCGACCCGGAGAACCAGCTGCCGGCGCTCGGCGAGATCCTGCTCGCATACGTGCTTAACCACCCCTTTTTATTGGCCGAAGCCGCTGAAGAACTTGCACAAATCGACTTTGCTGGCGCCGGAAAACTTGACAGTCTTTCCCGCAAAATCCTAGAACTGCACCATCGCAATCCCGCCCTTGACGCCGAGACCTTGAAAGGCCACCTAAGTCGCGATGGATTCGGTCCCACCATGGAACGAATCCTGTCGCCGCGCGTCCTGGAATTTGCCCGTTTTGCCAGGGTCGGTGCGGATGTCGAATCGGTGCGATCGGGGTGGGTCGACATCAAACGGCGGTACGAGCAGCAGTGCCTTTTGACGCAGATTGCCGAAGCCGAACGCAGCCTCGCGGTCAACACCAACGAGGAAACCCTGGCACGTTTGCGGCATCTCCAGGAGATGCTGCATGCGAGCCGGGCGAAAGACGACGAATTGAACGGCGATCTGGGTTGATGGGCGGCAAGCTTTGCCGACTCTCTAATAACGACGCGAAGGCGGACCGACATGGCGAGTAAGACCAATTCGACGAGCGAGACTCCGGAAGCGCGCGAGGAAGCGGCCGATGCGCCGTTGCTCGATACCGTCTCCGCCGCGATCAAGAAGATGGTCGCCAAGGGCAAGGACCGCGGTTACGTCACCTACGACGAGATCAATGCCGCGCTGCCGCCCGAGCAGGTGTCCTCCGAGCAGATTGAGGACACGATGACCATGCTGTCCGAGCTCGGCGTCAACATTGTCGAGAACGAAGAGGCCGAAGAGGCCCAGTCCAAGGACAACGACGGAGAAGAAACCGAGACCCCTACCGGCGGCAACCTCAACGACGCCGACATCGGCCGCACCGACGATCCGGTGCGCATGTATCTGCGCGAGATGGGTTCGGTCGAGCTGCTGTCGCGCGAGGGCGAAATTGCCATCGCCAAGCGTATCGAGGCCGGCCGCGAGATGATGATCGGCGGGCTGTGCGAAAGCCCGCTCACCATGCGCGCGCTCATCGGCTGGCGCGATGCGTTGATGGAAGGGAAGATGTTGCTGCGTGATGTCGTCGATCTCGACGCCACCTACGGCGGCAAGTTCGACGCCAGCGCCGCCGAAGGCGAGGACGAGGAAGAAACCGAAGCCGCCGCCGGCGGCGATAACGATAGCGAGGAATCGCGACCGGAAGGTGCCGCGCCCGGAGGCGGCGACGGCGAGGGCGAAGGCGAGGAAGGCTCGATCTCGCTTGCGGCGATGGAAGAGACGCTGAAGCCCGGCGTCCTCAAGAACCTCGACGAGATCGCTCAGCTTTACAAGCGCCTGCATAAGCTTCAAGAGCAGCGGCTGGCGACGTTCAAGGAAGGCGACGAGATCGCCAAGCCCGCCGAGCGGCGCTATGAAAAGCTGCGCGGCGAAATGGTCAAGGCGATGGATATTGTCCATCTCAACAACGCGCGCATTGAATATCTCGTCGAACAACTCTATTCGCTCAATCGCCGCCTGCAATCGGCCGACGGCAAGTTGCTGCGCCTGGCCGAGCATTCGGGCATCAAGCGGCTCGACTTCCTCCAGCACCATCTGGGTCACGAGCTTCAGCCCGACTGGGTCTCGCGCGTCCGCCGGCTGCACGGCAAGGGCTGGACGACGTTGATCTCCAAGCACGTCGCGGAGGTCAAGAATCTGCGCGCCGAGATCGCCGCCATAGCCGCCGAGGCGGGCGTGCCGCCGGCGGAATTCCGCCGCATCGTCGGCACGGTCCAGCGCGGCGAGCGCGAAGCTTCTCGCGCCAAGAAGGAAATGGTCGAAGCCAATCTGCGGCTTGTGATTTCGATCGCCAAGAAATACACCAACCGCGGCCTGCAATTCCTTGATCTGATCCAGGAAGGCAATATCGGCCTGATGAAGGCGGTCGATAAGTTCGAATACCGCCGCGGCTACAAGTTCTCGACTTACGCCACGTGGTGGATCCGTCAGGCGATCACCCGTTCGATCGCCGACCAGGCGCGCACCATCCGCATCCCGGTGCACATGATCGAGACGATCAACAAGCTGGTGCGCACCTCGCGCCAGATGCTGCATGAGATCGGCCGCGAGCCGGCGCCCGAGGAACTTGCCGAGAAGCTCGGCATGCCCTTGGAGAAGGTGCGCAAGGTCCTCAAGATCGCCAAGGAGCCGATCAGCCTCGAGACGCCCATTGGCGATGAGGAAGACTCGCATCTCGGTGATTTCATCGAGGACAAGAACGCAGTGCTGCCCTTGGATGCCGCTATCCACGGCAATCTGCGCGAGACCACCACCCGCGTCTTGGCCTCGCTAACGCCGCGCGAAGAGCGGGTGCTGCGCATGCGCTTCGGCATCGGCATGAATACCGACCACACGCTCGAGGAAGTTGGCCAGCAGTTCTCGGTGACGCGCGAGCGCATCCGCCAGATCGAGGCCAAGGCGCTACGCAAGCTCAAACACCCGAGCCGGTCGCGCAAGCTGCGTTCGTTCCTCGATACCTGATGACGGGACTCGGGGCCGCGCCTTACATTGGCGCGGGCCCGTAGTTCAGCGGTTAGAACGCGCCGCTCATAACGGTGTAGTCGCAGGTTCGAATCCTGCCGGGCCCACCATCCTCGCTGTCGGAGATAAAGCTTTCAAAGGTCCGGGAATTCTCATTATCGGTTTGTTCGGCACGCGGCCTGAACCGAGAACTTTCAGTCAGAAAGAGTCCGCAAAACAGTCAGAAATCTGGTGCGGACGCACGGGTTCGAACGGCGGACTTCCTGATTACGAATTTGTTGGAGGTGGCTGAAATCCGCCAATTTTCTGACTTTCCAGTCTTCTGATATCCTTGGATATCCGCCGTTGTCCAGAGGCCTAGTCAGAAAAGATTTGTCCTCCTAACCGACGCGTCCATGCATAAGCTTTCAGACGTTGCGCGATGTCACGCGCGGGAAGGCGGCAGCGAGGGTGCGTGACGGTCGCAGCTTGATCCATATCAACGAACGACGCCAGGCACGTCGATACGGTTTTGCAGCTAATGGAGGGTATCCTCATGGTGACATTGCTGCCTTGGTCAAGCGTCGAGCTTGGGGACATCGAAGTCTTCGCGCCGTCGCCTCCGGCGCTGGTTGTCTATACGTGGTACATCGATGGCGAGCCCGAAAGCACCGTGACTTATTTTTGGCAGGATGAAACGACGGGCCTCATCAACCATGAACTTGTGTTCGCAGAACCCGTCGGCTTTGAGGTCGCCCTGGCATGGGCGCAGGAACACGCTCCGAAGCGCGGCGTCGAGCGTATTCATATCAAGCATGGACCATCGAGGAAGAAGAATGGTCATCCCGCGGTAAAAGTAAGACGTCGCGTGAAAAGAGCGCCACGAGGCAAAGTTGCTGCCCGAGCACAGATGGCACGGGCAAAAAAGCACGGCCGAAAGAGATAGCCGACTATGGCACACAAGCAGGTTTTGTTCCGTTCTGCGGCACGTGAAAAGGTCTTGCGAGGCGCGACACAACTTGCGGACGCCGTCGCCGTAACATTGGGGCCGCGATCAAAGTCGGTCCTTATCGAGAAGAAGTGGGGAACGCCGCTCGTGTGCAACGATGGCGTCACCATCGCCAAGGAATTTGACCTCAAGGACCCCGAGGAGAATCTTGGCGCGCGGATGCTCCGCCAAGCGGCCGAAAAGACAGGAGATATGGTTGGTGATGGGACGAGCACAGCCACGCTTCTGGCCCACGCAATCTTCGCAGACGGCATCCGCAACGTGGTCGCTGGCGCGAGCGCTATTGATATCAAGCGGGGCCTAGACCGCGCCCTCAAGCGCGTGATCGAAACATTGCGAGCTCTTTCGCGGCCGGTGGCTACACGTAAAGAGAAGGCCCAGATTGCCGCGATATCGGCGCACAACGATCCTGCGATCGGCGAACTTGTTGCGGAAGCCATGGACAAGGTCGGCAACGACGGCGTGATTACGGTCGAGGAATCAAGGACGACCGAAACCGTCCTTGACGTCGTCGAAGGCATGCAATTTGACCGGGGCTTCCAGTCACCCTACTTCATCACCAATCCGGAGAAGATGGAGGCCGTGATGGAGGACTGCCTCATCTTGCTGTCCGACCAAAAAATCAGCGCTCTCAAAGACGTTATTCCTTTGCTGGAACAGATCGCAAAGGCGGCAAAACCGCTCTTGATGGTGGCGGAGGACATTGAAGGGGAGGCGCTCGCGACTCTGATCGTCAACCAGCTCCGTGGAGGGCTCAAAAGCTGCGCGGTCAAGGCTCCGGGCTTTGGCGACCGCCGCAAGGCGATGCTGGAAGATATAGCGGTGCTGACCGGCGGACAGGTGATTTCCGACGAGTTGGGCCTCAAGCTCGAGCATGCAACTCTCGAGCAACTTGGACGCGCCAAGCGCATAGTGGTCGACAAGGACAACACCACGATCATCGGCGGCACTGGCGACCGGAAGCAGATCGGCGGCCGCATCGAACAGATCCGGCGTGAAATTGAGAAGACCACCAGCGATTATGACAAGGAAAAGCTGCGGGAGCGTCTGGCGAAATTGGCAGGTGGTGTGGCCGTCATTCGCGTGGGCGCGCCCTCCGAAGCCGAGATGAAGTCCAAAAAAGAGGCGCTCGATGACGCCATTAGTGCCACCAAGGCGGCGGTTGCCGAGGGAATCATTCCGGGCGGCGGATTGGCACTGTTGCGCTGCGTCGACGCGGTCGCGCAAGAGGAAATGAAATGCGAGGGGGACGAGCGTACTGGCGTGCAGATTCTCAAGCGCGCACTTGAGACGCCGACCCGTCAGATCGCAGAGAACTCCGCAATTGACGGCGGCGTCGTAGTCGCGCGCATGCTCGAAGGGAAAGGCAATTACGGTTTTGACGCGGGGCGCAAGGAATATGTCGACCTCGTCGAATCTGGCATCATCGACCCGACGAAAGTCGTCCGGATTGCTCTCGAGAATGCCGTATCGGTCGCCAGCGTTCTCCTTTTGACGGAAGCCACGATGACTGAGATTCCCGAGCCCAAGAGAGAGCTTGCGGCCGAAACGGAATTGGCGATGTAGCCGTTATTGGACGAATAAGCATTCTGCCTTTTGGTCGCTTGAGTAATTTGGATGGTATGACAAGCGCGCTGCTCACCGACCTTTATCACCTCAACATGATGCAGGCTTACCTGGATCATGGTGAGACCAAGACGGCGGTGTTCGAGTTCTTTTTCCGGAGCCTGCCGCCGCGACGGGGATTTCTTCTCGCCGCGGGTTTGGAACAGGCGCTCGATTTTCTCGAGGAGCTGCGCTTCTCGGCGGACGAGATCGATTGGCTCGCGCGCACCGGGCGCTTCTCGAAACCGCTCCTCGATTATCTCCAGTCTTTTCGCTTCAGCGGCGACGTCGAGGCGATGCCCGAGGGAACGGTGTTCTTCGCCGACGAGCCAATCCTGCGCGTGATCGCGCCGATGCCCGAGGCTCAATATGTCGAGACGCGCCTCATCAACATCCTGCATTTCCAGTCGCTGATCGCCTCCAAGGCGGCGCGCCTTGTGCTCGCGGCTCCCGGCAAGCTGCTGGTCGATTTCGGCCTGCGCCGCGCGCATGGCGCCGAGGCCGGGCTCTGGGCCGCGCGTGCCAGTTATCTTGCCGGCTTTACTGGGACGGCAACGGTGCTCGCGGAACGCACGTATGGCATTCCGGCTTTCGGTACGATGGCGCATTCCTTCATCCAGGCCCACGATGACGAAGTCGCCGCCTTCGAGAATTTTGCCCGTTCACGACCCAAGAATCTCACGCTCCTAATCGATACTTACGACACGGACGCCGCCGCGCGGAAGGTCGTGGCACTGGCGCCGCGCCTCGAGGCGCTCGGGATAAAGATCGAAGCGGTCCGGATCGATAGCGGCGACCTCGCGGCGCAGGCGGTCCGCGTCCGCCGCATTCTCGACGAGGGCGGTCTCACTGGCACGACGATCTTCGCCAGCGGCGGCCTCGACGAGGACCAGATGCGTGCGATGCTGGCGGGCGGCGCGCCGATCGCCGGCTTCGGCGTCGGGACCAGCCTGACGACCTCGTCGGACGTCGCGGCGCTCGACTGCGCCTACAAGCTGCAGGAATATGCCGGCGTGGCCCGACGCAAGCGCTCTGCGGGCAAGGCGACCTGGCCCGGCCGCAAACAGGTATGGCGACGCTTTGGCGCGGACGGCAAGATGCACGGCGATGTTCTCTCGCTCGATGGCGACACGGCGATCGGCACGCCGCTGATCGAGCCGGTCATGCGCAAGGGCAAGCGGCTGGTGCGGCCGCCGCTGGCCGACCTCCGCGCCACCGCCGCGCGCAATCTTGCGGCCCTGCCCGAGCCGTTACGCCGCCTCGAACCCGGCGCGCTTTACCCCGTCCAAGTCGCCGACCCGCTGGTCGCCCTTGCGGCCGAGGTCGATCGGCGCACGACATAGGGGGCGACGCCATGAACGGAAAGATCGAGACCGGCCAGCGGGACATACTGTTGATCGTCGACATCCAGAACGATTTCTGTCCCGGCGGAGCGCTCGACGTGCCGCGCGGCGACGAGGTGGTTGCAGCGGTCAATCGCCTGGCCCGCCGGTTCGAACACGTCGCGTTGACGCAGGACTGGCATCCGCCCGGCCACCTGTCGTTTGCCTCGAGCCATCCGGGGAAAAAGCCCTACGACACAGTTACGGTGTCGTACGGGCGGCAGGTGCTATGGCCGGACCACTGCGTCCAAGGCAGCCACGGCGCCGAGTTCCACGCCAGGCTCGCGGTGCCGCGTGCCGAGCTCGTGCTGCGCAAGGGCTACCATCCCACGATCGATTCCTATTCCGCGTTCCGCGAGAACGACCGCACCACCAAGACCGGGCTTGCGGCCTACCTGCGCGAGCGCGGCTTCCAGCGTGTCTTCATCGCTGGCCTCGCGCTCGATTTCTGCGTGCGTTACTCCGCCGAGGACGCGCACGCCGAGGGCTTTGCCGTCGTGGTGATCGAGGATGCCTGTCGCGCCATCGATCTCGGCGGCTCGCTGGGCGCCACATGGCAGTCTCTGAATGCCCGCGGCATTGCGCGCGCTGCCACCGACGCAGTCCGCTAAGCCCCTGCGCTGGCCGCTTGATCCAGGTCAATGCGCCGGTTGCCGGATCGCGCAGCCTGTCCTCTGGAACATTCCGACAGGATGCCATGTGCCCGTCTTCGCTCACTCTCTTCGCTCTTTCCGGCTCGGACGATTATGCCAAGCGCCTCGCGGCGCGGCTCGAAACACCGCTCGCGCCGCTTGAGGAACGAAGCTTCGAGGACGGCGAGCACAAGGTGCGTCCGCTCCAGCCGGTCGAAGGAAGCGATGTCTTCGTAGTCCACACCTTGCACGGCGATGCGCGGCAGACTGTCAATGACAAGCTTTGCCGCCTGCTCTTCCTTATCGGCGCTTTGAAAGATCACGGCGCTATGCGGGTGACCGCGGTGGTGCCCTATTTCTGTTACGCACGCAAGGACCGGAGAACCCAACCCTACGATCCGGTGACGCAGCGCTATGTCGCGGAACTATTCGAGGCCGTCGGCACCGACCGTTTGATGGTGATCGAGGTCCACAACCCTGCCGCATTCGAAAACGCCTTCCGCCACCCGGCGCGCAATCTTGAACCGGCCGAATTGTTCGCCGCGCATTTTGGGTCGCTCGCTCGCAAGGAAAGGGTCGTCGCAATCTCGCCAGATGCGGGCGGCGTCAAACGCGTCGAGCAATTCCGCCGGGCGCTCGAGCGCGTCGCTGGCCAGCCGGTGGACAACGCATTCATCGAGAAATATCGCGCCGGCGGCGTCGTCACCGGCGGTGCGTTGATCGGTGGCGTAGCCGGCCGGACGGCGATCATCCTCGACGATCTGGTCAGCACGGGTGGAACGCTGCTGCGTGCCGCTAAGGCCTGCCGAGATGCCGGCGCACGCGAGGTCATCGCCGCGGCAACGCACGGACTGTTCATCGGCGGCGCAGCCGAGCTATTCGCGAGCACCGATGTCAGCGGGTTCGTCATTGGCGATACCGTGCCCTTGCCCAAGACGATTCCGGCGGCGGCCGTCAAACGGTTGACGGTGCTGGACACCACCGGCTTGGTTGCCACCGCCATTGCCGCGGCGCACGGCGATAGCTGATGCGGCAGAAGCAGCCATGAAACGCGATGCGGCCGCGACAGTGGAGATTCCGCCGTTCGGTCTCGAAGGCAGTCTCGGCCTGCCGCCTGCGCGCGCCCAAGGCCTGGTCCTGTTCGCCCACGGCAGCGGCAGCAGCCGTTTCAGCCCACGAAACAATTATGTCGCGACCGCGCTGCAAAAGGCCGGGCTCGCAACGCTGCTTTTCGATCTGCTCAGCGACGCCGAAGCGGAGAATCGCGCCAACGTCTTCGACATTGACCTGCTCTCCGAACGGCTTACGGCGGCAACGTCCTGGGCCCAATGCGCGCCGCAGACCCGTGCGCTCTCGATCGGTTATTTCGGCGCCAGCACCGGCGCGGCCGCCGCCTTGGTCGCCGCAGCTCAGCTGCGAAACGTGGTCCGTGCGGTCGTCTCACGCGGTGGTCGGCCCGATCTCGCGGGTGCCGCGTTGCCACTGATCACGGCGCCCACCCTGTTGATCGTCGGCGGCGACGACCCCGAAGTCATTGCTCTCAATCGTGAAGCACGCCGGGGTCTGCGTTGCAAAAGCGCGCTCGAAATCGTGCCTGGCGCGACCCACCTTTTCGAGGAGCCGGGCGCCCTTGAAGCTGTCGTCAAGCTTGCCCGTGGTTGGTTTCTCGATCA
>Ga0187807_1000753_pt1 | contig 10351 bp, 9 predicted proteins | sample NC_wetland_sal_i_4_FD_132432 | JGI IMG/M metagenome (GOLD analysis project Ga0187807, IMG submission 132432) | Wetland sediment microbial communities from Neuse River Estuary, North Carolina, USA - ASW_2 | ecosystem: Environmental > Aquatic > Freshwater > Wetlands > Sediment | place: USA: North...
GAGGAACGCCGCTCGCGGCGCGACCTCCACGAACGCAGGGAACGCCGCCGTGACCGCATCGACTGAAACGAACGGCACTCCAGGATACGCGTCGATGATCTTGGAGTTATCGGCATTGACGACCGGATTCACGATGCCGGCGCGCAAACGGCTCTTCGGAAAGTTGCCGCCGCTGCCGAAGCCGCTCGCGTAGATGATGCTCGGCTGGTCCCTGCGGCTTCGCGAGAACTGTCCGCGCTCCGCGTTGTTGTTCTGCCGGTTGTTGTCGAAGGCGTGGCAGATGCCGTAGCGCGGTTCTTGGTCGAAGTTGGGTGCGGAGAGCGTGATACTCTTTCCGTCCACGTTGGGACGAATCCAAAGACCGAAACGCTGACAGACTCGAGAGGCGAAATGGTAAAGCCCCTCGTTCGGGTAAGGTTTGGTCTCGCCGAGGATGTGCTTCTGAGAGACTTTGCCCTTCTTGCTTGTGCGCTCGCCGTAGATGCGGCCGGTGATGACGTTTGTATTCGCGATGTCGTCGCCGTAGACCTGCAGATTCGGAAAAACGCTCTGATAGGCTGCCTGAATGAGCTGCAGCAATGTCTGAGAGCGAACGAGGCGCACCTGCGGGTCGACCTGGGCATCGACAGCCATGGCGTGCCAATCGCGGCACTCGAATCGTGCAACGTTGCCTTCGGTGTTCGCGAATGTGCCGGTCGGCTCGTCGATAAAGCAACGCATCTGCACGTTGCCGTCGATGCACGGCTCGACGATAGCACCCGGTACAAGCACGGACGCATCCGTCTTTGATAGTTCGCGCTGGTCGAATGAGAACGAGAACGAGGCGCTAGGCTCAAGCCAGTTTTCTCGGAGAGAGTACTCGAGCATCCGGTCAAACTCGACGGCCGTCGAGCCGCTCTGTACCCAGACGGTTAGTTCACCGAGCGGCGGGTTAGTAACGTCGAAGAGCCCCACGCATCAGGCCGCATTCTGGTAGTACTGCACCTGCGTACCTGCCGGAATCACGGGCGATGCGACTAGCGGCGCATTGAGCGCGATAAACTCCTCGATGTTCGCGGCGCCGACGATGAGCATTGCCTGCGAGAGCGTGCATGGCTTTTGAACCGTCGCGGTCAGAATGGATCGCCCGGCCACAGCGGTCGGCTGCGCGAGCACCTGGTAGGCCGAATCCTTGAGCCGCTCTGCCGCCTGGAAGATGGGCCAGCTAAGCGGTCCGATGACCGGTGACATGGCGAGCGCGTCCTGTACGCGTGAGGCCTCGTAGAGGATGTTTTGCGCCATGCCTTGGGCCTGCTTGTCGAGGATTGTCGGGATGTCGATGACCCCGACGACGAGCGAGACCAGGTCGGAGAACGTGAACTCGAGCGGAGGGAGCGGGTTTTGCTGAGCGGACACCGCTGCGGCGAGCGTCGCGATGTTCGCGTCGATGTCGTCCGCGGTTGCTTCGAATTGCGAGACCGGGGAAGCTGCCGAGAGGTCCTGGCCGATCTGGTCGGCCTGCGTGTCGTCGCTCTCGAGCCATGTCGCCTCGACCCAGACGCCGCCCTGGACCTTGCCGTCCCACGTCGTCTCGGACAGGTCAACCTTGCAGTTGATGTCCCCTAGCTCGGGGTGCTGCAGAATGCCGCTCGTGCCATCGAGGCACCGCTGCAAGAAAAGCCTGAACTGGTACGGGTAGAGGGCCCCGGGCGACCACGTCTCCTGAGGCGCAGCGTAGATGTAGTTGAGGAACGGGATGGTCGCCCGGACCTGCACAGGCGGCCGGCCGGTCCCTTCGACGTAGGCTCCGTTGCGGTCCGCGAATCGGTGGATGACGAGGTCTTGCCGCAGCGTGAAGGTGTGCCGCGTCGTCGGGAAGCTGACGCCCTTCCACGAGAACTCGCGGAGCTGCCCGAATAGGTCGGTAACGCTGCCGGTCGGACCTGCAGGACTGCCGCCCGCGCCGCCGACGGCCCCTGTCGGTGGCGTCCCGGTCGTCGAGAGGCTGGAGATGGTAGGAGCTGCCATTTGGTCACATCACATGCCGCGTCGGAATGGGACCTCCGGGGGCCCCGCTCGTCACGGGCGGAATCTTGTCAGGGGTGCCGGTCTTCATGGCTCGAAGGGCGTCAGTGGCCTCTTTGATGCTCTTGACCATCTCGTCGAGCGCCTGCTTCTGCAGGTTGTACTGGGCGCGCTGGTCGGCCGCGACTTCACCGCCCACGCCGAGCACATTTGCGACGACGCCGGGGCCGCTCTGGACGGCTACCTGCTTCTCTTGGACGAGCTTGCGCTGCGCCTCGACCCGCTCTTGCATCGCCGCGATGTCCGAGGCCGTGACGGTCTTCGTCCTCGCGGCTCGGTGGAGCGCCCCCGCATCGGCACTTGCCTGCGCGCCGCGTAGGGTCTCGCGCCCAGCGGCGCCTCGCGCAGCGGCGTTGTAAGCGTCGATGGCCTCCATGCCGGCGATGGTGACGCCGGTCGAGGCAGCCGCAATACCGACCCCTGCAGCCACATTCCCTAGCACGCCCATGCCGCCCAGGAAGCCTTTGCCGGCCCCGAATCCAGGCACTCCGGCTCCTCCTCCGCCTCCTCCTCCCATGAGCGCCAGCAAGACCTTCTTGACCGCTGCCCCGATGCCTGCCTGTGCAAGGTCCATCGCGATCTTCGCTGCGATGAGGTGACCTAGCCCCGACCACGGGTTCTCGACAAGATACGAGGCGATCTTGCCCATCGCCGAGATGACCGAGTCGATGCTGTCGGCCACCTTCGGGTCGGAAAGCTTCTTGGCCAGCTCTTCGAGCGCCGGGGAGAATCGTTCCTTGAGCTCCTCCTCGACCTTGTTCATCGAGACGGCAAGCCGCTCGGCCGGCTGCGACATCGACTGCTTGAATTGCGACTCGAGGTCCCCGGACGTCATCGTTGCGCCCGTGACCTCGCGCATGTTCGCCTGGACCGCTCGGATCCCGGCTTCCACGTCGTTCTTCTTGCCAGCGCCTTGAATGTACGAGCCCTCGAGCTCGCGGAACATGGCGCCGCCGCGTACTCCCATCAGGTCGTTGATTGTCTGGATGTTGCCTTTCGTGTTCCGAAACACATCTAGGACCATCGATTCGGGGCTCTCAAAGCGCCCGTGCTCGTCGACTTTCACGAGGTCGCGTCCCGAGTGCTTCTTGAACTTGGCGTTGGCCTTGCTCATCTCTAGCGCGATGTCTTTGACGAACGTGCCGGCCTCGCCGACGTCGCCGCCAGCTCGCGCAATCTGACCGAAGCCGATGAGCGCCCGCTGATTCTCCGTGACGTTGCCCGCGAACGAACTGCGCGTGGACCCTAGGATACCAATCTGCTTTGCGGCATCCGTCAGGCTCATCGAGCCCTGCTTGCTCTGCGCATAGGCGTTGAGCAAGAGCTGTTGCATCTGCGCGGGTCCGAGGTCCGCGTTCTGCGACTGCAGCGTGCCGGCCGCTTCCGCGAGGTCGGTCATGCTCGTGCCGGTCACCTTGGAGAGCTTCGCGATGAAGCCCATGTTGCCCATGGCTCCGGCGAAGTCGCCGCGCCGTGCGTTCTGCGCGTACGTCAGTGACGCCTGCACGAGGTCGCCGCGGTCTAGTCCGGTCTCTTTGCTGATGGCACCCGCTTGCGATAGGATGTTCTTGACGTTAGCGCCGGACGGCGGGGTAGCCCCTGTCGTGACCTGGTTGACGAGCAGCGCTGCCGTACGCTCGTCGCTCATTTCGCGACGTGCCGCATTGGCGATCATGAAGCCGGCGCCGATACCTACGGCGCCCGCAGCAATTCGAGCCGCGCCGCCGAGCTGTCCGCCGAGACGCTGAACTCCGCGTCCAGCCGTGGCCGCGAGCTTCTCGCGCGCCTTCATCTCTTCTGCGACCTCGCGCGCGGCTGCCCGTCCGGCCATCTCGCTTGAGCGGATGCGCACTCGCATCTTGTACTCTTCGAGCCGCTCGACTTCGCGTGCCGCAGCTTTCGCCGCCTTCGTCTCGTCGTCTCGAATCTTCTTGGCGGCCTTGGCTTCCGCGGCCGTGCGCTTCGCGCTCTCCTTCTCGACTTGTGCGGTGCGCTTCTCCTCTTCGCGCTGGACTTCCTTGGCGAGCTTCGCATATGCCTTCTCGCGGTCCTTCTCTTCAGCGGTCGCGATGCCGACGCGCTCGCGCTTGCCGCGTTCGCTTGCTCGTGTGGCCTGGTCCTCGAAGCGCTGAGCCTGCTTGGCGACCGTCGCGAATGCGGCCTGGACCTCAGGTATACCTCCTGCGGCAAATCTGACGATTATGGGTTCGATCGCCATATTCGCTCAATTCGTTAGATACGAAAAAAGGCCGCTGACGCCGCCGGTGCGCGGCGACGCGGCGGCCAATCCGTCGTAGTGGGAGTTCCGGCGGGTCGTGCGCTTAGGCGTTTTCGTTAGACTCGTTTTCGCTTGCCTGCTGTGTCGGGGTAGAGGACTCGTCGGGCGGCGACCCAGCAGAGGAAGTGGCAGTCGAGGAAGCCTGCACTCGCATCTATCCCTGGAACATCTGCGAGACGGTCTGGGCCCCATTGAACCGCATTGAGCGCGAGCCGTTGTGCCCCTTCCGCCAATTTGTCGACCCACGCATCCATCTCTGCCGGCGTGAGTTCAGACAGCGACGGCCCGGCGGTACTTCGGAACGCGAGGTATTTGTTGCACTGGGCCTGCAGTTCATCTGTCGTGAAAGAGGACGCGACGGTGTCAGCGCTTTGGAACGCGGGTGCCTCGATGGCTCCGTCACGACGAGCCGCCAGCGCAATGATGTGTGCCGCCAGTATCGCACTATGCATCTCTGCGAACGCAACGGATCCAGGCGCGGCATCGGCCTCTACAGTTCGGCGCGCCTCCGATTGCACCCGCTTGACTTCCAGGTCAGATAGCACCCAGAACCTTACCGTTCCGATATCAGCGCCCCTCGCCCGAATCGTTGTCGGAGCGCCCGTCGGCCTCGGTAGGCTCGACATGCGCAGCCACAAGTCCGTCGGGTCCACTTCCTTCGGCGGCCCGTTGTTTAGCGGCATTCGCTCGTCGCTTCGCCCATGATCGCTTGCACTAGGCCGTCGCGTCTGCCTCTTCTTGTGCGACGATCGGTGGGTGCAGCTTGGACACAAGGTGCATCACAAGATCTGCCATCGCTTCGCTGTTGTACCTGGCTAGCGCGAAGCGGTTTCCGGTCTTTGCAAGGATGCTCTCGATTGCATCCGCGTCCTCAATGGACAACTCCGAGAGAATCGGCCCGCTCTCGCGCCGGAATATGTTGTACGCTGCGAGCAGCACCGCCGCCTCATCATCGGTCAAGTGCTCGCGCACATCCTTGACGTTGAGGAATACCGGGAACGCCGGCGCGTCCGGTTGCCTGCAGGCCAGCTGAATCAGGTGCAGCGCCTTCTGGTCAGAGTAGACCTCTTCGAAGGCGACGGTCCCCTTCGCGTCCTCGTCGCCAAACGCTTCCTTGGTCGCGCGGTGGGCGTTGACGTAGACGCTCGAGAGCTCGCCCGACGAGAGCACACGGAAGACGACAGTCCCGACCTCTTGGCCCTTGCACACGAGCGTGTGCGGACTGCTGAGCGGGCGAGGCAGCTGCGATAGCTTCGCCCATACCTCGCTCGGGTCCGCATCCTTCGGAGGGCCTCCGCCTTGCTGCTTCGGCGCTGGGCGCTGAGGGAGTTGGCCGGTGATCATCCGGTGAACTCGAAGATGGCGCGTGTGTGAGGCCACTCGCCTTGAGACGATTGACCGACTGCGAACCAGATGCACTTGGCGTTGCCGCGTACCACGTCACCCAGGCCTCCGAAGACTTGAATCCGGTGGATCTGGCCCTCTTTCACGGCTCGTCGGCCGTCGAACTCGAAGCCTGTGGTCGGTAGAATCCACCGCACGTAGCAGCGGACCTTCTCCGGGCCGAAGCGCACGTCAACCTTGGTCTCCTCGCACTGAAGGTGCCCGTCAATGCTCACGTAGAGCATGTCCGGAAGCGTCAGCGTCAATCCGCGAGACGTCGACGTGCTCGCTTCAGTCTCGACCGTGACGAGTTCGGCAGCCATCATTTGAACAGCTTTAGCGGCAGCAGCATGCGGAAGTTGTACCGCATCTGCTGGTCCACCCCGTGCCGGCCGCTATCTTGGATGATGAAGCCGTCGCCTTTCATCGCCTTGCCACCGGGTCCGATGACCTGCACAGCGACCGGCGTGAGCGAGACGATGTACGGGCCCGCGTCGAACTCGAACCCGCCCTGCGGGGCGGCATTGTTGACGTCGACTTCGAGCATCGGAGAGCCCGGCGACAAGCCTGCGAAGCCCTTGAGCACCGTGTGCACTTGCTGGGCGTTTGCCGTTCGGTTGAAGTCGATCTCCTGCTCCTCAGCGAGCATGGTGCCGCCGACGACGCCGATGAGGATGCTGTACAAACCGAGGTTGGCGATTATACTCTATCCTTGTTGTCCAACCATCAGGCAGGAACAGGAGGTGCGTGGTGACGACTAGATGCGCTGTCGCAGATTGCGGACTCAAAAGCTTTGGTGACCGGCCTATGCTACCGACACTATCGACAGGGTTGGGACCGGCAGAAGCGATCCCGTGCGCCAGTCGCAAAACAAGAGCCACCGATGCAGGACCGGCCTTTGGGAAGACCAAAGACGATCGGCCATTGCTTGTCTGACGGCTGTATTCACCCGATTAGCGCAAGAGGATTATGCAGGCACCATTATGCAAAGGCGAAACGAGCAGGCCGATTCGCTGAGCGCCGGCTAACGGTTCTCTGTGACTTTCCAGGGTGCCACGAGCAAGTCTACTGCATGGGCATGTGTGCGAGGCACTATAGCCGTACACGACAGCTACACCGCTTACATACTGACCCAGCATTCCGCGCCTACCAATTGAGGTATGTGCTGGCCGGCCAGAAGTCACATCCCGATCGCACGGCTGCCAAGAAAAACCGCGGTCAGAGAGTTACTAGATGGCCGACGTACTTGGCGGCACAAGCTCGTGCCGGCGCCAAGCGCGCCAATTGCCCGATCGACATTGACGCCTCGTACATCGAGGAACTATGGGCGCGACAAAAAGGCCTATGTCATTGGCTGGGTCTGCCGATGGAGCCCAGCATGCAGACTCGCAGTCCGTCGCGGCCATCAGTCGACAAACTCGAGCCATCGAAGGGTTATGTGCGTGGGAACGTCGTACTCACCACGCAGTTCGCCAACATGGGACGCAATGCATGCCCGGCGGAACACTTTGCGACCTTCGTGAAGTCACTTCGTGAGCATATGTGCAAAGTGACAACGCAATCGACTTGATTTGTCTATGCTACTTGGTTCGCGACCACGGCAAAAACGTCAGCGATATCCGCAGTTTGCAGGTCAAAACTCGCGCTCATCCGCGTGCGCGGGTTCGATTCGCGCTGGATGATGGCTGCTGCGTTCGTGACGTCCGTGTTCTGGAGTAACCCTGCGACCCCCATCTTTTCGGTGAGGTCCTTCAGTGCGCCTCCCCAGATATTGACGTTGGTCGCGAAGGTGTTGGGCGGGTTGCCGCCTTGCGGGTTCGCACCGGGAGGAGGCGGGTCAAGCAGGTCCTTGCCGCCAAACTGCTGCTGCGTGATGGTCGCAGCGGCAGAGGCCCACGCGTCCATGATGGCGACCTTGTGCCCGTCGCGGATGCGGTAGTCCGCCGTGGACCCGTTGAGACTGCGCGACGTGATGCGTTTGACTAGCTGCGCCGTGCCGTCTTGAAGGATGGTGATCGGCGTGAGCCCGTTGTTGAGCGCGCTTGTGATCTGCGCCGTGGTCGGCGCGCTTGCCGAGCCGTTGCGCGAGGCGCTGATGAACCAGTAGTTCTGGTCCTGAAACTGCGGGTTCGCGGTTGGGAAGAGCGAGTAATTCAGACGCCCGACGTAGCGGTAGCCCGTGTTGCCGCTCTGCTCGAAGAGGGCGTAGATGGCCGCGTCGTTCGCAGCGATCTCGAGCGGCGTGATGTCCGTGGCGTTCGCCCACTGCAGCTCGCACCGTGGCGCATTGAGTCCCGTCGCAAGCGTGATGGCGTTGGCCAGCGTATCGACTGTTCCAGCAAAGACGCGCTGCCGGACTCCGGTGATCGGATTGGCCTGCGTGTTCACCTGCGTCACGACGCGACCGATGTTCGTCGCGTCCGAGTCGCACACGACGATGTCGTAGTAGGCGTTGCCGCCGAGCAGCGTCGCGAGCGCATTCGTGTAGTTGTCCGCGGTTGCGCCGCCGCCGAGGGACGCAATACCGAACGCCGACGAGAGCGTACCCCAGCAGGTCCACGTGACCGTGCCGTCCGAGACTGTAGTCCCGAGCGTGGTCGGGAATGCGGGCGCGCTGCCGCCGCTGGTGCCGCCCGTTGTCGCCTTGTAGTAGTAGCCGTTCGCGGTCGCCGGCTGCACGAAGACACCGGTCGAATATGCGGTGGTCGCAGCCCACACCGTGCCATAATCGGTGACCGTAACGGACGCGGGCGCGAAGCCCGGACCCGCGAGCACGGCGATCTTGATCCAGTTGCCTTCCGGCCCGTGGTTCTTCGCGGTGATGGCAATGACGCCGGCAGTATTGACGGCAGTGATCGCCCAATTGATGTTGTTGTTGATGTTCGAGGCGATATTGCCGCCGATGACCGTGGCCGTATCGCCGGAGTTGACGGCGGTATCGACGAAGTCGTCACCGTAGTAGAAGCGGATGTTGCCCGCGCTCGTCGCGGTGCCGTTGACGACGATGACACCGGTCGCCTGGGCTCCGGCACTTTCGGCCGCGCAGATGAAGTAGACCGGCGTGGTCTTGTTGACCTTGTTGAACCGCTTCCATGCGCGGTGCACCTGCGAGCCCGCGCCGGTCAGCGTGATGACGTCGGCCTCGACCTGTGCGGGCGTTGCGGTGTCCGGTCCGTAGACCTGCGTGTCGGCGACGGCGGTGCCGCTTGACGTTTTGTTGCCGATGATGAGGCACTTCTGCCCTTGCGGCGCTCCGCCGGTCGGACCCGCGGCGAAGTTGACCTGGACGTAGGTCCCCGGGTTCGGTGTATTCGCATTGATGCCGACCAGGATGATGGCGGCGAGGCCGAGACCCATTGCGTTACTCCTTCACCGGGGCGGCAGGTTGCACGGAAGTCGTCGCCGTCGCAGGCTTGACGCTTTTCGCGTCGGCCTCTGCCTTCTTCGCGGCTTCCGTGTTGCGCTTGGCTGCGTCTGCTCGGTCCTTGCGCACCTTGGCAGCTTCGTCGCCGGCCGCCCACTTCTCGTGCTCGCCGCCGAAGTCCGGCTCGAAGAGGACGCCGGCCTCGTTCGCGGTGTCTTGGTCGGCCGCCCACAAGTCCCCGTCTCGCAGGTGCTTGACGTACTCGGTGTAGTGCGGGTTGTCCGGTTCGACCGTGACGGGAGTGTCCAACAGCTTGACGAACCCGCCGCTATTCTTGGTCTGGTTGTCGACCGGGTCCACGAATGACGGGCCTTGCGACGGGTCATGCTTCAAGCCGAGAAATCGCCTCGTGGAGCCCGCACGGTTCATGAGTGCCTGGTAGTCCGGCACCATGGCATCGCCGCGCTGGAGCACGCGCAGCGGCTTGCGCTCGACTTTCGGTTCGGCGATTCGGTGGGCCATTCGGTGGGTTCTCTGGTGTCAGGTGAAAGTGAACGACTGAGCGAGCGTCCCCGACTGTCCGTCCCTATTCAGGACCGTGACATCGACCACGCCGTTGCCTTGCATTGCAGGCGTCGTGACGGTGAGACTCGTCGGCGAGTTGTACGTGACGCTAGCCGCGTAGGTCGGCGCGTATGCAGGTCCGAAGAAGACGGTGGGAGGGCCGCTCAGGAACAATGTGCCCGTGATGGTGACGCTCGTACCGCCCGCTGCCGGGCCTGTAGCGACGCTCAGGCTCGTGATGGTCGGAGGCAGTTGCGTGCTCGCCTGAGAAACCGTGGACGAGGTCGCCAGGACCTTCGTGCCGTCGGCTGCAGCGACATTGCCCGTGATGTCCGCTCCGGCGAACTGGCTCACTCCGCCGACGGTCGGGTTGTAGTCGTCCTTCTCGATGAAGTACGGCGTCAGCATGAGGGCCGGGAACCAGTTGCTCCCGGTGCCTTCGAGGTGACCGATTCGGTAGAAGTTCGTCGAGGTGGCGGCGACCTTGCGGTTGATGGCTCCGCCGAAGCCGACCTCTTGCAGGTTCGCGAACGGCGAGAAGACCCAGCTCTGGCCCGCGCTGCCTCCTGGAGGCGTGTAGTTCGGGTCCGCGCCGTCGCTCGTCTTGCGCCGTAGCGCTTTTGCGACCGCGTTGAAGATGGGCAGAATGCGCTCTGACGCTGCCGCATCGAGCGGCGGGAGCACATAGAGCAGGTTCA